>MDSY01000661.1_pt1 | contig 21060 bp, 7 predicted proteins | sample 811131 | NCBI WGS metagenome assembly MDSY01 (sample SAMN05326643, study PRJNA326480) | marine metagenome | isolation source: seawater | place: Atlantic Ocean: South West | collected 2010 | reverse complement strand
CCAGATGGCTATCCAGCTGGTCCAGCTGGCCTGACCACCATGCAGGCGGTGGACACAGCTGCTGGTTACGGACACGGAAATCAATCTGCAGCTGGCCCAGTAGGTTTTGGCGGCAGCCAAGCGGGCGCATCAAAACGGTTTGGCATGCTTGGTCCGCTTAATCCGCCACAGACTCCAAACAATATTTATACTAGGCTGGCTGATCGTATAGCAGCAGGAGCTACTCTTAAGCAGGCAATGAAAGGCGAAGGGCTACCTACTGCTGGGTACCAAGGCGCGAACCCGCAGAAAACTGGCACTGGGCTACCAGGCATGTCACAGCAAATAAGAAATCAAATAACTAAAAACCGAGGTATTGCTCCGCAATCAAGAAAGTATGGCCGTGTGTCTAGAAGTGACCAACTAAAATTACAGGTAGATGCTTTAAGACAGCTTGGTGGAGCGGATCAACAAATAACACCTTTTCCTGATGCATCAACTGGGAGTAGTACTGGTACACAGCTAGGTCAGGCCATGAAGGCTATAAAAAATATATTTATGAAGTTGATGAATGAGGCCGCAAAACAAGGATCAGTCCTTCCAATGCCCCCAATTGAGCAACGAGGAAAAGGTGGCACGGGCATAATCGAACGTCAACGCGGCGGTTCAATCGATAACATACCTGCAATGCTAACTGGCGGAGAATTTGTAGTCAATGCTGGAGCAGTAAGAAAATATGGAAGTAACATGCTAAACAGCATGAATCGATTTCAGTCTGGCGGAATGATTGGAAGCCAAAAATTTGTTCCACAAGAAGGTTCTGCAAAATCTTCTGACGCATCAAGTTCAACAAACAATAACACTGTTAACATCGCAGTCAATATGGGTGCAACAGGCCCAACGGTCAGCGAAGATGCATCGGGTACAAATAACGATAGTCAATCAAATGGCCGCGACTTAGGTCACAAAATAAGACGCGCAGTTCTTGAAGTTATTGAAGGCGAAAAACGTGTTAGTGGCAAATTAAGAGATCCATACGCTAAATCATAATGAAAAACGCTTCACTACCATATAATCAATCAATATTTATAAATGGCACTGGTATTTCTGGTGTTCAAAGTATTGAAGGCAATTATGGTATTACAGAAGAAAATGTAAACTTTATTGGATTTGGATATGTCACTGGATTAATATCACAACCGATGCAGGGCAACTTTACTGTTAGTCGTGCATTAATAAGCGAAGATCCATTTTTAAACTTGACAGGAGACGGACCAACTTATGCTTTTAGTGGAACAATATTTTATGAAAAACCAAACATAGGAGCAACACTTGAAAATAATTTAAGTGGTTCATTTGGTTTTCATAGCGGATATCTTAATAGTTATAGTATATCTTGTGGTATTGGTGAAGTTCCATCTGTACAAGCTTCTATATCTGTATTTGGAGATTTAGGGCCAGGTATCGATGCTAGATATAATGGTGGTGCAGCAACAGCAGATAATCCCACAATACGCGTGCCAGATCAAGGTGGAATAGTTTTAAGCTGCGATGGCTCCAGAACAAATAGAATTACTTCGTTTAGTCATACTGTAGAATTGCCACGTGAACCAATTTATGCTTTACCCACCGCCGCAACTTCAGATCTTCTTGGTGATGATGTTAAATGGAAAATGCCAGCACAAGTTGATTTGATTTACCCACTAGAATCTACAACAAATTTTACACTTGAAATTGACGACTATGAAACAAAGAATCTATACGGAGCATTGACAGGTATACATATTCATCCTGTAGACATAACAATTAATGACGATTCTGGCAATGAAATTATAAAATTTGATTTATCAAAATCTAGATTAATATCTGAAAGTTTTAGTTCTGATGTAGGCGGTGCAATAACAGTTAACTTAACTTATAAAAAATATTCCAATAAACGATAATGGCATTTTTAAAATACGAAGATGTTTTAGTAAAAGTAGGCACTAATGAAATATTTGCCGACAGTGCATCTATTAATGTGGAAAGTTCGTTATCAGAATCAAGAAACATATATGGAGAGATAGAAAGATATGCGCCAACAAATGGTTTGAAGGGTCAAATGTCTTTTGAGTATTATATGACAGGCGCACTTCCAACATATCTTGACGTTACAGGAATTAGTGATACCGACACACGCAATGGTACTTTTGGTGGGTTAGCGTTTTCAGACGCCTACACAACATCATTTAGTTTAAATGTTGAACCGTATTCGCCAGTAATGATATCTTCTAATATGGATTTTTACAGCGCATTAACAAGCAGCATATCTTCTAATTTTAGTAATCCAACAAGTTTAAGTAATTGGACAAACAAATACGCACACGGTATTAGATCTTTTGTTGCAGGCGCTCCATCAAATATTAACAACACACTCTCTGTTTCTTATTCTGTATCTGCACAAAGAATTCCAGTATATTTAGCGGGAGAAACAACTCCTACAAGAGTAACAAAACAAGGAGTCGAAGTAAACATGACTATACGTGGAGACAATATAGGAGATGTACTAGCTATCTCTGGAAACCATGCAGAAATAGTTTGTCATATGCTAGATATGAATACTAATACAACTTTAAACAAGTTAAGATGCAGTGGTCAAATTATCAATCAAAATCTTACAGTTTCTGCACAAAATTATTTAAATGGTGTAATATCTGTTAGGCAAGTTTTTCAATAATGAAGGTAGATTTTGACGTATCTGGGTGGAGTCAGACTAGGGCTTATAAAAAGTTCGATGTTATATTTTTCTCTGGTGATCCAGTAACAGGTTGTAATCCATTTGAGTCAGGATATTATTATGCAACCGCAGATAATGACGCTACCACAAATGAATCTTTAGCTCCCACTGGATCAAATACTAAGTGGACTAGATCTTTTCCCAGCACTCCTTCTTATAATTCTTCGGTATCATTCAACGCGGAAAATAGCAAAAATGTTTTTGGTGATGGATATTATACGTTGCTACCTACTTCTCATAATAATCTAAAAGTAAAATATAATTTAAACTTTCAAGGTCGCACCTCGAAAGAAGCAAAAGCAATTTTACATTTTTTAGGCCATAGATTTGAAGAAGCTTATACTGGCGCAAACTCTGGAACTCTTGGCGCTCATCTAAATGGTCACACCGAGTATCAAAGTGATGTTGTTTTAACAGGATTTAATTTTACACCATTCGCGCCTTATAATCAAAGTGGTAAATATTATTGTGAAGAGTTTGATCATAATCAAGTTTTTACAAACGTACACAGTATTAATGCAATATTTGATAAAAGTGAAGATTCGCTAACTAATTGGAAAAATAAAGAAATTAATCTAGACAACACTTTAGGCTTTTGGGCCGCAGGAGTTACATACAATAAATATGATATAGTTTATTTTAGTGGGCATAATATTTCCAACTTTAGTGGATTTTATTATTATACTGGAACAGAGCCTGGAACCGCAACTACCGCTAACGGCCCAACAGGAAATAGCACTTTATGGACTAATGATACGTTTTATTTTAACCCATCGTCTTTTAGTATTCCTCAAAGGCCACGACTTTTGAAAAGCGAATTAAATAGAAACTATGTTGAAAGATGGAACGATGGAATCAATACGAATTTATTTAATATAAATTTACAATTTGAAGGAAAAAGTGAACACGAAGCAAAAGCAATTAGTCACTTTTTAATTAATAAAAAGGGTTACGAAAGTTTTAAGTTTTCTCCGCCCGAGCCATACAATCAAGCAAACAAAATTTTTGTTTGCCAAAGTTGGTCAGACAATTTTGTGTTTTCAGATAATAGATCTTTATCGGCTAGCTTTGAGGAAATGCCTTTGGATCTAAACAAAACCCCGAGAAACTTTAAAACATATATCTTAGATGACGGCGGCAGAATAATAGCTCCGTATGAAAAACAAATCGGAACAGACGATTCAGTGTTTAAAGTTGATTATGGTATTTTCATGACTGGGTTTAAAAGTGGCACTGGAATGTATTTGTACAATAGCGGCGATCAAAAGATTGTATCGACTTTAAACTTGTCAGGAGAACACGCAAGATCTGGAGTTTATAAATTCAAAGAAAACACAGATAGCAGATTTAAGTTGAATAGCAATGTAAGTGCAATTTTTGAATTAGGTCAAAAAGAAAGTGGCTTTTTTGAAATAGAATTCGCTACCACTGGAAAGTCTGGAGCACAAAATTCGTGGTTTACCAATGACCTGCCAACGGACGGATATTTTTTTTATTTTTCTGGTCACGGCGGAGCAGGTTATACTGGACCGCATGAAAGACCTTCACAGTTAACAATTACTAGTACAGACCAATATAATTTTGCAGATCCAAGTGGCACTTTAAAAATAGATTTAACTGGTAACGCCGAAGCTGTTCCGCCTGGACCTATCGCATCTTTTGACGTTCAACCTAATGATGATGATATTTTATTAACTGGCCAATGGACATACAGCAAACCTTTAACAGCTACAGGTGTGTTGTTACAAGTTTCTGGGGTCGCTAAAAATACCTCATTACCAGCAGGCGAAATTGCAACAGGAGTGTTAATTGATGAACCAACAGGAACAACTGTTTTTAGTTATCCATGTGTTCCTGGTCAAGCACATTATTTTAGAATTAGAACGCAAAATATCGATTTAATCGGTGGAAATGTAAATGGTGGAAATTTAAGAAAAGTTGAGGCAACTGAATTTGTTCATGCAAATGCGACAGTCAGTAAAACATCTTTAAGTGTTAGGGTTGACAAAGAATCAGCAAAAAGTTTTGCAGAATCAAATATTGGGTTCAAAAATGTAAACTTAAAAACAATTGCTCAAAACGAAATAAACAGACTAAACGCCTTAAATTCCAACATTACAATAGACGTATTTTCTAAAATAGAATTTAAATTTGATGAAGAAATGTATATATTTTCCGCAGATACTAGCTTGCCTGCATTAGATACTGGAGCAAAATTTACAAGTAGCTATGGATCAGGATTAGACCCAGTGCCTATAGAATTGTATATTCCAAAGTCAACACAAATAATTGGCGCAGGTGGAAAAGGTGCAGACGCTTTTTCGATCAGATCTTATGGCGGAACTATTGGCGACAAAAAAGAATGTCCTGTTGCTTTTACTGTTACTTCATCACAAAAGTCAACTTTATCTTCAAAAGAAGTTAGATTTTGTTCACTACCAGAATTGGCTGGAGTTGGCCCAATATCTTTAAGATATTTAAACGAAAAAATGGATGGAAACTATGTTGTTGGCACTGCTCCAAATAATGGAGGTAATGGCGGAACAGCTTTTAAAATTAGTTCTGATTATGCTTCTTCTACCATAAGACTAGAGTGTAGAGGGTTTATTGGAGGCGGAGGAGGTGGAGGAGGCGCTGGAGGAACAAGAGCGTCAAATATTACCGCTATGATAATTCCCAGAGAAATAATTACATTCGACCCTAACACAAAAACATTGTCGGTAAAAGACAGAAAATTTGGGGAATATCTTTTACCGTATAAAAGTAAAATAGAAGATCTTAAGTCTTTCAACTATCTCTCAAAACCGCATCCAGCATTACAAGCTAAAATGGTCCCCGCTACACCCGATAAGGACAACCCTAAAGAAAATAAACACGATCAATTTTATTATGAAATAAGGCCAGGTGGAGGAGGCGGAGGTGGAGCTGGATTCAATTTATCAACGTCTGAAGGAGGAGACGCTGGTATAGTTTCCCCTTCTCCAGCAGAAGGAGGTAAAGGTTGTGCGCAATTTGTTTCAAGACTTAGAGCGTTTAACAGCAGAACGTTTGAAGTTTTAACAAGCTCGAGAAATGGTGAGTCATCACAAATAACCTTTCCCCTAAGTACTGGCGAACAAATAAACAGTTCGCGTGGTGGAAATGGAGCGACATCAATGTTTATTTACGCTCCAATAATGGCAAGAGGCAATTATGGTATGCAAGATCCAAGCGGATTAAAGGTGAGTCTTGCAGACGAGCAAGAATCAAAAAGAAACGCTGGAGGATATGGCGGCTTTGGTGGAGGTTTTGGCCAAGATGGATTTAATGGTGAGCATCCCGTACAAAATTATACAGAAAGGTATATTCCAGAAGCGAGAGAAGACGGAGTTGTTACAAGAGTAGGACAGCCTGAACCAAGAACTTTTGGATTTGGCGGAACTGGCGGCTTATGTATTGACACAAACGGCGCTATATTAGATTTTTATCCTATAGATAATATTCCTTGTAGTGGTCAAGATTTCAGAGATGAGCTTAAAGCCAATAATTCAGAACTATATAGAAACAAAATAGGTTATGGAGCTTATTTAACTCCTAAATTTACAAGCGCAACATCTATAGCGACTGCTTCTGGGCAAAATAAAGTCGTTGGACTAATTTCGGGATTAAAAAGTAATGGAACAGATAAAATTGACTTTACTTCTGTTACGCGAACAACTGCAAATCAGAGTAACGCCGTTAATGGAAGTTATCCCGCGTGGAAAGCTTTTAATCAAGTTATAGACGGAAGTTTTGATGATTATGTTTTAATGGATCAAGGAACTTTTCCATATTATTTAATATATGATTTAGGAGAGGGTAACGCAAAGCAGGCTGAGTGTTATCACATCGCTAGCGCGGGCGCATCTGAATCTCATTATGCTAGCAATACCACTCAGTCTGTTTTTGGTACGGTTTTTGCTCCAACAAGATGGCAATTATACGGTTATAATGGCACTCCAGATGGTCTAAACGGAGATTCTGACATGACACTTTTGCATAGTAAGTATGATCCTAATTTTATGCCGCGCGCAGCGGTCGTGAAAGAGGGTTCATCAGTTTACGATGCAGATTTTACAGACTTAAAAGCAGAGCAAAAAGTTCGAGTTAAAGTAGATGGCACAAAACATAATTCTTATGTTTCAGTACCAGGCGCAATAAGGTATTTTAAAATACCCGAAGAAAATAAAGGATCATATAGATATTACGTTTTAAAGATACTTGACTCAGATGGATCGGGTGGTGGAGTTGGCGATACTACTCAAAAAGTAAAAATAGCTGATTTTGGTTTAAGAGGAAAAAACGAGTCTTTCGCTGGATTTATAAAATTAATTCAATAAAATAAAAAATGGCACAAGAAAGTCAATCAAATCAATATTCTCACATCGACTCGTTCGAAGAAGTTAATACGATTAAATTTAACGAGCAAATACAGTCCTTAGAAGGATCTGTAATAATTGAGCTCTTTGAAATAGACACGGCAAAATATGGCGGTCAGGTTTATAGATTTCATGCTGGAAAAGTTATTCAAGGAGACATTACTTTTGCTAGTCAGACCTATCAAGCTTATTCTTTAGAAGTTGAGGATTTTGAAATTAGAGGTGATGGAGCGCTGCCTAGACCTAAAATTGTATTTGCAAATACTGATGGATTTATTTCTAATATTATAAATGGAAAAGACGATTTTGTTGGATTAAAAGTAAAAAGAATTAGAACGTTTTTAAAGTATTTAGATGAAGTAAATTTCGTTGACAATATTAATCCGTACGGAACTCCAGACGAAACGGTTAAATTTCCTGATGAAAAATATTTTATAAATAAAAAAATAGTTGAAGATAAAAATGTTATAGAGTTTGAGCTGGTTTCTGAGTTAGAGCTTGAAAGTGCAAAACTGCCAGCACGCACTGTTTATGCTAATTACTGTCCGTGGATTTACAGAGGTAATGGTTGTCACTATGGCAACAAAGACGTACATCCAAAATCAACGTGGTTACTGCCTACTGATGAAAACATACTTGGGCAACCTGTGGCAGATGCAGATAATAACAGATTTAGAGGTGAAGTATATGGATTTTCTACAGGTGGAAACGCACCGTGGCAAGGAAATCTTAGCTCACCATTTGCAAATTCTGGTTCGTATGATGCAACTGGTATATATGCTAGCGGTGACTATGTAACAATTCAAAGTACTGAATCTGATGAAATTAAATTATATTTTGTTGCAAAACCCACTGGCAAGATAGCAACAGAATTTCAAAGTGCGGCTCTAACTTTTTTTAATGTTTCAGGCAAAGACCCAAGGTACGACGCAGATAATTGGGTTCAAGACCAATGCTCAAAAAATCTTAGTGGGTGCTTGTTAAGATTTGCGAATACAAATAAAGGTTTGCCATATGGAGGTTTTCCTGGAGTAGAGAGATTTCCTTATGGATAAAAAAATTGAAACCCTTTTAATTACTCACGCTAAAATTGAACCAGAAAAAGAATGTTGCGGATTTATTGTTTTAGATAATTTAAAACAGTTAATAATTATACCTTGCGAAAACATATACGATTATCCAAAAGAGGGATTCAAAATCTCTCCTTATAAGTTTTTACAAGTAAAGAAAAAATATGATATAATTTGTTTATATCATTCTCATCCAGTTGGTGACGCTATATTTTCACAAAAAGATATTAATCAATCTGAAGAACTGTGTATTCCTATTTGTTTGTACGCGTTAGAAACAGATAGTTTTAACATATTTTTTCCTACAAGCTATTCAGTACCACCATTAATTGGACGCGACTATATAGAACATTTTCAAAATTGTTGGAAGTTTGTATATGATTATTATACGTCAATTGGACTTTTGAGTGACTATGATTTTAACTTTTATTTGAGAAGATTAGATCAATATGAATATCACTCGAGTGTACTAGATAAATTTAAAAATTTTTTTAAAAAAAATGATATACAAAGAATATCTAAAAATTTGGCTCAACCCGACGATCTTTTGGTATTTTCTGCTCAGAACAAGTCTGTATCGCATTTTGCAATAATGTTGGATGACGATCAGTTTATGCAGCATCAAATGGGAACTTTATCTTCAAAAAGAATGCTTGACGATGTTTTTTTAAAAAAAATACATAGTGTATATAGAATAGCAAATAAATAGTGTAATAATACTTAACGGTCTAAGGATGAAAACTATACATTTACATGGAAAAATTGGTAAAATGTTTGGAGAAAAATGGCTACTCGACGTAGATTCTGTAACAGAAGCGTTGCGAGCGATTGATGCAAATGTTGGAGGATTTTTTGACTATTTACTAGATAATCTTCAAGAAAACAAAACTTTTTCTTTTCTTCTGGACAGCGAAGAACATACGATACAATCTAAAGAAGAGTTGATTGTGCCTTTGCCAAAAAAATGCAAAGAATTTCATATAATACCGAATGCAGAAGGAGCTTTAACAGCTTTTGTTACTTCTTTAGTGGTTACTCTTGCAAGTGGATTTATTATGCGCGCTCTTTTTAAGCCGCCGAAACCAGAAGAAGAAAGACAAAGTAAATCATTTTTATTCTCTGGTGGAGAAAATGTTGCACAACAAGGAGCCGCTGTACCTTTGGGCTACGGAAGACTTTTAGTCGGCTCAGTGGTTGCTAGCGCAACAATGGAACATATTGATAGACACAGAGTTGACACAACTAGTGACGTTAGCACTTCACAATCTCATGTTAGGTTTTTTAAGAATTTAGGTAATGTATCTAAATATCAAGAAAATCTAGGAGATACAAAAGTTTATTTAGAGAATACAGATCCAGTAGGAGTATTTTCTCTAGATCAAGACTCTGGCGGAGGAGCAGGAGGATAATTTATGGCTACTAATGTAGGTTTAGGTAAAAAGTTTAATGCTGTATTAGGAATACATGGTGGAACCTATGATTCTTATACTTATCCTTATTATGATTGGAAACTTGACACTGCGATTAGAAAAGAAACACCTTTGGTTAGCAAGGCAAATAAAAAAGATGAAGACCAATACTTTGAATCTGCAAGCTTATCAAAAATAGTTGATTTAATTTGCGAAGGCCCAATAGAGGGTTTTTCTGATAAAGGCGGAAATACTATCAGATTTTTTTCCGCATTACGTTCACAAAATTTACAATATTTAAAATCAATATTTTTAAATGATACTCCCGTATTAAATGAAAGAGATAATACTTTTAATTTTAGAGTTTTTGATGCAGATTTTAGGGAGGGAATAGCTAGACAAGAACCTTTTCCAGATTCTTATAAAAGTCACGGTAAAACTATTTTCTATAATTCTCAGCTTTTTCCCGCTAATAGTGACGTGCCTAAAACAGCTGGACTAAAAGAACTGTCTAAAGTATCAACATATTCTAGAGAGCTGGGTCCTAATGCGTATGAGGGAGATCTTTTTAATGTGGCAATGGGTAAAGATGGAAAATTTGATGACATCTTAAAAGCTGCGGGAGTTGCCATAGAATTACAAGATGCCAAAGGGATAGCGGGTATTGTTAAAGTTTTTCCAGAACAAAAAATTGCACTACATGAACAGTTTAAAAAGTTAGAAAGGCATATGCATCCAGTGGTGCATACAATTACCGACACAAACGTAGACATTGTTTCGGTTGTTATTAATGTCCACGCTTTGAGCAAAACCGTTGTAGGAAAAAGAACTACAAGAAATAAGCCCGCAGAACTTAGTTTTTTAATTTATGTTAACAATGAGGGAGAGCCTTCAATTGAGCAGCCGCCAATACTGGAAGTCACTCCTGAAATGGCAGAAAATGCCGAAGGGGGAGCGTCCGATGGTACAAATTTTGCCATTAACGGTCAAATTTACAATACTGTGCGCGGTTATGTTCCTCATGAGCTAATAGAAAATGACACTGGTGGATATTTTGTCAGAAGAGTAAGAGGCTTTGCAACTAGTGATTATTTATTCGAAACAAAAATTCATTTGCCTCCAAATCCAAAAGGTAAAAAAAGAGTTATAAGAGTTTCAAGGATAGATCCTGATGAAGAGTTCAAGGGCGGAAAAGATTCAGTGATTGTCTCGGCTAGTTTACATTCTATTGTAGAGACAGTATCTTGTAAATTATATTATCCAGATTCGGCAATTATTGGTACTACTATAGACTCTAGGGCATTTGCAAGTGTTCCAGATAGAAAATATTTATTAAAACTTTTGAAAATTAAAGTACCTTCTAATTATCTGCCTGATACTAAAGAATATGTTGGTAACTGGAATGGTAAGTTTAAGTCTAAAGATATTGTCAATACGTCTTCCCTGACTGGAGATTCTCTAACTGGCGTTTCTTTGTCTTCTTACAAATTAAGAGAAGCTAAAACCGTGATTAATCCAGATGGAGCAGTAAAAGTAAACACTTCAGTTAAAAAGTTTGGTAGCGGCGCTATATTTTTCCCAAGCTCGGATACTTTTGGTACAGACGCAGAAACTGGAAAAGTTTTATTAGTTAGAGACAGCTTTTCAACAGTTACCAATCCAACAAGTCGTGGAGATCTTTCAGTTACGCCCGAGGCACCTCTTGGCACTTTTGATGGAGTGAATTTTACTGTTGAGTTTTATGTAAAAGCTAGTGCTACACAAATTCAAAATGTTTATGATTTAAAAGTTGCGAGTAGTGGCGTCGACTCTTCTAGTGGTGTAGAAGGAGTGCCTAAGGTGCTAATTGCTTCAGAAGAAAATAGTTCAATTAATTGGGACGGAAATGGAGGCATTCCTGGCCTAGCTGAAATGACCGTAATATCAGATCAAATTCAAAAAGAGTTAGAAAGAGACAGTATTAGTAGTACTTTTGCTAGTTTATTGGGTGGCTCTTGGAGAATTGAGGTAGGAACTAAAAACAGCTCCGATCCAGATGACACTGATTTAGGAAAAGTTAGATTTCGGGCATTTAGTCCTGTTGGTAGCATTCAGTTTCAAACTGTCAATAGCAGCTTGGGAACCACATCCAACCTAGTTCCAGAATTTTCCGATCTTAAACTGCAAAAACAAGCAGACATAACAAGCACCACTAACATTGCCGACGATGCTTGGCATCATATTGCGGTTGTAAGGAACGGAGACAATATGTACATGTTTGTGGACGGAACAAGAGAAGCTTCAATTACTATTGACAAAAGACCGATTTTCGGTTTTAAATATTTATCTGGAGAAAGCGCAACAAGAGGCGAAATACAAATTGGTGGAACAAAAACACCTTATGTATCAAAAAATAATAAACTTTATGCTATATCGTTTAATGGTTATATGGATGAAATTATAGTTTCTAAAAAAGCAAAATATATAGAGTCATTCAATGCAAAGACGCATCCAAGAGGAGGTACAGGTGTCAACCCAGATAATTTAAAAGATTTAATAAAAAATGATTTTACAACACAGTTTTATATAAAAGGTGACGACAGAGATAATAATTCTACAGACATATTTGATTTTACCGAGGCAATAGTTGATGAGTCATTTAGGTTTGATGAAGACGCAGAATTTGATTCTGCTGAGTTACAGTGGACTGATAATCCAGCGTGGATATTTTATGATTTAGTTACAAACAAAAGATATGGAATGGGTAAATTTGGTTTAAATGCTGAGTCAATTGATAAATGGAATTTATATGAAATTGCAAAATATTGCGATGAAAAAGTTAAGACTGGCTTGGATCCAAAGTATAAACCTAGAAAATTTACGGTAAGCACTAATCCAAAGCATGGTAGCTCCAGAATACAAATCGAAGGTTTTTTAAATCAAGCGCAATTTGAAAAAGAATTTCCAGAATACTCAACAATAGCACTGTATGATTTGAATGATGAAAAAGAACCCGTTCATAGAAGAATAAAATATTTAAGAAAGTATTCAAGAGAAAAAGCTGGTGGTGCTAGCTCAGCGCTTGTGCAAACAAATGAAAGATATTCCACTTCAAAGCCAAATAAACTAAGAAGCTATCGCGGAAGCGATGAAAATTCTGCAGGTTCAGCAATAATAGAGTTGCATAAATTGATTTCACCAGAAGAGTGTTTACGAATACATCCAGGAATATCTGATTTATTAAGATCAAAAAAACAAAATGTAAACGCTAATTTTTTTGAAAAAAATGCAACAGATACCCAGTTAATATTGCAATTTATGGATGATACTAAAAACAAAAATTCTGTAATTACCCAAAACTTTGATGTTAGACAAAAAATAAATAGTACGTCAACTTCTGGCCTTGCGGCAACAGAATTTTATGGAAACTTTGATATTCTTGAGCCAAGATTTTCTGCTAATCTATATATTACTACTCAAGTGGATGCATATAAAATATTAAATGATGTAGCTTCTATATTTAGAGGCATCACGTATTTTGCAAATGGTAAAGTATTCGCGCATTTTGATAAAAAACGCGACGCAATATTAAATTTTACAAACGCAAACGTTAAAGATGGTAATTTTAGTTATTCTGGCTCATCTAAATCAGATAGATTCACAACATGTATTGTGAGGTATGTTGATAAATATGAAAATTATAAACCTAAAATAGAATATGTTGAAGATCCAGACGGAATCGTTAAATACGGTATTATAGAAAAAGATTTAGTTGCATTTGGCTGCGCTTCTCGATCTCAAGCTCGCAGGCTGGGAAGGTGGTTTTTGTTTTCCGCTCAATATGAAACAGAGACAGTAGAATTTTCTTCTGGTAAAGAGTGCGCTTATTTAAGGCCTGGAGACGTTTTTAAAGTAATAGATAAAACGAGAACTCAAAAAAGATTCGGAGGAAGAGTAGTTGATTTTGTTTCTGGCGAACAGAAAATAAAAGTTGATTTAAATTTGTCAGAAGATTATGTTGGTGAAAGTATTTTCATAACAATAATTCAGGACTTTGAGTTTTCTGATTCTTTAAATAAAAAAGTTGATAGAATTACTGTAACAGACGAAGGCCAAATACAACAAAAAACTGTAAATGATGAAGAAATATCAAATATAAGAAAATCACAAGTAAAAGAGTTTAAAATAAAAAGTATTTCTGTAGATAAGTCCACAGTGCCCCATGAAAACAGAATAGTAGAGCTAGAGGAAGTTGATGGAACTTCTTTAGATGATTTTGGTAAAATTAATATTGGATCTATTTTTATTCTCAATCAAAAAGGTGTAGACGTTAAAATTCAAGAAGATACTTTTAAAGTAATAAACGTAAGGCAAATAAATGATTTAGAATATGAAGTGCAAGGTGTTAAGTACATAGAATCAAAATATGATTTATCTGATAATAAATCTAATACAAAACTTAACATAAATTATACAAAGAGTCCATTAACTTATTCTAGACCAGCAAAACCCATTGGGGTACCAAGAATTTCTATCAGCTCTTTGAAAGGCGGCTTAGAAAGAGAACTCACTGTTTCTTGGGAGCCTGTTTCCACAACGCCAGACAAATATAAAGTTGTCATAACATTGCAAGGGCAAGGATCTGATTCTACTTCTTCTGGCAAGAAAATAGTATTAGAAAAAAATGCTAAAGATGCTAATTCACAAGTGGTGGATACATCAATTAGTGTAAACATAGGCAACTACTCGGGCGAGATAGATGTCGCAATATATTCCATCGACTCCAACGGAAATTTAGATTTAATATACTACTAAAATGCCAATAGAAGCAAATTATTACTTACCGCCAATAGACTACTTTGCCGTAACAGGAAAAAAGTGGGAGATCACTGGCTTTAAGGTGCATACAGAGAGCTCAAAAGCTATATTCTTAGATCATTCTACTGGCCTAGCTCACGAGCTGTTTTCTGGTGCGGTAGAAAATGGATATTATACCACTGGCGCAACAGGCATTTATTCTGCAAGTGGCCAATATGACACAAGAGACCTTTCAATATCTTGGGGAGTAAAAGATCCTTCAACAAACTTGCAAGTTTCTGATTCAGCTTTATTGGGTAGATATTTACAAGGATTCGAAGTTAACTTTTATAATGCAACAGGAAAATTTCATAGTGGAATTAATTTTCAACAAGATGGTAGTATACAAAAAATTGATTTGCTGTCTGGTGGATCGGGATATGTCAATCCTACGGTAGTAATCACAGGCGCAAAAGTTGGTGGAGAATACACTGCTCCATCTGGCACTGGGGCAAACATAAGAGTTCGCAACTTAGGCACTGGGCTTCATAAAAGTGGATCAATACTTTCCATGCCAGAAAGTGGTCTTGGTTATTTGTCGGGAATATTTTATGTTGACATTGTTTCTGGGGGAAGTGGATATACCCAAGACACCGTTTTATTAGTGACTGGCAGCGGCGACTCTGCTCAAGCAGGAAAAGGTGTCGGTTCGGGTGCGATGTTGCAAATTAATGAATTTGGCCTTGGTAGGAGATATGGTTACACAGATTCAACAAATATCACTATACCAAGATTATTAAATCAACAAATATTTGACAGCGAGGGTGAAAGAAAATATCAAATAGAGGTTGTTTCTGTTGATTATTATAGTAATAGGTCTACTGGCAGACTCATGGTAGATTTCCCTGAGCCAAACTTAGGAAATGTTTCTTTGGTTGATTTATCTGATGGTTTATCATTTCAGATAGATCCGCCGTCAAAAACTTTTAGGGGTCAAACTTTTGAAGATATAAGTTTACATGGAGTTTCTGTATATAGAGATGAAACAGAGAATTTTAAAATTAAAAATGATATAGGTGATAGCAATTTAGTAAAAAACCATACTATTCCTGTTTCAGATAATCGTTTAAGCAATTTCAGTGAGATAAAAATTGATCCAGATTTATTTACTCAAGAAGACTCTTTTAAAGGGTATTATTATAAATTTGTTCCATACGATAATTTTGGTAGTGGTGCAGCAGTTTCTTTTGCAACTGGCATAAGGATAGGTGAAAATTTATTAACGCCAGATGTACCCTCTGGTTTTAGGCTTGTTACTGATCCTAGCAAAACTGTTGGAACAAACATTGAAGGTCAAACAGTTACAAACACATATTTAACTTGGAAAAAGGACAGACTCTTTGATGTTAGTCATTATGAAATAGTTTTAGATGATGAAGTTGAAAAAGAGTCAACAGTTTTTACTGTTACGCCTCCAACTGTTTCTGGCATAAATTATATGGTCACTGGGACTGGTGCAAACATAGCTACTAACGATCAGGAAACTCTAACGCCAGTCTCTCCTATAAACTATTCTAGAAATATTTTTGATATTTTTTCTGCTTATGGAAATGGTGGAATACAATGGATAGATCATACCGTATATTTAGATAGTAAATATCTAGATAATTTGTCAACAAGCTTTTCAAATGTACAAAAAATATTTGTTCCCTCAGGTAATACTGCAAGTGGATTTATTTATTTTACTGGTAATGAGGGTTATACCACAACTTATATAGCAGATAACAGATTATTATCTGATTCAGATGGAGCTTTAGTTGCTAAAAATATTAATAATAAAATTGTAACAGAATTTGAGCCTAAATTACAAATTCCTTCAACCAGAGAAGGAGGTCAATATTCTGTTAAGGTTAGATCTTTTAATTTTAATAATTTTGCATCTAATTACAGTGCTAAAAAAGTTTTTACTGCAAGTGGCAATTCTAGCCATTTTACTTTTGTGCCAGGGCAGGCGCAGCTTAGATTAGGCGGAACTGGAGACATTACAGTCAATGGCGATTTTGCAACCACAGTTGGTGGCTCAGGAATAGTTGCGAACGGAAAAGGCATCGTTGTTGTGGGCGGCATGGACAACCGAGCTACTGGTGAAATTGCAGCCTTAGTTGGAGGCTCGGGCAATAGGCTTATAGGTAATGTTGGTGATCCGCAAGAAGGTCATTTTCTTGGAGGTGGCGCGCTAAATACTGGATCTGGGCAATTTACTGCAATGGTTGGCGGTTTTAGAAATAGCGCACAAGCTCACGGGGCGTTTTTAGGAGGAGGTATAAGAAACTATATTCCTCACGATGTTGCTGGTAACGATGCTAGTGTTGGTACCGCTTATTCATTAATTGGTGGAGGACTTGATAATACGGTTAGTGGATTAGCCTCGATAATTGTTGGAGGAAACACAAATAAAATTGGAACAAATGCAGCAATTGGCGAAACAACTGCAACTAGATTTGTTAATGACGGTGAGTCATCTTTTTCTATAATAGCTGGTGGGCAAAATAATGAAATACATTCTACAAATTCTTTTATTGGTGGCGGATTAAACAATATTATTTTTGGCGGATCTTTTGCAGATAAAAGTAACATTCTTGGTGGATCTTTCAATACAATTAGTGGCGTTGCTGATACCGATGGAAGCGCAATATTAGCAGGAATACAAAACAAGCTTATTGATGCTGGCACCGCATTAGCTGGTGGAAGTTATTCATCTGGAACCGCAAACAACACTTTTGCTCTTGGCGTTCATTCTTGGGCTGCACATAAAGGAGCTTTTGTTCTTTCTGATTCTTTAACACCATCCGCAGACACTGACGGAACAGTCGCAAAGAAAAGTCATGGAACAAACACTTTAAATTTATTTTTCGACAGCGGCGTATATGTAAGAAATGGCGACGTATTTATTTCAGGTGATTTAACCGTAAGTGGATCGTCAAATATTGGCGGTGGCGGTGGTGGAGGCGCTGTAACTGCTGTTGCAAATGGTGCTGATAATAGAGTTGCCACTTTTTCATCAAGCACCGCTTTAAACGGTGAAGCTAATTTAACTTTTGACGGAACACGATTCACTGTTGATGGCGATGCTAGCATAACAGGAGAGTTAAGAGTAGCTGAAAATATTGGAATTGGAGCTGCTGTTGCCGATGCTACAAACACAAAATTTCAAATTAAGCAAGATACTGATGACCATTTAGCTTTTAGGCCTGTTTCAACGCTGTTTGGTTCCGTAGGTTTGTTCGGAGGAGGCGGCGCAGGCATGCAAACTTTAAATGATGCTTACAGTGCAACTCAAAACTTTGCGATTCAAGCTTCAAAAATTGCATTAGCCATCGATGGTAATTATGGAGGTTTGATGGTTGATGCTCTTGGAAAAACTCAAATATCTCCAACTCAAAATGTTGCCCCACAGGCAATGCTTGTTGTCAGTGGCGATGCAAGTATAACAGGAGAATTGAGAACGGATGGAAACATTGGTGTGGGTGTTGCACCCGCTCATAAATTAAGCTTGCTTGACACTGCTGTTGGTGGTTTTATAAATCCACGTAATAGTCAAACCAAGGTTGACATGGGAACTTATACTGATCATGATTTAGCATTATATGCTGGAGAAAATGAACAAGTTCGCATTGATAAAGATGGAAATGTTGGAATAGGAACAACAGATCCAGGTTACAGCTTAGACGTTAATGCGGCAGGTAGTCAAACTATAAGAGTAAAATCCACAAATAATCATACAGCTGTCAGAATTGATAGGCCATCAGAGAGCTATGATAGTAGCTTGATGTTTCAAACAGCTGGAACTACTAAATGGCGATTAGCCCAAGGTGTAGTTGTGGCTGGTGATAATTATTTAAGTATATATGATGACATTAACGATGTTGGCCATACCACTTTTAAGGCTGGCGGAAACGTTGGAATAGGAACGTCAGAACCATCTGGCAGATTGCATGTAAGAGCGGGATCCATGGGGCCTATGGGAGGCGCCACAATTGATTCAAGATATAATCTTGTCGTAGAAGATAATGGAGAAAATTACATAGGTATGTATGCTCCAACTAACTCTTACAATGGAATACGCTTTAATGATCAACTGGGACTGGATGGCTACATTGATTACTATCATGGAACAGCAGGTGATTGTTTAGTTTATAGTGCAGGAAATCACCATAAGTTCCAGATTGGATCGGCAGAAGAGATGCGGCTTACAGCTAATAGCTTGATCATAAACACAGAAAGTCATTTTAACACAGACAATCATGGGGCAATGCTTGTAGTTAGCGGAGATGCTAGTATAACAGGAGAATTAAAAGTAGGTACGGATGCGCAGATTGGTTGTAGCGTCTCAACGTCAAAGTTGGCAGTAAATACTGCCGTAGATGCAACCCTCACGGTTCAATCTCACGACAATAATGCAAATGTGTTTGTCTTAATGACTGACCATGCGAAACAGCTTTTTAACGTGCGCCAAAGTTCTGATGCTGCATTAATAAGAGCTTACAAAACAAACGGAGCTAGTTCGCAAACTCAGACAATTGCACTGGACGCTGATGCGGTATCGTTTATAACAGGAGGTAATTTAGCCGTTGGTACAACAACTAGTGACAATGCTTTGTCGATAGTAATGCCTGCAGCAGATTCTAGTAACTTATTTGATGCAAGCATAAGTGATACAAACGCCGCATTGTCTGTCTTTAAGGCTTTTAATAATGGTAGTGATGATTCTGACGTTGAAATTGGTAAATTTGGGGTCGCTAGAGCAGGGTTTGGCGCATCTACTGATTGGGCGGGCCATTTGAAATTTTATACGCACGGTGGTGTAACCACCCCTTCTTTTGGATCAGAAAGATTTCGTTTGACATGGGATGGTAACGGTAGAGGGTATTTTGGCGTAACCAGCGCCAAAACTGTAGGAATTTATGCTGCAGATAATAAAGTTCAAATTACATCAGATGGTACGCAACATACTGCTCCGCAGGCAACGCTTGTTGTGAGCGGTGACGCTAGTATAACAGGAGAGTTAAAAATAGGCGATAGTTCATTTGTTAAGGGTAACTTTAGTTTGCATGGAGTTAATTCTCCATATTTACATATAGATGGTTTAGTTGATGCTTATGCCCGTATAGATAGAGGAGCTGCAAACAGGCAGGCGTATATAGCATTTCAAACTGCTGGTTCAGAAAATTGGGTAGTAGGAGTTCCTGATAGCGATAACTGGACTTCTTCAAATGGCGGAGAGTTTTACATTGGTCAGAACACTGATGCTGACAATGTTGCGCCAGCTCTTGTTATTGACGAAACAAGTAATTATGTCGGTATTGGTGACTTTAGAACAGCTATGCCTCAGGCTATGCTTACTGTTTCTGGTGACGCTAGTATAACAGGAGAATTGAGAGCAAAAGACTTAAAAATTGCAGAATATATACGTCACGCTGAAGGGGCAGGTGATGATAATACTTATATAAGGTTTACTAGTGATACAATTGAATTTGAAGCTGGAGGGCTAAATTTTATAACTCTTGACGAGAATGATTCTCAAGATGAGATTGTTATTAATGACGGTGGAGTTGATATTGATTTTCGTGTTGAGAGCGATAACAGTACTCATATGCTTTTTGTAGAAGGTAGTACTGATCGTGTTGGTATAGGGACAAATGCTCCTCACGCTACATTCCATGTTAATGACGATACTAGCATAACAGGAGAACTTCGTGTTAATAGAAGCGGCTTGTTTGTTGGCGGCAATAGTAATACTAACGCTATTGTAGGAATTGGAACAACGAGCCCACAATTTACTCTGGACGTTCAATTTCCAGATAGAATCAGCTCTAGCGCAGAATATGCATGGGGTTTAGATCTGCGAAGACCTGGGTCAACAAGTCGAGGTCTTTCATTTGGAGCGACACAAGATGCCGCTAATTGGGTGGTAGGATCTCACAATGCAAATCTTCGATTTGGTCATACATTTGGTACCGACGCTGCTAGTATGCCAAAATTTTATGAAGACTTGAGTATATTTCATCAAGATGAAACACATGGCGGAGGAAAAATTGCAATTGGAGACTTCCGTGGAGCTGACCCCCAGGCAAAACTTGTCGTTAGCGGCGATGCTAGTATAACAGGAGAATTAAAAGTAAATGGTAACATAGTACCTCAAGCGGCTATATTAAAGCAGTCAAATACGACTAATCAAATTGTTGGAGGAGGCAGTGCAACTAATAATGGCTCAAACTTTATCATGTACGGCGGCAGTCATGCCTCACTTGCTAGTCAGTTACATTTTAGAGTTGGCGGAGCTGTAAAACAAGTATTTGATGAAAATGGAAATGTTGGAATAGGAACATCAGCTCCAGGCTCTATATTAAACGTCAGCGGCTCAAATCCCACGGTACGAATAAACAGTTTAACTGGTGCGGGTAGCGACACCGCAGCATACACTTTTGGGTTAAATGCTGCCGCTGATTTAGCTGGAATGAGATTAGACTACACTGACAGAATTGCCAGCGGTTTAGCGTTATTTGTTCATCCTGCATACGGTTACCCGATTAGTCTTACTCCTAGTACTGATGCAGATGTACTTTTAAATGTACTTGGCGATGGCCATGTTG
>MDSY01048446.1_pt1 | contig 21074 bp, 28 predicted proteins | sample 811131 | NCBI WGS metagenome assembly MDSY01 (sample SAMN05326643, study PRJNA326480) | marine metagenome | isolation source: seawater | place: Atlantic Ocean: South West | collected 2010 | reverse complement strand
TCTCCCATTAGCAGCACCAACCAGAATTTATATGACTGGTAGTGTTCGTTCATGGATACACTACATAGATTTACGTTCTGCTCATGGTACTCAGAAAGAGCACATGGATATAGTGGAGCAATGTAGATCTATCTTCAAAGAACAGTTACCTATAGTATCAGAGGCATTATCATGGTAGAAAACTATTCAAAACAAATAAAGGTAGGGACAAAGAAGTCCCACTCAGCAGCAGAGAATACTAAGTTCGTTGCATCATTTCTTAGAGGTGTTGTAGACAAGGAAAGTTATAGAACGTTAGTTGCTAACCTTTACTTTGTTTACTCTGCCTTGGAGGATGTTGCAGGTCACTTAAAGGATAACCCTGAGGTCAGTCCTATACTTAGTGATGCTCTTAATCGTCACGATGCTTTGGTGAAGGATCTAAATTACTTTTATGGTGAAGGGTGGCATGAGACAATTTATCCTAGTCCTGCTACTAAGAAATATATTGATAGGATAAGAGAAGTTAGTCGTGGTGACCACCAATACTTATTTGTAGGACATCACTACACTAGGTACATGGGTGACCTATCGGGTGGTCAAATACTTAAAGGTATAGCACAGAAGTCATTGAAGTTAGGTGATGATGCATTTAATTTCTATGACTTTAAAGATATAGAGAGTGCAACAACCTTCAAAGATTTCTATCGTAGAAATATAGATACTCTACCAGTGACACAAAAGCAATTTGATGCTATAATAGTTGAAGCAAATCATGCTTTCAGATTAAACATGTATATGTTTGATGAGTTAGCAGGTGATGCTGCTAAGTCAACCCTACAAATTGTTCTAGGACTACTAGGAGATTTCTTTTCCGAGATGATTGTATCTAAGAGGTTTAGGTAATGCCACTCTATGAATTCAGAAATAAAGAGACAGGGGAGGTCACCGAAGAACGGATGTCCTTTACTGTTCTCGATAAATATAAGGAGGATAACCCTCACTTAGAACAGTACCACTCCACTTATCCTGGTTTGGTTGCTGATGCTGCTATTAAAGACAAGAGACCTGATGGTTTCAAAGATGTCTTGAAGAGTATTAAAAAAGCAAACCCTGGTTCAACTATAGACACTAACTTTACAAGTAATATCTAAATGCCACGTAGAAAGAAATCAACCCAACAATTTGATTTTGTAAACAGTTCCCCTAAGAAGATGAGACGTAAGAAACCAATCAACACAGAACAACTAACTGATATCAAACCATTAACTGATAATCAGAAGTTGGTCTTTGATGCTTACGATAACAGTAAGAATCTTTTCTTATATGGATGTGCTGGTACAGGTAAAACATTCATAGCAATGTACCTAGCACTTAGGGAGATACTTTCTAACAAGACAGCGTACGAGAAATTATATATCGTACGTTCTCTTGTACCTACAAGAGAGATTGGTTTCCTACCAGGAGATCATGAAGATAAATCAAACTTGTATCAGATTCCTTATCAGAACATGGTAAAATACATGTTCAAGATGCCAGATGATCCAGCATTTGAAATGCTGTATGATAATCTAAAGGCACAGGAAACTATTTCTTTCTGGAGTACTTCATTCTTACGTGGTACTACTTTAGACAATGCTATAGTCATTGTTGATGAGTGTCAGAATTTAAATTTCCATGAGTTAGATTCAATCATGACTCGTGTTGGTAATGATTCTAAAATTATCTTTGCTGGTGACATAGCACAGACAGATTTAGTCAAGACCAATGAGAAGAATGGAATCCTTGACTTCATGAAGATACTTGAGGTCATGGATGAGTTCGCTAACATTGAATTCGATGTCAATGACATCGTTAGAAGTGGATTGATTCGCAACTACATCATTACTAAATTACAACTAGGTCTTTAATGTTTAATCATGTTATTATGGAGATGTCTCTTGAAGACATCAGTGCCAAAACTATTAAGGGTAAGAGAGTATATGAGATAGGGGATCAAAAGTATCCTTCTATCTCTACCATCTGTTCATTCAGGAGTAGGAAATCTATTGCTGCATGGAGAGCAAGAGTTGGTGATGCAGAAGCAAATAAGATCTCTAGACGTGCTACTACTGTAGGTACTACAGTTCATAGTATAACTGAGGACTATCTTAACAATGAATTAGACCTTGATAAGTATGCTGATAAGCACTTAGCTTTATTACTTTTTAAACAAGCGAAACCTATGCTTAATCGTATTGATAACATCCACTTTCAAGAAGCACCACTCTACAGTCATGAGTTTGCAATAGCAGGTAGAGTTGACTGTATAGCAGAGTTTGATGGTAAACTATCAATCATTGACTTCAAGACATCCTCTAAAGAAAAGAAAGAGGAGTGGGTTGAAGGATACTTTGTTCAAGAGACAGGGTATGCTAAAATGTATGAGGAAAGGTCTGGTATTAAAGTCGAACAGATCGTTACTCTTATTACCTGCCAAACTGGGGACACTCAGGTTTTTGTAAAGAACCCTGCTGATTATGTACCTCTGTTAAAAGATTACATCAGAGAGTATAAAGATGCCCAGTAAATCTAAAAACATTAATGAATTAATTGACGACACTTTTATGGACAAGAACAAATTCTCCATGACGATTGAGAACATCGTTAAAGACAGTAAGAAATCTATGAGTTACATAGATGCTATCGTTGACTTCTGTGAGTCCAAAGACATAGAAGTTGATTCAGTTACTAAGTTGATAGCACCAACTCTAAAGGAAAAGATTAAAGCAGAAGCTATTAAATTAAATTTCATAAAGAAGACAACTAAAGCAGTGTTACCTTTATGAATGCATTTGATTGTTATGTAATTTACTTAGCAATAAAAGCACACTTCACTAGAAAGAACTACGACTACTTTAAATACAATGGTAGTGTTCGAGCATCAAAAGAAAAGTTTGTAGAAAGATCAGACGTTTACTTCTTTGAGAAACTATCTAAGAAGTATACTAAAAAAGAATTAGAGTCATACTTTGTATCTAACTTCTTATCTAACTCTAACCTATGGGTGGGAGATATGAATGAGAAGAACTTCCTTGATTGGAAGAAGAAGATACAAAGTATTTCTTATATGTTTCAAAATGATTTAGAAACTATTCTCAATAGAAGTGAGCATTTAGATATTGCTATGAGGTGTAGTAATGGATCACACTCTACACTATTAAAACTATATCTTGGTGATCATATAATGCCAGAAACTATGGTACTGTTAAATAGAGTAACAGGTTTTGTTAAGAGATATGATACCATACTCAATGATTCTATTTGGGTTAGGGTATCTACCCTCTTGAAAAGATATGATCCATTTGTTATAATGGATACAGATAAAATTAAAACAATAGTACAGAGTAACTTATGAGTTTGTTTCAATCAGAAATAGTCATTCAAGAAATGAAAGACATGGAGAAACTTTACATGGAATTAATGGGTAAAGTACCATACTTTGGCATCATGACTCAAGAGCAAAGAGAAGAGGTTTGTGATGGTCTTGAGCAATTAATTGATAAGCAAGAGATGCTATATAGTAGAGCGTATCTTATGCGTGGTGATCCAGATGGTGAGTCCGTTATTGAGAACTTTAAAAAGGCAGCAATGTCAATGGGAATCCCTGCTGAACAGGTAGGTCTACCAATTTTTAAAGAGGCGAAGAGGGCAATCTCTCAGATGAGGGAGAACCTTGACAAGATGCTCTGAATACGTTATAATATTTTCAATCCTAACAATACAAAATACGGAGAATACACATGTCATTTGCTGCATTAAAAAAGCAAGGTTCACTACTTGATAAACTCAATAGTGAAATTAATAAAACTGAAGTAACTTCTGGTTTCATTGATGACCGTCTATGGAAACCCCAGATGGGTAAGGACGGTATCGGTAGTGCCATTATACGTTTCCTACCTCCTGCTAAGGGCAACGAACTACCTTGGGCAAAGGTATGGAGTCATGCTTTCCAAGGACCAGGTGGATGGTACATTGAGAACTCTCTCACTACAGTAGGCGGTAACGATCCTGTTGGTGAGTTGAATAGAACTCTATGGAACAGTGGTTTAGATTCAGATAAAGAAATAGCACGTAAGCAGAAGCGTAAGCTTTCTTACTACAGTAACATATATGTTATTAAAGATCCTGCTAACCCTGCTAACGAAGGTAAAGCATTCCTTTACAAGTATGGTAAGAAGATCCACGATAAAATCATTGCAGTAATGCAACCAGAATTTGAAGGTGAAGATCCAATCAATCCTTTTGACTTCTGGCAAGGTGCTGACTTCAACCTAAGAATTAAAAAGGTTGCTGGTTTCTGGAACTATGATAGTTCTGTCTTTGGTCGTCCATCTACTCTTGGTAGTTTTGATGACGCTAAGTTAGAAGAGATCTACAATGGTCTACATGATCTCAATGAGTTCACTAATGCTTCTAACTTCAAGACATATGCTGAACTTAAGAAGAGATTAGATACTGTTCTTAAGGGTGGTGGTAGTCGTATAGATGAAGAAGAGTTAGAGAATGAAGTCGCTGCAAAGTTTGACTCCAGACCTCCTGCTCCTACTCCATCTGCTGCTGCACCAGCAACTCCTTCATCAGTCAATACAGATGAAGATGCATTCAGTTACTTTGATCAGTTAGCAAACGAACAGTTCTAAATAGTATTGAGATCTTTCGTGCGATCTCTACACGGAACTACCCTGACCCCACCAAAAGTGGGGTCTTTTTTTGTCGAAACGAAATCGACCTTTTAGTTTAAAAAAGTCGGGGAAAAAAATCTGGGCAATTTTTCGTCAAATAGGTCGATAGGTATTTATACCTAGTTACTAGTTACCTTTAATCCTTGTCTTATAAATTCTGTACTTGGGGTATATTTCATTTGATCTTTGACTATTTGATTGAACTGTGGAATTAGTTCTGGTTTTAATAGTACTATTTCTCTTCTTTTCTCATTTAAGTCAATTTCATAAGAATAGTTAGATACTGAAACTCTTGATTGTGCCTTAGTAAGTGATAAACCTGCTGGAGTGACATATTGGTAACTTTCATCAACTTTAATACCTGCCTCAAGAACTGTTTTTCCACTATGTTCTTGTTTTAGCGTTTCGTAGTGATGTACCTCTTCTGGGTTTTGGTACTTATATGATACAAATGCATCTAATGCTGCTTTTGCCTTTGGCCAATCTTTATGTAAATTTACTATATTATTCATTAATAGTATAGTCCAATCATAACCAGGATCATCATACATCTCAAATGAGATACTATCTGGTCTATCTCCATCTTCTATGAAATAGTCCTCAAATGCAGTTACGTTACCTTTTACATCATCTGCTATTTTGATTCTAGAGAATATATTCTTAATTTCTATCCATTGTCCGTCATATGGGTTTGACGTATATTTTAGATATAAGAGATTTGGTACTTTGTTAAAATAAGCCATTAGAATCCGAATATTTGTCCAAATAAGTCACTTTTTCTTTCCTTTTCCATTGCTCTGATTTTCTCTGCTTTCTTCTTTCTTTCTATTTGAGTGTTTATTTTATCTATTCTCCTATCAATTTGTTGACCTGTATTATCAGTAACTACATTTCCTTCAGTCCATCCCCAATTCTCTTCAGTTGCAGTATCTTCAATATCATGAATATCCTGCCTTGTTAGTGTTGTTAGTTCTTCAAATTGTAAATTCATGCTAACTGCTGTTACAAAGCTATTTGGTGTTAATGTGAGATTTTCATTTGGAGTGTAATTAACCTTAACATCCTTCAATGCACAATATTTGGTATTTGGTAGAAATTGTTTACCTACTCCTAGTTGACCCCTACCAGTTTTTTGACCTGCTTGGATTATTCTAAAGATATATGGATATGTTAAGAATAAACTGTTATTTGTACCACTTCTTCTACTTCCTGGATGCATTGCTAACTTAAAGAATTTAATTATATCCTTAATTTCACGTTCTTCTTCTTCATTTCTTGTTAATAGGAGATAATTAAATGTAAATACACGAGTACCCATTTTCTTGAAAGTTTGTAGGGTATTGTCATTGAAAGTCATTCCAAATGCACCACCTATTACAGCACCTGCATCAAAACCACTAGACCCTGGTGCTGCTGATCCTAAATCATCAGCCATCTTTCCTAATGTTGCATTAAGTGCTGTTGCACCACCTGCACCAAGAGCATTACCTGCACCACCAAAAGCAGCACCTATTGCACCAAATTGTACTTGATTCCATTCAGCAGTATAGTTATATTCTAAACTAGGAGGAACGTATAATTTAACACATCCTATAGAACTATTACTTGGTGCATCTTTACCTCTATCCCATGTTATTGGTTGACCATCTTTATCTTTTTGAAGACCTAAACTATCAACTTTGTTATTATATGCATTCTTTTTATTTTGTAACCGTTTTGCTTTAACTTCAGGATCTCCAAATCTTCCTATTTGGTGATTCTGCATTTCTTCCTGAAGCTGCTCATTACCCCACATTTGCGATCCAGAAAGCATATCTCTCATACTTTTAACACCTAGAGATTGTGCTTTATTATAATCATAGGCATAAAAATTCAGGTAATGACCAGTTGTTTCTACTGACCTCGGATACATCAAATTTGGAGTTTTGGTTTTAGCCATTACATTTGTACTTTCTTAGCACTGACGAATTTATTACGACTATCATAAAATTGCTCTAGTGGTAATGTTGCCATCTCTAAAACGTCAGTTTCAGGAACTTTAAAGAATATATTATCTGCCTTCTCCATTATATATCTATGCCACAGGTAAGGAGGTATAGTTGTCCTAGTATTATTTAGTATCTTTTCTGCAAGGTTTATCCTTTTTGCAGGTTGCATATAATGAAGGTTTGCACCATAAAACCCATTTTTGGTTGGCATACCCATTAGAACTAAAGGATATCTATCCCAATGAGGTAGTACTTTGGCATATTTTGGTTTATATTCAAATAGATAGAATTCTGCTGGCATTACGTCATCATCAGCATAATCAAAGAGATAGTTAAATGCCTCTTGTCTTTGTTTTGCTCTATTTGTTATACCCTGCTCTTTTAAACGTGAAAGGATACTCATACCTTTAGTTCTTTTTCTGTTAGTATCTTAAATTGCATATTTCGCTGTTTGCAATATTTATTAGCAGCTTTCCATTTTGCTTCATTGATAGCATATCGAGTAACTTCCGTTATATACTTTTTAGTTACTCGTTTCTTCTTTACTGGTGGTGCTGTTTGTTTTAATGGTTTTACTTCAATAACATATTCAGCTATAGTACCATGTGTGGTACGACACTTTACATAGAAGTCAGGGAAGTATCTATGAACCCGTTTATCAACGGGAGAACGGTATGGTATAAAGAATTCTTCAGATCCCCATTGTAGTATATCACTGTTTAAATCACACCAACTCATAAACTTTCTTTCCCATAATGATCTGTAAATCACGTTAGTTGGATCACCTTTATACTTTCTAGGGTTGGTTGGTCTATATTTTCCAGAATATGCCATATAAATATAAATAAACCATCTATAGACCTATTTAGATGAAAATAGAAGAAATTAAACAAAATATAGTAGGTAACTATAGTATTGCTAATTCAAATCGTTATCACATATCATTTGTACCAAAAAGGAATTCGCAGAATTTTCAAGATAATGTATTATATGAAGGGTTACCTAATCCATCAAATTATGAGATTGAACTCGGTTCAGGTAGAAAAAAGAATTCAGGATTAACTAGTTGGTTGGCAGATGAAGTCAATGTTCCTGGATTTACAGTTGCCACTGGAGATGTAAAGGGATTAATGCCAGGAATTAATCCAAAGTATGCACACACTAAGACATTTAGTGAAGTAAACTTAAGTTTTATACTTGATCATGATCATACTCCTTATAAAGTATTGCAAAAATGGGGTGAGTATGTTTTTCCTCATCAAGAAACAGCTAATGAATATATAAGAACTAATTATTATGATGATTATGTTGCAGATTTAATTATTGAAAAGATAGAGACACGTGATAATTTTGTAGAACCAGTTAATGTAGTTTCTAGATATGAATTGAAGAATGCATTTCCTTTTACATTATCTGCTATGACATTTACTAATGGTCCTAATCAACCAGTTAGATTTCAAGCATCATTTTACTTTGAGTATCTTAGAGAGGCAAGTTCTCCACAAAATGTTTCAGGTTCTAAACCTAATCAGGGAACTCAGAAAAAGATTAATGGTTTAATAGTTGATCCCGATATATACAACCCTTCTATACGTCCTAGTTAGGTCGATATATACTATACACCTATATCATAAATTATGGCATTACCTTCGTTAAGTACCCCGACTTATGAGTTGACTATACCTTCAACTAAAAAGAAAATCAAATATAGACCATTCTTAGTTAAGGAAGAGAAAGTTCTTCTATTAGCATTAGAATCTGAGGATGATGTCCAAATTGCTCAAGCAATGAAGGATCTTATAAACGCATGTGTTCTCACTAAAGGGATTGATCCTGATGACCTTGCTACTTTTGATATTGAATATTTGTTTTTAAATATTAGAGGTAAATCTATTGGTGAAACTATTGATGTTAGAATACTATGTCCTGATGATGATGCAACTGAAGTAACTACACAAATACCAATAGATAAGATTAAAGTTGTATTTACTAAAGATCATACTAATAAAATACAACTTAGTGATGATCTTTGGGTTGAGATGAAATATCCAAATATAGATTCTCTTGCACAACAAGAAGAAACTGTTGAGGATACATTTAAATTAGTTTCTAAATCTATTAAAAAGATTTATAATGCAGAGGATGTATGGGATTCATCTACTACAACAGAAGATGAATTTATAGAATTTGTAGAAGGAATGAGTAGTAAGCAATTTGCTAAAGTTCAGGAATTCTTTGAAACCATGCCTTCATTGAAGCATACAGTTAAAGTAAGAAATCCCAACACTAGAGTCGAAAGTTCGCACACAATTGAGGGATTATCCAATTTTTTCATATAGCCCTCTTCCATACCTCACTTGAATCTCATATAAGGATCAACTTTGGTATGATGCAACATCATAAGTATGGTTTTGACGATATTAATAGTATGATCCCATGGGAAAGGGATGTATACGTTGAATTATTAAAACAACACTTGGAAGAGGAGAAGAAGAAAATTGAAGAACAGAAGAATCGAAGATGACCTTATTAAAAACTAAAAAATTAGGGACAAGGAAATATAACGATCTTGTGTTATCATTGTATAATGCTAAGACGGCTGTTTTTGGTACACATCCACCTAAACCAGATGTGTCAGATACTGATGATGGTGATGGTGAAGGGTCAGGTGGAGATATAAATTCAATTAAAAAAGAGTCAAAGAGATTAAAAGATACTGCAGTATTACTTTGGAAACAATCTAAATTACAATTTGCTTATGAGGTAAAAAGATTTGGTGGTCTTTCTATATTAAAAGGTGACACTGGGGTTAAACCTATTCCTTCAGAAATGAGAAGAAGGTGGAAAAAGAAGAAGGAATTAGAAGATCCAAAGGGTGGAAGTTGGATAGCTAGATTGTTTAGGAAAATACTTGGTAAATCATGGCTTAAAATAAAACGATTCTTAAAAAGAATAGTAGGTAAGAGAGGCATTAAATTAGTCAGACGACTTAGAAGAATTCTTAGGAAATGGAGAGTAGTTGGTAAACGTTTGAGGAGAAATTTACTTAAACCTTTTAGACAAACTAGTAGATTTATTAAAAGTTTACCATCAAAGACAGGCAAACTTCTAAAAAGAGGTGCTATAGGTGCTTGGAGAGGTGGTAAGAAATTAGTTACAAGTGGTATAGAGGGTGCTAAGAATTTAGGTAAGAATATATGGAAAAATACTGAAGGGGCTAGAAATCAAGCTGGTGATTTTCTTAAAAGGAAGAAAGCTGATATAGGTAACTTTTTTCAGAAGAAGGGTGATGACTTAGGTGATTTTGCTAAGAGAAATAAAGATAAATTGTTTGATTGGGGTAAGAAGCAAGCTGGAGAGGGAATGGATCTTGTAAAGGCAGGTGCACGTAATGCTGATAAGTTCTTTAAGAATTTAAAACCTAAGCAAGTATTAAAGAAATTAGCAGAAACCCCATTATTGAAGAGGTTAGCTAAGGTTGCTGCTAAAGGTGGTGCTAGATCAATTCCAGTTGCTAGTGCTGCTCTTGCTGTGAATGATATAGAAAAATATAGAAGAATGGGTGGTGTTAAGGGTTGGATCGGTATGACCCTTGCTAGTATGGATATGGCAGGAGATGTTGGTACACTTGCTACTGCTCCAGCTGCTGCTACTGGTGTTGGTGCAGCAGTACCTGCTGTATCACAAATTATTTCACAAATTGGTGGATGGGGATTAACAGCATTTGAACTTGGTCAAGTATTATTAGGTGGTGATCCAGATATGGGTGGTGATGGTAAAAAGCATAAAGGATTGTTTTTTGCTGATGGAGGAAAAGTTGTTAAACCTCAATTGGCACTCGTGGGAGAGGGCGGTGAGTCGGAATATATCGTTCCTCAGAGTAGATTGGGATGGTTTGTAGCACCATTAATAGCAGATGTAGTTGAAACTGCAGTTGAACAAACAGAAAAAGATGCTAATAAGATTCATGGACATATTGGTAATAGTAGTGATGAATTAGTTAATCAACAAGTTACAGATAGAGATGCTGTTGGAGTAAAATTTAATTGGAGACCTGGAAAGAGTTTCAATGCAAGTGCACATGTAAAAGGTGTGGAAGTTGCTAGTCATAATAGAGAAACTTGGACTAAACAAGGTACTGTTGAAAGTTCCATGAGGGGATTAGATAGTAGTATTCATAGGATGAATTATGATTATGAAAATCCAATTGAAGATAGAATTTTAACTGCTAGAAAGGAACTAAATATGGTAGATCCAGATCCTGAACCAGATTTTACGGATATAATTCCAACTCTAACTAATACAATTATGGTTGCTCAGGCAGAACCACAGTTAGTACCAGTACCAGTAGATAGTGGCGGTAATGCTGTATCTAGATCAAATTCTTTTGCTGTATGGGGTCGTAAGACCGAGGGTAATTAACTATGGCAGATCAGGCATGGATGAAAATAAGATCAGCTGTACTGGAAAAAGCTGAGTATTATAGAAGTATTGGTAAGGATAAGGAGTGGCAACAATTAGAAACCCATGTCAAAGGAATGGATTATGGGCTTGATGGATGGGGTGTACCATATAAGAAATTAAGTAAAAGTCAGCTGAATAAGTTGATGGATGCAAATCCAGAACCAGAGAAACTTCCTAAAGCATCATTAGATGTAAAGAGAGGTGCTATTGATGTTGGTTCGAGTGCACCAAAGAAGTCACTTAAAATTGCCGAAAGATTACGTCAGAATTTAAAGAAAGTTGCTGAATCAGATGCTAAAGCACTGAGGGAGATGGATCAGATACTTAAAGAAGTAGCTGAGATAACTGGAAGTAAACCACCCCCTGCTATTGATGTTAAAGCAACTACAAAGAAATTAAAGAAGAATAAGACAGTAGAAAAGGCAGGTGCTCTTGTAGCTCAACCACCATCAACTCCTGTTGTTAAAGGTGGAGCAATTGTTCCATCACCAGGAGGATCATTAGCAAATATTCCTGGACTTCCTGCTGGTAAATCACGGAAGGATAAATTAAAACAACAACTACGTATTGGTGCTAAACGTGGACTTCGTGGTGCTAAACGTGCAGGTAGAGCTATAAGTGAATGGGATGGTACATTCACAGATAGGATGTCTATGTCATTCACTTCTTCTGCTGCTAAGAGAAGAATGGAAGAAGAATCTGCATCTCCTAAAGCACTACCAGCAGGTATATCTCCTATGGCTGCTACTAGTATTAAGGGTGGTGATGATGATGACTGGGAAGGTGAGGTCAATGATAACCGTAAGGATCCATTACTAGACCGAAAGATTGATATTATGAGGAAGGATATTGATAGAGATCCTAGTATACCTTTCCCGAAAGATACCACACCATGGTATGATGATGTTACTGGACTTATGAAGTCCCGTGATCAATCTATAGAACAAGAAGAACAAGAAAATAGAGATAGAGCAATTAATCCTGAGGTAATTCCAACAGGTAGTTCTGCAGGGCAAAATGCTGTTCCTACTCCTGATGGTAAGAAGAAAAGAAGGAAAACTAGAGGTAAAGGTCCAGTAAAGGGTGGTAAAGGATTTGGTAGTTCTATTCCAAAAGGAAAGGGAACAAAATCAGGTTTGCATGAAATAGGTAAAAATATTTCAGATGCTAGGAAAGCATTGTTTGGATTGTTTAAAGTTCAAAAAGATAGATTTAAATTAAGAAAGGGTATTGATAAGAAATTAGATACTAAGATAGGTGCATCGAAAGCTGAGGATAGAGTAGAAAAAGATCCAGATGCACCAGATGAAGAGAATAAGAATGATGGAAGGTATAAAAAGCCAGAAGAGAGTTCCTTTGATAAAGCAGTAAAGGGTGGTCTATTCAGTGGTTTATTTGTGGCAGCAATGCCATTAGTAGTAGAGGGTTTAAGACCTTTCTTTGAAGAACAAGCTGATGAACTTGAAAAAATAGCACCAGAGGAAGATGAAGATACTAAAGAGGATGAAATTGCTGTAGCTGAGGCAGAGCAAGCATCAAAAGAAGAAGCAAAGGAAGAGAAGGAATCAAAAGTAGCACCTCCTAGTGGACCACCAGAACCAAAATTAAATAGAGAAACTGGTGATCCTGGTCCAAGAACTCCACCAAAAAGAAGAAGGGATCCTCAAACTACTCCTACTCCAGTTTCTAGTAGTATGAAAGAAACTCTTAAGATGGGTGAAGCACCAAGTAAAGAGTTTACAGATAAAACTAGAAATACACAGATTAAGAAACTACTGTTCCTTCAAAAGAGAACTAAGGATCCATCAGCTAAAGCATCATATCAACAACAAATAGATGATCTTAAGTCAGGTGGAGATGGTAGAACAAATATCAGTGTTGGTGGATTTGCTGAAGGTGGAAAGATTACTCCTACCAGAACTGCTACTCCTAATTTAAAGAAAACTGATGGTATACAAAAACCATTACAGCAACTATCTAAAAAGGATTTAGAGGGTAAGGGACAAAGAGCACTTAATAAATTTGTTGAACCTATAAAGAATGTATTCCAATTACCTAATATTGTTGTTAGTAGGTCTTTAGGACTTGGTAAGAAAGCATTATCGGCAACATCAAAGGTAGCTGGTGCTGCATTTAAGATGACTCCATTTGGTATGGCTTTAGGTCTTACTAGAGGAATGAGGGGTAAGAGTGGTAAGGATGGTATGAGTTATGAAGAATATAAGCAAACAGATAGATATAAAGATAGACAAGCAAGGATTGAAGCTTTAAGGAATGATCCAACAGCAACTAGAACCATGACTGTTAATGGAAAGCAAGTTGCACCTGAAGCTATGGATAGTATGTTAGCTCTTAAAGATAAAAGAGTAAATAAATTAAGAGCGAAGAGAGATTTTGCTAATCCTCTTGGTGGGTTAATGAAGGATGCTAAGGAACGTGGAGTTGGTGGTGTATTAGGTGGTGTTGCTGATGCTTTTACTGGTAATATATTTGACTTTGATGGTAAGAATGTAAAACCAGGTAGGAAGGCATCTAAAGAAGTAGATAAAGGAGAATCACAAAGTGATAAAATGGTTAAAGTTATTAGTACACTTAATAGTGTTTCCAATAGAATTAGTGTTGTAAAGCAACAAAATACTACAAAAAGGATAAATATGCCTGTACAGACAACATCTAAAATGTCTCAATCTGCAATTGATGCAGCACTACAACCTGGATTATGAACATAAAAGATCCATTACAAGTTGAAAATTTTGAGATAAAGGAAGCTTGGATAACTCCTCATACCTCAAAGGCAAAGAGAGTTGCTATTGATACTTCAGCTATTAAGCAATTTGAGTATACTGAAGGATTAATGCAGAAGTTCCTTCAAGTAACATTGCAAATAGAGGATAGTACTGCTAGTTTGTTTGAAGCCATTTATGGAATGGAAAAGATTGAGTTGATAGTTGAGGATAAATTTAGTGACGTTTCGCTTGAGTTTACTGAATCTTCTGCAAATGGACCTTTATTCATATATGAAGTTCATAGTAAGGAAGTAACTGATACAATAAAAAGATTTGTATTAGAATTGTGTAGAGAAGATGCTATGAATAATGCTGTTACTAGAATTGGTAAAAAGTATACTTCTATTAGTGCTCAAGAATTAGTAAAAGATGTTATAGAAAAGGAATTGGGATCAACTAAACCAATTGCTTTAGAAAATGTTTCAGATAGTTATAATAAGATAACATTCATACCACCAAATTCAAAACCATACGAAACTCTAGTATGGACAAGAAATAAGTTTATATCTATGGATCAGAAATCTAGTAAGAGTGGTGGTTCTAATATTAGTGCTGGATATTTCTTCTGGGAAGGATATGATACTTATAATTTCCAATCATTTGATTCTCTTGCTGTTCAGGGTGGTCAAGCTGCATCATATAGTACTGGTGATGGTAGTGGAGGAATGGATGAAGCATTTAGATTAAAGTCAATTAATTTTCCTAAAACATTAAATATGTTTGAAAATTTTGATAGAGGATTTTATTCTGGAGAAATAGATTTCTTTGATGTTGTTGATTGTGAAGTGGACACATATAGGTATAATATCAAGGATAATTATCAAAAATGGGAGAAAGTAGCTGAACAGGAAGACCTACCAGACCTATATAAGGCAGCATTGTCAGATGTATCAACACGTACTATGACAGTCGCTTATACTAAGGATTTGTTTCTGGGGTCTAATGAAGACAACACAAAAGACAAGTTAATGTTCTTAGAAACGGTTGGTCAAGCAGTTAGTAGATATGGTATTTTTACCAGTCAAGTGTTAACTGCAAGTTGTATGGCAAACCTTGAGTTACGAGCTGGTAACATTATCTCGATAGAGATATATGGAGCAGACGGTGAAGTTGACAAAAACCAATCAGGACGTTATATTGTCTTTGAGTTACGCCATATTGGTGCTGACTCAAAAATGAAAACAAATCTTTCACTAGTAAGAGATTCCTTCGGAGTTTAACAATTATGAAAACTATAGAAGATCACATTAAACAAGATCAAGAGATCCTTGATGATCCTACTATAAGTCCTGCTGCACGTAGGCATTATAAGGAAGAGCTACATGAACTAGAAGTTTATGAAGAGCACCACCATGACGAGATAGAAGCAGGTGATCACCACGATCCAAATGCAATAGAATTATTTTGCGAGATGCACCCAGACGAACCTGAGTGTTTGATCTACGATGATTAATGGCACTTGTAAATACCCTAGAATCTAATTATTGGTTTGGTGCCCAAGGTAATCGACTTTGGGTTGGTCAAGTCGAGGGGGATGGTGCTATTGATATAGATCACGAAGATCTAATTGATAAGCAAGAGAATAATAGAGTTAAAGTTAGAATCATGGGTTATCATGCCCGTGATAGACAAACATTGCCACCTAAGGATTTACCTTGGGCATCTGTTTTGATGCCTCCAAGTTCCCCACAGTGGCATAAGAGTCAAGGTACTATACATGGACTAGGAATTGGTGCATGGGTTATTGGTACCTTTTTAGATGGAGAGAGTGCCCAACAACCTTTGGTTTTTGGGTCTCTTGGCGTAGTTGAGAAAGGTAAAACATATACTGATGTTGCAGGTAATCTTGGTTTAAGTAATAACTACGAACCAACTCGTGCAGATACTGTTGCTAATAATAAACCTGCAGATGGTAAAGGTTCAGTAGGACCATCTGGAAGAGGTACACAGACAGGTAGAAATAGTAGTAATGACAAGCAACAGTTAGATATAGAGAAGATTACATTCTCAGTATCAAATGGTAAATGTGGTCATAGACCAGAATCTGAGTTTATGAGAATACTCAGCGAATTATTTGCAAAGAAGAATAGAAATGATATTGTTGGTGATTTACTTATTGATAAGGTAACTGGAAAGATATCAAACAGAGCAGAACTTACAAGATCATATGTCTCCAGATTACAAGGTGTCGCTAATGGTATATTAGGTGATACCAAACAAGTAATACTATATGAATTAAAGAAGTTCTTTCAAGAGAACGTTATTACACCATTAACAATTGCTTTAAATCTTTCTCCCGAAAAGAATCCAGAAGTAGTATTTAATGCACAGGAAATATTTGATACATTCATGGAGATTGTGAAATGTCTCTTTGATAATCTTGCTAACCAATTATTGGGATCTCTCACTGATATGGTTAACGACCTGTTCGATAATTTACTTAATGCTGGATTTTGTGTCGCTAAAGATTTAACGGAGTTGTTAGTTTCTATGATTGGTGAAGGTATTGAAACTGCCTTGAGTGCAATTAATAATGCAGCATCAATTATACAATCTAAAGGAAGTTATGATATTGGATTTGTTGATAAGTTAGGAGAAGTATTAAATCAGTTCTGTAATGTAGATATGTCATGCTACACAGGAACTGGAGAGTATACTACTAAAGAGGGAGATAGACCAGATAATATTGTTGAATCATTAGTTAATAGAGTAGAAGCATTTGGTGATGATGTTGTACCAGCATTATTTGGTGATGCTGCCTTCTTTAAAGATATGGATAGTACCAGAATTATGAATGGTGCTAAAGCTTCTGATAGAACAATCAACTGTTCTAAAGCAAATGATACTTTAATTCCTGCATTCCCTAGTACATTCTTTACTGGGTATCAAGGAACACCAGGATCTGGTATTGAGCCACCAAGAGGTATACCTGCAGTTAATCATTTTGGGCAAGTAGTTGCTATTAACGTTACTGATAGTGGTAGTGGGTTAAGAAGACCACCTAAGGTGTCTGTAACGTCTTATGCTGGTTATGGTGATGGTTCTACAGCAGATGTAAGAATTAAGGATGGTAAGGTATCAGATGTAGTTGTTACTAAGGGTGGAGGAGGTTATCCATATTTTGATGGATCTGTTTCCAATAACCCCTTAAAACTTGACGATAATGGAGATCCATTGTATGATAAGATGTACGGAATAGATGTAGAAAATCCATATTGGATTGGTATTATGACATTTGCTCAACCTCCTGCAATATTCAATGCTGGTTATGGTTTAACTGCTGGAACTACAGTTTGTGTTAAAGAAGGTAAACGAGAAAGAGGTAATCCAATATTACCTGAGTATCAACCTATACTACATGAGGGTAGATTGACTGCATTGAAGATTACTAAGGAAGGATTTGGGTTTACTGCTCAACCTGAAATATATCTTTGTGGTGAAGGTGATGTAGGTGGATTAAGATCTGCTGTAATAGTACCAGTAATAAATTATGTACCTAGAAAAGATGTTGAGAAATACATTACTGACTATGCAACATACAAGACCATCATTGATTGTGTTGGTCATCCTGGAGATCAATAATGGCAATTGATGATAAGACACAAAAAGCATTAAGTTTCCTTGCTGAGAATAATGACGGTGGGGAAAAGAAATACCCATACAACAGAGTAACCCAGTATTCTTGTGGTCACAAGATAGAGTTCTATGAGGAGAAGGGTGAAGAGCATATACAAATAAGACATGGTACTACTGGATCTTATATTAAGATGTACCCTACTGGAGATATTCAAATTCATTCTCCAGCAAGAGATATAAACATTGTTGCTGCTAGACATATTCATGTAAAAACTGGTGAAAATGTAGATGCAGAACAGAAAGACGCTAGTGATAGATTTGTATTACATGTAGTAGGTAATGCTCATGTTGATGTTGAGGGTGATATGCACACTCATGTACGTGGCAATAGACATGATAAGGTAGATGGTTTATACACTCTTGATGTTGGTGATAAGTACATAGTCAATGCTGCAGAGGGTGGTCTTAATATTAGGGGAACCTATACAATAGATGTAAACAAATACTACCTATGGGGTGCTAATATACAACGTAACCTTAAGAAAGGTGGAGTAATTAGAGATTCATTCTCAGGTACATATATCATCGAACAAACAAGTAAAGGTGGTGTGCTTCAACTTAAGAGTGAAGGTGACATGCAAATAGATGTTAATGGACATATGCGAACAACTGTTAAGAGTAATTCTATCAATAAAATAACTGGTAAAGTAGAGTTTGATGTAAGTGGTAAAAGGGTTTTGGGTGCTCCAACTGCTCAAGCATTTGGATCTTTGGGTTCTGGAACTGATGCATTTCTAATTAAGACATCTGCTGGTAAAATAAATATATCAGCGTCGGGAGAATTTGGGATGGATTGTGGATCTAAGTCACTCTTTGATTCAGGAGGAAATATGACCCACAAGGCACCTCGAATCGACCTCAACCCTTGACATACGTTCTCATACATGCTATTGTATGCTCTAATGCGTTTTACCAATGCAAACAGAAGAGTACGTAACCAAAGTTATTGTTAGCATACCTGCTAGACAATTTACTGTCTTTTCAAATGAAAACAAGAAACTTTGTGTTAAGTGTGAGACCCCCGAACAATTTCAGGATGTTCTTGATGTTACTTTAATCAATCAAGAAGAATTTGAATTGGAGTTTGAATACTAATGGGAAAATCTCATGTGGGTGTACAAGGTAAGGTGCGAATACAAGTACGTTGAAACTCAAGGAATCTGTCTTGTCTACAGTATAAATGGTATGGATTTCATCTATGACCATATAACTGATAAAGAAAGAGAAGATCCTTTAATTGTTGCCGTTGCTTCCTCCGAACCATCTATATCCATAGAGACATTAACTAAGAACAGTGAGTATTTACTGTTAGAGGAATTACATCCTCTTATATTCCCAGTCGAAATTGACAAGCATTCAACTCTACCAGAAGAAGTTCAGTAAAGAAAACCTATGCCTTATTCACAACGACTAGACGGTTACGATTATGATCTCTTAATCAGTGCTGTTGAATTTACATCGCTAAAATTCATCCACGATGAAGAGTATGTCCAAGAAATGTCAGAGTTGCTAACAAAATTAAAAGAACGTCGTCCATTAGTACCTGAGAGATTTTAATTATGAGCATTCCATGGAGAGCAGCATTAACCGAATTCGTTGAGGAAGAGGATCTAGATACAATTGCTTTGGCATTATGGAAATCTAGAAAATCTGAGAAAAAGTACGATGATGCTTATCAGAGATTTAAAGGAGTTAAAGATCTAAATTTACCTGAGTATTAAAATGATTAGTACTTCTTATAGAATACGAATGCTAGAGATATGTCATTATATACGACATGGTATTGCTGTTCCATTAGAAGATATGATTTGGGCAGAGAAATTAGCACAGGCAAATCCTACTGCAAGAACAATGATTCAGAAAGCACGTGAAGGTTTGTTATAGGCATAAATTTTTGTTAATAAAATAAGTTTATAGGCATTCACACACATAAATAATAACAGGACTTCGGAGGAGACAAGATGCACTAAATCTCCCATATTATTGTTAAATGTTTTACGGAGTACAAATTATGCATAACATACTATCAAAGAATCAATTAGCAGATTGGAATCATTTTGAGACACATGTAGCAGAGGATCAACATAGTTACGAAGCATTGAATGATTACTACGCTTGTCTGATTTCTTGTGAGAGTGATGGGCAACCGAAAGGGATATGTAAGGAGATATTACGAATGTAACCAAAGTCGTAAAGTTGCATAAGGGGGTTGTCAAACCCCCTTTTTTAGTGTATAATAATAAAGTTACAACAAATCTATGAAACTAGCACTTGCTGCTGCTTTGCTGTTAGCATCTACTCCTGTAGTTGCTGACGAGTATCAAGCAGGTTACTCACGTTCTAAGACCTGTTATAGGTCAGAATATAGAGAAGAGTATATACCAGGAAATGAAGATAACCCTGGATATGTCAGGTCATGGAAAGAAACTATTGAGTTTCCTTGTGATACTAATAAAGCAACCATACAACGCCCAACAAGAACAGTAGTTGAAACTCATCGTGAAGTTGATGACAATGATTGTTCTGATGGTAAGATTGCTGGTGGTCTTTTAGGTGGTGGACTCGCTGCTGCTATATCAAGAGGAGATGGTAGATGGTGGGCAGTTCCTACTGGCATTGTTACAGGTGCTATGATAGGATGTGATATTGATGGTGGTTAAATGAAGGATTTAGTTCTGTTTGGTGATTGTCGAGAGACATTACCTGCATTCATAGATGAAGCGAGGATGTGTGTCACATCTCCTCCATATTATGGTTTAAGAAACTATGGAGACGAGGAAAATCAAATAGGACAAGAAGAAAGTCCAGAAGAATATATTCAAAACCTAGTAGAAGTATTCCGACAGGTAAGAGATGTATTAACTGATGATGGTACATTATGGTTGAATATTGGGGATAGTTATTATAACTATAGACCTGGAAAAGGTCAAGGATTAGTTAAACAAACTGTTGCTAATAATGATCAAGATCTACCTACTAAATGTGCAAGACGAGGTAATAAGTTAGAAGGATTGAAAGAAAAGGATCTCATTGGTATACCTTGGATGCTTGCATTTGCTCTACGTGCTGATGGATGGTATCTAAGGCAGGATATAATATGGCATAAACCTAATCCAATGCCTGAGTCAGTCAAGGATAGGTGTACTAAGTCACATGAATACTTATTCCTATTAAGTAAGAACAAGAAATACTTTTATAACAATGAAGCAATTAAAGAACCAGCAAAAGATTGGGGAACAAGAGACCGATCAAACGGAAAGTATCACAAACAAGGAACAGGATTACAACCACATTCGGGTCTTACAAAATCATATCCAACAAAGAATAAACGCTCTGTCTGGAGTATAACTAACAAACCATATAAAGGTAGTCACTTTGCAACATTTCCACCTGATTTGATTGAACCATGTATTAAAGCAGGATCAGAACCAAATGATATTATACTAGATCCTTTTATGGGATCAGGTACAACTGCAATGGTAGCAAAATCATTAGGT
>MDSY01009789.1_pt1 | contig 21101 bp, 13 predicted proteins | sample 811131 | NCBI WGS metagenome assembly MDSY01 (sample SAMN05326643, study PRJNA326480) | marine metagenome | isolation source: seawater | place: Atlantic Ocean: South West | collected 2010 | reverse complement strand
TTCAGTGATATGTTACCAGTACCATCAAACGATACACCTGCAATGGTTCTTGCTGAAGCAAGAGCAGTTGCGGTAGCAGCGTTACCAGTACATGATCCAGATGATCCAGATGTGTTACCTGTTACATTACCTACGAATGCTCCAGATGATAATGTAATACCTGCAGCAGCAAATGTTGCAAGTGTTGATCCATCAATTGCTACTGTAACAGCACCTGTACCAGTGTCTGCAACAGTAACGTTTGAGTTACCCTGAGTTATATTTGTTCCAGCACTTATAGAAGCAGTACTAGTACCTGTTATTCTACCCTTAGCATCAATCGTTAGAACAGGTACTACTGAAGAAGATCCAATTGTAGCTGCAGATACTCCTGAGTTTGCAAGAGTAATTGCACCACTATCACTAACAGTAGCATCTCCAGATGCAGAAGACCAAATATATTTCTTTATTCTAGTACCAGTAGTCTTTCTATTAGTACCACCTGCACCGTCATCTACTATGAATAGATCGGCATCAACTAGGTCAGCACCTATATCTGTACCACCATCTATCTCTAAAGCAGCAAGAGAAACTTTACCTGCTGTACTAATAGTATTTAATTTTGAATCTGCAATAGACCCTGCAAGTTGTGCATTGGTTATAGTACCAGTTAGACTACTTGTAGGATAACCAGTAGCATCCTGTAGATCAAAAGCAGGAGTTGCATCTGAAGCACCTAGTGCAAGTGATACACCACCATAAGATACTGTGCTATTTGATAACTTACCATTTGCTATTGAACCTGCTAATTGTGCATTGGTTATAGTACCAGTTAGACTACTTGTAGGATAACCTGTGGCATCCTGCAAATCAAAAGCAGGAGTTGCATCTGCAGCACCTAATGCTACTGATATACCACCAAAGGATACTGAACTATTCGCTAACTTAGCATTTGCTATTGAACCTGCAAGTTGTGCATTGGTTATAGTACCACTCAAACTACTTGTAGGATAACCAGTAGCATCTGCTAGGTTGAATGCTGGAGTTGCATCAGTTGCACCAAGTGTCAATGTCACACCACCAACACTCATAGTTGAGTTTGCTAGGTAAGCATTTGCAATTGCAGTTCCCTGCCAAACACCAGTAGCAATAGTACCTACACTTGTTAGTGAAGATGCTACAACAGATGAACCTAGTGTGGTTGCATTCAGTATTGCACTATTATTAATTTTATATGATTTACCAGTTGCAATGTTGATGTTCTGGTTAGAACCCCAGTTATCACCTGTTGCTTCAAAATTCCATGTCTTATCTCCATCTCCACTGTCTACCGTCAAACCACCACCGTCAGCTGCAGCATCATCAGCAGCTCCAGTAGCAACTTGGAAGTTTTTATCAGCGATAGTAACTGTGGTAGAGTTGACAGTATTGGTTGTACCATTTACAGTCAAGTTACCACTGATAATCAAGTTATCATCAACAGTAACAGTACCACCTGCCGAGTCTATTACTAAGTTACCTGATGATGTATCAACCTCATTATCGTTAGTAACACCAATCTGAATATTATCAATCGTCGCTCCACCATTTGCATCAATTGCTCCTGTGAATGTAGTAGCAGCAGCAAAGGTTGTGATACCTGCAATGCTTACGTTATCAGCATCTAAGTGTCCATCAATATCAACTGCCCCAGATATATCTAAGTTTGCAGCAACAACAGTACCAGTAAGAGTTGGTGATGCTGAGAAAACAGCATTTCCTGTACCTGTCTCGTCTGTCAATGCAGCGAGTAGATTAGCAGAACTTGGAGTACCTAAGAATGTAGCAACGTTTGCTGCTAATCCAGATACACCTGAACTTATTGGTAGTCCTGTAGCATCTGCTAGGTTGAATGCTGGAGTTGCATCAGTTGCACCAAGTGCTAATGATACACCACCATAAGATACTGTGCTATTTGATAACTTAGCATTAGCAATAGAACCTGCTAGTTGAGCGTTGGTTATAGTACCAGTAAGACTAGAAGTAGGATAACCTGTAGCATCTTGTAGATCAAATGCTGGAGTAGCATCCGCAGCACCTAATGCTACTGATATACCACCAAAGGATACTGAACTATTTGCTAACTTAGCATTCGCTATTGATCCACCTAACTGAGCATTACTTATAGTACCAGTTAGACTACTTGTAGGATAACCCGTAGCATCCTGTAGATCAAATGCTGGAGTAGCGTCAGTTGCACCAAGTGCTAATGATACACCACCATAAGATACAGTACTGTTTGCTAACTTAGCATTTGCTATTGAACCTGCTAACTTATCATTTGCTATTGAACCTGCAAGTTGTGCATTGGTTATAGTACCACTCAAAGATGATGTAGGATAGTTTGTAGCATCTGCTAAATCAAATGCTGGAGTAGCATCTGTTGCACCTAATGCTAATGATACACCACCAATAGATATACTGCTGCTTGCTAACTTAGCATTCGCTATTGAACCTGCTAGTTGAGCGTTGGTTATAGTACCACTCAAAGATGAAGTAGGATAACCAGTAGCATCTGCTAGGTTGAACGCTGGAGTAGCATCTGTTGCACCTAGTGCTAGTGATATACCACCAAAGGATACAGTACTGTTTGCTAACTTAGCATTCGCTATTGAACCTGCTAGTTGAGCGTTGGTTATAGTACCACTTAGTGATGAAGTAGGATAACCAGTAGCATCTGCTAAATTGAACGCTGGAGTTGCATCTGCTGCTCCAAGTGCTACTGATACACCACCAAAGGATACTGAACTATTTGCTAGATTACTGTTTGCTAATGCTGTAGTAAAGGTTGCAATACCTGCTACTATAAGATTCCTATCTACTCTAATATCATTTACTGTCGATATACCCGTCAACTTTTGGTTGACTGCGGTCATCTCGTTGTATACTATATCACCATCTACATCTAATTTTCCGTGAATTCTAACGTCAGACGCAAAGGTTGAGATACCAACAAAAGTTGATATTCCAGCGATAGTCTGAGTCAGTCCACCTACCTTGGATAGCTCTCTTCCTCTTGACATAACGGGTATTTTAGAATCCTAATCCTTTATATTTATACTTCTGTCAGGTTGATCTTGTACTTTTTACCTGTACGATTGTTTAGCATGAATATATCTTCCTCTCCTTCTTGAAGTGTCCAATCACCCCAAGTGCCATCAACCGAGTTTGGACTGGATGCATTGTTAGAGAAATGCATATCAGCAGTATAGATATTAGCAAACCTTAGAGTTGTTGATCCTAAATTTCTAGTATCATTAGTATCTGGTAACAAATTACCTTTCAAAGTAACATCAGTGACCGCTATATTAGGATCACCAGTCAAACCTGTACAACTACCAGCAAAATTAGCAGCAGTTAGAGTATTTGTTCCTGGATTATATTTGAAGTCAGTATCACTTCTTACTTGTTCAACACCTGTTGCTGAGTCTGCAAACAGAACAAAATGGTCAGCACTAGTTGTATTAGTTGCTGTAATATCAACTGAAGATGTTACTACACCATTGAGTGATGAACCATCAAGATTAGGTAATACACCTGTCAACTGGGCAGCAGGTAAACTAGTAAGTCTACTACCATCACCTGCGAATCCAGTTGCAGTAACTATACCTGCAGCAGCATCAAAGGTTAGATTTGAATTTGATTTTACTGCTTGAGACCCAGTTGCATTTTGTGAGAACAATATGTTACATGTTGAATCTCCTGTCTCATTAGTAATGTCAACAAGAGATGATGAACCTGTAAGTGATCCAACAAAACTAGTATAGGTAGCAGTAGTACCACTAATAGTGGTTGCTGTGTTAATACCTGTACTGTATACGTTACCTGTATGATCGCCAACCAACTTACCAACAAATCCTTGCGAACCAGATGGAGCAACAAATCCTCCATCAGCAGTTGCTATACCACTAACATCTATGTTAGTACCACTAAAGAATGCTACTGTACTAACACCTGCAGAGTTTAGGTTACCACTAAATCCAAATGATCCTGCAGGAGCCTGGAATCCAGCAGTAGTAGTTATAATACCAGTAGTCTGAATAGTTGTAGCACGTAACTGAGTTATAGTACCAATACCAGAATTTACGTTACCAGTAACATTACCTGTTAGGTTGCCTACTACGTCCCCAGCTACACCACCAGTATGTTGACCAGCTGTGTTACCTGTTACATTACCAGTTACGTTACCAGTAACATTACCCTGTAAGTTACCATCAAATATAGGAGCAGAAGCAATACCAGTAACATTAAGATGCTCTATATGCCCAGTCGGAGAAATAGATGCTATACCTGAACTAGATTCTGTTATAGTAAGACCATAACCAATACGTATCGTACCTATATCTTCTAAAGAAGTAGCACCAGAATCAGTCTGGAAATCCATCTTAGCATCTGCTGCTGAGAAGACTGATACAATACCAGAACTAAAGTTTCCTGTAGGTAATTCTATAAAGGATAGACCTGCACCTACTCGGAAAGTTGTAACACCTGTAATTCTTGTGAATGCATTAGCATCCTGTATATTGAGTGCCGACTTATTGATTGTAATTGTAGATATACCTAGTTCTATACCTGTACCACCTGAATATTTCGCTTCTGATACATCAACACCATTACCCTTGAAGTTTAGTGTAGTAATAGATCCAGCATATCCAGTAGGAGTAATACCTTGATCCTGTACTGTTACACCATCTACTGCACCTGAGGCAGCACCTGATGGAGCACCCCAGTATCTTCTACCATTTACATCACCATACAATACATGATCATTATTACCAGGTAGACCTAAGTTAGGTTCAGTTTCTTCCAGACTCAGAAAAGACGGGAATCCTGGAGTTTGTTGTCTATGTGTAGATAAACCAGCGTAGCTAGTTACACCTACTCTGCCTGAAAGAAGTCTTGCCATTTACTTAGCGTTCTCCAATACACTAACGATGCATTTCTGAGTATTCAAGAAATCACCTTTGATCTTTAGAATATCACCTGTTTCCAATACAAGTCTACCGTCAATAAATGACATAGAATCTTGATGTGGAATACGTCCTAACTCTATAATTGGTGTATCAACAGAGGATCTACTGTGATATGCACTGAAAGATGTTACTGATGAACTTGTACCTACGTTTGCAACGTTGCCATATATGACCAACGATGAAACACCTGCAGGACAAGTGTAGATACCGACTGAGTTAGTAGTCAGTGTGTGAGTAACAGTCTTGAATCTATTAAGTGGGATAGCAGCCATTTTTATAAGTTACCTCCTAGTGCTATGATGAGTGGTGTCATTTGGGCTTGGATACTCTTGTTGAATGAATCACCTGTAATAGTACCAGTCTGCTGGTTTATGGTGAAATTATCACCAACCTTCAGGTTGCCTCTTTCATCCGTAGATGTATAGACTACCTTACCGCCTTGTTCAGATACTGCCTCATTATCAGGAATACCAACACCACCTTTATTAGGTAAGGCAGAGTTGATTGCTACACCTGAACCAACATATTCAAATGTATATGATGAAGCAAGAATCAGTGACTGTTTAGCAAATGGAACTGTAGATCCAACACCAACAGCAGCAGGTAGAGTCTGATCAATAGTGATCGTAGAAACACCAGCTGTAACTGGTGTCGCACTATTTATAGTATAATACTTAGGTTCAATTCCAGCAGTAGCAGTTGCAGTTACTCCTGAAGAAGGAGCAGCAATTGTAACCGTAGGAGCAGATCTATACTGTGAACCTGTAGCGTTTACTTTGAGTGAGGTTATACTACCAAAACCACTCACAGACGCAACACCCTCAGCAATAATTCCACCTGGTCCAGTTGGTGAACCAATTGTAACTACTGGTGGATTAGTGGAAGTATAACCACTACCAGCATTAGTTACAGAAAAACTTGTTACTTCATTGAACAGTTCGCCAAGATAAAATGCTTGACCAGTGAAAGGTCTTGCTGTCAATCCAGATACAGTAACCTGATTATCTTCAGCAATACCTGCTACAGCAACAGCACCTGATTGATGAACAGTACCAACACCTGATGCTATAAGACCATAAGTACCAAATGATGCGTTAGAGTTGTTGACATCACACTGCCCACCACTTACACAAGTGATAGCAGCCTTATCGCATACTGTGAAGATTGATACTAACTGAGCATAACCATCGTTAGATATAGTAACACCTATACCACCTTGGTTATACTGGGTATATGAGTCAACAACCATTGACTTGATACCTTCAGCATGATTACCATCTATCCTCATTCCAACTGAGTTAGGAACAAAGTTAGTACAGTTTCTTACATATGGTGATTGAGTAACAGCAACACCAATTCTTGCACCAGTACCAGCATCACCAACATTTACAGTAAATGTATTTGTGGTATATGCTGTAATAGCAGTCATAATACCTGCTACTGGATCAGATGCTCTAGGATATGCATGTTCTGTAGCATGTAAATCCTTCTCACATGTCATCTTGAATGATGATGTCTTTATACCAACAGTATTACTTGTGGTAAGACCATGAGATGTTTTAGTAAATGTTGTTACACCTGAAGTAGGATCATAATCAATAGCAGTTGGAGTAATTGATGCTCCACTATGCCAATTAGGTCCAACCTTTACAGCATTAGTAGCACCATATCCACTTACAAACTTATGGCGATTGACCATACCTCCTGGTGGGAAGCATATCATCGCACCTGTATTTGCAGCACCAACGAACGATAAGTTCTGTATCAGTACACCGTTGGTTACTTCAAATAAATCTTTTCCTGCGTTTGATGGAATAACCTGTGTGTTTCTTAGATCATCTCCATCTATAGTAACATTACGTGGAACAAATACTGGGTTATTTTCTGTGTAGATTCCGCCAGCAACTCGTATAACATCACCTGACTGTGCCGTTAGACAAGCAGCCTCAATGGTTCTCTTTGCAGTTTTTAGTGTGAAACCATCGTAAGTATCATTACCATCTACATTGACATGAATTATATTAGAAACACTAGCACCTGCACCTACCCATACTAATTCACCATCAGAACTAGCAGCAAGAATACTCTTACCTGCACCAACAGTACCAGATGAATCAAGGAAAGTACCACCAATCTGAACTAATCCATTAGCAGTATTACCAGGAGCTCTGGATACTTGTAGAAGATACTCAGGAAGTGTAGTTCCTATACCTACTCGCTTATTGGTAGGATCATATACAAAATTATCAGCACCTTGGAATTTACCATTGGCTGCTTTCTTGAATTGTACAGTATTATTAGCGTCAGCAGCAAGTGTATGAATTTCTGCCTCATCAGCCCAATCAACACCTGTAGCAGTTGCTACTAATGCCTGTCCTGCAGTACCTGCAGAAGTATTTTCATCATATACTTTACCAGTAAACCTGGCAGTACCCCTCACATCGAGGTTTTTAGTTGGTTGGGTACTTCCTATACCAACCTGTCCTGCAGCAACAATACCGTCAAAATTTGCTGTGGATGCTACGTCAAGACCATATTTGGGATCGGTTTTACCAATACCTGCCTTATTAGAATCGGCATCAACAATCAGAGCCTGATCGCCAACCTCTAAGCCTTTTTCGACAGCAAACTTCTTATTTACTGATGCCATTTATCAGTGTACTCCTTAGTATTTGTATTTATCAACTGATACGCATAATGTAAGCGATTGCATAATATGGAGGTAGGTTAGCATTAGTTGTACTTGCCGCACCAACAGGACTTGAGGCAGTCATAGAAAGACTTCCACTCTGACCAATTTGGTCACCTGCAGTAGATCCTGGGGCAGCAACATTTGCTGCATAATCCGTAGTTCCTTCGTCATCAAGAACAAATCCACCTGAGGCAGATGCAGTAACAATACCAGATACATTATTAGAGTACCTAGTTGGGTGAGCGTGGTTACCACCTGTTGCAGTGTGAGTGTGTATTGGTACTATAGCATCAGCATTACCACCTGTTGCTCCAGCAGAGTAAGAATCACCTCGACCAACGATAAACTTATCAATTAGGTTTGGAGTTCCATTACTACCATTACAAAGAGACCAGTTTGTTGGTATGTTACCATCGGTTCCAGACCACATAATAATACCACCAATCGGTATTATACCGTTACCTACAAATGATGCTGCTGTACATATACCAGCTATCTTCGCATCATCCGTTGAATTGATCTGTTCACCAGTTATCGTACCAGTACCAGTTATATTAACAGCACTAACATTTCCAGTTGCATTGACGTTAGCGGTTGCAATTATGTTAGCACCCTGTACATCACCTGATGCTGTTATTCTATCGTCAGCAACTATATCATCTGTAGAATGGAAATGTTCTGCAGTAGAAATTCCAGTAACTTTTGAATGACGGGTAACGGTTAGATCAGCACCTACTGTTGCATTATTATCAACGCTAAGTGTATTTGCAGTTAGTGTTGCACCAGCAAATGTCAATGAAGAACTATCTTGTAGTTCACCACTAGCACCTATAGTAACAACTCTACCTTGAGTAAGATCATCAACCTTTAGACTACCAACACTAGCATTACCAGTAACAGTCATTGCTTCGCCAGTATCGGCAAATGTCTGACCTATAGCAACTCTATCGAATGCATAATGTTCAGTACCATTCTCTACAGATATTGGACCCCATTGTTGCCATTTCTCTGTACCTTGGTCATTTGTCTGAACCCAACCAATCGATCCACCTCTAGCAAAGCTAGTCTTGAATAGAATGTCATCAGTAGTTTGTGAAGAAGGAGGAGCAAGTTCTTGTATACCAACGAATACTTGTTTACCTACATTACCACCTCTACCACCTCTTAGTTTGATATCCTGTACATCAGTATTACCATTACTATAGAAGTTTTGATTGACTGTTACATCATCAAATGCTGCAGTGGAAGGTAACTGTGCAGTAGCACTAGAAACTGAAGTAGTATCAAACTCATCAATAGTAGATACTTCCTCACCTGTTAGTGCATCAATTTTCTTTCTACCAACATAGAACTCACCCTTATCATTCATAGCAGTGTAAACTACTAATCCACCTCTAGTCTGAGTTGCCTGTGCTAGTAATTGTTCTTTGTCATCCAAGATTCTATCTTGGACTTGAGGCATTGCAGTTGAATAGTTACCTGGACCAAAACCAACATATTCAAATGTGTGTCCTGACGCACGTATCAATGAGTTTCTTCTACCCTCAACTGGTAATGCCTTAATCTTTATTGCCGCCGCATTTCTAGGATGAGAAGTAGCATTAGTTCCTAATGCACCCCTAAGAACTGTAGTTTTATTCTTATTAGTAATTCTTACAATCTCATCTTCAATTTGAAGATAATCACCTCTTCTCAACATTGAGAGGTCTGCTAAATTGATAGATGTAGAAGTACTTGTAAGATCGTTATTCAGTGTTGTAGTAGTACCACCGTATATTGGTATAGTCTGATTATATCCTCTACCAGATATACCTCCACCATGTGCTATACCACCACTACTGTAAGTAGGCTGGGAAGCAGTCTTACCAATATTGACTTTTAGAGAAGATCCATAACCCACTCTATCAGTTACATAATGAGTACCCTGATAAACTGAAGGACCACCAGATATTACTATCTGATCACCTTTTCTCAATCCAACGTCTGAAGCAAGAGTAACTGTAGCAATACCACTTATCCTATCATGTAGAATATTATTGATAGCAGTAGCAATACCAACGTGGTATACAAAACCACCTGCACCTGCAGTGTTACTTACTGTACCAGTATAAGCAATTCTCTTTGCATTCTCAATATTGGTTAGTCTATAAAGACCATTATAACCTTCACTACTTACTCCAATAACCTGGACCACTTGACCCTGGGCATTATCAATAGTACTTACCGTAACAGTAGCATCTGTAGTACTACCAGAAGGTCTAAATGGAACACCCTTTATAACAAGAGTATCTCCAACTTCGTATCCAGAACCAGGATGGTTCAAGTCTACTGAAGTAATAGTACCATTAGCAGCAACAGTAATATCTCCAGTTGCACCTGTACCATTACCACCTGTCAATCTTGCACTATAATAGAATTCAGCATCACCACTACTTGTTCCATATCCAACACCATTTGATGCTATAGTGATACCTGATAGACCATTGAAACCATGCTCATGAGACATATCAAGAGTCAGTGTTCCACTAGATTCAGATGCTGCAGTTACACCTGTACCAATATTACTTTTCTCTACGAATGAATTTATTGTTTCCTTAGTAATACTATTCTTTGGATCATTAGTTGCTACAATACCGATCTTATCCCTTCTGGCATAAGTCTTAGCAGCAATAGGATCATCATTTCTATTATCTGGATCTTGCTTAGGACGTAAAGAGTTTATATCCTGTGCAAAGTAGTTAGATGTAGTAGAGAATGGTGTTACACCAGGTTGTGCAAGATAACCAAGAACTGTTAGATCATAGATACCATCTTGAACACCCTTAGAGAACTTCTGTACTTCCTCATTATTGAAGATTTGATAAGATGTACCAAAACTACGTTTAGTAAAGAATGGTGCGAATGTTCTACCAGAACCAACAATCGAATAATCGTGAGATGTATAAGGAATATTAGTTGTAATAGTTGATATTCCACCTGGATTAGTGTTTATACCAATGCTAAATGTTCTGTCATCAGTTATACTGAGAACTTCAAACATTCCATTATAACCACTATTATCAGTACCATTAGTATTCTGACCACTCTTTAATCTACTAATCTCAACAAGGTTACCAGCACTCAGTCTATGAGAACCCTGAGCAGTAATAATACCTGTCTTAGCAGTAGAGTTCCAAGTAGCATCAACAATTGCATTACTAGTTCTTAGATTAGCAACTGATGTTAAAGCAGTATTATCATTCTTATAATATGTGTCGTCAATAAATGTTGAGGATTCTTGTAATGTAAATCCATTAGAAGGAGGAGCTGCAACAGTTGAATCGTCTGGGATAACAAATCTCATACGATAGATCTTCTCAAGATCCTTCCTAGTATCAGGTGTTCTTACAATATAAGTATTTGAAGTCTTATCAGTAATACTATTCTGATTAGATACGATAGCAGAACGTAAACTGTTACCAGCACCAACGTTTACATACCATCCTCTAGAGGAATCAAACTGAATTGGATGTCCTGGATCTCCTGGATCCTTACCATCTACAGTAGAAACTACTCGTAACCTACCACCTAAGTTGTTTAGTGTGGTTATGTTACTACTAGCAGTAGCATTGTTGAATGTAGTAGCAATCTTGATCTTATCATTGTCTAGACCAGCTGTAATTACAAAGTAATCTGTATCATTAGTAATACCATCAGGCAATGATCCAGTGTCAGAATAGAATCTTACCTTCTCACCTGCGTTGAACTTATGTACATCTTCGAGTGTTATTACATTAGCAGTAATACTATTGATACCAGCATTACTACCAACGAATACTGATTTATTACCTGATGCCCAAGTATCTGGATCTGAATTAGGACCAGGCATCAATACATCAGCACCATAAACAATATTGTTCATGGAACAGAATAACTTATCTCCTACCTTATTACCAACAGTATATCCACTAGCAGTCTTGATAGGAAGAGTATCTTTTACTGTATATCCATCAAGATATAATCTAGTATCTGTACTGACACCAATAGTATTTTGAACATCAATTGACTTCCAGTTTACATCCTCATTCTTATTGAAGTTCTTCTTAGGTGGAACTATCGCTGTAATATATCCTTTGTCATCCTTGATAAATGCTGATGGTTTGAAACCATCTGCACCTAATGCTTTAGCACCAAAGTTAGAGTTAGAGTTTGTGAGTGAAATATCAGCACCTGACTCTGTTCTAAACTGATGAGCATAACCAACAGCAAATGTAGATACTACCTGTAATACAGCTTCATTTGTTGCTTTGATGTGGAACGATTCCCACTCTGGTTTATAATTTGCTAAACCATCAGTGTGTAATGTTACTGAAGTACCTAGAGTTGCTTGATCCTGCCAAGAACCAGATGTTGTATTATACTTTACGAATGCATTATCATCTTTCTGTAGTCCAATACCTGTGTACTGAGCACAGACCATGGATTTGAATCCTGTTGACTTGCTACCATCAGCAAGCATACCACACATACCATAAACTGATCTCAATGAACAGTTGAATATGTAAGGTGATGCAGAAGTTACACTATCACTCTCAACTATAACTGTTGGAGATAAACCAGTCAGCGATGGAGTCGCTGTTGACGTTGGAGCTGCTGGTAAATTATAGGTGAAAGAAGTAGTACTAAGAACCTGTGCTACAACATGACTACCATCATAATCAGTGTTACTTACTCCATTGACAATAACAGGAGTATCAACGTTTAGATTATGTTCTGTCTTTGTTACAACAGTAACTACCGAAGTCGCTGTACTAGCAGACGGATTAGCACCTGAATATATGTCATCAATTTCCAGATCACCCAACCTAGAAACTGCACCAACAATCCTGGTTTCGTCAATGACCTTTTGGAAGTCATCATTAGCAGGATAGTTAGGTAATGCTCTGCCGCTATTAGTACCGTAAGCAAGCGTAAGCTTAGCATAGTACATGTCGAGGTCTGTGTTCCCCTTCCCCGATACCGTGTTCTGCCCATCAGCAAATTCAAAACAAGTTAGCTTATGGTGTGAAAAATTAGGAGCATATACATTGCTCGTATAATCTTTGAAAATCCTATCTGCAGGATCACCATCAAATAAACTAAAATTAAAGAAGAAACAACCACCAGTTACTTTGAATATGGCAGCGTTTGCAATATTATCGTTATCTGGTTGTGGAATATATTTTGGTTTTATCTTCGTCTTTCTAAGATCTTGACCAATAATAGATGTACCACGAGGTAGTATTACACCACCAGTAATAGAGTTGAAGTGATACAGTACATTATCTGGATCTTGTATATCAAACTTAGTTCCTATTGATAATTCACTTATAGATGCAGCAGTACCATTAGCGTCAGTTATATTACCAGAGGTATCAATCTGAAGTCCTGGACGGTTGTCTATGTAATGAGTGCCTGGAGACACCAATATTGTTGTTTTATCAAACTTATCATTATCTTTACCTAACTGATATGAAAATCTAGCAGACTCAATCAGTGCTCTTTGAATTGTCTTGAACGGACGAGTTCTGGAGTTACCAGTATTACTAACGTCATCAGTTGCATCAAGTTCTTCTGGGTTGACGTATATTACGTTACCCTGAACATTCTTGAGGAAATTTTCAAGTCTACTTAATGGCATTGCCTATTTTACCGTATACCAGTCCTTCAACTTATTTATAGTAACTAAATTCGAGGTATGTAACCTTTCGCCTGTTGCACTAATGGAATAACGTCAGATTCTACTTTTTCTATAATATCATCAATCACATTTACATCCAAATCCATGAATGGTGGAATTATACCTAGTATCCGTAACAGTCCGTCAACAAATAGTGCCAAGCATATAAATCCTAAGATCATACTAATTATGGTAGCATCTCTATTATGCTTTGCCATAGATGCTTCATCAATTGCTCTTGCTTCAGCAAGGGCATCTGCAACCATTTTATCTACTTCTATTTTAGTATAGAAATCTCCTAAAAAGGGGATGTCGTGTCTATCAGGGGCCATTCCTCCTCCTACGAAACATATTCAATATCTAGGAATTTCTCTCCTGCTTCCCGTGTGACTTTCAATACATTCATAAACTCCTCTGGTGTATCACATTTTATTTTTTGTTTTGATCCATCAGATCCATGAATTTCAAAAGTCCGAGCTGCTACATCAACAGAAACGCTGTCAACATACTCACCTTCAAACTGCGACATTAGAATTATGCGGTATACTTCAGTATAGCACCTCTTCAATCATATGTCAATGGATCAATATCTATAAGATGATCCCACTCCTCTTTACCTGGTAGTACTTTATCCAAATCTACAAAGAATGATTGAATAATAATTCTAGGTTCATTTCCTGACTTATAATAATGCCATGCTTTGTCTAAGTTATTGAAAGCAAATAACTTATTTTGTTTCCACTCTACTTCTAATTCATATTCATTAGTTTCAAATGGTGTATTACGTAAGTTAGTATCATTATATGCTGAATCATTCTTACAGAGTACTGTACCATATGATTCCTTAGGACTTATGTAATACACAGCAGTAAAGAATCTAGCATGATAATCACAATGCATAGGCATTGTATAATTTGGTGGACATACTGTCCAATGCATTATTTTCTTTACATTCTTTGGAGGTTCTCTAAACCTCTCCATCATCTTATGAAGTTTATTAGATTCTGGTAGAATATCCTCATCTACCCAACGTATCCATTTACCAGAAGGTGTAAGTTCAGGATTTTCATTATAATTATTCAGTTCAATTGATGCTAATGCTTGAAACTCCTCCCATCTCTTAGGAGAAAGGAAGGAGTCTATAGTCATATACTGCCAAGGATCTGTATGTATCATCTTGACTCTGCTCTTACTAGGTAGTAGGCATTGATAGGACCACCTGCACCATTACGTACTATAACCTTAGCACCATACTGAATACCTTGAACAAATAGTTCTTGTTGTACACCAATAGCTGTCAGTTGTACTGTAATAGTTTCTGGATTGACAACACCTATCCAATCCTCAGGTAATTCAATAATACCATCAATCTTTACTATTCCACTTACTTCCATGATTTTGATTATTTTTTTATATTATATCACAGTCTTAGTGTTTTGACCATAATCATATTGAGGGTCTTTCATATTTCTAGTCTCATCATCAATCGGTTTCCTCCAGTTAGGATCAGGATAGTCTGTTTGTTTTCCTTGATATTCGGTAAGAAGTGGATTTACATCCTTTCTCTCACCACATATCATATAAAAACAATCAATATTACCAATATCAGATTCCAATACAACTTTTTCATTATCAAATTCTTTTACTATAATCTTCTGCTGCAATCCAATAGGAGTAAGTTGAACTGTTATACTATCTTCATACACTAGATCTTTCCAATAAGAAGGTAATGTAATTTCTGTACCAGTACACCTTCCTCTACAATACACTGCAATTTCTGGACCTTCAATACAAGCATATCTTAGTCTATATCCATCTCGACTAGGATGAGGCATATCAAAAACTTTACCTTTTACATCTGCAGTTGCAAATCTATCTGCAAGTCTACCTTTATTCAAACAATCTACTTTTCCTGTAACATATACATCACCATCAATATAAACTGCATTCTCTGCTTTCTCACCATTTATTTCAATATCACCTTCTACCTGAACTGCTCTACCATCAACACCAGGTTTCCAGTCTCCAAGTGCAGTTCCTACAGTCAAGGTTCCCTTTGCAAATCCACCTTTATGATTACCTAGAAATGTAGGTCCAGTATTACATAAAGTACCATCGAACGGTTTATCTCCGTTCAATGTGTCTACTGACATATCTAATTTTGCTGGTTCTTCTACACCAATGTAGATTTTACCAGATTCAATGTCTCTAAATCCAGCCATACTATCCTTTTAGTTCTTTGATTTGTTCTCTTATGTATCTTCCTAAACGACCAGGAATCAACATAGATTTTGGTTCGTGTAACCTAACAACTTCACCGATCAGTATCTGCCATCCTTCAGAATGAGATACTAATCGATCTTTAGCATCAAGTACAACGTTTTCTGCTTGCATTATAGCACGATTATTTGCATCTATGTTTATATCATGCTTTGCTTTTAATGTAATGTCACCTTCATCAGCATTTATTGCTTTCATACGAATGTCATTCGCTACAACAGAGAATCTACCATCCGCTTCAATTACTATATCTCCCTTTGACTTAATAACCAACGGTGCATCATCACAATTCTGTAGTATATTACAACCCTTTATAGCATCTTTATCTTCGCTAGATTTTAGTTCAAATCCACCATCATGAAATAATCGTAAAGAAGCACTACTACCAGCATACAATCCTACATCTCTATGTCTAAGTACATCATCATCACGTTCCCTTCCTATAGTAAGATTACCATCCTCAGGGTGATTGATAATTATAGGTGGTACAAGTAATTTACCTTCTGGTTGCTCTCCTCCCTCAACAGGAATATCCTTTCCTGCCTCAACTGCCTCACTAAAAGACAGTCCATTCTCAGGTGGTGGTGTATTAAATGCATTAGGTGTTCCTGTCATTAGTAAATCCTCGCACAGTCAACTACTCTAATCACTCTAGCCTCAGGAACAACTGGATCAGTATAATCTTCTCTCTTAGTAAACTTAATAATTGGTCTAATAACAGCACCACCACCAGTCGTACTTTCAACAAATAATGCTGGAACCTTAGTTAATCCCAAATCAATCCTACCAGTAGCACCTGTAATTCTACCATCTTCTATGATAGGTGTCAATGTCTGACCACTATTACTTACAATTAGATCACCTTCTTGATAACCTGCCCCAGTAGAAACTACTTGAATGTTCTCAACTTCTCCTATAACATCTACACCTTCTGAATCACCAGCACCAAGATAACCACCACCAGTATTAGTGACAATAATATTTGTAATCTGACCATCCTCGACAACAGGAGTACCAGTAGCACCCCTACCATTATCACAATCATCTATAATAGCAACATAAGGTGCTTCAGTATAACCAACACCCAAATTCTTCATATTAGCACCAACTACCTGACCTGTTTCATTTATAACTGCATTAGCAACAGCACCTATACCACCGCCACCAAATATTTCTATTCTAGGTGGTCCACAATCCTTAGTCTCAGTATTACATGGTCCAGCTAATGCTCCTACAGGACCAAGACCTCCACCACCTCCTAAAATATTAGGGAACATACCATTTATCATTCCATCAATATTACCAACTAATCCACTCAATCCACCAGCTAAACCAAGAACCCTATTGAAATCTAAAAGTGCCTTAGGATCAGGTCCAACATTTGTAATAACATCATTAGGATTAGGTTCACATTCCATACCTTCACAACTGAATAACGCTAAACCAGTCTGCTGCATATCAAGTGCATCAGCCATCATCGAAGAGAATGCTGGTAGTTGAATACCTGCTAATGCACCAATAGCAGCAAGTGGTCCACCAATAAGATTTTGAATCTTATCTGTTATACTTGCCATCAAACCACCCATAAATTGTTCTGCTGCACAAAGTGGAAAATTAGCTAACTTACCAAGCATTCCTTTCAAGAAATTAGCAATCATATTCTTGAGTCCATTTATAACATTCTCTATCAAACAATAAATGGAATCTTTCTGCTTTTTGATCTCAAGGTTTTTGACTAGATGATCTGGCTCTAAGAAACTAACTGATTCATCAACACCTTTGTTTATTTGTGTGAATAATCCTTTTCTAGCACCTCTAACAGAACCAGAAATTCCACCAGCCATCTTACTAGAAGTCTTGTCAACCATCTTATCCATGTTGACAGTTTTATTTGTAACAGGATCTACATAACCCTCTTTAGTCTTTTTAAGTTTTGAGGTCTTACCCATAAATCCTTGAAGTTCTTTGGTAGAATCACCCACTCCTGCCTTAGGAGGATCACATTTCTGTGCTACCTCAACTTCTTGAGTCTCATTATCATAATGCTTGATTATAGTACCTTTTGCAGTACTAGATTCATCACGTACTGTACTATTACTATCAGGAACACCACCAGAAGCTAAATTTGCTTCATCTTTTTGCAGTCTAATATTATCACCTTTCTCTAGCTTTTCATCAAAAGAAAATGGTTTGAAATTACTAGTACCCTGTGATACTACTTTTTTATATTCTTCTACATCAGCAATATTATAATTGGCATAAAAAGCACCAACAACCACAGGTTGCTGACCTTCTTCCCCATCAAGGAAGAATCCAAAAACCATCTCACCCCCTTGAAGGGCAAAACTAGTACCTTGATAATTGTTACCAGCACCGAACTGAGGTGATACTAAAAAATGAGCCCATGGTAAGTCATCATCAGATATACCTTCTGCTCCAGCAGGATGATATCCTAGAATCCTTACCTTTGCCCTAAAACCATTATCAAAGTTCTGATTGTTTTTATCACGCCAAGATTTATCAGGAGCCACTTGTCCAAGAAACCAGTGGAAACCATCTTTACCGAGAAAATCTATATTTGAGTGGCGTGATTCAAGCATTAGTCGTCATACACTCTACATTCTAATGAGTCTGGATGATTATCACAATACACTTCTAAGTGCTGATCCTCATGGCGTGTGTGCCAGTCATTGATCTTAGCACCACCTGGATTCTCTTCACCCTCTTCATGAGCATGGAAAGCATCGTTGTGCATCTTCAAATCTTCTTCACTGTATTCAATCATACCATGATTGACATGCTCTTTATGATCCTTAGGATCAATATAAACCTCATGGTCGAGGTCATGTTCTGGAGTTTTAGTGGTCATGTTACTTATTCTTTTGGAAAGTGTCTCTTACAAGTGTAAGTCCAGTGAAATCACCTTGGGGATTACCAAATTCATGGGCTAATCTGGCAATCATATATTTACCAGATTGTGCATTCTTACCACGTGGATTATTTAGATCAGGAAATTCAAGTTCTAACATATTACCTGCTCTCAATGATAAGTTCATTGGTACAGTAATGTTTAGAGTCTGACCAAATACACTAGAATATCGTGAACTAGATTGTGCTTGGTAATTTGCCTGATCCTGTGGTTTGGCAGCTCCTGAACCAGAAACATCAGTAGTTGTAGTTCCTTTATCAATAGTACCTAAAATTATCCTAGAATAGGAATCTTTATAATCGGTAGGTAGTACTACTTCTTTGTTTGCTTTCTTTTGGTGTTTTTGTGCCTTATCATATGAATATTCAGAAAAAAGCACTTTTCTGGTAAGGACATCATAATACCAATTAGCAGTTTTGTAAGCTCCAGATCTTAGTTTTTTTAGTATATCATGACTTTCTTTCCAAACTGGTTGAGAAGCAAGCATGAAATTATTCTTAGGATCCATTCCTGTCTTATAAGTAGTCATCAGATATTTTTCAACTGGATCACTAGCAAATAACTTATCACTACTCCTAAAATTCCATCCATCTTGTGTTTCAAAGAATAAAAATCCACCACTCCCACTACTAGAACTATTACCATCAACACCATCTGGTATAGACCTAGGACACAAATCACTTATAACTTTAAAAGGTCTTCGGTAATTACCATAGAACTCATATGTATTACTCGTAGTATCAAAGTTCTTAGCCATCATCTTATTACCAGGAACTTGTAACTTACTACTCAAAATATTTTTTACAGTACTTGTAATAGAACCCGTTTTCTTTTCCCAAACCCGTGTAATATGATTATTGATAGCAGCTTTAGTTTCTAAAGTAAGGACATATGCTTCTCTTTTATTATCAGCAACATGATTACTAATATTTGTAATTACTAATGGGTCACCTTTTATATCAAACTTCAATGGTTTTTCTTGACTAGGATGAGTTATCTCTACACTTACAGGAGATCCACTTCTAATAGGTAATTCATTATAAAACCCATGAGTATCTACACAAACTATCTCAACATGTATAGAAGGGTCAATAACATCCTCATAGTATTTCAAACTATTTAATTGACCAATCATATTCAAAAAATCACCACCCCTACTGGTAGGAGTGATATCAAATCTCTTTAGTTTATGACCTTTGGTCCAAACTACATCTCTATTCATTATGTGGTAAGTAGTTGTGCCATCTCAGCATATTTAGCAGCAACACTGTAAGAATTTGGTCCACTTTTCCTGCTACCACTTACACCTCCAATATTATTTACATGTGGAATATAAACCGTATCTGCACCATTGTTTATCACAAGAACTTCTGATGCAGGTAAATCTGCATTAGAAACAATATAACCATCCTCTTCAGGAATGAAAAGTTCTTCACCAATTTCACCCACAATGTATGGTTTACCTGCTATAACAGGACCACCGTCTGCTTTTGTTGGAATAGTTGTACCCTTATTTGCATTTACATTAACTGTAGATGAAGAACCTTTAGAGAATTTCTTCGTTATCGTCCGTGGAATTTTAGTTGTACCTCCTTGTGGTGGTAGTTTCTTTTGATTCAACGTTTTTTGGAATATTTTCCATTTTTTTACAAACTTTTCCAGCATTCTCATTGTTTTACTGGGTTGAACAACTGCTCTAATCTTATTCACCATTAGTTGTGCATCTAATACTCTTCTTTCTATCTCAACATTAGGAGTTCTAAACGACTTTCCCATATCCATAAGACTTCGCCAAAACGCCTTCGCTCGACCTGCATCAAACCAATTCTTTCTTACTAATGCTAACTCTCCTTTCTTTTGTAAAACTATTGAAGACTTACTAGCACTTTTCAATTTCAAAAGTTTTCTAAGAATTGGAATCTTCCTAGCAAGTCTAGCAACATTAGCCCATGCCACAATGTCTCCTCCTATAGCATCAAATGGTATTAGTGTCGCTATAATTCCCATTACAACACCACCACCTAAATTTACCCATGGATTTCGCCACCAAGGAGTACCAGGTACAGTGAAAGGATTCCTAAATCCTCCTCCTTCTTCATCTTTATCTCTACCACCAACTACTCTATTAGCACCTACTCTTTCAAGTTTATTTAAAATTCTATCAAAATCATCTAAAGCATGAGAAAATGAACTTTTAGTTGTCATTGCTATAACTCTTTTCTCTTCTATTTTCCTTCTACCATCAGCACCAGTAATAAAATCTGCTATACCACTACCTATACCTGATCCTATTATACTACCACCCACACCACCAATAAATCCACCAATTGCAGCACCAGGAGCAGCACCTACTCCACCAAATAATGCACCAATTGATCCACCGACAACAGCACCTGCTTTTGCACCTGCAGCACCACCTGCCAATGCACCTGCTAGTCCACCACCAGCACCAACACCTGCCTGTAAATTAGTTTGACCCTCTGCCTTACGACCCATAAAGTCCAGACCAGT
>MDSY01056243.1_pt1 | contig 21103 bp, 20 predicted proteins | sample 811131 | NCBI WGS metagenome assembly MDSY01 (sample SAMN05326643, study PRJNA326480) | marine metagenome | isolation source: seawater | place: Atlantic Ocean: South West | collected 2010 | reverse complement strand
GGCCGGAGTTGAACCGGCACGAGCATAGCTCACCACCCCCTCAAGGTGGCGTGTCTACCAATTCCACCACGTCGGCATAACTGTTTACTCTGTTACTGGAACATCGCTGTCAGTAGGCACAAGAGCTTCTTCAAATTGAGGCAGCGTTTGTTGCTCTACTTGCTCAACCATGGGAATTCCCTCATCAGAGATACTGCTGGCTTGCTGTTTGGCATACATAGCCAACGCAAAGCTGGTTACAAATAAACCAGCTGCCAAAATAGCGGTAGTACGACTTAGGAAATTACCTGAACCACTACTACCGAATACGGTTTGGGAAGCGCCACCGCCACCAAAAGAAGCACCGGCATCGGCGCCTTTGCCTTGCTGTATCATGATAAAGCCGATTAAGGCTACGGCTAACAATACATGTACAATTAGGATTGCAACTTCCATTAAATTTCTCGCTTTACTCTTATTGGGCTTAGATAAACACTAATCTATTTCGCCGCCTGACCAATGGCCAAGAATGAATCGGCTTGTAAGGATGCACCACCAACTAGGCCGCCATCGATGTCTGCTTGAGCAAATAACTCTTCAGCACTAGCTGCAGTAACACTGCCGCCATATAATATTTTCAAGCTGCAAGCTTGTTTTGGCGCTATGCTTGCCACATGGGCTCGGATAGCGTGATGCACTTCTTGGGCCTGCGATGGGCTTGCTGTTAGTCCAGTACCTATGGCCCAAACTGGCTCATAAGCAATCACTGCATTAGCAAAACTAGCACCTCCAGCAACATTAATCACAGCCTGAATTTGACCAGTAACCACACTCAATGTCTGGCCTTTCTCACGCTGCTCCAGTGTTTCACCCACACATAGGATGGGAGTCATATGCACTAATTGAGTGGCAACATACTTAGCAGCTACTTGCGCATCATCTTCTGCATAAAGAGCGCGCCGCTCTGAATGGCCCACCAGTACATAGCTTACACCAAACTCTTTCGCCATGGCCAAAGACACTTCGCCAGTATAAGCACCTTCACCTGCTGCACACACATTTTGTACACCAATATGAATATCGGTACCTGATAGCTCTAACTGGGCTTGGGCCAAGTAAGGAAAAGGAGGAAATACCACCATTTTCACATTTTTAACCGCTGCAGCACCTTGTTTTAAGCCATTTAATAATTCAGCTACCGCATCTTTACTGGCGTTCATTTTCCAGTTGCCTGCAACTATCATGTGCGCCATTACGGTAACCTTCTATTAAGAAAAGCTCAGGGTATTCAATTTAAGCGCGTAATAATACTCAAGTTAGGGCACCTAGACAAGAGATTCGCTACCATTACCGTATAATTAGCCCATAATCAAAGGTAAATAAACCTAAGAAATGGCCTTGTTGACATCGTGAGCCAGCTCTTGGGCATATTGGCTTACCAAATCTGCATCTTCACCTTCAACCATCACCCTTACTACTGGCTCTGTTCCTGAAGATCTGAGTAAAACCCGCCCACGATCTCCCATGCGCTTTTCAATCGCACTAACAACGTCATCTATGGCTGGGTATTTTGCTAAATTGACCCGGTTACCAAAACGCAAGTTAATCAGTTTTTGTGGCATCTTTTGCATTTCATTCTTAAGCTCATGCAAAGTCTTGCGACTAGACTGCATGGCTTGAAGCACCTGCAAGGCAGCTACGATACCGTCCCCAGTGGTGGTTAGGTTTCTACAAATAAGATGGCCTGACGATTCACCACCTAAAAGCCAGCCTTTTTCTTTGAGCTGCTGCATGACATAGCGATCACCCACTTTGGAACGGACAAAACCTATACCTAGGTCTTTAAGGCCAAGTTCCATACCTAAATTACTCATTTGAGTACCTACTACACCACCCTCAAGCTGGCCGTTGTTTTTTAGGTGCGCAGCGATAATAAACATCAGCTCATCACCATCAACTTCATCACCCATGTGATCAACCATAATGACTCGATCACCGTCACCATCTAAGGCAATACCTAAGTCAGCGTCTTGCAGGCGAACGACTTTTCGCAACATGGCAATGGAGGTAGAACCACACTCCTGATTAATGTTCAGACCATCGGGGTCGACACCAATGCTAGTCACCTCAGCACCGAGTTCTGTCAGTACATTAGGTGCGATATGGTAGGTTGCACCATGGGCACAGTCGAGCACAATTTTCATGCCCTTTAGGCTGGTATGCGGGCCGACAGTACCTTTACAAAATTCAATATACCGGCCTGCGGCATCATTTATACGCTCTGCACGGCCTAGTTTTTCTGGTGCTACACATACCATAGCTTCTTGTAACTTTTCTTCAATTGCAGCTTCTACTGCATCTGAAAGTTTGGTGCCTTGAGCCGAGAAAAACTTAATACCATTATCTTGATAACCATTATGTGACGCACTAATCACTATACCCGCCTCAGCATGAAAAGTGCGTGTTAGATAAGCCACAGCTGGTGTTGGCATAGGGCCTAACAAGAGCACATCCACTCCCGCCGAAGCCAAACCAGCCTCTAACGCAGATTCAAACATGTAGCCAGAAATACGAGTGTCTTTACCGATTAAGACTTTACTTCGGCCATGCTCAGAAAATACCTTACCCACTGCCCAACCTAATTTAAGCATAAAATCAGGGGTTATGGGGTATTCACCGCAGCGACCACGAATACCATCTGTACCAAAATACTTCATACCAAAATCCCTTATCTAACCTTCCCTAGTTTTAACTTAGTCACTCATCATTACCGCATGAGCCATGCGTAGAGCATCGACCGTGGGGCCTACATCATGCGTCCTCACAATGCGTGCGCCACGCTCATAGGCCATTACAGAAACCGCTAAGCCCCCATGCAGCCTATCATCAACCGGCCTGCCCAATACACTGCCAATCATACTTTTACGAGACATTCCAACCAATACTGGTATGCCTTTACTGGCTAACAGACTAAGGGACTTAAGTAACTGCAGATTATGAACTAAGGTCTTGCCAAAGCCAAACCCTGGGTCGATAAGTATGCGCTCCAAGGGGATGCCCACCGTGGAACACTGCTGAACACGCTCATCTATATAGAGGCCAATATCTTCTACTATTGAGTCATATATAGGGTTATTTTGCATGGTTTTTGGGTCACCCTGCATGTGCATAAGGCAGATGGGTAGCTGAGTTTCGGCAGCAGCCCCTAACGCACCCACTCGGGTTAAAGCACGCACGTCATTGATGAGTCCAGCGCCAGCTTGAGCTGCAGCGATCATCACCTGCGGCGTACTGGTATCGATAGACACCACCACGTCCAGAGAAGCACGAACACTCTCGATAACAGGCATGACACGGTCTAATTCTTGTTGAACTGACACAGGATTGGCACCTGGGCGCGTAGATTCACCCCCAATATCGAGGAAACTAGCTCCTTCTGCCACCATCGCACGCGCCCGCACCATGGCCGCATCTAGACATAAGGACTGGCTGGCGAACAAACTGCCACCATCAGAAAAGGAATCGGGAGTAACATTCACTACTCCCATTACATGAGGCGCCGTTAAGTCGAGCCATTGGTCGCCAAAGAACATCTTAGCTTGGGGCTTCGTCAGCGCCTGGCACATCACTGTTGCCTGCATCTAGATCAGATTCTGCAATAGTAGCTTGGTCTTCAGCGGCAGACACGCTAGCGTTACCATTGGTACCTGAACCACTCCCATTACGGTCTTGATCGTCCCAACCTTCTGGCGCAGTCACTTCCTTGCGAGCTAACAATTCATCTAACTGACCAGAGTCTATGGTTTCGTACTTCATTAAAGCATTGGCCATGGCATCAAGAATGTCACGATTGTCATGCAAAACATTGCTTGCACGCTCATAACAGTTTTCAATAATATCCCTTACTTCACCATCAATCGCGGCGGTAGTTTCATCAGAGAAACCCTTAGCACCTTGACCTTGGGCAACACTGAACGGATCAGAGTCTTCTGATTCATAAAGCAATGGTCCTAGCTTTTCGGACAGACCCCACTTAGTCACCATATTGCGAGCTAACTGTGTTGCACGCTGAATATCGTTAGATGCTCCCGTGGTGACGCCATCTTTGCCTAAGGTCATTTCTTCAGCAATTCGACCACCGTAGAGGCTACAAATTTGGCTTAAAATACCCTGGCGTGACAAGCTATAACGATCTTCTTCAGGAAGGAACATGGTCACACCCAAGGCACGGCCTCGTGGAATGATGGTCACCTTGTATACTGGATCGTGATCTGGCACTAAACGCCCAACGATAGCATGCCCTGCTTCATGATAAGCAGTATTAAGTTTCTCTTTAGGCTGCATAACCATAGACTTACGCTCTGCGCCCATCATGATTTTGTCTTTGGCTTTCTCTAGCTCGTCCATGCCTACGGTGCGTTTATTTAAGCGTGCAGTAAACAAAGCAGCTTCGTTCACTAGATTGGCTAAATCCGCACCAGAAAACCCAGGAGTACCACGAGCAATGAGTTTTGGCTTTACATCATCACCTAGAGGTACCTTTTTAAGATGCACATTAAGAATCTGTTCGCGCCCAAGAATATCAGGCAGCGACACATGAACCTGGCGGTCAAATCGACCAGGACGCAACAAAGCCTTGTCTAATACGTCTGGGCGGTTAGTCGCTGCAATAACAATGATCCCCTCATTGCCTTCAAAGCCATCCATCTCTACCAATAACTGGTTTAATGTTTGTTCACGTTCGTCGTTACCACCACCCATTCCCGCACCACGGTGGCGACCTACAGCATCAATTTCATCGATGAAAATAATGCATGGAGCCTGCTTTTTAGCTTGTTCAAACATATCTCGGACACGAGATGCGCCAACACCAACGAACATTTCCACAAAGTCCGAACCAGAAATGCTAAAGAATGGCACCTTGGCTTCGCCTGCAATTGCCTTAGCTAGCAGTGTTTTACCAGTACCTGGGGCACCAGACATGAGAATACCCCTAGGGATATGACCCCCTAAACGTTGAAACTTTCCAGGGTCACGTAAAAACTCAACTAGTTCTTCTACATCTTCTTTCGCTTCTTCTACACCAGCAACATCGGCGAAGGTGGTTTTAATTTGGTCCTCACTCATTAATCGAGCTTTACTCTTACCAAAAGACATTGGACCGCCCTTACCACCGGCTCCACCTTGCATTTGGCGCATAAAAAACATAAACACAACGATGATAATAAGTATCGGCGCACTAGCTACCAGCAATTGCACCCAAATACTCTGCTGCTCTGGCTGTTTGCCCACAATATCAACTTCGTGGGTGAGTAGGTCATCGACTAGCTTAGGATCTGACAAGGCAGGTCGAACCACTTCAAAAGCTGTACCATTACCAAGCAAGCCACTGATAATGAGGCCGTCGATTTCTACACTCTTAACCTGATCAAGCTGCACAGCCTTCACGAATTCTGAATAGCTCACGCGATTAGGAGCAGTTTGTTGGCTAAAATTGTTAAACACAGTCAGCAGCACCGCTGCAATGATGAGCCATAAAACCAAATTCTTTGTCATGTTATTCAAGTGCTAAACTCCTAATCCTCAATACGAGGTAGGCTTGGGCTGCAAGAACAGTAAACTAAGTTTACTGGCCTTTGAAACCGGTTGCCAATTGATAAACTTCTCGAGAGCGTCCACGAGAAGCATCGGGTTTACGTGACCGTACGCTAGTAAAGCTGCTACGGGTGTCTTTTAATAAATCATCAAAACCTTCCCCGTGAAACACTTTAGCCACAAATGTGCCTCCAGGTTTCAACACGCTACGGGCCATGTCTAAGGCCAACTCAACCAAGTACATAGACGTTGGCTGATCAATAGCTGTGTTACCACTCATATTGGGGGCCATATCAGAAATTACAAGGTCTGCTTTTTCGCCGCCCAGTGCAGCTACAATCTGATCGTAAACTGATTGCTCAGTGAAATCACCTTGCACAAAGGTGACATCGGCAATGGAGTCCATAGGCAAAATGTCTGAAGCCACTACAATGCCTTCCTCCCCAACTAGCTGCATGGCAACTTGAGTCCAGCCACCTGGCGCTGCGCCTAGGTCGACCACGGTCATTCCAGGACGAAGAAGGCGGTCTTTTTTACTCATTTCTAGCAGCTTATAACTGGCACGAGAGCGGTAGCCATCTTTTTGAGCCAGCTTTACATAGGGGTCGTCAAAGTGCTCTTTTAGCCAATTGGCACTGGTTTTTGATCTAGCCAAGGGAATCTCTATTGATAGTTCGCAAAGTAAATGGGGAAATCTAGCTGCTAACAAGCGCAAACGCCAGACATGCGGTATAATAAAAACAGTTTAACACAGCCATAGGGCCTATGGCGCCCAACAATTTATCTTTGGACAACCATGAATTTAGCACAATCGCAGAAAAAACAACTTCGCTCCATTGGCCACGACCTGCATCCGCTTGTCACTGTCGCTGGTAACGGCCTTTCCGAAAACGTTATGATCGAAATTAATCGAGCGTTATTTGACCATGAATTGATCAAGGTTAAGTTTTCTGTAGGTGATCGCGAGTTAAAGAACGCTCTCATTGCTCAGGTGTGCAAAGAAAGTGGATCCACACTCGTACAATCTATCGGCAACGTTGCCCTCGTTTACTTAAGCAACCCTAATGCAGATCCTAAGAAATCTAACTTAGAACGTTAGTGCTTTAGCCAAGAACGCAGATCTTTCCCATGGACCCACGGACCCGTGGGAACTGCAGGAAGTTATTAACCGGTTTACGCAATGTGGCCCACGGCAGCAATTTCATAATCAATCACGCCGCCAGGTGTAGTTACACGCACCTCATCTCCCTCGCTCTTGCCTATGAGCGCACGAGCTATAGGTGACTTAAGCGATATCTTTCCAACCTTAATATCTGCTTCATCTTCTCCCACGATGCAGTACACTTTTTCTTCATCAGTATCCAAATTAATAATGGTCACTGTCGCTCCAAAAATAACCGTACCTGTGTGTGGAATCTGACTAATATCGATCACTTGCACTAACGATAATTTAGCTTCAACCTCTTGAATACGGCCTTCACAAAAGCTTTGCTGATCACGGGCAGCATGGTATTCAGCATTTTCTTTTAAATCACCATGCTCACGAGCAGTGGCAATGTCCTTAATAATCCGCGGTCTAGTGACACTTTTCAATTCTTTTAACTCGGCACGCAGCAGTTGCTCTCCACGGACCGTCATAGGAACTTTAGTAATCGTCATAATCAGTATTTCCTTATGCTGTCAGCGTGGCATGCATGTCTTGCAAGCGACGCACTTCTTGCTCTTCACCAAACGCCAAGCCTTCCATCACTGCAAGGCCACCCGTTAAGGTGGTAGAGTAAGCTACTTTATGTTGTAGCGCAGAGCGACGAATGAGTGATGAATCATTAATGGCTTGACGCCCTTCAGTGGTATTCACAACGAAGGTTATTTCGTCATTTTTGATCTTATCAACAATGTTAGGACGACCTTCCATCACCTTGTTGACTAGCTCACACTCAAACCCAGCGTCAGTCAAGGTTTTTTGAGTGCCACTTGTAGCAACCATTGTGAAACCAAGGTGTATCAATCCAGCCGCCAACTTGAGTGATGCTGGCTTGTCTACCTCACGCACTGAAACAAAGGCTTTGCCAGCCACTGGCATAGCTTGGCCTGTACCGATGTGGGCCTTTGAAAATGCTTCTGCGAAGCTGTCACCAATACCCATTACCTCGCCTGTTGACTTCATTTCCGGACTAAGAATTGGGTCGACACCTGGAAACTTGTTGAACGGGAACACCGCCTCTTTAACATTAAAGTAACCTGGGATAATTTCTTTAGTAAAACCGATTTCGGCAAGGGTTTTACCCGACATCACTTGTGCCCCGATATCTGCCAAAGAAACACCAATGCACTTAGATACAAAGGGCACCGTCCGAGATGCACGAGGATTAACTTCTATGACATAAATTTCACCATCTTGCCATGCCAGCTGCGTGTTCATTAAACCGATCACACCCAATTCTAAGGCCATACGTCTCACCTGCTCACGCATAACATCTTGCACATCACTTGGTAAATCGTAGGGAGGCAATGAACAGGCTGAATCGCCAGAGTGTATGCCTGCTTGCTCAATGTGCTGCATAATGGCACCAATCACCACTTGTTCTCCATCACACACAGCATCAATATCTACTTCCACTGCATTACTCAAAAAACGATCAAGCAACACAGGAGAGTCGTGAGACACCTGAACCGCTTCGTGCATATAACGCTTAAGATCACCTTCTTCATGTACTATTTCCATCGCCCGGCCACCCAACACATAGGATGGACGCACAACTAGCGGATAGCCAATTTTTTCTGCTGCACGAACAGCTTCTTCTTCGCTGCGCACGGTCGCATTTTCTGGCTGCAATAAGCCTAAGCGCTGAATCATTTGCTGGAATCGCTCACGATCTTCAGCGCGGTCGATCGCCTCTGGACTTGTTCCTAGTATAGGCACGCCAGCATTTTCTAGATCAACTGCAAGTTTAAGTGGCGTTTGGCCACCATACTGCACAATAACGCCTTTAGGCTTCTCAATGTGTACGATTTCCAACACGTCTTCAAGGGTAACTGACTCAAAGTAAAGACGGTCTGAAGTGTCATAATCTGTCGACACTGTTTCAGGGTTACAGTTCACCATAATGGTTTCATAACCCTGCTTACGCATAGTCAACGCAGCGTGCACACAGCAGTAGTCAAACTCAATACCCTGACCAATGCGGTTAGGTCCACCGCCTAAAATCATGATCTTATCACGATTGCTAGGGCGCGATTCACACTCCTCTTCATAAGTAGAGTACATGTATGCGGTGTCTGTTGAAAACTCGGCAGCACAAGTGTCGACCCGTTTGTATACGGGGCGAATACCCAGCTTTTGACGGTGCTGACGAAAGCCTTTTTCAGTAAGGCCCAACAACACAGCTAAGCGAATGTCAGAAAAGCCCTTGCGCTTAAGGCTATAGACTCGATTATAGTTGAGGTCTGCAAGTCCTAAGGTAGCAAGCTTTGCCTCTTCTTGTATTAAGTCTTGTATCTGCACCAAGAACCATGGATCTATACCAGAATATTGGTAAATCTCTTGTACTTCCATGCCCATGCGAAAGGCATCACCAACATATTGAATACGATCTGCTCGTGGGGTCTTTAATTCAGCAATGATTCTATTACGGGCACCTGTTTGAGCGATATCTAGAATAGGATCCAACCCGTGGATGCCCGTTTCTAGGCCCCGCAGCGCCTTTTGTAAGGACTCTTGGAAGGTCCGACCAATGGCCATCACTTCGCCCACCGATTTCATCTGCGTCGTTAAACGATCATCTGCTTGTGGGAATTTTTCAAAGGTGAAACGAGGAATCTTGGTAACAACATAATCAATAGAAGGTTCAAACGAGGCTGGCATCGCGCCATCAGTAATCTCATTTTGTAACTCGTCTAGGGTGTAACCAACAGCTAACTTAGCTGCCACTCTGGCAATCGGAAAACCAGTTGCTTTGGACGCCAAAGCTGATGAGCGAGATACCCGTGGGTTCATCTCAATCACAACCATACGGCCATCTTCTGGGTTAACACCAAACTGTACGTTAGAGCCACCTGTTTCTACACCGATTTCACGTAACACTGCCAATGAGGCATTACGCATAATTTGGTATTCTTTGTCGGTAAGGGTTTGAGCAGGAGCTACAGTAATGGAGTCGCCCGTATGCACGCCCATTGCATCAAAGTTTTCAATGGCACACACAATAATACAGTTGTCGTTGGTGTCACGCACCACTTCCATTTCATACTCTTTCCAACCGATCAATGACTCATCAATAAGCAGCTCACTGGTAGGTGATAGGTCTAATCCACGGGTACAAATTTCTTCAAATTCTTCTCGGTTATAGGCAATACCGCCACCTGAACCACCCATAGTAAAAGACGGGCGAATAATCGCAGGGAAACCAATACGCGTTTGTACGTCAAACGCCTCTTCCATAGTGTGGGCAATTTCAGCACGAGGACACTCTAGACCAATATTTTTCATGGCCTTGTCAAAACGATTTCGATCCTCTGCTTTATCAATGGTGTCTGCATCAGCACCAATCATCTCAACATTGTATTTGGTCAGCACACCCATACGGTTAAGATCTAATGCACAGTTAAGTGCTGTTTGACCACCCATAGTCGGCAGAATCGCACTTGGCCGCTCTTTTTCGATGATTTTCTCTACCGTTTCCCAACGAATAGGCTCTATGTAGGTAGCATCTGCCATAGAGGGGTCGGTCATAATGGTAGCTGGGTTAGAGTTCACCAAAATAACACGGTAGCCTTCTTCACGAAGGGCTTTACAAGCTTGAGCGCCAGAATAGTCAAATTCACAAGCTTGGCCAATAATAATGGGGCCAGCACCAAGGATCAATATACTTTCTAAGTCGGAACGTTTAGGCATGTCGGATATCCAATAATTTTATTGCTGTGTGATTAAGCTTTTCTAGCCATCGCTTTTTTAGCCGACATCGTGTCGATAAAGCGATCAAATAAAGGCGCTACATCATGTGGGCCTGGGCTCGCTTCTGGATGACCTTGAAAACTAAAGGCCTGCTTATCGGTACGCTCAATGCCTTGCAAGGAACCATCAAACAAAGACTTATAGGTCGCCCGTAAGTTGTTTGGCATAGACCCTTCTGCCACGGCAAAGCCATGATTTTGACTAGTGATCATCACCACCTTAGTGTCTAAATCTTGTACTGGATGGTTGGCACCATGGTGCCCGAACTTCATTTTTTCTGTCTTTGCTCCAGAAGCCAAGGCTAATAACTGGTGACCTAGGCAAATACCAAATACTGGAGTGTCTGTTGCAAGAATCTCTTTAATGGCAGCAATCGCGTAACCACAAGGCTCTGGATCACCAGGGCCATTGGACAAAAACACACCATCTGGATTCATGGCCAATACGTCTTTAGCAGGCGTTTGCGCTGGCACAACTGTAACGTCGCACCCACGCTCAACCAACATGCGAAGGATATTACGCTTAACACCATAGTCATAGGCTACAACCTTCAAGTGACCATCAGTCTTTTCTTGGTTGCCTTCTACCAAGTCCCAGGTAGAGCCTGTCCACTGATAAGCATCTTTTACAGTAACCTCTTTGGCAAGGTCCATGCCCTTTAGTCCAGCAAAGCCTTTCGCCGCCAATAAAGCCGCAGCTTCATCAATATTATCACCTGCCATGATACAGCCACTTTGCGCACCTTTTTCACGCAGAATACGCGTCAGACGACGAGTGTCAATATCAGCGATTGCCACAACATTGTTGGCTATCAAATATTCGTCAAGGGGTTGTGTATTACGCCAGTTACTAGCCGCTAACGGCAAATCTCTGATGACTAAGCCTGCAGACCAGATAAAATCAGATTCTTCGTCTTCTGAGTTAGTTCCAGTGTTGCCTATATGCGGGTAGGTAAGGGTAACAATTTGGTGGGCATAAGATGGATCCGTAAGGATTTCTTGGTAACCAGTCATGGAGGTGTTAAACACCACCTCACCAGCACTTTGGCCAGTGGCGCCGATGGCAACCCCTCTAAATATGCTGCCGTCTTCTAAAGCCAGAATGGCGGGAGTAGTCAATGGGGGCCTCCTCAGGTGTGATGCGTAACGCGTGCAAAATATTTTTTAACAGGTACAAAAAAGTGCGGCCTCTAGTCGCAAAAAAGCGAGGTGTGTAAGACACACCCCGCTTTTTATAAATCTATGACCGGCAGCTAAATTATTGCGCCGTTTAGCTGACGAAATTATACAGAACAACCCAGAGCCTTGTCTAGCAGATAATCCTGGCCTAGCCGCACAAACTAGTCTTTCAACCCTAACACATCCTGCATATCGTACAGGCCATTAGCCTGTCCCTGTAGCCAAGCACAGGCCCGCACAGCCCCTTTGGCAAAGGTCATACGGCTACTAGCTTTGTGGGTAATTTCAATACGCTCTCCTTCGCTAGCAAACAAAACAGTATGATCACCCACTACGTCACCTGCACGAATGGTTTCAAAACCAATCTCCGTCGCGGTACGAGGGCCAGTTATACCTTGGCGACCATAAACCGCACATTCTTCTAGGCTGCGGCCCATGGCATCCGCCACAACCTCACCTAAGCGTAATGCCGTACCAGATGGCGCGTCTACTTTGTGGCGGTGGTGAGTTTCAATAATCTCTACATCATAGCCATCTTGTAACACACTGGCAGCACGATGCAGAATGTCAAGCAACAGGTTAATACCAACGCTCATGTTAGGCGCAAATACTACAGGCGTATGACGCGCCTGATCAGACAGAGTTTGCTTTTGCTCACTACTCAAACCAGTCGTACCTACAACCATTGCTTTGTGAAGCCTTACACATTCGGCAAGGTTGGCCAGAGTTAGCTCAGGGTTGGTGAAATCAATAAGCACATCGAAGTCATCAACTGCTGCAGCTAATGAACTTTTAAGGATAATACCCAACTTACCAACACCCGCTAACTCACCAGCGTCAGCTCCTACTAAGCTGCTACTAGGTGAAACAATAGCAGCACCCAAGCTTAATCCAGGCGCTTGATTAACTGCTTCTACAAGCACTTTACCCATGCGCCCAGCGGCACCCATTACTGCAATTCGTGTCATGCCCCACCTCTATAAATTGCCACGCATTACTCGCAGTGACGGGTTATTCTGGATCACCACACTTTATTTGCAGCTAAACGGTACCCTAACTATCTTCAAAAAAGCTCTTTACACCTTCAAACCAAGATGATTTTTTAGGTGAATGCTTACCTTTGGTTGCTTCCATAGTGTCATGAAACTTACGCAATAAATCTTTTTGCTCTTTGTTCAGATGAACGGGGGTTTCTACTGCCACACGACACATCAGGTCGCCTTGGCCACCACCGCGCACTTGGGTGACACCTTTACCACGCAAACGGAACATTTTTCCGCTTTGAGCACCTTCTGGGATTTTTAACTTAACACGGCCATCGAGGGTGGGCACCTCTATGTCGCCACCCAAAGCTGCATCAGTAAAGCTTATAGGCACTTCGCAATACAAGTTCTTGCCATCACGAGTGAATATTTTATGCTCACGCACAGACACTTGCACGTACAAGTCACCGCTTGGGCCACCGTTTACGCCTGCCTCACCCTCACTGGTTAAACGAATCCGATCACCAGTATCAACGCCAGACGGAATCTTCACAGATAAGGTTTTGTATTCTTGTACTCGACCTTCTCCATGACAAGAATTACACGGATCACTGATCACCTTGCCATTGCCATGACAGGTTGGGCACGTTTGTTGTACCGAGAAAAAGCCTTGCTGCATGCGCACCTGGCCTTGGCCGTGACATGTACCACAGGTTTTACTACTGGTGCCTGGCCGGGCACCAGAGCCATCACATGGCTTACACTCCACCTGAGTCGGTATACGAATTTCTTTTGTAGTACCACGGACCGCTTTCTCTAGATCTAACTCCATGGTGTAGCGCAAGTCGGAGCCACGCTGAACACTGGAACGGCCTCCCCCCCCGCCACCAGCGCCACCAAAAATGTCACCAAACATATCGCCGAACACATCACCGAACCCGGCACCAGCTTGGCTGCCCCCTCGAGCATTTGGATCTACGCCAGCATGACCATATTGGTCATAAGCCGCTTTCTTTTGGTCGTCAGCTAAGATTTCGTAAGCTGCATTCACTTCTTTAAAGCTCTCTTCAGCAGCCTTATCACCTGGGTTTCGGTCAGGGTGGTACTTCATCGCCATACGACGAAAAGCCTGTTTAATTTCTTTTTTATCGGTGCCTTTGGCCACGCCAAGGACTTCGTAAAAATCGCGTTTAGACATAGTTATTCCACTGGGCTTCTAGGGTGTTTTTAGCACAAGAAGCAGATACAAGAACGCAGGGCCTAAGCCCCGCGTTGTGATATTGTGCCCCACTTAAGGGGCATTAGTAAGCGTATTCGGCTTACTTTTTGTCGTCGTTTTTAACTTCTTCAAACTCTGCATCAACTGCATCGTCTGCACCCGCTTCACCAGCAGCTTCGGCGCCACCTTGGTCAGCTGCACCTTCTGCATACATCTTTTGAGCAATGGCACCAGAAGCTTCAGTCAAAATAGCAACAGCAGCTTCGATGGCTTCCTTGTCGTCGCTCTTAAGCGCTATTTCAACAGCATCAATTGCAGTTTGCACTGCTGCTTTTTCTTCACCCGTGGCCTTTTCACCAGCTTCTTCAATCATCTTCTTTGATGAATGAACCATGCCGTCTGCAGTATTTCGAACCTGTACCATTTCTTCAAACTTTTGGTCTTCAGCAGCATTTACCTCTGCATCTTGCACCATCGTTTCAATTTCTTCGTCACTCAAGCCAGAAGAGGCTTTGATAATGATGAACTGCTCTTTACCAGTGCCTTTGTCTTTAGCAGAAACATTCAAAATACCATTAGCATCGATATCAAAGCTCACTTCAATTTGTGGCATACCGCGCGGTGCTGGTGGGATGTCACTAAGGTCAAATCGACCTAAAGACTTATTCTGTGTGGCCTGCTTTCGCTCACCCTGACACACGTGAATAGTTACAGCAGCTTGATTATCATCTGCAGTAGAGAACACCTGAGACTTCTTGGTTGGAATAGTAGTATTCCTATCAATTACTGAGGTCATCACACCACCCATGGTTTCAATGCCAAGGGTCAGAGGCGTTACATCTAGCAACAATACGTCTGTTACGTCTCCTGCCAGTACACCACCTTGAATCGCCGCTCCCATTGCTACAGCCTCGTCTGGGTTAACGTCTTTACGCGGCTCTTTGCCAAAGAAGCTAGTCACTTCTGATTGAACCAAAGGCATACGGCTCTGGCCACCAACCATAATCACTTCGTCTATTTCGCTAGCTTCTAAGCCAGCATCTTTAAGTGCTTGAGCACATGGCTTCAAAGTGCCAGAAACAAGATCTTCAACTAAAGACTCTAACTTAGCCCGAGAAATCTTCACATTTAAGTGCTTAGGGCCAGAGGCGTCTGCAGTAATGTAAGGCAGGTTAACATCAGTTTGAGTTGAGCTAGACAATTCAACCTTGGCCTTCTCTGCAGCCTCCTTTAAACGTTGCAAGGCCAATGGATCGTTATGAAGATCTATGCCCGTATCTTTCTTGAATTCAGCTGCTAAGAATTCGATCAATCGCAAGTCGAAATCTTCACCACCTAGAAAAGTGTCTCCGTTTGTGGCCAAAACCTCAAACTGAGTTTCACCATCTACATCGGCAATTTCGATAATAGAGATATCAAAAGTACCACCACCTAGGTCGTATACTGCGGTGGTTGAATCACCACGTTTCTTATCAAGACCGTAGGCCAATGCAGCAGCAGTAGGCTCGTTGATGATCCTCTTAACTTCTAAGCCCGCAATACGGCCAGCATCTTTAGTGGCCTGACGTTGAGAGTCATTAAAGTAGGCAGGCACTGTAATTACAGCTTCAGTAACAGCTTCGCCAAGGTAGTCTTCTGCAGTTTTTTTCATCTTCTTTAAAATTTCAGCAGAAATTTGTGGTGGCGCTTTGCTTTCACCGTTTATGTTAACCCAAGCATCGCCGTTGTCCGCAGCTTCAATTTTGTAGGGCACCATCTTGATATCTTTTTGCACTACATCATCTTTGAACTTACGACCAATCAAACGCTTGATAGCAAACAAGGTGTTAATCGGGTTAGTCACAGCTTGGCGCTTAGCCGATTGACCTACCAAGATTTCGCCATCTGCAGCAAAAGCGATAATTGAAGGAGTGGTACGATCACCCTCCGCATTCTCAATCACTTTAGCGCTGCCACCATCTAAAACAGACACACACGAGTTGGTTGTGCCTAAGTCAATACCAATGATCTTTCCCATCATAAACTCCAATTCTTATATCACCCCTACTAGGTAGGGCTTTGTTTCAATTCTGCTCAGCTGCGTTAGTGGCCTTAAGTTCTTTTTAACCTTGGGCTTAGCACAACTTGCTTGTGTTTGTATGTAAGGTCGTTTGCTCAAATTTCAAGTAATAGAACCTTAATTATTCTATTTAGAAACCACTACCATTGCGGGGCGTACGAGTCGCCCGTTTAAGGTGTACCCTTTTTGGAAAACCTCCATTACCGTGTTGGGCTCAAGGTCCGGATTAGGCACAGCAGTCATGGCTTCGTGCAATTCTGGATTAAACGGTTCACCGTGCGGATCTAGCTGATCCACATTAAATTTCTTCAGGCCATCTAAGAGCATTTTTTGGCTCATTTCGACGCCTTCGAGCAAGCTTTCCATGCTAGCCCCCTCAGCCTTACCTGCTTCCATAGCACGGCCTAGGTTATCCAGCAAAGAAACCACTTCTGCCATCAGTTTTTCTTGGCCAAACTTATGAGCTTTGGCGACGTCCTGCTCACTGCGACGGCGAATATTCTGCACCTCAGCTTGAGCTCGCAGTACATCAGCTTGCTGCTCATCAACTTTAATCAAGGCCACTTCTAGCTCAGCCTGAACTGCCTCAACAGTCACTTCCTGGAACACCTCATCAAGAGGCACTTCGGCACTCTGTTCGGCTACACCAGCCTCTAATTCAACTTCAACTTCAGGTGGCTGTTCTTGCTCGCTCATTGACTTCTCCGTTACATAACGTTCGCAACCTTTACAACAAGGCCACTTGACTGCCCTGTATATGGGGACACTACCGCCTGATTCAAGCAATTTAGGCGCAGTTTTATTGGCTTTTAATCAAAAACATAAAAGCCTGCAGAAAAGTACTGGACATAACATCACCACTGGTTATAATCACAGCATAACAATTTACGGGAGCAGCATTGTGTTACAACAGCTCATTGTTCACCATTACGCCTTAGTAGACTTTTTACACCTAGACTTTAACCAAAAAATGACCGCTATTAGCGGCGAAACTGGAGCCGGAAAATCCATTCTTCTTGGTGCTTTAGGCTTAACATTAGGCGATAGAGCAGAATCTGGCTGTGTGCGGCAAGGTTCAGAACGAGCAGACATCCATGCGGTGTTTGACCTTACGCAACTACCCCAAATAAAAGACTACTTGGCCGCCAAACACTTAGCAGCAGCCGAAGACCCAGACACCTGTATACTGCGCCGCATCGTTAACCAAGATGGCCGGTCTAGGGGTTATATCAATGGCAAGCCTGTTAATATAACTGCCCTCAAAGAACTTGGGCGCCAACTTATCAACATACATGGCCAACACGAACACCAGCACCTACTCGGCAGAGACAGCCACCAAACGCTGCTAGACGCGTTTGGGGATTATCCAAAACAGCAAGATGTAGTAGCTGACATAAGCTACGAATGGCTTGAGTTTGATCGCCAAATTAAAGCCCTTACTGGTGGCCAGCAGCTGTCTGAAGCAGAGCAGCAGTTGTTACAATATCAAGTAGACGAGCTGGAGCAGTTAAATCTATTAAATGACGAGCTATTAGCGCTAGAACAAGAACACAAACAGCGAGCTAATGCAGACCAATTACTTCAGGCAGTAAGGTGCGCCCTACCCGATAATCCGTTAGGTGAAGACCCTGCGGCTTGTCTACAACGATGGCAGCAACAATTACAAAATTTCAGCCCGCATAGCCCTCACCTATCAGCGGCTGTGGACATGCTTGCTAGTGCAGCCATACAAGTAGAAGAAAGCCAGCTAGAGTTACAAAATTTCCTACAAGGGTTTGATGAAGACCCAGCCCGTCTGCAAACCTTAGAATACCGCCTAGACCAGATTTACAGCATGGCAAGAAAACATAAAATACAGGCTGCTGATCTACCTGAGCATCTATGTTTATTGCAACAACAACTGCAACAGAATCAAGATCAAGAAGGACAATTGGATGCTATACACAAACAACAATTAGCGCTCACAGATGCCTATAATGAAGCAGCATCCAGACTAACAAAAGCAAGGCAAAAAGCGGCCAAACAACTTGAAAAATCTGTGGGTGAACAGCTTACTCTGCTGGGCATGCCTAACTGTCGACTTGAGCTGAGCATGCAAACTAAGGTGGGCACTCGACTACATCCGCAAGGGCGTGATGATATAGAAATTCTAATTAGCACAAACCCTGGGCAAAGTGCCAAGCCTTTGGCCAAAATCGCCTCTGGTGGCGAGTTGTCTCGCATTAGCCTCGCCATCCAGGTGGTAATAGCTACAACTAGCATTACCCCTAGCCTGATTTTTGATGAAGTAGACGTAGGTATCGGCGGAGCCACAGCAGAAATAGTAGGCCAATTGCTATCTCAACTAGGTCAGCATTGCCAGTTACTGTGCATCACCCATCTACCTCAAGTGGCAAGCCAAGCGCAGCACCATTTACAAGTGAGTAAATCTAGCCAAGGGCAAGCAACGCAAACTCAGGTTTCTGCACTCAATGAAGATCAGAGAATACACGAAATTGCACGTATGCTAGGTGGTGTTAAGCTAACGCAACAAACGTTAGCCCACGCCAAAGAAATGTTGGGCACGGGAGCATTGCTGCACTAGTGTGCAGCAATTAATTAGCACTCAAAAAGTTAATCTTTACTTACACCATACAAGTAAACAGTGCGGCTGGTAAGTTCATAGCCAAGCTCAACTGCAATTTCTTCCAGGCGCTTGTTGAGAACTGGGTCGCTAAACTCTTTGATCTTGCCTGACTTAATACAGACAATGTGATCGTGACTGCCCTCGGTGGCGAGCTCAAATACAGAGTTACCTCCCTCAAAGTGGTGACGCACAACTAGGCCCGCAGCTTCAAACTGGGTTAAAACGCGATACACCGTGGCCAAACCGACATCTTCACCTTGCTCCATGAGCAGTTTGTAAATATCTTCCGCACTCCAATGGTCGCCTTCAGTGGCTTGTTCTAGCATTTGGTAGATCTTGACACGTGGCAATGTGACTTTTAACCCTGCTTTACGTAATTCTTGGCTTTCTGATGCCATAGTATTGGTTACACTCTTTAGACTATTGGGTGATTCAGGTATGATTCTGAATTACAGACATCACACACAGACTTGGCTAATGAAACGCTATCTTATCACGTCTTTTTTTATTGCGCTTACCAGCAGTTGTTCAAATATCGACAGCTTAGGTTTTCCTGGCGTTCATAAAATTGATATCCCACAAGGCAACCTTATCACCGATGAAATGGTGGAGCTGCTCCGGCCAGGCTTAACCCGAAACCAAGTACAGTATGTTATGGGAACACCTTTGGTGGTTGATACGTTCAACCCCAGCCATTGGGATTATGTTTACCAGTATCGCAATGGTGATGGAGACTTAGACGAGCGAAAACTTAGGGTGGTCTTTGAACAAGGAAGAGTGGCCAGGATAGAACCATAGTTCGCTGTTAACACCACCAGCGTTATCAGCTTGATTGCTGGGCTTTAGCTGCTGCTTTGGCAGCACGATTAGCCCTAGCTTCTTTAGGATCAATCGTTAACGGGCGATATATTTCTACGCGCTGGCCCTGTTTTATTTCTTCTGTTTGTGGATGCTTTACTGATTTTCCAAAAATCCCCATTGGAGTGCCAGCAAGCTTCAGACCCTCAAACTGATCAACAATTCTCGACATCACTGCCGCATCATAAACAGTAGTTCCTATAGGCACTTTTAGTGCCACTATTATTTGGTGATCTGGAAGTGCGAAGGCCACCTCTACATCGATCATTTCTGCAGTTTCAGCCACATTCTTCTCACTTATATATATTGTCTGCACGCTTACAAAAGGCGTCCACCATGCTACGCGCTATAGGACTAAAAAGTCCGCTCAATGCCTTACCTTTAAGCCCTGTCACACCGAACTCTAAGGCCATTTCAACTTTACAAGCATCTGCCCTTAAAGGTGTAAATACCCAGCTTCCCCATAGGTAGTCAAAGGGGCCATCCTGCAGTTCGAGGGTTATTTTCTCATCAACCAAAAGTGTATTGCGCGTCACAAACTGGTAACTTAGCCCAGCCTTACTCAGATATAGCCTTGCACTCATGGCTTTATCTGACGACTCTAACAAGTCAACTTTGGAACACCCGTCCAAAAACTCTGGGTAACGTTCTACATCATTCACAAGCGCATACATACTTGCAGCAGAATGTAACACCAAAGCAGAGCGATTTATTGAAGCCACAGGCTTTACTCTCGGTAAAAAGGCCATATTAAAGTTAAAACCCTTGCCAATAAAGCAATATCATCAATTATTGGCTAAATGTCACTGCAGCCGATACTGGCTTAAGGTAGAATGCGCTCATGGTCAAGAAATCAAAAACTCAAAAATCCTCAACTGGTACTATTGCTCTTAATAAGAGAGCAAAATTCGAATATCATTTAGACCAGCGTATCGAAGCAGGCTTGGTATTAACTGGGTGGGAAATCAAAAGCATAAGGGATGGCCGCGCCAATCTTATAGACTCTTATGTGGTGATAAAAGCTGGAGAAGCATTCCTTGTAGGCGCTCACTTTTCGCCTCTTATGACCGCTTGCACTCACGTAGTAGCAGAACCGCGCCGAGAACGTAAGTTGCTGTTAAATAAAAAAGAAATATCCCGTTTATTTGCCTCCTCATCACAAACAGGACAAACCATTGTGGCCACAGCGCTATACTGGAAAGGCCACCGAGTAAAGTGTGAAATTGCCCTAGCTAAAGGTAAGCAGCAGCATGATAAACGCGCGACTGAAAAAGAACGTGACTGGAACAAGCAGAAACATCGAATTCTAACAAAAGCCTAATTTTTTGTGCCTAAAGAACAAAAGGAGGGCGGCCTCCTTTTATGCATAACATTGTTACGCTGGCTTGATCAAAGCCATTTAATTACAGATATTTAACCCCATATTTTATTATAGCTGCTATAATCATCAGCTACTAAGGGGATGACTGGATTCGACGTTGGTTACAAACCCTGAGGTGCATGTAGAGAATGTAAGGTTTCTCTTTAATCCCACCTTGCAAAAGTTATAGTCGCAAACGACGAAAACTACGCACTAGCGGCTTAAATCCCGCTTACACTGAGCACCGGATGCCTGTAAACGGTCGTGAAGTGGCTCGCAGAACAGGATCGTG
>MDSY01138725.1_pt1 | contig 21105 bp, 23 predicted proteins | sample 811131 | NCBI WGS metagenome assembly MDSY01 (sample SAMN05326643, study PRJNA326480) | marine metagenome | isolation source: seawater | place: Atlantic Ocean: South West | collected 2010 | reverse complement strand
CCCGGATTCACCACCATTGCCAAGTTTCCCTCCACTATGCAATGAAGGTAGTGTGCAATCAATTGGCTTTGATGGATCTGGAAACGATCTATTTGGCATGACTGGTTTGGAAAATATAGGAGCAGGTATTAACATCGCAATTACGTATTCATTTGAAATAAGACGCAATGCAATTGATAATACAGAAGGGTTTATATTCTTCGGCGGAAATCAGTATCATCCAGATGATCGAATTACATTCAATTTTAACAACGAATTAACATACTCACCTATGAGTGGAGTTACTGTGCCACTTGGCGTTGACGAAATTGGCTTCGAGAGTTATGTTAAAGTTGTTGTGCAGCACTTTGCTGCAAGTGGTCAGGTATTTACAAGTATAAATAACGAACCACTTAAAGAAGCTAATGTTCTTGCAACTTCACTTCCTATAGATATATTACGTCCTAGTCTTATACTTGGAAAAGGCGATGCAAATGATGGAAATACATTGTATGCCGGACGTATTAGAAATGTTTATGTTTATAATAGTCGTGTTGAAAATGATGAAATCACTGGTGCCCCACGACCTGTCCTCAAAGCATTTACCGGTGGATGCTATCCACCGGCAGCGCCGCCGCCGCCATCAGAGCCACCATCACCGCCACGGCCACCGTCACCACCACCTCCATCACCACCACCACCAAGACCACCGCCAGCACTACCACCTGCACCACCATCACCGCCCCCACCGCCCGATCCAGCACCACCACCACCACCCGGGCCAGGAATTGATGTAAGTCAATTTTCGGCAGTCATTCCGATTGTAATTGCAGTCGTTGTTCTGCTACTTGGTTGTTGTACGGTATATTTACGGCGTCGTTATGGTTACAACTTTGGTTGGCTTATGGCGCTTGTAAACTTATTCAAGGGGGATATTTCAAACATCGCAGCCGCTCCTGCGGATCAACGTGGACGGGTTGCGACAGAAGCCGGGCAACGACAAGCAACTGATGCAGCCTCCCGCAATGGGCTAGACCCTGGTCTTGCCGGTGCCGCTACCGGGTTATTTACAGGCGGTGGTCCATCTGTACCATCCGCACCGTCTGCACCTAGTGTACAATCACCGCGACAAAGTGCGGCGGCATCATCGACCCCTCGTCCGTCAGTAATGTCTGGAATATTTGGCGGAGGTGCGCCTGCTGGTAATAATACACGCCCGACATATGTCAGACCAACGGTAGCATCGGAACCAACCGGTGAAACGGGCGGGTCTATATTTGGAGGCATTTTACCAACCGCGGCACCTGCGGCAAATACTGTGAGATCAGGCAGGGGAGTGTCTGGGCGTTCGGCGCGAACGGCGCGAATTGCACCGGAAGTACCGAGTACTGGAAATGGAAATCCATTTGCTGGTTTTATAAATACAGGACCATCTACAAGTGGACCACAATCAAATATGAGAAACACTGGTCCTTCCACATCGGGACCAATGTCGCAGTTTATGAATATGGGAAATAGCGCATGGAATGCACCAAATGCACCCACCCAAAATGCGAGTGGACGAAACGCAAGAACAAATCGGCGTTAAAAAATATATACTATACATCATTTTTTACATTAGTGGATTTTTATAAATACCGGCAAAATGCGTTCCATATTTTGCCTGTTCTGCTCTCTGCTGTTCGTATCTCTTTTCAATTTCATTTTTTTGTCTATTTATATTTCTTTGTGCAAGTTCACTGCCTGCGTTTATCCACGTAAGATTACCCCAGATGTCCCAAACTGTTGATCAAGTGATATACTTGGATTAAGTACCCTTGTGTGTGGACCGGACACCCCGTGCATATTTTTACGTCCATACAGATTAAATCGAATAAACACTATTGCAGCAACAATAACAAAAAGTGCTGCAAATGAAATTGATATAATTTGCAAAGTATTTACCATGGTAAACCAATGTCAATGTGTTTATACTTTTACATAAATATTTTTATATAAATTAATACTCACTATAATGATTTTTCACATCCTCAATCGCACGATATGGAATATTAAACCCTAGAATCGATGTCCCATCCATCTGTTTCAGACGCTGTAGTGGCGCATCAACACGTACAATTGACTTGAGCTCGGAGATTTCTTCGACAAGGATATTTCGTAGAATATATTTTACCTCCACTCCACGATTCCAAACTCGCTTGGCTTCATCTACATGAACCTGGTGATATCCATAAAACGGCACGTTAGACGGCACACATTGGCGCGGTGCAATTCGCCACGTTACTTTTCCAAACGTGACAAGTGCACATGCATTTGTATTTGCGCGATCCATGTAGAACTTGGCATTCTTGTTTTCCAGATCGCTAAAAAGATTAATGGACATCACTTCGATTAGCTCAATGTCGTCACGCATTTTATAAACGGATCGAATTTTGCAGACTGGCTTGATTGGCTTGGTGTGTGTTGATGTTTCCTGAACTTTGCGCAGCTGAATGAGTAGATGCTGGTATAGTGTTTGTTGCCACTTTACCGATAAAAGAAGAATTCGATTTAGAAACTGACGAACGCTATGTGCTCCATTTTTATCCGTCTCAGATGCATCGTGTTCGTCATCACTATCACCAAACTTGCGCTTGTTATTTTCAACACGAATGCAATCAAGTGCGCCGACAATTCGGAGTCGCTCGATTGTTTCGTCACAATACAAGTGGAAATCGCTGTCGGTCATACCCATTTCGGCACGAATTTCTTGTGTCCGTAGTCCAACACGATCCTGGAGATCGCCAATAAGACGGATGCATGCATAAACCCCACGCATCGAATTCACATCTTCCATTTCGGATCCAATTGCAGAGATTTCCTGGTTACCTCGAGTGAGCGAGCTCGAGTTTCTTGAACCAGATGCGTGACGCCCAGTTACGGTGAGCTCACATAGTTGATTGTTTACAATGTGAATCACAATTGGATTACTTGTTTGTCCGGTACGTGCGACGCGTGCTTCGAGTTGCTTTTCCTGATCCGCAGACCATGGCTGCTGTGCAAGTATCATCACGCGTTGCTTACTGTTGGTATACATTGCATGAAGATTGATACCCTCATTTGCAGTGCGTGAAACAATTGCGAACGATTTGCGATCGTGTTGAAAATCGTCGCGGTCCGCATTGAATTTATTCTTATTGCGTGTCTTAATCACCCATTCTCCCATTTCATCTCGTATCCAATACTTGGACCGTCCGGTAATGTCTGCAACTTGATCAAGACCACCAAGACTGTCAACGACAATATCAAGAATGGATTGATGCGGAAGATCAAGATTCATCCACTCATCGTTAAGTTCATCCCACTGATTGTCACCAGGATACTTTTCCTTCATTGCATTAATCAGATTCATTGCAGTGTTTGCGATGCCCTGGATTTCTTTGTCTGAATATGATTCACCAGTCGATTGAATTGCAATAACAACCGCGCGGTTATTTTCGGCATGATGACGCGCCGCCTTGATGATGTAATCAAGACGAACAAACAACATCATTTCGCGGAAAAATGCAAGCGATGTATTATAAAGACGAGCGGTAAGATGAAGTCGTTTTTCATCGCCACTAATTTTGGAACGAATAATTCTCATAGTCTTTGCCATGAGTTCGGCACACGTGTCGTAAACCGTGATACTTTCCGGTGACATGTCAATGTTTTCAATAATGTGCTCGGCCGCGGTTTCTATGGAAAGTAGTCGGCTAATATACCGACCATTGCGTACTAACTGATTTGAAATGTAAGCAAAGAAATTGCGACCATTGAGTGTTTTTGCCACATGAGGAAATGATGACTTTGTCCATAGACCTGTTCGGATGCCAACTAGTTGAAGATCTTTTACGGTCGATGCACATGTTCCGGAAGAAAACATCATACGTGAATGCCGAAATTGATCCATAATAATGCCGGCTGCAATTGCCGACTGGGTTGATATGCTCTTGAGGTGATGAGATTCGTCATGAAAAATCGCCTGTGTTTTGTCATGTTCCATCCATTCGACAAGACGGTTAACATGAGAACCATATCCGTTATATGTCGTGAGTACAACTCCATCCGTTTGGCGAACAATGAACGTATCATTTGCCTTTGTGAAAATATCTTTGATTTGCAAAAAATTTACGGTGATACCAAGTACCGCCGCGAGTCGGTTTACGATGAGGCCAAGTGGCTTGAATAGAGTGTCCTTTGGAATAACGACGGCGTGGCGACCAATGCGATTGTGTGCAATTACGTGCTCGTAAATGGTTTGAACGAGACTGAGCGCAATAACGTGCGTTTTTCCAACACCCATTTCGTCACCAAGTACGAAACCGGAACGAAACGTATTTTCAATATAAACATTTGTCGACTGCATAAACAAACGTGTTGCGTCAACTTGTGGTCCGGATACAATCCCGTTAAATGTACCACCGTGAAGTGTATGCGTAAGTTCCGGTTTTTCAATGTTTGCATGAATTCTTGACTCATAAAGAGTCGCAAGATGTTCGTCGCAGCCGGGCGTGATGACCTTATAGGGAACTAAGTCAGACATATGGATAGGGTTAGTATCGATATCCTGGTCCATACTCATCTTTGCCTGTGAATAATTCAGTAAACCCAGGAATGTTTATGAGGACAGAAATTATGAGTACAATGATAAATATTGCAATGATAATCATTTTCAAGTTACTTTGTTTTTTGTTATATTTATCAGCCTTACTTTTATCAAATGTAATGTGTTGTACATTATTGGAGTCCACGTAATAAAACTTAGGCAACGATCCGGCCATATATATTTGACATATACTTGATAAAAAATTAATAGTATAGAACTGATGCACAATGCAATCAAACAGTGATTCATAAACAGATCTTCATATATTTGCTAATAAATAATATTGCATCAATCCTTATGTATCCAAGTATGAGCGAAAAAATGAAAATGATTAATGCACAAAATGCAAATGTTCCTGTTTGTGTGAATTTTACATGGGATGCAGGTGTTACAAATAATGGAGATGTTGGATATTGGAGAAATAATCACGGTGAACTCACAAACAGTGGATGGTATGCAACTCACCTGGACGGGTCCATTACTGTAAGGGATCGCCTTGCTTCAAATTGGACAAATTATGTCATTCCTAAAGTTGCTGCAGTTTATCAAATTCCAAAAGAGAATGTTGGCATGTTTAAAGATGGATTACTTGTTCGATACGTACGAACAGAGGGAGCCGTAAACAACTATTTTGGTGTTTACAAAATTGTTGCGATTCAATATCTACCAACGCGTGGTGGCGGTCATAAATATTCACTGTATATGGTATATGATTCTATGAATATGGATTATGTAAATGAGCAAACTTTAACCGATCAACGCAGCAAAAGCGAGTCTTCTCATTTGGAACTGTTGACATCTCAGTTCATTCCACATTTCAATCTGGCAAAGCATCATAATCTATCCATTTTGGTAGATTACGAACGTATTGTACTACAAGCACCATCATCATATCAGATTGATTCATACACTCCTGATTTCAGAATCATTATCACAAAACATGGTTACATGACTGGCCGCATTCATATACTAGTTGAAAGTAAATCGGGAAAGGATGGATTATCTGGGCCGGGCGTGGATGAAAAAATAAAACTAGTAACCGATTATCATAACATGCACATGCTCGTAATGTATGGGTCGCTACCAAAATTCAAATACGTACCAAAGTTTACATGCGACTGGAAGACAGTTAATCGCGATATGAATATGGATGAAACTATCCAATTACTTCTGCGCCTGACAGAGTGTTGACGTCTTTATTTGGACGCAGTGCCCATACCATAACATAGTTGTCAATGTGTGTATATCTGTCATGGATATGCCAGTCATTGTTATAACAACACTTATAAATGTCTTTTCTAATATTTTTCATATAATCGATTACATATGGTTCACCTGATAACATTGATTTTGGTGATCTCATGTTTGGATGCATATCAACGATCAATACACCACGTCCTGAAATTCGCATTGCGTTTTCAATAATTGCAATACGACCGTCGTGTGGTGCTTCGTGAAGTAGAAAGAAGATTGTGGAATAATCAAACTCGTCATCTTCCCCGTACGAAATTGCATTTCCATTTCTAAACGAACATAATTTATCTTTGCAATCTTTTCTTGCAATTGCTAACATTTCATCGGATGTATCGATTCCTACACTGAGTATATTATCAGTTGTACTTTTACCAACTCCGCATCCCATGTCACATACTCGTGCGTGATATGGCATATTTGATAGAATTTCATTGCGAATATTATGATTATCATATGCATATTTATCAATTATATCGGTGCACCATCCTGCAATATGTGCATGAAGTTTGCCAAATGGTCCAATGTTACCTAGATTATGTATGCGTTGGTCAAGCCACCACCTGCCATCGGTTGGTGGGTGGCGAAATATACCGGTAGATACAATAAGGAGAGAGATCATTTACTTAATGTGAAATAATTTTTTATATTGTATAAGATATAGAATACTTGCCTGTTTTTAAAATGATCTTCTCCGATAAGACATTAAAGCATCTCCTAATTTGGAACTTTGTCGCTGGTACATGCAACCTCGCGATGGCGATTGTTACCGGTGTTGTTGGTAACCTTAACCTCCGCCCAGACCTTTATAACGTTCAGACCCAGTTCACTGGCATGACCGACGCGTACATGCTTGCACCAACTAACAATGTATATGGTACATTTCCAATTACCGCACTTATGATGGCGACCTTCATTATTTCTGCTGTATTTAACTATGGTAACATTATGATCTGGCCAAATGCTTACTATTCCAAGCTCGAGAAGGGTTGTTCGCCATTCCGGTGGACAGATGTCTTCTTCTCTACCACACTTCTAACTGGTTGTGCGTCTTTTGTATTTGGCATTCGTGATCTTAACCAGCTTGTCCTAATTTCGGGCCTCTCTGTTTCTGTAACTAGTCTTCTATATCTTACCGATGTGTTCCTCAAGCCAAAGGAGGATGTTGATTCGTGGCAGGAGGAGCGCTTTGTTATGCGCGCCAAGCCCCATCTCATTGCAGTGATTCCATTTACCATTATGTGGGTAATGCTCTTTATGACATTCCTCAATGGTCCATCGTGCGTTGCGCCAACTTGGCTCCGGGCGACATTTGTCCTCTTCTTTCTCCTCTCCGTCGCCAACTTCCTTCCCCAGGTTTACCAGGTATGCATGCCACCATCCCTTTATGTCAAGGGTGAGTTCAAGTACATTACACTCACTACATTTACCAAGGTTCTTGTGGGCATCATTCTAGTATCTACAGTTCTTGGTAAGACCGACTTTAACTCGGCAGTTGTCAAGTCGGATCCATCCGGGTGTCTTGCGTACCCACCACCACCAGCATCGCCGCCGCCGTCGCCTCCCTCCCTCTAATTAAATTTATATATCATAAACACATATACCCCATTTTTTTAACAACCCAAAACCAAAGAAGATGCTTCCTATCCTGTTTCTATCGGTATCGATATGTTTCCCAATGGATAAGCTCCAGTTGCGTATGCAATATCGCCAAGCAATGGCGGCAGCGGCAGAACATCAGAAACTACCAGTTACTGCAATGATGAATCTTGCAATTTATCGAGTCTATGCTTGTCGTCTTCGTGAGTGGAGTAAGGGAGCACTATCTGAAGAGTTTGATGCGTGTTCATTTGACGTAGAAGATGGTGATATTCAAATGGAAGAATATGAAGAATCCATTCGTGAACAGATTCGCAACGTACCATCACTTGATCACTTGATCAATCCTCAAACGGACCCATCTGAAGCCGAATTTAAAAATGATAGTAATGACATTAACGATAATAATGACATTAACGATAATAATGACATTAACGATAGTAATGATCGTACCGAAGCTGATACATTTGATGAAGATTGATGTTACATGTGTCAAAAATTGTTATATAAAATCATTTTTATTGTAATTATATTAATAATACAATGCCATACATTCCGCGAACGCGGAATGGCTCAAACAAAACCACCCGAACGATCGGTCATGCCAAAAATTACAGAAACAACACACCTACTATCATAGAAATGGGAAATCTTGATGAAGTTCCAAATACGCCACTGCAGAATATTAGTCTCGTTCGAAAGTATATACCACCAGGATGTTGTGCGAATATGATGACAGAGGCACATGACGTTCACGTGGAATACAAACTTGGTACGTATCGGTCCCGAAACTGGAGGTGTTGTACGATGAAGATTCAAAATGCAAATTCAAAATGGTGTGATATTTGTGTATGTTGGTATTGTTGTTGCATGCCAACTGCGTGTGCGTGTTTATGCAAAAAAGATGTAGAAGGGGCAAATGGGAATTATTACGTTGGGTCATGTTGTTCGGAACTTGTTTGGGCGAGTGATGACGTGTTGTTTGCACGAAAAGCATTTTCGTGGTCGTCGAGTGGGTATAACAGAGTTAGTCCAATACCGTCATCTATGGTAAGAACTTAATATACTCATCGATTAAATATGAAGAAAAGTATTTCTATTCACACTTTTTTGTGTTTCATAAAATAAAATGATATTTAGAACATTAATATTTACATTAATACTATCAATAAACCCAAGACCGCCGCCATTTCCACCCCCTGTACCAAGTTCGCCTTTTGTACAATTATCATCGTCGTCTCCTTTATTTCCTCCATATGCACCACCAAGCCCATTTGCACCTCCGAGTCCAATCGTTCCACCTTTTCCACCATTTGCCCCTGTAGTATTTTCATCAGACAATGTACGACAATTTAATTTAATCGGTAATGTATATGATTGTTATATTGAGGACACGTTGATATCATCTGGGTATAATGTAATTAAATTTTCATTTAATTCAGATTATGCACTTGTGACATGTTTTGTAAAAATACCACTTGATTATGTTTATTTGTATCTATCTATTGTATATCAATTAGATATAGATAGCATACTGGAAGAGGTATATATGTCAAAAATAGGATCATATGCATACACAAAGGATAATTCTCCTGCATATGCTCAACAGATCGGTGCATATTATTGTCAACCAATTAACATATTAAATAATCACAATATAACAGATATTGCAAATTCTTATAGAAATCATACAATGAAGATTGATTTTGTAATAAATAAGTATGTTGGATTGTTTTGTGACAGTAAAATTTCATTATATATTTCAGAAGAAAATGGACAGTTGTTTGATATACCTGATCAAATAGATGACCCAATTGAAACCGTGTCTAATATAAGTACCGGAGCAATCGTTGCAATTGTAGTATCTGGATTTTCACTGTGGGTTATATGCATATACTGTACTGGACAATTGTTTATGTCATTCTATCCAAGTGGTTATAAAGAACAAACAAGTGTATAGTTACACCCTTTATAAAGGATAATCCTAATTTTTTGTGGGGATAGTGTTATAGAAGGATGTACATTGCACTATTCATATGTTTATTTATGATGGCAATGCCGACAATTATTAATAAATATTCAAAGTTAATTACAGTTGTCTTTGCATTCTCAAAAATTTTTATAACCAGCGTTCTAAAAGAACTATTCTCTGGAGATTACCTAACTACCGCAAAGCTAACAAGTAGCAAAAACGAGTTATTTTACAGACACATTTTTACACCAATCAAAGATTGCTGGAGTCGACCAATTCATGGCCACGCATCAACGGTTGTTGACGTAAAAGTAAATGACAATGAGTTTCGTAGTTGTATTAATATGGGTTCCTATAACTATCTTGGGTTTGGTGGCATTCATCCAGACATTACACCACGAGTGAAACATGCAATTGATACATATGGTGTTTCGTCAACATCAGTTCGCAATGGCAGTGAAGATGATTTACAATCCGTGCTTGAATTAACAGTGTCGCGCTTTCTAAAGAAAGACAATGCAGTTGTGATTGGAATGGGGTTCGCAACCAATACAAGTGTGATTCCTTCTATTATTATGGACGGAGTTGAACCACAGAATGTACTTGTATTGTCGGATGCATTCAATCATGCCTCAATTGTTGAAGGGATTCGTCTGTCTGGTGCAAAAGTAAAGGTATTTAAGCACAATGATGCATCGCACTTGGAAGAAATTATGCTTTACGAGACAACATATAACACATGGGACAAGATTGTTGTATTTGTTGAAGGTATTTATTCAATGGAGGGCGATTTTTGTAACCTTCCGGAAATCGTTCAAATAAAAACAAAATATCGTGCTCTTTTATACTTGGATGAAGCACACTCGATCGGAGCAATCGGAGAAACTGGACGTGGTGTCACTGAACATTTCAACATTGACACCTCCCATATTGATGTAATGATGGGTACATTCACAAAGTCATTTGGTTCCGTCGGTGGGTACGTATGTGCATCGCAATCTATAATCAACTGTATTCGTGCCAATGCAACTGCATGTGTCTATGCGTCCGGAATGTCTCATGCGGCAGTGATGCAGGCAATCGCTACGCTAGATATTCTAATCGCCGGCTCGAAGAAACCACTTCGACTTCGCGAAAATGCGAATTATTTTCGTAAAAGTCTAATGGAGATGAATTTTCCCATTCTTGGCGACATGGATTCTCCAATTATCCCCTTCCTAATTGAACGTGTAGATAAAATGGTTGAATTTTCACGCAAATGCCTCGATGATAGCGTTGCAATCGTAGTTGTTGGTTATCCAGCAACACCATTACTTGAATCACGAGCACGATTTTGTATTTCAAGTGAACATACTCGCAAACAACTTGATTACGTACTTTTGGTTGTTGAAAAAAATGCACGCAAACTTCAACTAAGAAAGGTACCCGGTTACAACACCCCATCAAAAATTCGAGACTTCTATTTGAATGTTAATGTAAATGGTCGCCCATCAGTGGATTCTCACCCGCCTTTACTCGTGGACACGTCATGGAACAATATAATTAAGAATAACTTAGAAACAACGAGTAAGTTTACAACAACAGGTTTCTTAAATATGCACAAACATCCTGATGTTGTTAATGCAGCAAAGGATGCAATCGATGTTTACTCATGTGGTACCTGTGGACCGCGTGGTTTTTATGGCACACTTGATATCCACATTGAACTGGAATCAAAACTTTCACGTAAACTAAACGTTGAAAAAACCATTGTCTATTCATATGGCCTCGTTGTCATATCGTCGGTCGTAAAAGCGTTTGCAAAACCAAGTGACTTTTTGATTTATGATGATATGGTATCGACATCAGTAAAGTCGGGCATTGTTCTGTCGCGTTCAAATAAGCTTTCGTTTAAGCACAATGATATTTCGTCACTTGTGGAGCAGTTTGAATACGCAAAGTCGATTGATCAAAATGGAGACGCAACAATTTACGTCCTCATTGAAGGAGTGTACGCAAACATTGGTGACATTGTAAACCTTCCGTGTATTCTTGCACTTCGTGACAGGTATAAGTTTTGCTTAATTTGCGATGATTCATATGGGTTTGGTGTACTTGGCAAACAGAGACTCGGTACTCCGGATCACTATGGGATTGAACATTCTGCGATTGATCTATATATAGGTTCGTTTGAACATGCAATTGGATCTGTCGGTGGATTCTGTGCTGGAACAAGTGATATGATCTCGCATCAAGTACTAAATGGTTCCGGATATTGCTTTTCTGCATCCCTGCCTGCGTATTGTACTGCTGCAATCAGTACCGCACTTGACGTAATTACACGCGATGACTATTTATTTAACGAACTTGACAACGCAATGAAATATACTGCTACATTATTTCGTAAACTCGCCAACTTATCGCGAGTAAAAATGGATTTATCAATTACACCATTGTTTTGCATTTACATCAAGGATGACGACGATATGTACAATGTCAAACTACTCCAAAAAATAAAGCACGATGTTGCAAAACAACATGGTATTCGCATTGACGTCGTACAACATCCACAACAGCCAGGAATTGCAACCGCGAACCCATTCATAAAGTTAAATATTGACAATGATCAAGATCTCGGAAATCTCGGAAATCTAAATGTATGTGTAAAGTTTATGATTGATCAGTTATCATAGCTTCGGTGCACTGCAGAAAGTCTGATTTTGATAAAAACCGCGCATGTACATTGAATCCGGTGTTATTCATTGGTGTTAATGTAAGTTCATAAAATTTTTGCTTAATTTTTTTAACAAGATATTGTTTTTTATTAATATAAAATCGATTATTAGAATATGTCATTCTAGCTGGTATATATAAAAATGTACTATATGTTGCTAGCAAAATTTCATAACGTTTGGAAGTTGATTCAATGTAATCATCGACGACATCATTCTGTACGATTTCGGCTTCGTGATTATGAAGCCATTCAAGAGTGTTTTTATGTTGTTCCATTTATTTTATAAATATAAAATCGTTTAAACATGTTTTGACGCAAAATGCGCAAATAAAACATACAAAACTGCAATAAGAACAACTCTATATGCATACCACTCGTCACCACATTGTATTATTTCTTCACCTGACACGTCTTTTAACAATGTAAGTGGAAGAATGCCATCTTTCCAATTGTCATTGCATGCTAGTTTGCTGCATTTTGAAAGCACGAGGCGCGCAAAGCTGGTACATGAATGTCTGTCACCGAATAATTTGGACCGAATTGGGGAATATTTAAATTGATATTCATTTAGTTTCCATAAACACGCGTGATCAATCGGAATTGACGGACGAAATAACTTTATAACTTTATATAATATGGTATTCAAATATTCAGAGAGCAATAGTTTACGATTTCCACGGAGTCCAGACTCTAGTATGTATTTGTCTCCATTATCATCTTCCGTAACTACAACTACGTGACCATACCCATCAACTAATCCAACATGAAGATGAAAGAACGGGAAGCCAAACTTGCGAACAAACAACAAATCACCGCTCCGTGCTGTGTTTATAATAGTAGTTAGTTCTGATTTGCATTTTGTGTTGGGATCACTGAGTTTTTCCAAGGCTTGCATCTTTATATAACAACATTATTTCGTAAGATACCTAATTAATGTCTCCTCCTCGTGTCAAATATCAATCCATATGTATCCGTTGTTATACATCGGATATGAAACCATATAACACAGATGTATGTACCAATTGTGCGGCGTATTCATGTGACAAATGCAAAGGATGTGATCGGAATTCTATTTGGGGTTGTTGGTGCCCCGGGAGAACGGCATGTCCCCACGAGTCCTGTGGTATAATTGGATACAATCTACAGAATCATATTGATGACTGTCTTATTTGCGAATGCTGGCCATTTGCACCATCCCTTCCTGATCTGTGCCAAAACTGCGTCCGCATCGATACAGTTTGCACGGATCACACCGGAGAACTTGTTACAGAAACTACGAAATATACCCGTTGTGAAGAGTGTATGAGTGTATGCAGTAAAGTTTGTTTTTCCGAGGAAGCAAATGGTCCAGACTGGTGCGGCCCTGCATATGATTGTGTGTATTGTATGCGTATGACAAACCGAATTGTACTTGGACAAGCAGCAGCGCGTGCCGCTGCTATGTATGCGCGAGTCAAATTTGGATACGAAGTATCCGAATATGAAAAAAAGATTGAAAATGCCATTTCTAGAAATAAGTATAGCGCAGAAAAGGAAATTCAGTATCGCAGAGGGGTATCTTTTTTAGTAATACCTAATTAAAGATGAACTTTGATCTTGCTAGTTTTGGGATTGGGATTGGCACGTGCATGTTCCTACTTATTATATTTGCGATTTCTGTTCGCATAATATTTGGTGGCCAAATGGACCCTGATCTGGAAGTAGAAGGACTCGCGATGTCAACTGACTTGCCGTATATGAAGAGGTATATGCCTAGGGTAGTGACACCTGAACCAGGAACTTTTAAACGACAACAATTCGTATCTAGGTCAAGAACACCAAACCCAATAATAAAAAATAGAAGTTTAGTTACAACAATTGGGGGAGGCAATAATTTGGGTGGCTTAAAATACATTGACCAAAATGTGTTGGATGAGTATAATGGAATTGGTTTATAATTTTAGTTGTTTACCAATTTATTGAATTATAAACCGCAATGTATACATTGAACCAAACACATCTCTATACTATATAGTCATTTCCGATAGCCCAGTTGGGTTCGTGCACCGACAGTCACCGAGTGTCTGCCGGTTCGAACTCAGAAATGCTATTCCAGTTCCCATGTAGCTCAATTGGTCAGAGCGTGCGGCTGTTAACCGTAAGGACAGTGACCGCAAGGTTGTGTGTTCGATTCACACCATGGGAGACTCCTCCTATAGTCTAGCGGTAAGGACAATGGTTCTTGATACCATCAGCATGTGTTCGAATCACATTGGGAGGTTTTATATTTTTGTATGTATATAAATAAATGGAACGCATTACAAATGCATTAAACTATATAAAGGAACTTTCCTTTTCCAAAAAAGTATCAATTGTTATGGTGATTGTATTGATTGTAATCGGTGTACTCATGTATCTTGATATGACACCGCCATTTCTGTCTCCATCATCTGTAGAAGTAGAAATCCCCGACATTCCCGGGGAAGAGACACCGAAAACATGGACACCGGTTGATCAAACAACGTTTATGTGTTCGGAGGGCAATCTTGACGATGGATACAATGAAAATGATCATAATGATCTTGATAATTGGAAAAAACATGACACTCCATATCATGGCTGGAGGTGGTGTGGCGTTACGGTAAATCAATGCAAGGCATCTTGCATCGCTGCCGGGGATTGTACTGGTATTCACTATACACCAAACAAGTGCTGCTTTCCATTACGTAGCTCGTGTATTGACAAGACAGCAAATAGCGTCGGTGGAACAACCGATGAATCTGTCCCGGAAGCGGGACGATATGAATTGGTATAAGATGTAAAAAATACTATATTTTTTAAATCCCACTGATATGTTCTTTTTTGTATTCATTGTATTCCTCTTCAAGATAAGGCGAACGTATCGCTGAAATCATTCTTTCATCTGTTACATCAGCCCCATTGCGGTTTTCGGTATAACTGTAGCTATCGTTGGGGTTTGCTTGGTGCGCATTGTGGAAATTATATTCAAATATCTCACGTCCCTCGTACGTTCCGTTAGTAATTAACCACTTTCCAAAATTACGAATACGTTGTTCAATTGCAAATTTTACATCGTCATGGACTTCATATTCTTGATCATATTCTGCAGATATTTCTACATTTGCACCTTCATTTCCGTAATAATCAATCAAAGTTCTATTATGTATGTTATCTTCCATGCGTTTGTATGTTCGATCTCCTTCGGGATCTGTAAACGTTCCCTCAATCATATTTTTCAAAATAGCAATCGCTGCTACATTAACATCAGGGGCACACTGAATGTTTAAATTGAGTCTGTACATGTTATCTCCAATTGACGAGTCCCATTCCATGCGAATTGCGATGCGGTTGAAATAAATAAAGTTATGCACACCGATTGCAGCGGCAAGACTATACCCAATTTCTGCCATATTACTTATACTATATATATATTATAAAAACATATTCATAAAATTTTATATGTTATATTGCGCGTGACTTGGCTAGATAAACCCCGTAAATTGTTTTGTGGAGTCGTGATTGATTGCCGGTATTGTATTTGAAACTGCAGTTGATCGGTTGGATAGTATTCTACTGTTAAAGATTGGTTTTCCTTCACTAAGCTTGGAGTAATGCGTAGCCCCGTCATAAAACATAGTCTCTGGTGTTCGTACATGATTATGTAATATGTCTGTATATGTAGTTGACATTGTAGGATCTGCCTCAAATACTTTAACAAAACGTTTAAATGCAACCCCACCGAGTTCGCGTGGGTCATAAACACGAGAGTATCGTGAGTTATTGCCATTTTTTCCTGGTTTAAATTTTTGTGCTTGTTTCAGTTCATATGTAAAATTTTCATCGAGTTCTTTTAATAGTTCCGCGTTATCGCCACCCTTGGTCTTATATAGATCAAACTCATCTCCATTTATTCCAACATCTGCCTGTCCTCTGCCAAATATAAGATACATCAAAACACCACATAGCACGACCAGTAAGATCAACTCAACTATGATCAGTATACTTAGGGTATTCATTATAATATAATAAGTATAAAATATTATCAGTGATTTTTTGTTTCCTATAAAGTGACAAGTTATGAGATTCTTGTTGTTTGCTTATGGTAGAATGCGAAACTATATATCGCAGATAGCATACCTATCTTATATCAACACCAAGCATAGCTCAGTTGGTCTAGTGCACCGACAGCCACCGGCTGGCTGCCGGATCGAGCCCAGTGGGTGCCATCGGAGGCCCGCTGGTGGTATCGAAAGCGATCGAGGGATGTGCGTGGACTTGTCCCATTAACTCAGTTGGCAGAGTGTGGTTCTTATGAAGCTAAAGTCGGCGTTTCGAGCACGCCATGGGACACTTGTCCGGATGGACATACTGCACACTTAGGAAAGTGGTCTAATCCGCCGCACTCAAGACATGTTAATCATGTGAGATATGCGGTGCCTTCGGGCGCGTCAGTTCGAACCTGACAGTGTGCATTTTACTATTTTTTGCATAAAACTAAGCATATGTTTGGTGTCATATATTACATCCAAAGTCCAAGTGGTAAGGGTTATGTCGGAAAAACTGATAATTTTGAAGAACGTATGAAAGGTCATCAAAAAATATCTACAAAGTGTACTTTATTGAAACGCGCAATTGATAAGTATGGATGGGATAATATGAAAGTGACAATATTATTGAAGTGCAAACTTGAAGATATGCCATATTATGAACAACTTATGGTTGATGCATATGATACGTTTGGTCCAAATGGCTACAATTGCACAACCGGAGGGGAAAAAAATAAAATCATATCAGATGAAATGAGAACTAAAATATCAAGTTCTTTGTGTGATACATATAGGGATAGGATAAATCTTTCTGCATGCATAGTAAAATCTAGAACTGGTACGTTTTCGACTTACCTACCACGATCATGGACAAGTGACAAATCAAAGTTGTATCTATCCGGATTTGCATCATATGATGATGCGGTAAAAATGCGCATGTACTGTTATGAAAATTATGTTCGTGTCCGACAAATACCACTGTCATATACACACGATGCAAAACTAATGCCTTATATCAAAAAAACAACATCACGAGCACGAGGAACCGGTCAAATTTATAAACAACATATCGGATCAAAAAACTATACAACTAAAATACCAATGCATACTCAAAAATATTACCAACGAAAACATTACACGTTCCCGACATACAAAGAAGCAGAAGACTTTCTCGAAACTTGCACAACTTGCTTTATCACCGAAGACAACAACTCATACAAATTCACGGTCCCGCCCCCATGGTTAGCGTCTCCGGACGCGCAAAAAACATACAGCGGGTTTAAAACCCGCCAAGAGGCGCAGTTGTTTATGGACAACTTTTATAAAATCTACGTAGAAGGATATGATAAGCCATTGCCATGTGTTACGTCGTCTGTACCAAACAGTCAGATGCCATATAATCCGTATTTTCTGTTTTAATACACTAAGTTTAAACAAAGGTATTGGACGGATTATGGAATGTACATCTGATTTGAAGTGTTATAATAACAATGACCGGTCTCTTCCTCCCAGAATATATGTTTTCTATCGCTGCAGTGTGCGCTGGTATCGGAATTTTAGATGCGATTGCAAAGTGTGTTCCACCAACGGCATAAAGTGTGATGCAATACAAATCCGATCGTGTGTATTTTAATCTTTTTTAGCGGACATGTGCAAATACACAAAAATACAATTACGGCATCGTGCCATGGCATTCAAAACGAACAAAAAATATGTATTTTAAATTACGAAGAACTTCACCTTCTAGTTTTCGTTATACCTCTAACTCTAATCGGAATATCTGGATTTCCAGATAAATTATGAACCATTTTAAGTGGTTCGTTCATTTCGCCCGGCTGTTGAAGATATGGTGGAAACGTGATTAATCCAGTTTTTGGGTCTACTTCTGCGTGATTACCAATGATTTGTTGGATCTTTCTCTCAGGAGTTGCCGTTGGATCAAATACGTCTGGTGCTCTCAGGTTAGGCGTTTGACTAGCAAGTACATATGGAAGACCTGTCTGTAGATCTCCCTCTATTGATGTTGTTACCCCTTGAAGTGCCTGTCCTTTTCCAAAAACAAAGTAAATAAGAACTGAAAGCATGACAAATAATGTAACTGACAGACCAATAATGATATAGTCTTTTGTATCAAGCTTCATTTACTATTACATTTTAAAAAAGTATAACCAAATGCCAAAGTGGAACCCTGCAACGGTGTGATCCAACAATGTTGGGGTTTTGTGATACATGTAATTGATATTCCGGCGGTGAGTTATGGAAATATTAAATTTTGATTTGTATATATAAATAGAATGTCAACGTATACTCCCGTTGTAGTAACATTATCATGTATACTTGTAATATTATTTGTACTTTGCTGCGTACTTGTGTATAAATTAAGAGTTTGTATAATATATAACAATGCGGGACAAGGATTTAAAGTGCGTAACGCGTTAACTGGTAAATGGGAACCAATGGAAAAAGAGTTTTATGACAATGAAGGATCATGGGAACCATATATTACGACACTAGAGCGCAATGTCCAAGGAAAAATGCACCAGAATAGAAATGAGTATTCAAGATGGATACCTGAAGCAATGGCGGCAAGTTCATTATTTGTAGATAATGACGATGAAAGCAGACTTCCCATTACAAATACAGACATACCAATATTGGAAAATGGAGGATTGGCATTTGATTTACGAAAGATGACTGCTGCGCAAAATCTAAAAACACAAAGAAAGCGTTTTAATCGCACGATGAATACGTTATACCCGAGACATCGAAATCTTTCAGCGTCCGACCAAAAAAAGAGAGATAAACTATATAACGCATTTAATGAAGAGGTGAGACCTACAACTGGGGCAACGAGTACAATTCGTGCCGGTAAAAAGAAACAATCTAACACGTATAAAAAATATATGAGTCATGTTCCCACCATACCTGAAATTTAAACGTAGGTTAACCTCGCTTTGGGCATTTGGAGTATATTTTGGATAAACAAATTTGGCGATGGCTGTTCGTAATACTTTGTTGTCACCAATGATTGAATTATATCATCAACATATATATGAGTTGTATTGCTCTTTATATATGGATCAATAACTTGAAAGTTAATTCCTGTATATGCATACATTGTAGAATATGTACTGTCTTCATTTAAACTATTCCATGGTATGTCGGTGTATTTTTCGGAACTATTTACATTTAAATTATTCTTAATTGCAATAACAATACCTTGTGCATTTTTGTGAAATTTAATATTAACGTCAACTGCAGAGTACTGTTGGTCATCTAGTTCCGAGTACGTTAGATATGGTACACTTACGGAATATATTATTTCGTTGTAAAATCGTTTTACGGGCGCTAGATTATAGTAAACTCCTTCCATTTATTTTTTGTAAATAAAAAATGTTTGTGTTATAAAAAATGTTTGTGTTATAACAAATGGATTGTGGGTCACAAACAACGACTCTCTCCAGCAAGGAGATTGCTATAAATAAATTACAGGAGGATCGTGAAACTGCAAAAAATGAAGTCGCAACACAAAAAACATTTTTGCAAAACAAAAAAGATATTTTGGTAGAATTAAATGTTGAAATCGATACGGTTACTGCACAATTAGGAAAAACAAGATCTGAACTAAAAAAGACACGGCGGGAGTTGACAGGGGTAATTGGGGGATTTGGTGCATCTGGTGGTTTGATTCTAGTTGCGATTGGTGTAGTGTTGTATCTGCGAAGACGTTCAAGATTAAAATCAAGTCAAGCAACTGCAGATTCTACGATATAATTGGTATAATGGTGACTGATACATCATGAATTTCAATATATTTTTCAGCAAACGAGTCATACCATACATTCAGTGGATACGACATCCCTTCGTTGCCGTCAAACACGAAAATATTATTATATTCGTCTAGGTCGACAAGAACCGCATGTGCTACATCGTCTCGTAATATCTCGCGATTTGGTCCATAGTTTATTTCAATGACACTCATTGAAAAATGAGTGCGCGTTAGTTCACTGCTACTGTATTTTTCCTTGAATAGTTCTATATAGAACAGTACCGATTTCAGTAATGATAATAGTCGTTTTGACATTGTAATATCCGCCACTACCATACCCTGGTCGGGTACTCCATTTGGTTTGTCTGATGTATAAAATGTAGCAATAAACGGATCTGACAGCACTGCATTTCCATATTCATATGGGCTATAAGTTGTTGCATTCATAATTTCTGGCATTGTCATAGTTAAATACGTATGCGTTCCTTTTCTAACTGTATATACATGATCCGGGTTAAACACACTAGGTAGGTTTTTCAGCAACAATGCAATAAAGTTTTTTTCGGGTACAGTGACTCCACATGTATTTAAAATAGTAAATAGCATGTGATCCGGGTCGCCTCCTCTGTCGAGAGTTACTACTTTGAATGGTTTCCATTTGTTTCCTTCATTGCGTAACGTGTTTGTACGATTTACAGTACGACCATACGCATGAATTATATCAGGCGGAAGTGTTGTGTCACACACTTCGGTATTCGTAGTGATATCGACGACCCAACTAAGGCAGTTAAGTTGTGCATGATTCGATACTGTCATTGAATATGGAGCATAATTGGCAAGATATTCAAGTTGACGGAACTTTTTTTCCAAAATATACCTCAAGTACGATGTATGTATCATAAGTACGGCTACAAATAGATAACACGATCCACCAACTTGTGAACGGAGCAATAAATCAACATCAATATCAACTGCACTTGACCTTCTTTTATGAGGATCTGGGATTTCATATACCATTTCTGTATTAAACATATCCAGTGGATATGCCATCTTTTAATTATTACAAATATTTTATCATTTATAATATTAAATGGATTGCAGTGCAAAACAGACAATTGTTAAGTACAGGCAACTTCATACAAATGTATT
>MDSY01095743.1_pt1 | contig 21107 bp, 17 predicted proteins | sample 811131 | NCBI WGS metagenome assembly MDSY01 (sample SAMN05326643, study PRJNA326480) | marine metagenome | isolation source: seawater | place: Atlantic Ocean: South West | collected 2010 | reverse complement strand
TTCCAGCACACTCAACTGATCGACTCGGATTAACGAATAACGCTATGCAATGGAAATTTTGGCAACGAAGCGCGACCAATACCGATGACATCATGGACAAGCCTATTGAGCCATCCGCTACGGGGACATTGCTGCGCAGAGTGGGCGCGGTTGTAACAGGATTAATCATTCTCACTGGCGCGATCGGCTGGTGGTGGGATAATGAACCTAGCAATTTTGATGTCCGCGCCAAGGCTCTAGAGCATGCGACCAGTGCTAATCAGCAAGTAGTCACGGGCTACATCACCACCACCGCAGTTATTGAGCTGGCAGACACGCTGCTGAGCAAGCGCGGCGGCTATCTGTCTAATGATCTGCTGCCGCCTGGCGTATGGATGGACAATATTCCAGAGTGGGAATTCGGCACTCTGACCTTACTGCGCGACACTGCCCGGGTTTACCGTAATGACTTTTCGCGCTCGCAGAGTCAATCAACAGAGGACCCGGATCTGGCAGAGGCAGAAGCTAAGTTCTTTTTTGACAACAACTCATGGCTGCTGCCACAAACCGAGGATCAATACCGCGAAGGCATTGAATATTTTCAGGCATACCGAAATCGCTTAGCAAACCCGCTTGAGGCGAACGCACAGTTCTATGCCCGTGCCGACAATCTGCAACAGTGGCTTGCAGCGGTGGAAACGCGCTTAGGCAGCCTGTCGCAGAGACTTTCTGCCAGCGTTGGCAAACGCCAGCTGAACACTGATCTCGCCGGCGATAGCGCAGCCAGCCAGGCAACTCTGAGTCCTCAAGAGCAGGTGGTAAAAACGCCATGGCTGCAGATCGATAATGTCTTTTACGAGGCGCGTGGTTTTACCTATGGTCTCATTCATATGTTGCACGCGGTCGACCACGATTTTGCCGACGTCCTAGACAAAAAGAACGCCCGGGTTTCGCTAAAACAAATTATTCGCGAGTTGGAACCGGCGCAAGAAACCCTCTGGAGCCCGCTGGTTCTCAACGGCGACGGCTTCGGCCCGCTGGCTAATCATTCATTGGTTATGGCATCGCATATTTCACGCGCAAATGCCGCGATCATTGATCTAAGGACGCTGCTGACCCAGGGCTAAAACCGCCGCTTAGTCGGATCTGCAGGCCCATATTTTCGCCGCAATGTGTCTGGTAACCAGCCGTGACGCTGGTATCATACGCGCCGCAGACTTGCAGGGGGCTGGTTCTGGTTATTCAGAGCACCACATTTCTATGTCCTCTTGCAGACCGATACACCAATCTGTTGGGGACTTAAATGACTGATCTCTTGATATGGCCGCCATTACTTGGCGTACTCGGCATGGTTGTGGCCGTGATTATTTATATGATCGTGCGCAGCTACGACCCGGGCTCGGAGGCCCTTCAGAAAATCGCAAACGCTATTCATGAAGGCGCCATGGTTTTCATGAAGAGAGAATATACGCAGCTGGCAATTTTCGCGGCGGTACTCATGGTCGCTATTTACTTTTCGCTTGGGTCGTCTACCGCCATAGCTTTCCTCGCGGGCGCACTGTCTTCAGCCTGCGCGGGTTGGTTTGGTATGTACACTGCTACCCAGGCCAATGTCAGAACGACTAATGCGGCGCATACTGATGGGCAAGCCAGCGCACTCTCAGTTGCCTTCTTTGGCGGCTCTATCATGGGACTCGCAGTGGCGTCACTTGGCCTTATCGGATTGGGTTCTGTCTATTATTTCTTCGGTGGAGATCCTGAAACGGCGCATCACATCCATGGATTTGGTATGGGAGGATCTGTGGTTGCCCTATTCTCTCGAGTGGGCGGCGGCATTTACACAAAAAGCGCAGACGTTGGTGCTGATTTAGTTGGCAAACTTGAGCAGGGAATCCCTGAGGACGACCCAAGAAACCCCGGCGTGATCGCGGATAACGTAGGCGATAATGTCGGCGACGTAGCGGGGATGGGATCTGATATCTTCGAGTCATACGTAGGCTCTATGATTGCGACTATTGCCATAGCGTCTACGCTCGCAGTGGCGTCGATATCTGCTCTGGCACCCGACATGAGTGAGGCAGACGGTAGGTCGACTCTGATGTTCTTACCGCTGGCGCTCGCTTCCACTGGTTTAATTTGTTCTATCCTTGGCATTGGTGCCGTTCGTGCGATGTCTACCTTTGAACCAGCAAAGGCCCTTAGATTTGGCATGATTGGAACCACCATTCTTTTCATGGCAGCGGCCTATGTCCTAGTGCATATGGTTGGTTTAACCACCAACATTTGGTACGCAGTCCTGTTTGGAGCAGCCGGTGGAATTTTAATAGGGCTAATAACCGAGTACTACACGGCGTCAACTCCTGTGGTTAACATCGCTGAATCAGGCAAAACAGGGCCTGCGACGGTTATGATCACTGGCTTGTCAGTTGGCATGCAGTCGGTCGTCGGACCGCTTCTCGTTATCTGTGCAATCATCTGGGTTTCTACCGACATGGCTGGATTATATGGAGTCGGCGTTGCCGCAGTGGGACTCCTAGCCACCGTAGGTATGACCATGGCTGTGGATGCTTATGGACCCGTAGCAGATAACGCTGGCGGTATAGCTGAAATGGGTGGCTTGGGAGAAGAAACCAGAGCCATCACTGATTCTCTTGACGAACTGGGTAATACCACAGCGGCTATGGGCAAAGGGTTTGCCATCGGTGCGGCTGCACTCGCAGCACTGGCAATCATTGCAGCGTTCGTCGAGGTACTGACCTTGGAAAGAGGCGGCGATTTTGTCCTGCACATTGGTGATCCAAATGTTCTCATTGGCCTATTTATTGGTGGCTTGGTCCCATTCTTGATTGCCAGCATTACCATGACAGCGGTGGGCGATGCCGCTATGGATATGATCGAAGAAATCAGAAGGCAGTTCCGCGAAATCCCCGGCCTAATGGAGGGAACCGCAGAACCAGATAACGCCAAATGTGTAGACATCGCGACGGCCGCGGCATTGAAGCGAATGCTTTTGCCCGGAGTAATCGCCGTGGCTGTTCCACCCGTAGTCGGTTTTACGTTGGGCGCAGAGGCTCTCGGAGGAACTCTTGGGGGTGGATTGATCGGGTGCGTTCTGCTCGCTCTTACCATGGCCAACGCAGGTGGCGCTTGGGACAACGCTAAAAAATACGTAGAGAAAGGCAATCTGGGCGGCAAAGGATCTGATGTCCATGCCGCAGCAGTTGTCGGCGACACCGTAGGCGACCCCTTCAAGGATACCTCTGGCCCATCAATGAATATTCTCATCAACGTGATGGCGATTGTTAGCTTGGTGATTGCGCCACTGTTGGCCTAGGATTTTCCAAGCTAAAAAAAGGGGGCCTTGGCCCCCTTTTTATTTGCGGTAACTGATGTAACTACGTCCTGCCGCTACCACTGCTTCGGCAACTTCTTGGCCACCCGCTGTTGCTTCAGCCGAACATATTCTGGCACTCCATTTTTATACCTGGGGTAGTCTTCTCCCGCGATCAACGGTCGCAAATAACGCATCGCGCGAGCGGTTATATCAAAGCCATCTTTGCTGATGTAACTCTTCGGCATAAATCGCTCTACGTTCGCAACTTTTGACAATTTAGCTTCGCCAATTTTCCAGCGATAAGGGGAATCATTGGTACGCACAATAGTAGGCATAACCGCCGTCTTGCCTGCCACGGCCAATTTGACCGCCGCGCGACCCAAGGCATAGGCTTGCTCTACATCCGTCGCAGAAGCGATATGTCGCGCAGAGCGCTGTAAGTAGTCCGCGACCGCCCAATGATTTTTAAATCCCAGCTTAGCCGTCACCAAATTGGCTATCACAGGCGCCACACCACCCAATTGGGCATGACCAAAGGCGTCCTTAGCCGCACCGGACTCACCAACAAACTTGCCGTCGGCAAATCTCACGCCCTCGGAAACCACAACTACGCAAAAACCTTTTTCCGCCACAGTGGCTTTTACCCGGCGCAAAAATTGCTGCCGATTAAAGGGTACTTCGGGCAGCAAAATAATATGTGGCGGGTCTCCTGCTTGGTCACGCGCTAGCGCACCCGCTGCAGCGATCCAACCCGCATGTCGCCCCATCACTTCCAGCACGAATACCTTGGTCGATGTTGCACACATCGACTCAATATCTAGGGCGGCCTCCTTTGTCGATACCGCAACATATTTGGCAACCGAGCCAAAACCAGGGCAACAGTCCGTTACCGGCAGGTCGTTGTCCACTGTCTTTGGCACCCCAATACACTGCAGCGGGTAGCCCAAGCGCGCACCGAGCTGTGACACTTTATTTGCTGTGTCCTGAGAATCGCCACCGCCGTTGTAAAAGAAGTAACGAATATTGTGCGCTTGGAATACTTCGATTAGGCGATGGTACTCACGTGGGTCCTCTGCATAAGGCTTGAGTTTATAGCGACACGAGCCAAAGGCCCCACCCGGGGTGCTGCGCAGGCCCGCAATGGCGCGTTTGCTTTCTTTAGAAGCGTCAATCAGTTCCTCATTCAACGCTCCTACAATGCCATTGGCACCGACCAAGACTTTGCCAATCACATCTTTATGCTCAGCAGCGGTTTGTAATACGCCACAGGCTGTCGCATTAATAACAGCGGTAACGCCACCAGATTGGGCATAAAAGGCATTCGCCTTGACCATATTATTCTCCTTCAAGCAGCGTTGATTCGCTGAGGGCAGAATTGTCTGCGATTCCGTAAACTTGTGCGACAATTTCTGCCCGGTTTAGGCGTATCTTCATGAGCAAACATCTCTATTTTCTCGGCATCGGCGGCACTCTCATGGGCAGCCTTGCACAGCTCGCGAAGCAAATGGGATACGAGGTCAGCGGCAGCGATGGCGCTATATATCCACCCATGTCAGACCAACTCGCCCAAGCCAGCATTCGCGCCTTTGAGGGCTTCGACCCGGCCCAGCTCGATCCACCACCGGACCAGATCATTATTGGCAATGCTGGTCTCCCCAGAGGTCATGCTGCTGTTGAATATATTCTTGAACGCAACCTAAGCTACACTTCCGGTGCCGAATGGTTAGGCAGTACCGTACTACGCGATCGCTGGGTACTCGCGGTTGCTGGCACTCATGGCAAAACCACCACTGCAAGTATGCTCGCCTGGATTCTAGACCAAGCCGGTCTTAATCCTGGTTACCTAATTGGTGGCGCTCCCAATAATTTCGAACAATCCGCTCGACTTGGCAATGGCCCCTTTTTCGTCGTTGAAGCAGACGAATACGACACCAGCTATTTTGATCGTCGTTCAAAGTTTGTGCATTACCGCCCGCGAACGTTAATCGTGAACAATCTCGAGTACGATCACGCGGACATATTCCCTGACATCGGTGCGATTCAAGCGCAGTTTCATCTGCTCCTCAGAACTGTTCCCCAGGGCGGCTTGGTGGTCGCGCCCAGTGATGATGAAAGGGTAAATGACGTGCTGCATCAGGGTTGCTGGACTCCGATTGCTAGAGTCGGCAACAAGGCACCGCGCAAGCCTGTAGATCACGATAACGGCGATTTATGGTCGGCCACCCAAAGTGCAACAGGTCCTGGAAAATTCGAGGTACTGCTGAACGATGTCAGCCAAGGCATGATCGAATGGTCTTTGAAGGGTGGCCATAACCACAGTAATGCGATTAATGCGATTGCCGCCGCGCGTCATGCCGGAGTGCCTACCGACGTATCCGTAGGCGCCTTAAATAGTTTCAGCGGTGTTAAACGTCGCATGGAAATCATTTTTGAGGACACTAATACAGTCATTTATGACGACTTTGCCCATCATCCAACTGCAATCCGTACGACTCTGCAGGGGCTTCGCGATAACGCAAGCTCAGACGAGATCATCGCCATTATCGAGCCGCGAACCCACACCATGTCCCTTGGCACCCTGCAAGCCGATCTGACCACCTGCTGTGCTGCCGCCGACCGCGTCATCTGGTTTCGCGGCAGCAATATCAAATGGGATCTACAACAAGTCGCTGCCGACTGTGTGGTCGCAGCCAAGGTCGAGGACAATACCGACCAGCTAATCGATAATTTGTTGCAGTTGCCAAATCTCGAGGGCGGACGCAAACGCCATCTCGTGATCATGAGCAATGGTGCCTTTGACAGTATTTATAGCAAAATCGTTACGAGTTTTACGGCTCGCAGCCAGTAACGGCCATACAACACTTTAAAGGGGGTCTATTCGTGTTAAATGAAAAACGCATTGTGATTACCGGCGCGGGCAGCGGCATCGGCCGCGCCACCAGCATTCTTGCTGCTGGCTATGGTGCAAAGATTGTGTGTGTCGACCTCAACGACAGTGTTAATTCAACTGTTGAAGAAATCATGCACAACGGCGGCACTGCCATAGCAGTGCGAGCAGACGCCAGTGATGAGACTGCCGTGGCAGACTTCATTGCACAATGTGTGACCCACTATGGAGGTATCGACGGCATTTACGCCAACGCTGGGGTATCTGGAGGACGCAAGACGCTGACCGAATTAACCGTAGAAGATTGGCAACGCACCCTAGCTGTGAATACCGTTGGCGTGTTCCTGGCGATCAAGCGCAGCGTGCCGCATTTCGTGAACCAGGGCCACGGCGCGATAGTCTGCACCGCATCAGTTGCTGGCCTGCGCGCAAATGCAGGCGGCGTGGATTATTCTGCCAGCAAAGCCGGGGTTATCAGCATCGTTCAGACCACTGCATATCAACTCTACGGTACTGGCGTAAGAATAAACGCCATCTGCCCAGGTCTTATTGAAACCGGCATGACTAAGCCCACATTCGATCTCGCACGAGAACGTGGCAAAGAACACCGAATTGGTCAAATCAATCCTGCAAAACGCTATGGCCAGCCCAGTGAAATCAGCGAAGCTGCGTGCTTTTTACTGAGTGACCGCGCGTCTTATGTCAATGGCCAAGCGCTGCCTGTTGATGGTGGTTTGTCCGCTTCCCATCCCTGGGTCTTTCCGAGAACTTAAAACAACGCCTCTGGCATCGCCATAACCGCAGTAGACTCTGCCTCGATGCTTTGCTCCAGACCCAAGGTCTGGGGCAACAGCCGGGCAAAAAAGTATCGGGCGGTTGCGCGTTTGGCATCCCCAAATTCATTCTGCGGCGCACAACTGGCCATACGCGCCCACATCCAGGCGCATAGCGTAAGGCCAACGAAATCCAAAAAATCTACAGAGACCGCTCCCGGTAGGTTGGGATCCTGCTTAGTTCGCGCGACTAACGATTGAGTTACCGCTTCTAAGCGCTGGCAAACGTCGGCTAACGGCTCCACAAACTCAGGCGCTACCGCAGTGGCGGTGATGTCGCTGAGCAGATCCTGTAGCGTGTTGCCACCATCGCGGACGATCTTGCGACCCACTAAATCAATCGCCTGAACACCATTCGCGCCTTCATAAATCTGACCGATCCGCGCATCGCGGACGATCTGCTCCATACCCCACTCTTTGATGTAACCGTGGCCACCAAGTACCTGCTGGCCAAGCACAGCACAATCCAAGCCGCGGTCAGTCAAAAAGGCTTTAACCACTGGTGTGAGCAGCTGTCCAATACGCCCCGCCCGCTGATCGCCAGCATACTTCTCCAGATCCAGTTGCATGCCAACGTATAAGCCCATAGCACGACAACCCTCTGCATACGCGCGTTGGGTCAGCAACATGCGCCTGACGTCCGGGTGCACTAATAACGAGTCCGCCACCGCATCTGGGCTCTGCGGCCCGCTGGGCGCACGCCCCTGCAGACGCTCCCGCGCGTAATTGGCAGAATGCTGATAGGCCAATTGTGCAGCACCGAGTCCCTGCAAACCGACGCTCAGCCGCTCGTAGTTCATCATCGTAAACATGGCCGCAAGACCCTGATTTTCTTCGCCGAGCAAAAACCCTTTGGCGCCATCGTAGTTGATCACTGAAGTGGCACTGCCCTTTATGCCCATTTTGTGTTCCAACGAACCACTGGACCAACCATTGCGCGCACCAAGGCTGCCATCGTCGTTCGGCAGGTACTTCGGTACGATAAACAATGATATTCCCTTACTGCCAACTGGCGCGTCCGGCAATCTTGCAAGGGTCAAATGCACGATATTTTCCGCCATATCGTGCTCACCGCTGGTAATAAAAATTTTCTGCCCAGTAATGGCATAGCTGCCATCGCTTTGCACCTCGGCCTTGGTGCGCATGATCCCAAGGTCAGTGCCGGCATGTGACTCAGTCAACGCCATAGCACCGGTCCACTCACCAGAATACAACTTCGGCAGATATACGCTCTTTTGCTCGGACGAGCCGTGGGCGTCGATACATAAGCATGTCCCCACAGTAAGCGTGCCGTACAAATAGAGGCTACTGTTCGCCGACCAAAACATTTCTTCTACCAAGCAACCAAGGCTTTTTGGCATTCCCTGGCCACCAAACTGAGGATTGCCAGATAGGCCCAGCCAGCCGCCTTGGGCCAGCTCAGCAAAAGCCGCAGCAAAGCCGGTAGGGGTAGTAACTTCACCGTCCTGCCACTGACAGCCCTCTGCATCGCCAGACTGATTTAGCGGCGCCATTACTTCAGCTGCAACACGCCCACCCTCGGCAACAATTGCTTTGACCACGTCTGGCGACAAATCAGCAAACGCTTCTATCTTGCTCCAAGAGCTTTGCACGTCAAAAACATCATCCAGCAAAAACTCAATGTCCCGCTGCTGTACTTGGTATTCCACAGATTTTCCTTGTTCGCCTGAATCGCCCTATTGCGATCGAAGTAGCCGTTCGCTCGAGCGCGAAATTCTAACCATAGCACGCGGGCTGTTCTAATTTTATGCGCGCCAGATTGACCATGTCTAATTGTGGTGGATGTTTCGGCTATTTATCTGGGTATGGCTCACCCTTTTTTCAGCTATGGCCTCATTGTATGAGGCCCGCGCTCATTTAGCCTTTCCGCGCCTACCGAGCATGAAACGCGAGCCTCCAAATACCCATGCGTAAAAGCGATATTAAGTGCGCTGCTCGTTTAGCGATTGACTGTGTCGTTGGCGACGTCTGCGTGCTATGCCACTTGCCATTACCCCCCCATCAATGGCACGACCCATTACGTCTAAACAGCCATATGTGTCCCTATTGCAGAACTGCCGTGGCGCTGAATCCCAATTCCTGCCAGCACTGCGCGCTGCCTTTGCCCGATGGTCAGCACATCTGCGGACGCTGCATTACAACGCCTCTTGCCGATAGAGCCTTAGCCCCGGTACTGCACCAACACTGCGGCGCCTATTTAGTTCATCAGTTAAAATTCCATCGCGGCGAACGCGAGGCACTGGCGTTGGCAAGCTTTCTGCTGACTGCTGTTCACCAGCGCTACCCCAATACAAACGCTCTGCCAGATCTTCTTATTCCGGTGCCCATAGCACCTTGGACCCAATTGCGGCGTGGCTACAACCCCTCTGAATGGTTAGCGCGCACCTTGCATAAACAGCTTAACGTTGCTGTCGCTAACGATCTGTTAACGCGCAAGGTTGGGCCGTCCCAACGCACGCTGACACGACATCAACGTCTGCGCTTGGCGACAAACACTTTCACCCTAAAACGCAAGGTCGCGCCTAGGGTGCTAGATTTCCGGCATGTTGCCATTATTGACGATGTGCTCACTACTGGCGCCACCGTAGCGGTACTCGCGGGTACCCTGCGGCGAGCCGGCGCTGTGCGGGTAGACGTCTGGTGCGCAACGCACGCCTAACGGCAGATCTGACCCAATAGTTAGATGCTGCTACAGTGCGGTATGCAGCAATCAGCAACGACACCATACGAAAGCCTTACCCCAGATGCCATTCTCGATGCCCTAGAAAGTATCGGCCTACAACCCAACGGCAGCTTGCTGGCGCTCAACAGCTATGAAAACCGGGTCTATCAGGCAGGGTTGGAAGATCAGAGCTTTGTTATTGTTAAATTCTATAGACCCCAGCGCTGGAGTGATGCGGCTATCGCCGAGGAGCACGACTTCACACAGCAGTTGGCAGATGCCGAATTGTCCGTTGTAAACCCTATGGCCATAGGAGCAACAGCTACCCCGCCCCGCACTGTGTTTAAGCATCTTGAATTCCGCTTTGCTGTGTTCCCACGTCAGGGTGGGCATCCCCCCAACCTCGAGAATCTGGATGACCTCGAAGTCCTCAGCCGGACCATCGCGCGTATGCATGCGGTGGGTGCGCAACAGCCGTTTCAGCACCGACCGCAAATAAACGCACAGCGTTTCGGCCACGATAGCCGCGAGTTTCTGCTTGCAAACAACTTTTTACCCGCTGAGATGGAATCAGCATATGCATCCGTAAGCGAGCACCTGCTGCAACGTATTGACCCCTTAATGACTGACGCGCCAAATATTCGCATCCATGGCGACTGTCACATGGGTAACATTTTGTGGCGGGATGAAATTCCTCATTTCGTCGACTTTGACGACTGCATGATGGGGCCACCAATTCAGGATCTGTGGATGCTCCTGAGCGGCGAGCGCCACGACCAAACCGCGCAACTGGCAACCATTCTGGATGCCTATAACGACTTTTATCCCTTCGCCGTGAATACGCTGAATTTAATTGAGCCACTGCGCACACTGCGCATCATGCATCACGCAGCCTGGATTGCCCGGCGCTGGAACGACCCCGCCTTTCCGCCAGCGTTTCCGACCTTCGACAGCGTCAATTATTGGTCTAAGCACGTTTTGGAATTACGCGAGCAACTCGCCTTATTGGACGAACCGCCATTAACCTATCTATAGCTTTAGGCAGCGTGCCCTGCCAGCATCAGCGACTAACCATCAAGACCGAGTTCGCGACGATTAACGCAGATGTTTGCGTATTGCTGTAATAGGAATGTACGATCGGAATCAGCACAGTTACTTAACTGGGACTGCAGAATATTCATCGCTTTTGAACCCGCCGAGTTCTCGGAGACCCGACCCGCCAATACTGAATCGGCATAGCGGTTAGTGGAAAATACTCGAATGCCCCCGACGATGGCCTGATCTAAGCGCTGAACGAGATCCTCAACGTTATTGCAATCATCACCGATCGGCCCGTTGAAATGTACATGCACCCGGCCTTTTTCACCCACCAACCCTTGAATCATGCTGTTTAGATCTTCTTGTTCGCCCTTTGCGTAGTGCCCAACGCGATCAATTGCAGCCAACTCACGCGCTTTTGCCGGTCCACAAGGATCGATTTCGTAAGACAAAGATACCGGCACTAGCGCGCCGTTATTTAACAGACTGGCCATGGGATCGGGTTGTTTGCGATAGGCCAGTAATAACATTTTTAACAGTGCCGGATCCGTGCGATCAAAGCCATCTTTCGCTCGACCCTGGCGTTGCGCGATCCAAACCGAGACATGTTCCTGCAGACTATGGCGGATGTACTGGCTTGTGCGTGTCATGGCGCGATAACCCGCACGAGCACTGGCTAAATCTCGCTCGACGACGAAACTTTTGTTCAACCGCATCAGGTCCGCAGCTAAAGGGTTGTTGAGCAGATTGTCGCCTACCGCCATCCGGCAGGTTTCGTTACCCGCCCGCAGTATGAGCAGATTGATCAAACTCGAGTCCATGACGATATCGCGATGATTCGAGATAAAGAGGTATTGCCGAGTCGGATCCAAATGCTCCAAGCCGGAAACCGTCAGGGCATCTGTGGAATTGTCTACCAGCTGCTCAAAATATTTTGAGACCAGCCGCTGAACATCGTCGACGTTGCGCAGATTGCGCACGCTGAACTGCAACACCAACTTGGTCAGCCACGGGGCAAAAAAACGCCGTGCCAGGAAAGTTGGTAAAACCAAATGCTTGGCCGCCGCGGCAAGCTGCGACGACCGACTGATCCGCGCCAACACCTCGGGAACTTCGCGGTCCCGATACGGCCGGATTGGATCAAAGTCCATCACGTCTATCTTTTGCGTCGAGGTGGTCGCCATGGGTTCCTAGAACCTTTTGCTAAAGCACTAGCGTACCACTCATTGCGGCGGTAACCCCCACCCAGATACCCATAACTAGGATCAACCAGAACGCTGCTCGTTTTAACGCTGCGTCGCTGACCGGTGGTGCAAGTACATGGCCAAGCCATGTGCCCACCAACACCACAGGCAGGGCCAGTAGGGCAACACCCAGTACCGCTTCAGTGAGTTCGCCGCGCCAACCGACCATCACCGTACGGGAACTGGTGACCAGCAAAAAACTCGCGAGCAGTGTGGCTCTAATTACGTTTAGCGGCAGCGGCTGACTGAAGCCGAAAAGCCCAAGCACAGGGCCACTGGCAGAAAACATACCCCCGAGGGTGCCGCCACACAATCCAGTGAGCCAGGCCACCCAGGATGGCGAGACACGCTGTAAAGGTTTTGGTTTGAGCAACATCCCCAGTGCACCTAGGGTCAAAAAAACACCCAAGCAGAGCTCTAATAGCCAGCGCGCATTGGCGCCAAGTTGATCGAGAAAATACAGCCCCAGCACAAGGGCTGGGAGTTGTCCTGCTGCGAGCCAGCAAAAAAGGCGCCAATGCACGTATTGACTCTGTCCCCACAACGATAGTGCAGAGTTAGTAAGACTAAGAATACTCACCACCGCAGCCAAGTTTTCAATTTCGAGCAACCGCAGCCCACCGGCTACCGCAACAATAAGCATGCCCATCGCAAATCCAGCGACCGCCTGGATATAGCTACCAAGCAGAGTGATCAGCAAGAAAATAATAAGAGCAGGAACGTCCACGGACCCATTGTGCCACAGCTGCCGGCAAGCAACGCTCACACACCCACCACACTCGGTCTGCTATCGTCGACGTGAACTGCTATTGGATTAAGCACAACATGGATTTTTCTCTTACAGACAAAACGGCCCTTGTGACAGGCAGCTATCGCGGGACGGGCTTCGCGATTGCTAAGACTCTGATAGCCGAGGGGGCTAAGGTATTAGTGCATGGAATAACTGCCGAGCAAGCCGCCGCCGCTGTAGCCGAGTTAAATGGCGGCATACCGGTGGCCGGAGACATCAGCGACCCTGCAGGCTGCCAAAATTTGCTCGAAGCCTGTGCCGGGCAGTCAATCCAAATTCTTATCAACAACTACGGCGGTGCTGACCAAAGCACCTGGTTAGACAGCAATGCTAATGATTGGCACAGCGCTTTTGAGAAAAACGTATTGTCCGCGCAGCGGTTAACCCAGGCTTTGCTACCCAGTCTGTTGGCAAGCCCGTGGGCACGCATCATCAACATAGGCACGGTTGGCTCTACTCGGCCTAATTCGCGAATGCCTGCCTACTACGCGGCCAAGGGCGCCTTAGCAACTATGACTATGAGTCTGGCAAAAGAGGTTGCCGGCAGCGCCATCCGCGTGAATCTCGTGTCACCCGGCATCATCCTGACCCCAGAGGTCAAAGCCGCTTATATCAAACGAGGCCAAGCTAAGGGTTGGGGCGATGACTGGTCGGAGATCGAGGCTAAGGTGGCTGCAGACATTCCCACTCGACGTATTACTCGACGTGACGAAGTCGCAGCTCTGGTTGCTTTCTTGTGCAGCGAACAGAGCAATGCTATTCACGGCCAAAATTTGCGCATCGATGGCGGCCAGTTGGACATTTTGACATGACCGCGCTGCCCGAGAGATTCATTGGCGTGGCGCTAACGCTGGGCAGTATCTTTGTCATTGACCTAAATCAGATGACCCCTGTGCATCAGCTTTGGTTGCCTCTGCTGCTGGCAGCGGGCGCCTATTTTATGACTCAGTCGCTGATGGCGGTCGCCATCGCCTGCGGCACTTTGGCCTATATTCACATCAATACTGCATCGCCGTTTTGGGTTGAATCCACAGCCTATCCAATCATCGTTTTGCTCAGTGTCGCGGTGATCATGGTGACGCTGATGAGACGTTTTCGCCAACGTATTGCAGCCACCCATGAAGCCCGCTGGGCAGCACGTCGCGACGCAAATAAAGACAATCCGTGATAAGCCTTGAGTCCATCGATGCGGTGTTATTCGACTTCGATGGCACGCTGGCGCCAAACCTAGACTTAGCAGACATGCGCCGACAAGTTGTTGGGCTGACAGTGGCAGCGGGTGTTCCGGAGGATATTTACACCGGTTTGTACATTGTGGAAGTTATCGAAGCCGGCGCTGCATGGCTGACCACACAAAGTAGCGCAGACGCAGCTCTTTACCGACAGAGAGCACATCAGCTGATTCTAGACATAGAACTAGACGCAGCGCGCTCGACGCAGGTCTTCCCGGGCATCAAAGATATGCTCACCCAGTTGCGCAGCTGTGACATCAAAATTGGCATTGTCACCCGCAATTGCAGGGCCGCTATCGAGACAATTTTTCCTGATCGGGAGCAGTTCGTGGATGCCCTTCATGCGCGCGATGATGTGGTTCATTTGAAACCTGACCCACGTCACCTATTAGCTAATCTGCAGGCCTTAAAAGCACGCCCAGACAGTAGCATTATGGTGGGAGATGGTGCGCTGGATATGCAGGCGGGCAAGGCATTAAACATGCACTGTATTGGCGTGCTTACCGGCAGCAATGACTTTGCCACACTGCAAAAGGCTGGAGCAAACCAGGTACTGACCGACTGTATTTTCCTGCACGAGATATTGAGTTAACGCATTGGCTTTCAAGCGTTCTAGCGGCAAACTAGAGCTAGGCTGCACGGAGATTGCGTTATGGAAACGGGAACCCTGGTTCGAAACGAACTCGCCCCACTGCTGGATCGACTTATCGTGCAGCTAGAAGACGAAGGCCAATTGACCTATCGAGCACACTTTACCCGAATTCGTACCCGCCTCATCCGCGCTCATAGCGATTGGGAACTCGCAAGCCCCATCATCGATTTATCCGCCGCCAATGCTATGGGCTTCGAGTTTTCCAATACCGCCGATGCTCTGGTGACCCGAATCTTGAGCAAATCAATGGGACTAATTCGTCAGATTAACGGCATCGACCAAATCCGCCACTGAGTGACTATGCAAGCAACAATACATTCCCTCTATCGCTATCCCATCAAAAGCATGGGTGGGGATACCCTCAATAGCACTGCCTTAACTGCCAAGGGTATTCCAGGCGACCGCTGCTGGACCGTAAAGGATGAAGAACGGGGTGGGATTAAAGGCGGTAAAAGATTTCCCCAACTCATGGACATGCACGCAGCGCTAGAGCAGGAACCCGATGCGTTAACACCATCGCCACCGGTTGCAATAAGACTCCCAGATCAAAGTAGTACTCATTCAAAAGATCCCAACGTAAATCAGGCCCTTTCTGCGGCAATCGGTTCACCAGTGAGTCTTTGGCCGCTGCTGCCAGCGGATCAGCTCGAGCATTACAAGCGTCCGCCAAATCCAGAAAATTTCGATCAAATGGCGTACTTTCGCGAGTTGTTTGCACGTGCAGAGGACGAGCCGCTGCCAGATCTATCGACGTTTCCTAAAGAATTGTTCATTTATGAATCTTCCCCGGGAACTTACTTTGACGCATTTCCGCTACTGATCATGACCACGGCATCCTTGCAGGCAATGGCTGCAGCGAGTACTGAAAGCACCTTCGATGTGCGGCGCTTTCGACCAAATATCGTGCTCGATACTGATGCCAACGGTTTTGTCGAAAACGAATGGGTGGGCAAACGTTTGCAGCTTGGTAGCGCTGTGCTAATCATCAATGCCATCTGCCCGCGTTGCGTTATGACCACTCATGGCTTTGCAGATTTACCCAAGGACCCAAAGGTCATGCGCCATCTAGTGCAGCAAAACGACGGCAACTTAGGGGTTTACGCGAGTGTTGAAAAGCCAGGTAACATCAAGCTAGGCGATAACATTGAATGGCTGCCCTCGGACTCGTCTGCAACAGCAGGTTAAACAGGCCCTCTTCACTACTGCACAAAAAAAGGGGCACTGGGTGCCCCTTCCGATTCATCTACCGAGCGCCGATGGCGCCAAAATAGTCTGCGTCTATCAATTGCTGCCCGTCGGGACGTCGGTAAACGGCATGCCTTTGTCCATACGCGGCTCCTGAGGCATTCCCAATACCCGCTCTGCAATGATGTTGGCCATGATCTCATCGGTACCACCGGCGATTCGTCCACCTGGCGCGCCCATGTATGTCAGCTGCAGCATGCCCGCTTCTTTGGACAACTTTTCATCCCAGATTGCTCCGCTCATTTCCAACAGGTCCATACAAAATGACGCCATTTCCTGAGTCTTTGGTGCACCTACAAGTTTACCAATAGAGTTTTCTGGTCCTGGGATTTCGCCCCGTGACATAGCAGTCATGGAGCGGTAACCGGTGAACCGCAAACCCGATTCCTGCACATACCAGTTGGCTAGCTTGGCGCGGACCGCGCTGTCGGCAATTGCCGGCTTATCATCGATCATAACTTCGTTAGCAATGCGATAAGCCATTTCGACATTAACGCCAGCGCCGCCACCGCCAATGGCTGCTCGCTCATTCATCAGCGTAGTCAGCGCCACTTGCCAGCCCTGCCCTACCTCACCAAGGCGCTGACTGTCCGGAATACGCACGTCGGTGAAATACACCTCGTTGAAGTTGGCGCCACCGGTCAACTGCTTGATTGGCTTGATCTCCACACCGGGAGACTTCATGTCTAAGAAGAAGTAGCTCAGTCCCTTATGCTTTGGCACATTGGGGTCAGTGCGCACAACCAAAATTCCATAATCAGAATAGTGCGCCCCAGAGGTCCAGATTTTTTGCCCGTTGATAACCCAATCGTCACCATCACGTTCCGCCTTAGTACGCAGAGCCGCGAGATCCGATCCACCCGCGGGTTCGGAGAATAATTGGCACCAAATTTCTTCGCCGCTGGCGAGTTTAGGCAGATACCGTGCGTGGTGCTCGGCCTGACCCCAAGTCATCAATGTCGGTGCTGCCATCCCCTGTCCAATAACAAAGAAGCCTGCTGGAACATTGTATTTGGCCTCTTCTTGATTCCAAATCACCTGCTCAATCGCGCTGGCGCCGCGTCCACCGAACTCCTTGTCCCAGCGAATGCACGCCCATCCCGCGTCGTATTTGCGCTTTTGCCATAACTTCGCTGCAGCAAGTTCGTCTAAGCCGGCAAGTTCGTCTTTACTCGGTACGTTGTCTTTTAACCATGCCGCGGCCTCGGCGCGAAACGCTGCTTCGTCTTTTGAGTCATTAAAATCCATTATATTCGTCCTTAAATTATCTCTTTCGCTGAGTGATACGCGCGCTCTACGCAGCGTTGGTCTGTTCGTAGGCTGTAATCAACTTGTCCTGCCAGTAGCCTTCGCTACCTATGTTGACGCTGAGCAATTTCGCCCGGCGATAATAAAACTGACAATCGAATTCCCAGGTAAAGCCCATGCCGCCATGGGTTTGAACATTTTCTTCCGCGGCGTGCACCGCCGCCTGGATAGCACCTACCCGAGCGGTCGCTGCCGCCAGCGCCAGTTCAGCACTGCCGCTGTCCAGCGCCCACGCGCCGTAGTAACAGTTGCTGCGCGCCAGCGTATTCTTCACATACATGCCGGCAAGCTTGTGTTTGATCGCCTGATAGGACGCGATCGAGCGGCCAAAGGCATAACGGCCCATGGCGTAATCGCGTGCTTGCTCAAGTGCTGCATCAGCCAGGCCTACCTGTTCCCAGGCAAACAGGACCGCCGCTCGATCGAGCAAACTTTCCATTGCTGTCCATCCGGACCCTTCGCCGCCCAGCAATTCAGACTGAGCATTAGCAAACTCAATGGCTGCATGACCGCGCGTGAAGTCCAGCGTACGCACCGCTTCTCGGCTTACGCCAGCTTGATCCAGTTCAACCAGGTGCAAGCTCGCCCCATCGCCTTGATCGCTAGCGGCGACGACAACAGCAAAGTTCGCAATACCGCCATCTGCGACAGGTATTTTACGACCTGTGACGGCGCCACCAGAAGCAGAAGTCTTAAGATTGCTGGCCGCGGGCCGGCCATTGCCTTCGGCCAAGGCAAAGGTGCCGATGGCCTCGCCACTGGCCAGCATTGGCAGCCACTTTTCTTTCTGCTCTTGGCTACCCAGCATCAGCAGCGCTTCAGTAGCCAGATAAACCGAAGAACTGAAGGGAATCGGTGCTGCCGCACGGCCCAATTCCTCAGCAATGACTACTAATTCGAGGTAAGACAGTCCGAGACCGCCAAATTCTTCTGGAATCACCGTTGCGGTCCAACCCATCTCCACGACCTTTTGCCACAACTCTGCATCGTATTCAGCGTCGCCATCCAATACTTTACGGACTGCGGCGGGCGGACAGTTGTCCGCCAAAAACCCGCGCGCCTGTTCACGCAGAAGCTCTTGTTCGTCAGAAAATTCAAAATCCATAATCGCCTTCCCCAATGTTGTTTTCGCTGACTTAGCCTCGCGCCAGTCCCTCAAGCGAACGACGGAATATAACAGAGCCTCGAGAGCTTTGACTATGCGCGCGATCAGCATCTGAGTGCTTGTCTCAATTACATCGCACATCTCATGAATATGGCCGTGACCACCACTAGAACGCAGTCAACTGTAGGACGCGGCATTCCTCGATGGAAATAAATTTACTTGGGTTGCCGTTTTTATCTGCGTCTAATCTCTCTAGAATCGCGACATGCATTCGCCAGACTTCAGCACCCATGGTTTTTTACGCGTCGCCGCAGCCACCCCTGTGGTCAGCATCGCTGATCCGATGGCAAACGCCGAAGCAATACTCATAGAACTGCAAGACCTGGCACAACAACACGTAGCCATCGCTGTTTTTCCGGAACTCTGCCTCAGCGGCTATTCCGCAGAAGACCTGTTCTTTACCGAGAATTTACTCGGCGATTGCCGCAAGGCTCTAGCACTACTGGTTAAGCGCTCTGATCTACCCCTATGCGCTGTCGGCATTCCATGGCGTCTAGCCGATGGCCGGCTACTGAACTGCGCCGCACTTATCGGCAACGGCAAAGTGTTGGGTATGGTGCCTAAATCCGTGCAGCCGAATTATGGTGAGTTTTACGATCAGCGGTGGTTCGTATCAGGCCATGGGATCAACGAAACAGAGGTTACTGCTGACCTTGGCAGCTTTCAGATACGCCGCGATCAACTATTTAACGTAGGCGGCCATTTGGTTGGCGTAGAGATTTGCGAAGACTTGTGGGCACCAATCAATCCGGGCAGCTTAGCGGCTCTGGCTGGCGCCCAAGTGATTCTTAATCTCTCGGCCAGTAACGAGCTCATCAGCAAAGCCGACTATCGCCGCGAATTAGTGCGCATGACCAGCGCCAAGAATTTATGCGGCTATGTCTATGCAAGCGCCGGGGCCAACGAATCCAGCAAAGACCTGGTATTCGGCGGTCATCGAATGATCGCCGAAGCCGGCCAGCTAATCGCAGACAGCGAGCGCTTTAGCTTGCAGGCAGCCACGCTGATAGCAGAAATTGATACCCAATGGTTGCAACATGACCGTGCCCAGAACACGACCTTTGCTCAAGCAGAGCGGCCCAGTGCCTATCGCATCGCTTCTGGCGCTGATACTTTGCCGCCATTACCGCAACTGCAACGCGAGTACCCAAGACAACCCTTTGTGCCGGCAGATGAGCATGAACTAGAGGCTCGGGCAGCGGAGATTATGCAAATTCAAGCCACTGGATTAGCGCGCCGCTTGCAGGCTGCGCGCAGCAGCACGCTGGTGATCGGCTTGTCTGGCGGTCTCGACTCAACGCTTGCATTTCTCGTGGCGGTAGACGCCCTGCACAAGCTCAACCTAGATATGGGCCGCTTGCATGCCATCACCATGCCGGGGCCTGGCACAAGCACGGGCACCTTGAGTAATGCCCAAGATTTGGCCGCAACCGCAGGCGCTAAGTTTTTGGAGGTGCCCATTCATGCTGCGGTCGAGCAACACCTTGCCGACCTACGTCACGAGGGTGACTTCGATGTGGTATTCGAAAATGCTCAGGCGCGGGAGCGCACCCAAATTTTGTTTAATTATGCCAACAAAGAAAGTGGCATAGTCGTTGGGACCGGCGACCTCAGTGAATTAGCACTAGGCTGGTGCACCTTCAATGCAGACCATATGGCGAACTACAACGTCAACGCCAGTGTGCCAAAAACCTTAATTGCTTACTTAGTGCGCTGGTACGCCCAGCATCGAGCGTCGGCACACTCTGAATTAGCTGACGTTCTAAACAGGGTGTTGGATACTCCGATCAGCCCCGAGCTGGTTCCCCCTCAGGATGATGAAATCAGCCAATTGACGGAATCGATAGTTGGTCCTTACGAGCTGCACGACTTTTTCCTGTTTCACTTTCTTCGCCACGGCAGCCGGCCAAAGAAGATTTTCGATCTTGCACAACGCAGTTTTGCTGGGGTTTATAACGAGGGTGAAATTAGCCATTGGCTACGACAATTTTTTCAACGCTTCATAAGCCAGCAATTCAAACGCTCGACCCTACCGCCTGGGCCAAAGGTTGGCAGCGTTAGTCTTTCGCCTCGTGGCGATTGGCGTATGCCCGACGAAGCCACGGCCAAGGCATGGCTCGATGAAATCGACCAAATCCAATCCAATGAGACCAATGTATGAGATTCCAGCTGCTGTTATTTCTATCCTGCTTTCTCGCAGCGCCCGCAGCCTTTAGCGACAGCGCGCACTGCGGCGACGAGGGTGTCTGGATTGAAATTCTCGGTGCAGGCAGCGGCGAACTTTCCGATGGCCAAGGCCCACCGAGTTTTCTAGTCTGGCAAGACAATGTGGCACGCTTGCTTATCGACACCGGTTCTGGCTCCTCTGTCGGATTTGATCGTTCCGGCGCAGACATTAACGATATAGAGGTAATTGCCCTCACCCAACTCCATACAGACAATAGCGTCGATCTGCCGGCCTATCTTGCTGGTGCATTGGCGGCACAGCGCAGCAGCACCTTGACCATCCTCGGTCCCGACAGCAACACAGATGAATTCGTCGACACCGAAACATTCGTCCAACGCCTGATAGGCAACCAGGGCGCCTTCCCTCATTTGTCAGGCTTGTTACGGCCGTCCGCTCCGGAAGGTTTCCGAGTGAAAGTAAACAATGTCCCAGCTATCGGCTCTCGCAAGTGGGCACGCTACCGAAGCCCGAATGTTCGCTTGACGGCTGT
>MDSY01056022.1_pt1 | contig 21115 bp, 6 predicted proteins | sample 811131 | NCBI WGS metagenome assembly MDSY01 (sample SAMN05326643, study PRJNA326480) | marine metagenome | isolation source: seawater | place: Atlantic Ocean: South West | collected 2010 | reverse complement strand
TGAGACGTCAATCAAACCCTACGTGATCAAGCATCGAACGATGTGATGGTTTATTAACTTGTCATTTCTAGTCGATCTCCAAACCTCGACTCGCGCTGCGAGCCGAAAGAAAAATCGTCTCAGGATCGATCTCCTTCGTCGTTGATCTCTGACGCCGCGACGAGTCGACCTCCGCTCAGTCTCGCGCCGCGCAGTCTCGTGTCTCACCCGACACGATGTCCACTGCGTACGCACCCTTGGGCGTGCCCGAGGGCGTCTACAACCATGGCCCGAGGTACGTCGTCCACGTCCTTTCCTAGCCTCCCTACTCGCCACGTGGATTGTTTTCGCAGGGTGGTTACCTCGGTATTTTAGTCTGAATGTCAAGACCCTCCGAACGCGACGCCCCTCCCGGTCCCTCAGCCGCACGCATCACCCTGACCCATCCCGTCCCCTCTTAACACAGAAAAAAGCAAGACGCCGTTTGGAGTTGGGTCTTACTAGTGGTGATCCTGGCGACCGCGGCGGGAGGTTTCCTCGCTTACAGTAACAAGAGTGAAACGCCAGACGCAGCGATGATGAGTAGCGGCGCGTCGTGCAGCGCGCCTTCCTTCCACTTCAATGATGTGTTAGCGGCGAACGAAGCGCGGTACCGGGCGAAATCAGTCAAAGGCGATGAACCGCAGCTAGGACAATCTCCAGCTGATGCCGCCGATAACGTCGACCCCGACGCGCCGTTCAACGCGCAGGAGTTTCAGGACGGCGCCATCCCGTGGCTGTGCGTCTCCCTAGCCGCGAGTTTCTTCCTAGGCCTCGGGATGCTCACTTTGTTCCGCCAGTGCGCGCATACCATGGTGTGGACTGTGGTGTACCTAAAGGTAGGGGTCATGGCGGCGTTGTCCATCGCGTTCCTGGCGATGGGCAACCTGATTCCTGGAATAATCTTCACCCTCCTCACGCTACTATCGGCGTTTTGCTTTTACCTTTGGACGGACGAGTTGAACCTAGTAGCGAGTTTATTAAGCGTATCAACACAAGGTTTGAAAGACAACCCTCACATCATCACCACCACGGTGGGTTTATCCTTTGGAAGTTTAGTCTACATTTTTCCCGTCGTGTACGCGATGTTGTTCGCGTTTGAGAATGGAGGAGTAGCGGTATCTTCCGAGGCCGTCTCAAAAGCGGCTGATTCTTGCCTAAACTTCGCCGGTACCCCCACGGATTGCTGCGCCTGGCAGGTAGATGCCTGGGTCCCTTTCTACACCACGCTTGCTACGATCTCGCTGATCTGGGTCACGAGCACGTGTTTAGAAACACGGCTGTACGTCATCGGAGGCACGATGTGCCAGTGGTACTTCGCGCCGGCGGGGACGACGCAATTTTCGGGTTTAGTCGGCGACTCGCTGAAAAACGCGTTGGGTCCTTCTTTCGGGACGATTTGCTTTGGGAGTTTTGTGTTAACGATGGTTGAGCTCGCGAAGCAAGCCGCGGAACGCATGCGCAGAGATGAGGACAACAGAGGCAACATTCTCGTCTGTCTCGTCGTCACCTGCCTGGAGTGCGTCTACGCCATCATCGAGTACATTTCAAAATTCGCCACGCTCCAAGCGGCGATGACTGGGGCTGCTTTCTGCGACGCCGCCGCGAGTGTAAGCGATCTACTCAGCAGAAACTTCCTCGCAGCGTACGGCACGTACGCGTTCCCGGGTATGATTCTGCAAGGCACCGCGTTTATTTTAGCGGGCGGGTTTGGCGTCACGACGTGGTTGCTGAGCTACGCTACTTTTGTGGTGAGCGCAACGTCCAACGCCGGCTTATACGCGATCCTAGTAGGTGTCCTCTCCGGCCTCGTCGCCTTTGTCGTCCTGATGTTCTTCGTGATGATCATGCTCAACGTCGTGGACGCTGTGTTCCTATGCTATGCCATGGACAAAGACAGCAACATGGTACACCATGCGGAATTTCACCAGGTGTTCGAGGAGGTTAACCAGAAAGCCGCGCCCGCAGGGGCGGTGGTACAGAACCCGAGTGGGAACAGGATGTATGGGAACAGAAATAATGGATACGCCGCAGTGTGATGAGAATAACAGATGTAATCAAGACTACTACACAAAGCCCTAAAATCTAAACCCTAAAACACGCCTCCTCCACGTGCCACGCCTCCTGCCCCTCCTCCTCGCCTCGCCGCTGCCGCTCTTGACGCCGTCCAAACCCGTTCCATCGTTCGAAACGCTTCCAGCGCTTTTTCAGACGAACCCGCATCGACAGTTTTCCAAGTAGTGGAGCCACTACCCTTGGAGTTGTCTTTAGTACTATCCCTCGCCTGCACTGTAACTTTCGAGGCATCGCTTCCGTCGATCCTCATGGAGCAGATTTCACACCAGCCAAGAATCCACTCCACGCGCTCCTCGGAACGCACCACAATTCCGACATGCCGGTGCGAGAGCAGTAATATCTTTCCCGAGTCTTGCAAAACCAAAACGTCTTCGAACCTTCCTCCGGCGAACGGCCGTTTCGCAGCCGCGTTGACGTTCTGAAGCGTGTTCCCCAGGTTCAAAGGGTTCAACGTGTCGACGACGCCCTGTGCGGTGATGCCACCTTGTGAATTTGACGCTACCCTTAACAACCTAGCGCCCTCCGCGTCGCGCTCCGAGAAGACCCGCACGACGCCGTCGCCTCGCACGGCGAGCGGCGCGCGTCTCGGTCGCGCCGCCGCGAACGCCGCCGCGTCCGTGGCGCTGAGCACACCCTCCATTCCGTCCTGCACTCCACCTACGGTTGCTTCGACGCCCTCAACCACTCTAGCCGCGAATCCAACAGCCCCAGCAGCAGTTGAGGTCGCCGCCCCGACCACGCCTCGCGCCGCGCCATCCACCAACCCTTGCAGTCCGCTCTTTTTGAACCCGGCGATACTTTTCGTGAATATCCCGCCGACGCCGCCTAGCACTCCGCCAACTAGCTCGCCACCCCCGACCAGCGCACCGGTGACGACGTTTTTTCTTCCTCCTGTCAACTCGTCCATCGCATCGCCCATCGCACTTCGTCGGGGGTTACTCTCCAAATCGTCGTCGCTTGAGTCACCAACCTTGGAGTTCTGCGAAGCGTTGTTCCCTCCAGAAAGACCGCGAATCGTTTCCCCCGCGCGTTCTAAAGTTCCCGCTACGTTGGACAGGTGGTTCACCGATGCCAACACTGCAAGCGCCTGTTTCGTGGCCTCCGATTTCACGTGTTGCGTTACATCGGTGACGAGCTGCGAACCGCGAATCCGCCGGCTTCCCTTGCGGTACTCGCCGACCTCGAACTTTAGCCGGTCGAGGTGGAGCATGCTGAGCGTGGCGGCCAAGCCTGGTCCGACGCTTGGCGGCCGCCGCCCACTCGAGGGCTTGAACGTCAGCCTGGCGACCAACGGCGAGACGCGAAACAGATCCACCCTCATTGACAGGTCGTTGGATTTTGCATTTTTACTGGTTTGAACATTAGCAGATACATCATGGATAGCACCAGAGTCACTGTGCTTTCTGTCCATATCACTGCTCGAAAACGCCCCGGAAAACCCAACCAGCCGCCACAGAAACGATTCGTGTACTTTGAAGTGAATGCCACCCGGGGCGGCGGTTACGCACATCGCGGGGTACCGCAGTTCTCTCGTGAGGTTCATGTCGTCGGGGGTGACACCCTTCTGACCGTTATCCGAACCGGTCGGTGCTATTGACGTCAACGTCGCTCTGAGCAAAGGTCCGCGTTTGGGGTCGTGCCAGGCGACGATGGGAAACGCGCGTTTCGGGTGCGGATCGTCAACCTGCGCCCCGGCTATTATAACCTCAAGGGAGTTACTTCCACCATCCAATCCGAGACCTTGCGAACTTCGCAACTCAACCCCGTCCAGTGACATGAACAAAATTTCATCCGAACCGTCGACCAGGCTTAAACTCGCGTTAGGCAAGGAGAGCTCCAGAGTTGACTCTGCTGGAAGGACACACGAGGTTGATTTATCAAGTGCGTCGGTCGGCGCGTTGTATCCCTCAATCACGGCGCGCGACGCGGGTACCATTTCCAGACAAACCCCGTTGGCTTCGTACCGCCGGCGTACCGCGGTTGACTCCAAAAGAGCAACACACGTGTTGTCGCCAACGTCGCCAAAAACCTTCTGGGATTTTTTGTTTTTGTTTTCGCCGCGAGCGACATCCGCGGGCACGGACACGACCGCGTGCGCGGAAGCGCTCGTCGGATCGTCCCCTACACAAACTTCCACAAAAGCAGGTTCTGATGTAGTGAGCCCACTGTCAGCATTAACTTCAAACGTAGCATTCTCCTCCTCTTCCTCGTGGTTTTCGTCTTCGACATCTTCGCCCGCGAACTTCGCCGCAGAGCGCTCCGCCGACTTTTGACGCGAAACCGTCGCGTCGGGAGATTTTTGCTCCGCCTCGAACCGCGCCGGGTCCTCCAAAGTCCATGGAACGCACGCACCTTTTGTCACTTCAACCCACACACTGGTTGGGGTCCAGGATTTGGAAGTCGCAGAGTCAGTGGAGGTCTCCCGTCGCGTCTGGCGCACCCAGACACGTTCACCGGATTTGTTTTCAACGCGAACGTTCGCCGCCGCCGCCGCTGCCGCGCCGTCACCGCCGCGAAGCACCAGGAGACGGCACCCCTCGCCCGTGCTTTCCACGGAGGCGCGAAGCACAGCAGTGTGTTTAGGGTTTAGAGTGTCTAACCCATCAGTTCCCTCGCCAGGCAGGGAAATCAACCCCCCGCCTGCGCTGCTTGCGATGTCGTGAATCGAGATGCCCGGGGTCGAGGGAAAGTCCTCGCTACCGAAGGAAAAACAAAGCGACAAATCGTTCCCGGAGTCGTCTTTTGTAGAAACAGCTTTGTTTCTTTTATCTTTGACTTGAAACCCGCGATGCACCGGTGTGGGTCCCGACCCAGGGTTTAACACCTGCGGCACCGCCCCGACCTCTCGGTCTGATGCGCAAACTGCAACTGGAACCGTGCTCAAATTCAAAATCGCGAGCGTTGGGAAAACGCAAACGCGCAGCGTGGGGCGCGGCGCAGCGGCGCTGACTCCGGTTGGAGCCCACGCCGCCGCGTTTGCGAAGAGCTCGACGATTGAGTTCGTCTCCGTCGTGATTGCGAATTTGACGGGAGGCGCACCGGGTTCCACGGACACTTTGCTTTGAGGTCCACCAGGTACGCCGATCCACATCAGTCGCGGTGTCATTGGCGAGCTATTAAATCCGTAACCGAGCGCATCGTCGGAACTCTTCCCTGACGGCTTTTTCTTTGCCAACTCGGTCTCGGGCGTCGCCGCGATTTGTTGCGCGCCCGGTTTTATCGTAACGCTCCCGACGTTCTCAACCGCAAATGAAGAAACACAAAGGTCGAACGGCGTTCCGTTCGCCACGACTAAATATGCTCTCACATCCACCACCAGTGACGCTGGCGCGCCCGGTCTTCCAACGCCGCTTCGCGTGGAATCGGCGCGGTCCACTGCGACGGAGAAGCGAAGTGGCGTAGGTTGTGATTGTGAATTTTCAGAACCTTCAGCAAACGTCTGCACCAGCACTTCAGACGGCATCGTCGGCACGTCTTTGTTTCGCAACGCGTCAAGCGCGTCGCCGAACAGCCTGATGGCTTTCACGCATGCGCCTGTTGGCGTTCCCGACGAATCAACCGGCACCAGTTCTAATCTCGACGGCACCCGGGGGTCGGCGTCGAAAATTGAAACCGGGACGCCGGGCGACGCGACGCCTTGAGCCGCGACGACGCCGTCTGCATCGCGAACGATCGAAAACTGCAAAGCGCACGGAAGCGCGTTCGTGACCACAACCGGTGCACGCACCACTAGCCTATATGCGCTCAATTCGCGAAGCGCGTCCACAGCAACCACGGACGATACTGCACTGTCCAATTCCGCGGCGACGGTCGCAAATCGCAACGTGTCGTTCGTCAAACACGACGCGAGCCACGGGCCTTTCCCCGCGGCGCTTCCCAAACGCCCAACCGGGACGGGCCACGCCGCGGTGGGAGGCAGCACGCCGGCGGATTCATTGCTCACGTCGTACTCAAACGCCCAAGTTGCTTCGTCAGCGTCACTGCCTGCGATGCGAATGTCAAGCGCTAAGTCTGAAGACCCTCCCGCCAGCGAGTCGCCGCACCCGAGAGGCAAAGCGAGAGAAGAGGATTTCGAAGAGTCGCCATTCAGCTCTCCGCGCCAACTCGTGACGTCATCTTCAAACTCCAGATTTTTCAAAGAACCCGAAACCGGGTCGCCAATCAACGCTCTTCGTCGCACCCAGCGTCGTCGTCTTGTCGCGTTTAGCCCGCGTTTGTGGCTCCCCCGCGGAGGGGGCCACCGCGTGACCCAGTTCACGCCGTACGCCCACCCCTTGTCGTCAACGTCGTGGTCCCGGTCCACTTGCCACGGCCCGACCCACCGGTACCCTTGCGGTAACGCGACGTCCGCGAAGTGCGAGGTGGAGCCCGATCCTTTGACGTCCCCGTACCTAGCAGTGAAGAACTCGTCGAACGGGGACTTCGGAGGCAGCCACCCCGCGATGGGGAAGAACCGCTCGCTTTCGTACACCTCCACGAGTGGGGAGATTTTATTGGTTGCGAAAGATGCCGCCGCAGCTGCAGCATTACTCTCCGAAAAGGAAAGCGACGAGTCTCGGTTTTGTCCGACTCTGACGAGACGCGCCTGTAAATTGAACGGCACGTCCCTTGTGACGACCACCACGGGTGCTCGCAAACACCCGTAAGTGCGATCGACCACCACCACGGACCCGCCACCCCCTATAACAGTTGCCGCGCTCCCGGCGCCGCCCAGTGCGTGCACCGAAACGGGCGTCCAAGGCCCAGTTTCGGAAAGCGCGACGCAAGGCGCGTTTGTTTCGGTTTTCGAAGACGAGTTTGAAGAGCCGTCGCCGTTCAAAGAAGACACGCTCGTTTCATCCAACACAATCGCGCCGCTCTCGGCGTCCCATCGCAACTCACACGCATCCGTGAAGACTGACACGTTGCTCCCGGAAACCATGAGCCACCCCGCACCCGCCGCCACGCCCGTGCGGTATACTTGCGTTTTACCACCTCCCAACTTACTCTCGCCGCCCTCCGTGGTCCACAACGGCGCGGGCGCAGGGGTGGACAGAGTGGTGAGGTCAGAGCGGATGCACGCGACGGTTTGGGGGTCAGGCATCGTGTGACTGCCAGTCACTACGTACCCCACCGCGATGTACCCTTCCGGAGCAATGACTCGCCAAATCGCAAGGGTCCCAGTGGTCGGGTTCTTTTTTAATCGCGACCCGCCGTCTTTGAAAACAGGGTGGAACGTAGTGGCGGGCGCGGTGCTTGGTTTCAAACCGTCTGTTGATAGGTTGGATTTACCGGTCAAATATTCACCCTCATCGGTACTCGTGCGCTCAAGTAGCCACGGCGCCGGGGCTACAAGCGCCTCTTCTGGGGCGGATAACGACGCGACGACTGTGGAACCTAGCATGGCGTACCCGGGAGGACATGAAGGTCGCCAGGCGGAAAAATCCGCCGCGCCGCTGTTTTTCGACCACCACGCTAGCTCCAAACCCCGCACGCGACGCAGACGTAAACGAGTGTCTTTCTGTTTAGTCATAGAGCTCAGTTCGGCTTGCATTTCACTTGATGCCCATTCTACGTCCGTTGTGTTCGATGCTTCCGTATCATCGCCCGTGTTCGTGTTCGTCGCACGCAGCGCTCTTAAGTTCAAGCCTTCCACCAGCCTTACTCGAACGCGAACTCGTTTGTTTTCGTTTTCGTTTTTGTTTTTGTCTCCGTCTCCGCTACCCACCCAAACCCCTTCCCCGTGCGGGTACCAACCTTGGGAACGCACGGAGACTTGGAACAAATCAATGGCGGGAATCGTGAGTATATTCCCGCTCGTCGAGTCCCCTTCTTGAGTCGTAAACCCATACGAATCACCAAGACTCAGCGCCAATCCGACCCGCAACGAAAGATTTGATTTATCGCGCCCATTTCTGCGAACAGAAGTACGCCACTCCCCGACGTCGAGTAACAACGACCCGGTGGTTTTACCAGGGTGAATGCTCATAGGAATGGAGACTGACGATGCGTCGCTTCGATCATCCTTTAGTGCGACGCTCACCACGTCAAACATATTTCCATTTCGCGTCTCCAAAACATCCACCAACAAGTACGTCGGTTCTTCCGTGTCGTCGACGGACTTTTTTACTTTTGTCGATTCAGACGTAGATCCGTTTTCGCTCATCAAATCTCCTCCTCCACTCCCATCACCCGATCCGTCGAAACCGACGTGCGGCAACATATCGCCGGGGCGCGATTTCAACACAGAACCCCCGTCACCGAGGCGCACGAAAACAGGCACTCCAAGGCGGTTAACCACGCCGCTGGTTTCTTTGTTCATGTCCTTACTTGTGGTCTTATTTTTCGTCTCGAATTTCGGTTTCGTGATCGACGCTACCAAATCTTCCGCGAACGCTCTGGTCGCCACTACGCGCAGCGGCGTCGCGCCTTCCACGCGAAACGTCGAGCCAATTGGTCGTGACTCACTCACGTGTGATGAAGGTAGCGTAGTAGACGATAGCGCTGATGAGTTATTAACACCCGTGTTTTCGTACCGCGCCGCAACCTCCCACGGTTCAACAATTGGTTCCCACTCCCCAACGCGTTTGTTGCGGTGCGACGCGTGTAAAGTGGCGAGCAACGTTGCGCTGGTTTCACTATTCTCTCCAGACCGCGCGTCGACGGACACGCGACGCAACGCGAGTTTCGCTAATGGGTGGGCTGATTGCGTTTTGGAATCAGAACGCACACCTTCTTCTACGAAAAGAGTCGTATCGATCTGTTCCAAACGCGCCACGAGTTGCGTTCCGTTTTTCGGGGTAGACGTTGAGTTTTGTGCAATTCCAGATTGAAACGAAAAAGGCGCGCTCGCCCGCGGCGCAAACGCTGCGGGCGCGGCGTCGTCGGACGCGGCATCCCCAGCCACGGCGTGGAACCCCCCGGTGGCGAGCCAACCGTGCTCATCAGGGTCGTCTTCGCCTGGGAAAAGCAGAAAAGGCGCTCTGGGTTTCCAAATCTGGAGCAGCTCTCGGCCCAGCTTGAACCCGGCGCCGTCTGCGGTCCAAAACGAATCGCTCGGGGGCCGTTGCCGATTTTTCCTTCGACCGCGAAATCCGCGCCCGCCGACCGTGTACCCCGCCGACCCCATCGCTGTGAGCGGAACTTTAAACGCCAAGTCGTGGCGTAGACACATTACCGCGGTTATCGGCGGAGGCGCGTGTGTGTTGTTACAGACGTGGCCACAGAAGACGTATCCCTTCCTTGGCACGGGTCTCCAGAAACTCACAGTTCCCTTTCGCTTCCCGCGCGCGCGCCACCCTGTGTCGCGCCACACGCGCTCGTACGCGACGGGATGGGAAAGCGGAGATAAGGTGTTGCTCTCTACTTCTGTCGCTTTGAAAATCACCGTGCTCGGGGGAGGCTCGAGCGCGTTAACTGCAACGTCACCCAGTGAGTGCCACCCAATAGGCAAGCGCGGCCGCCACACGCTGCACTCAGAAGTGGCGCCGCTGTTGTAACTCCACCACACCCGGTCAAAGTCGACTACGGTTTTCGTGAACAACGAGTTTGTTGAAGTTTGCGAAGATTGAACGTAGTCGGCGTGTTCTGACCCTCCGCCAACTGTACCGTCTCCCTCGGTACCGTCGAAATCCGCTCTTCGCTTGTTGGACGCAGGGTCGCCGAGAAGACCAGTCGGCATGCGCAGATCCAACACCGGCGGTGCAGCCGGTGTGTCGTGACCATCTACGGCAACAACCGACGGCACCACCGTCCGCCCGGCGTTGTCCACCACCCAGAGCAGCGGCGCACCCTCACCGGCGCTGGCGCGCCCGGCAACACCCACCGCGGCGGCAACGAGTTCTTTTCGCACACACCGCATCACGTCTAGCGACGGAACCCCTGTATCTATAGAGCCGCACACCACGCCGAGGGCGACGAAACCGGGGGGAGCCACAGGACGCCAAACGACAGGACCATCGTGCGAAACAAAATCAACTTTTTCAAACCCAACCGGCGGCGCCGTGAACGCGGGCGAGTCGCGAATCACAAGCGATGGCGCCGACGGCGGAACGTCGTGGCCTCCGTCGCCCACCACGTCACCTAGCGAGGCATACCCCGGTGGGGGATGCGGCCGCCACGTGCTCCACGCTGCGGCTCCAGCGCCTGTGCCGGACGCACCGCTTTCGAAGGGAACGGGATGCGTGGGAGAGCTACCGGCAGATTTTCCATCACGCACCGAACTCCAGGTTTGCCGAAACGCGACGCACTGTATCGTCGGCGCGCGCGCGGCGGCGGCGGCGAGCCGTGAGGTGACCCTCTGCACGGTCGCGAGCCTGTCAATGGACAGCACGACGGCAACGGGTGAGGCTGCCAGGGTGACCCTGGCGTCTTCGCACTGCGTACTGTGTGAATCGGTTCTCGACACGTACAACCCGAGCACGTCCAGCGGCGCGAGCGTGGGCGCGCCGTTGACGTTTGCGCTGAGACGCACTAACCGGGCCTGCGTCTCCGTGGACGTGCCGTCGGGCGAGGTTTCCAAATCAGCGCGTGCGTCGATGCCGAAATCGAGCTCCAGTTTATCCACGCCACCACCACCAGTGTCAACGTCGTCGCCCAGTACCCTTAGCTCCAGTCGCACGGCGCGCAAGGAATAGGAAGACTTTGTGTTTTGCGTTTTGGAAGAAGGTTTGCTTTTTTCGTCGCGAGGCGCTTTTGTACGCTGTCCGCGCGTAACGCGGGACGCGACGGGTACGATACGCACGCCATCCTGAGCATCAGTGGTGAGTCGCGCACCCGGGGCGAGCCGTGTGATGATCGCCCATGCCGCGACCGCGTCTTCGTCACACGACGCTTCGATTTCCACGATTACGTTTCGAATCCGCAACTCCGAATTGGGGCCCACGAAAATCAAAGGCGCGTTGTGATCAACTTTTTCGACAAAAAGAACGCTACCGTTTCCGTCCAATTCGTACACGCCGCCGTCAAAAGAATCCGCCAGTAGCCGATGTGTCGGGTCCAGGTTTAACGTATCCCCGGGAGGAACATAGTACACTTCTCCATTCAAAAGGTGTACATCTTTCGGTAACACGTCCTCCGGTGACTCGCCCCCCCCGCCCGCCAGGGACGGGACGAACACCCGGCCCACGTCTAGTAAAAACGTTGGGTCCACGGTGAGCGTGAACCGCTGCAACGTCGCCGTGACGTTTGTGTTGGTCGATGCGGACGACGCGTATCGCGCGCGTAACAAAGGAAGCGCTAGTTTGAATTCGTCGTCCGCCGCGTCAAGGGGTACACCTCCACCTGCGACTGGACGACGTCGTCCGGATCGTCGGTCTTCCAGCGAAAATGTCCCCACCGACACGTCCGCCAGCGTCGCGCCTTGTGAAGTAACCGCAGCGTCGATTGTAAACTCGCCCAACGACAGACACGCTAGCTCTTCCCGTCGCGCGTCGCCGCGAAACACGACGAGCTCGGCGAGCTCCGCGGCGAACAAAAAACGAGCGGTGATGGTATCGCTACCTTGGTGATCTTGTGTGGAAACGTTATCGTCATCCGTGGTAGTTTTTTCGTTCGACGCCGTAGCCGTGGTTTTCCCGTCCGGTGATTGAACCGGTGTATCAACGCCGCTTTTCCGCAACATCGACTTTGTCTTGACGGGATTTCGGGGAGTCGCGATCCGCGCCGCGCGTTCCATAAAGTTCGCCTCAAAACACCCCGCGAGTCGCTTGAAATCCGCAGAGGAAAGCTCCAGGCGCGCGGGGGCTAACGCGGCGCGCACCACGGTGTTTTGAGTGGTACTGGGGCTAGTGCTAGTGGTGTTAGTCACGTCGAGTACTCGCTCGACCGTTGCAGTCACAGCCACGGGGTCCAGGGCTAACCGCGCTTTCTTGATGCTTGGGTTGGCGTCATCATCGGATTGTTCGTCTTGCGTCACGATATTAACGTTGACGCCCGTCAGCGTAACTTCTGTGCGATCGATTTTTTCTGAAGAATCATCTGATTGACCACTCATAGACACGAACGCGTTCTTCGCGACCAGAGAACCCATATCAACCTCTACCGACCGTTCGAAATCGTTCGTTCCTCGTGGAATAACGACAAGTGGGGCGGCGAGCGCCACGTCGATACGGATTTTTGAGGCTTTATTGGAAGGTGTTGGTTTCGGTTTCGATTCGGAAACGTTTTCTGTGTCAGTTGTTTCTGGACCCATGCCGACACCTTCCCCAGGTGAACCACCACCCACTGCCTCAAAGTACCCGTCCACGAACGACCCGCACTCTGTTACGAACCGTGCGAGATACACGGCTTTGAGGGAGTTGACCCTGGCGAAGAGTTTCGCGTCGGCGCCGTCTGAAGCTTCGTGTGTGTCGAACGTCTCGTATGACACTGAGACTAACGGTTTTCTTTCCTGGTTGGACGTAAAAAGTGATTCTTCAGAGGCATGCACAACGACGCGACACGGGTGACCGATCGGTAACCTCGGGTCCACCACCCTCAGACTGCCCATCGACGCGGACGCACACAGCGTGCTCGGAAACAACACGAGTTCCGCATCCAGTGAATCGATACACAAATCCGCCACGCACCCGGGTGCTACTTTTAAATCTGCTTCTTGAAAAAGCTCATCCGCGTCGTCCAGCATGAGCGCCACGCGGAACGCGTCAATGCGAGCCTTGACCCGGGTTGCGACGCGATTCTTGCCAGTTTCAAGCAGGGCCGTAGACTGAGTGGATTCGGGTGTTTCAGAGGTGTCGATTTCTATACCCCTAGAGTCGTCCATGTCTCGAGCACTTGTACTTCCGTCGCCATCTGTTTTCAGAAGCGACGGAATCGACGCGAGCGCGGCAAGCGTCGGTCTCCGCGCAGAAAAGCACAGCGCTCCGACCGCTAAATCAATATCAACGTCGACCCCCGCATACAGAGGCGAGGTATTCGGAATGGAGACGTACGAGCAGCGGAGCACACTAGGCACGGCGTCGTCACTGTTACTTGACTTTGAAGCCGCAGCGTTTGACATTCTCGAAAGAGTTACGGCTTCGTCACCCGCTCGGTGTGATCTCGCGTGTTCATCGAAAACGTCAAACGCGGCGAGGGAAACGTTGGCGAATAATCCATCATCACCCATGGAGCAGTGGGTCTTGACGCCAACCAACGTGACACGTATCAACACGGACTCGGCCCCGGTGTCGAACGAGGAACTCCACCAATCATCTTCATCCGCGTCTTCGTACAGATCATCTAAGGACGTCGTGGACGAGTCTTTCTGAGGAGTTGGAGTCGGTTTTGAGGTGCCGGTATCAGTGGACTCCACCTCCGTGTCCGCGGCGACCACCACACTCATCTCCGCGAGCGTCGCGACGATGGAGAAGGACACACTCGTTTGGGAGGTTTCCAGTGCAGAATCAACAGCTGTGTTTTGAGGAAAAATCGGAAATCGCAACGTGGGCATCGCGGATTGCAAGGCTCCCCTCGCGGCGGCGTTTACGGTTACCCGGAACTTGTTCGCGATTGACTCGGATCCAAACCCGACCATCACCACTCTTCCGGAATTCAAAGGCCGGTCAAGAAGACCGCGAAGATACGAAGCGTCGTCGGATGTTTCTTTCGTCATTTGTTTCGTCGCGTGTACCGTCGCTTCCACCGCCGAGGCAGTGGAGCACACCGCGATAGCATTTTCCCGCCCGGCTGCGGCCAGCGACACACGCAACGCGCCGCCGTCGGCGAGCGGAAGCGTTTTGGTTACTTTTTTCAAAGAGCTTTCACCGACGCCGAGCACTTCGAGCGATTTGGTTTCCCCCTGTTGCGTTATGCGCGCGCGACTTGGGGTCCAGCGTAGCCTACCTAAGGTGACCACCAGGGCCTCGCATCGAATGTAACCGTCGCAATCCATGTCTTCGTCCGTGTAGTCAATCAAGGAATCATCGTTGATATCTGTGAAACTTTGGTCGGGGTCCGCGGAGTGCGAATCAGAGAGACCATTGCCCGAGTCGGTGACGTTGTTGACCACAGCAAGGAGCTGCGTTATGCGTTTCGGGGAAAGCGCGAGCCTCACGGCATCGGCGTCGAAAGTCACGGACAGCTGGGCTTTGCCTGGTACGGGCGCCAGGGCTTGCAACGCAGTGGTGCGCGCGCCGAAACTTGGAATCACAGACGTGACATCTGTAAACATCTCCAAGCTCCACGCGTTAGACGGGTCCCAAACACCAGAAGCCACAGACGCGGAGACGTCGGAGACGGTAATTTTAAACGCGTTGAACAGCTTTGCCGTGTCAGGCGAAGCTCCCAACTCCACAGCGCTGCAGCTGTCCAACTGAAACCGACCGAGATCGAGAATAGCAGTAGCGTTTAAGGTATTGGAAGTATCAGAAATGTCCCCGAACGCGAACGAAGGCGCGGCGATCCTCGGCGCGTGCACTACGATTTGCAAGTTTATTTCCGGGCGATCTGAAAGCGAGGCGTTGAGACGTTCCCTTGCAACCGCTGCGGTGCGGCTCGCACTTTCAGTCACCGCGCGTCTCAGCATCTCTTCCTGTTCCGCCAACTGAGCGGGTTTGTGCCTTCCTAAAGTTTCGACGAGCCGGTCGATGGGCGCGCGGAGCGCCACGACGTGCGCCGGCGCCAGGGTCATGCCGATTGCCATGTCCGGTGCGTCGTCGCCTACCGGTTGGTTCAAAAACTTGACCCGAAGCGCTTTGGGTAAGCTACTCGTTTCTTTTCCGTCATCTTCGTCGTCGTTGTCGTCGTACAAAACGTCGTCGTCGTCGTCGCACCACAGCTCTGACGCAACGGAATTCGCCGCGTTTGAGCCTTTCAGGGTGGAACCACTTTTTGACACAACTCGGTTCGCGTCTTCGCCCGAGACATGCACCATTTTCGTGCCGCTCACGTCGACGTCCATTGCCTCCACGGTCGCTCTGTGGTCCGCTCGTGTTCCCCCGAACGCGCGCGACCCCGCGACGAACCCCACTAAACCTGCCCGGAGCACTTCTCGTTCCCGACTTTGCTTTGTTTCGGAAGAATCCAAAACCACTTCGTCGTCGATAAACGCCACGGACGCGGCGCCCACCACGACAGAGAATTCCGAAGCGATGCCGTCTTGATCTTCTGTCGTCGAAGTAGACGCCGCTGTCGCGGCAACCTCGGCGTGGCCCTCCACGTCGAACACCCTTTGAAGGTTACTCCAGTCGTCCTCAGACATCTCCGTCTCAGCAACCGCGAGTGTTGTGTCTCCGGACGCGTCGCTCGCGGCTTTGCTCGATCCGAACCACCCGGAGAAGTATCCGCCGCTTCCAGATTCAACAGGACTCGTGGTATCGGACTCGCTCGTCAAATCGTCGTCCCCTAGCTCGCGCCTGACCTGCGCGTGCGCCAGGGCGCGGAACAAAACGCACAAGTTCGCAGGCAGCTTCATTTCAATCGCGTCGAGCTCGGGCGCCGCGCCCACCGCGAGCGGCGGAGGCCACCGCTTGGTGGCCGTCTCTGTTGTTTTCCGCGATGAGAACCATCCACGGCTACTTGGTGCTTTCTTTTTTGGCCGTTCCCGCCAGGTGTTTTTGACGTACTTAGAGTACACGTCAACGTACACCCTGCGAGCTTTCATGGCTTCCACGACCCTGTCGAGTTCCAGGGGAACTGTTGCGTCGTGGCCTTTCCGCCGGCGCTCCAGAACTGTGGCGTTGATGGCGAATACAAACCATTCTTTTGGAACCTGTTTCACCGACTGTACCGGTCGAAGGTGTGCGTGCGGCGCGCGTCTCGCATGCCTCTCCAACCTCGACACGGAGTCAAACGCGACTCGCAAGTGCGACGACGCGATTCGGGTATCGATGGCGTCGATTTTCAAAAAGAACCTCTGCGCCGGAACTGCAGCGTCAAAAAACTCTCTCTTCCCTCGCCGCTCGTACAACGCGGACGCGCTCACCGGGGCCAGCAAAAAGTTCCGGGTATCGGCTTGTGTATTGCCCGCGTTAATAAATGCCGCCAATTCGGTTGACCCTGTCGATTCACTCATCCCTGCCCCCTCCACCCCCTCCACCCCCGCTCTCATCACCGCGATGAGCTGGTCCGGGGTGACATCGTCCCAGGAGGTACAACTATTTACATCGCGCGGCCGCAGCGTCTCAGCGCCTACGTCAAAGTACACGGCTAACCTGTTAAGCGTCGCGGACTTGCGCATGCGCTCGGCGAGGCCTTTCGTAGAGAACACGGGGTCGCCGTGTGTATTGACGGTGTGTAGCTCTAGAGACTCGAGAGTCACGCCGAACGCGAAACAATCCACCGATGAGTGACTTGAATTCTCCGTCACATCCGTCACCTCGCCGAGTTCGCCTTCCAGCCGCAGGTGAATCCTTCGCACGCTGACTTCGAGGTTACCCAGAATCGTATCGAGCATACCGGCGAAATAGCCATCCGAGGATGTGCTGTTGCTGTTGTCTTTCGTGGTTGTTGGTGTATCGTTTGTGGTTGTGGCAGTGGTTGTCACCTCTGCGTCGCCTCCGGAAAGCCACGCGAGCTCGCCGGCGTCCACTAACTCGCGCGTCAAACACGATCTCGCTTTGTCGGCGTTTGCCGAGTGCGCATCCAGGTCCGTGTCTGCAGCATCACCATCCGCCCCGTGGGTTTCCGCGAACCCGGCGACCACGTGCAAGTCTTCGATTAGCACAACGACAGGCGACTTCCCGAGATTGCGCCACGGGACCTTCAGCGTGAGTTTGCCAACCACCCCTGATCGGACGCGGAACGGGAGCCCGAGCGCGTTCAACGCCTCCACTTTCATGCGCAAATTGGAAAGCACCACGTCGCCTGCAAACACCGCGACGGACAAGTCGTCCGTGCGTATGCCGTGCACGTACGAGCCCAGCACTGTGTTCAACACTCCAGCGAGCTTGGACTCGAACATCGTGGAAGACGGGCGGGAGATTCGATGGAGAAGGTACCGTGTTGGGTGACGCGATCGTTGTTGTTAGCTTTTCCACCCGAACTTCCAGATCTCAATCTACGCACGAAGGGCAGATACAAGCGTACACTGTGTGGTTCATACCAGAGTCACGCCTCGTCCACCGGTCAACACCAGGGTCCACACCGCTCTCGTCGACCGCCGTCGACGATGCACACTCGCTCGACACGTCGCCCACCAGCCGCGCGCGTCAGATTGAAAAGCGCGTGGGGGCGAAAGAAATGATGAGTCACGCGTTTTCAGGAATAAACTTATTAGAGAGAGACGTCGACGAGGCGCTTGCAAAGGCTGTATGCATGCTCTCTTCTAGGCATTTCAAAAAGTAAGTTGTGGCCCTACGACGGTGGGTTCGCTCCTCACTCTACACGCCCCCCTCTCGACTCTCTCAACTCCCAACCCAACATCTACAAAAGCTTTTTACGCTGAAAAAACTGCTTCAGGTACATGATTTGCCAGATACACATCCCGATGCAAACGGCGAGGCTCACGAACGACAGCCAAGCCACCCGCGTGTTCGTCGACTCGTTAAGATCCCGCAACTCAGCTTCTTTCTGCCTTAAAAACAACATCCCGTTGTGTATTTCCCTCATCTCCGCCTCTAACGATCGCAACGTTGACGAAATCGTATCCACCTTTTCGGCTTTCGCGATTTTCTCCCAATCCGCGACGGCGACGCCAGTTTTCCAATCCAAACGCACTTTGTGGTTCTTCAAGTCCTTCTTGTCCACATCCGTTTTGTAGAAGCACGCTTTGTAGTCACCCTCTACTTCCGTGGTGAACCCGTGCGCGCCGCTGTCGCTGTCCAACGACTCGAAGATCTCCTCGCCCATAGGGTCGTACAGCTTGAGATTTAAGTGTGTCCCATCGGTGGATTCGTACGTGAACATCACCAACGTGCTCGGCGCCAACTCCTCAAGGACGCACTTCATGTTCGCCTCAGGGTGGTCCTTGGGAGCACCTCTGTGGGGGATGAGGGGGGTATACATGTTAGTCAGGGAATACGTCAACTGTAAGTCAGGGACTCTACCGGTCACGTCCCCGTTGGAAGGCACGATATGGAACCGTGGAACGATCATTTCAACACGCGGCCTCCCTTACCTGTCCACGAGATCGAACTCCATGGCGCTCGCCCCGCCGAGAAGCGCGGCGATCGCCCCTAGGGCAAGGAAATGCGCGGAGACGCGCATCATCACGGGTGGTTCGTGTTTGGTGCGCGACGGAGTGGACGCGATCGGAGTGGACGCGATCGTCGAACATGATGAATTGCGGAACTGATAAAACTGAAGGCTCGTCGCTTGATTGCTCCAATTTGCTTTTCTTGGAAACGCGCACTCCTTCCCGCGCCGGTGGGGGGCATGGCGTACAGTGAGGAGGATGTGAGCCTCGCCTCGCGTTTAGCGGACGCCGAGGCGGCTCTTTTGTTCGCCAGGGTCAACGAAGCCCGATTGTCCGAGGAGAACAATCGATACCGCGAGCGATGTGAAATCCTGTCAACGCAACTGCTTGAAGCGGCGACACCTGCAGTGCCTGTGGCCATGTCAAGGCCTCCACGCGCGCCTGACACGTCACCACCCACGGACCACGAGGACAGAGTGTTGAACTTGTTTCTCACGGACGGCAAGAACCTGACGGAGAGGAAGGTTCCGGGGTTGGTGGGCGCGCCAAAGGGCGCGCTTGAGTTCGGGACAGTAAGCGCTTCGGTGAGCGGCGCTGAATTCGTCGGGTTTCGACCGCTGCGACGACGGGACGGCACGCTGGGGGAAAGCAAAGCCGTTGCGTCAGCTCAAAAAACCATGACCGACCGAGTGTACGACATGCTGAACCGGGGCAACGACACCACGACAGCAGATGGAGGAGCGCAAACTTCCGGAAACGAAACAGAGACCGAAATTACTCAAATTGGCCACCGACGTTCGCACTCCAGCGCGTCCCTGGCGTCCATCGATTCATCGCACGGAAGCGAACTCGACAACGAAGATGAGTCCGACACAAAAGTAAAATCATCTCTAAAAATATACGAAATCATGTGGAAGGACAGAGCATTTAGTCACGGACCGTTGCGGCGGCTGGCGTTTGAAACCAACGAAGCCGGGTTGGGATTTATTAAAAAGCAAGTCAAGGAATGGTCGCAAGAAGCTCAAGGCTTTATGGGAGGTTCGAATCCGACACAAGGAGCGTTCGGTCGAGACTTAAATGAAGAACCTGATGAGCATGTCAGCGCAGCTGAAGAGGACATAGCTCGCGCTTCGCTGCGTGACACGCAAGAAGCCACTTCTTCGAAGACGTCAGTGGAGTTACCTCTCGGCTCTCAAAATCAACCGCTTACGTTCTCCGAGCCTTCGTCGATATTCTCGACGCAGCACGCCAGGCGGCTCCAGCAGGGACTGCCCAGCCGACTGCGCCTCCGGGACTGGCACATGGCATACTCCTCAAAACGCGACGGGATTTCGCTTCGTTCGTTGTACCGCGCGGCGCAGAAAGAGGCGAAGAAAAACTTTTGTACAGAAAGTTTGCTCTTCGTGCGGGACACGTTGGGCAACGCATTCGGTGCGTTCACCACCGAGCCGTGGCGCGTGCACAACCGGTACTACGGCACCGGCGAGAGCTTCGTGTTTACCATAGATTCCGACGACAGCGAAACATCCGAGACTACTTTCTTCGTGACTAAACACGGCTGGAGTCAGCGGAACGACTATTTCATGTTTGGCCGAAGCGATTGCCTCGCGGTGGGCGGCGGCAACGGGTTCGCGCTGTGGCTCGACGAGGAGCTTTTAAGGGGGAACAGTTGTGCGTCCGAAACGTTTGATAACCCGTGTTTGTCAGGCAACGAGAAGGATTTCGAAGTGTGCTACGTCGAGCTGTGGACGTTTGTGTAGGAAAGTTGAAGCGCGACGTGTTGAATGTACTTAAAATGACATCTTGTGATATGAATATTAGAGGTTAGACACTGTAAACTCGAACCGACACTCGCAGTCATATCAGCTGTAAGCCCTCCTACACGTGTACTGCATCAAAACACCCAATTATGCGAGACTCGCAAACCCACCTTCCTCGAGTTTCGCCGCAATCTCCACCCCCCCGGTCTGCACGATCTTCCCCTTTTGCATGACGTGCACGAAATCGGGGTGCACGGCGTCCAGTAGGCGCTGGTAGTGCGTGATCAGTAACAAACCTTTGTCGCCCTCACGCAGAATGTTCACTGCCGCAGCGACGTCCCTCAAAGCATCCACGTCAAGCCCGGAGTCGATCTCATCGAGAATGCTCATCTCGCTCTCCATCACGGCGAGTTGCAGAATCTCGTTTCGTTTCTTTTCGCCGCCGGAGAAGCCTTCGTTTACGTTCCTGGCTAAAAAAGAAGGGTCCATGTTCAGCTGTTCCAGCTTGGGTGATAGGAACCCGTAGAACTCGAGCGGGTCTAACTCTTCCTCGCCTCTGTGTTTTCTGCGCTCGTTGCACATCATCCTCAAGAAATCCGTGTTCGAAACCCCAGGGACTTCAATCGGGGATTGGAACGAAAGAAATAAACCACACCTCGCCCTTTCCTCGGGTTCCATGGCGAACAAGTCTTCGCCCTTGAAGAACGCCGTGCCCCCGGTGACTTCGTAGGAAGGGTGCCCCACTAAAACCTTAGTGAAGGTGCTCTTCCCGGAACCGTTCTTGCCCATAATCGCATGAGTTTCGCCCTCCTTGATCGTCAACGTCACGCCGCACAAGATCTCCTCGCCCGTCTCGGCAACCTTCGCGGTGAGATCCTTGACTTCAAGGAGCACATCGCCCTTGGCCGCGCGGGTGGTGAGGGAGGCGCGGATTTTGATTGCGCCGCGGGGCTGAGCCGCCGCCTTTGAGAACGTCACGGAGCCATGAGCTCTCTTGGAAGAGAGCAAAGGCGCAGAGACCGAGACCGTCGACATGAGCGCCGCCGACATCGTAGTGAATGCTCGACGTCACGGACGCTATCTTTGAGAAAAAAATGCTATCTCAAAACCTCGAACGTGTGAAGCGCGCCACTCGCCATTTGCAAGGGCTGGGTATACATACGTCTTCCGAGCACATACCACCACAGAGCTGCTCGCACGCTCCGTAAATCAATACACCATGACATTC
>MDSY01108026.1_pt1 | contig 21122 bp, 21 predicted proteins | sample 811131 | NCBI WGS metagenome assembly MDSY01 (sample SAMN05326643, study PRJNA326480) | marine metagenome | isolation source: seawater | place: Atlantic Ocean: South West | collected 2010 | reverse complement strand
TTTTATTCATTTATTTTATCTTGCATTTCTCTTGCCTTTTTATTATTTATAAGATTTTGTATATCTTTAGAGTGAGTGTCTACATCCTTTTCCAATGGTTTTAAATCGTTTAAATATTTTTTAACTTTATCCAATTCTTCTTTCATCTGTTGAATCTTACCTGCATTTACATTTGTCATATTTAAAGCTGTTTCATTTATATTTCTTCCTTTTAACGGTTCTACGATATTAGTACTATTAAATAAACTATTTATTAATGAATACATTATAATGAAAACAAAAATTATTTTAAATATTAATTGTAACATTAGTCAATATAATATAACTATATAGTTTTATTTTTCTAATGTATTATTATATAAATGCCATCTAAAACATCATTTCCTATGAATTTAACACGAACTAATAATAATGTTAGTGATTCCAGAACAGGGGCAAATTGGAAAGATATTAGTGGGAAAACTCCTTCCCCTGCAAACAACCGAGGAGGAAATCCTACTGCTAAAATAGTAACTGTTGGTCTTTATAGACCAGATCACAATAAACAATATACTTTAGGTTATTATGGTGCAGATAAACCTGAAAATACTAATGATGCAAATGCTTTTAGAGCACGTCCTATAAAACATTACAGAAAACAATATGGTAATAATAATAATAAGCAAACCAATTATAGAGGTAATTTAATTACAGATGTATTTGAAACACCAGGTGGAAATATTGTTAAAAGTTATTCAGACGTTAACTGTGATGATACAAATGCTCCAGGTGTATTGTTAGTACCAAATTATTCATTAAAAGAAATAAATCAATTCAATAAAGTTGGAAAAAGTGGAAACTCTACTACTGTAACATTTGATGCAACAAATACAAATCAAACAAAAGAATTTTATAATTTTAAAACATGTTTAAAAGTATGTGATCCACCAACTGCCGCTCGTAAACGTACACAATATCAAACTAATATTAATGTAAATCCTGCAAAAGGTAAATATTATCAAACATCTAAATCATATTTAGAGTCAAGATGTAAAACACATGCACAAAATCAAGGTATTGGTAATAAAATTGCCAATAAAAATAACGAATATAAAAGTACAAGTTGTTATTCAACTAATGCTAATTGTAAAAAACTTATTCATAAACCAAGCAACAATCAATATCAAACTCAAGGAGCAGTTAGTTCAGGCTCACGTATTACACGCCTTAAATTAAATACTATTCAAACAGCTGCAAATAATAGCAATGTATATAATCTTGGTACAGCTGTACAAAATGCTTTTGCATACTCTGGTCGAGCTGAAGCACCATTTACCGTTAAAACTAAGTTCCAATCTAAACAATTCTACAAGAATTTCCATATATCACGAAAAGGTGGACAAGGTAATCATACAACTTCTGGTTTCTCATGTAACAGTGTTGGTAATGTTAAAATAACAGAGTTACAACGTCAAACTAAAGACGTACGTACATCTGGTGTTGGTTCTCGTACACTAAATGGTGTAGTTTAAATTAAAAAAAATTGAAATAACAATTTAAATTTACTATATTGTAAAAAACAAGCAAAATGAAGTCTACAGACTTTTATTTAAATAAAATTACTAAAAAAGAATTGGCTACCAGTAAATTCTGGAACCCAGTTGTAAAGGCTACATCCGAAGTTAATAAAGATACTTATGATGATATTGTAGTGTTACAAACATTTATTGATTACAATATTATCTTTCAAAAAGATGGATCATTTGATGATTTTCAATTTCATAGAATGTGGTGCGTGTTTTATGATGAAAATATGGAAAAATACGAGGGGTATTTTATAGAAACACTCAACTACTTTACATTTTATGAAAATAAAACTGTAATTTTATATATAGATCTTATAAACTACTTGATTGATTACGAACATTTAGAAAAAAAAGGCACACTTGGATATTCTTGTCATAGTAGTGTATCTATATATTATCCTATTGAAAATAAACAATATAATGTATATTATTTTAATTCACATGGCAATGCAACAAAGCATGCTTCATGGGAATACCAAAAATATATTACACGAAAGCGTACAAAATCTATTAAACTTAACAAACCACTCGACTATTATGTTATTGATAGACTAATAAATACGATTAACAAACATGAGTCTACCACATTAACATATAACTATGAACCAACCGAATATTTCAATTACATGGGACCAAATATGCAACAAGGTGACACAAAAGGTATTTGTTTTGCTTTTCCGTTTTTAATTAGTTATTACATTATTAAAAATTACAGAAATACAAATTTTATAGAAGAAAATAACACAATTCGGCGTATATCATCTTACTGTAAAATGATAAATAACGGAAACATTCATAAAATCATATATATAATTATGAGTTCATATTTATATGATTTTACTGATTTACTGTCAAAAGACACAGAAACTAATGTTGACGACATTAATGATATAATAGGTAGAAAAGGAGGACATTTTGTAAGAATGATATTACATGATTTTACGAATTTAGTTTTGTAATTTATAAATAAAGATTTGAATAATAATTAACTACAAGTGTTACAAAGAAAGCTGGCATAATTGCATCTGCCAAGGTTAACATACTAATAAAAATTGCTGCAAAACCATTAATTATGGCTCCTCTAAATATTTGTAGTTTTTTATTCATAATATCATATTCTTCTTTTTCTGGACCAGATAATTTATCACGATCCATTTGTAAAAAGTTTATTTTCAAATAAAAATATAGAAGGATCAAAAAAACAAAAATAATAACGGAAATAAAAAAATAAGTATTGTTTTTTCTAACTAAATAAATTTTATAAAGTTTATTACGCGTAGTATATAGTATGAATCCTGTATAAACAACTATTAAAATTAATAATACGTTTACATATTTTGTATAATAATCTAATTTCATTCTTATAATTTATTAATATAAAATTTATTTTCATGTTCATCTTTGTCGAAAAATGAATTTTTTAATGATATCATTTTATTATAATTAACATTGTTTTTCAAACACCAAGTACTACATTTTTGAATATTATTTGAAATCATTTGTTCTATCTTATTGTTTATGTCCTTACTATTATTTTGAATTAATGATAATGTATTGACAATCGTTTCCAATTGTTGTTGTCCTAATATTGCATTAATTTCTTCCATTTTTGTTATAAAATAATAGGGTATTTTTATATTTAATAAACTATCTACATAACTATTTGATGTCATTAACATCAACATATCTTGAAACACTGATAAATAATCACCTACATGTACTTTTTTGAAATATTTACACACAATATATCTTTCCGAATTAGCATATCTACTTGTATTTGGTTTGGTAATATACACTTCATCATAAAACGTATTTAATATATATATCATTTCAATAGAAGCACGAGTAAATGTATCAAAAAATTTTAGTACAAAATGACCACCTCTTTTCTGCATTATTATTGCATAACATATTTGAGCAAATATTAATTTTGCAGATATTTTTTCTTGTTGGTTAAAATCTACTGAAAAATCAAATCCTCCGTCTCCCGTAATAATTTCCATACTATTTCTATACTTTTCATAAATCGTAACAATATTATCTGAGTCCAATAAATCACCAGTTTCACTTATTCCTTTTTCAATAAAAACATTTGGATTTTTACTTAAAAAATGTTGACTTTTTTGCCAACCTGGAACATTTACATCACTATTTATTAAGGTCATCCCATAATATTTATCGTTTGTATTTTTTCGTAAATTAACTATTGCTTCTATAAAACCACCTGGACCCTCTGCAAGATGAAAACTATTGATTGAATTATTACATTCGAAATCATTTAGTAGCGAAAATGTATTTGACATTTCTATAAATTTAAAATAAGATCTCGATAACGGTTTATACTTAGATACTGATAATTTATAATTTGGAATTTGTGTATGGATATATTCATACGGATTTGTAAATCTTTTCACCTGATCCCATTTATTATAATGTGTATCAATCTCCGTTTTCGAATTATTTAAATATTTATGTAATGTTTTACTAATTAATACATCATCTTTATTTATATTGCTTCCCATATACTGAAAATCTTTTGGCTTAATTTCATTATGATTATCGTTTAATTGGTAATAAGTCATTATTAATTTATAGATATATAATAATTAATAATGACTTTATGTTATTTTACAATTATATAATTTAAGCTTCTTTTGTTACCAGTCTCGTTTTTGTTGATCTTTTTTTTGTTTTGCTTTTTGGTTTATCATCATCTACAATTTCAGAAATAACCTTTTCAACTTCTTCAGTTGTTTCTGTTAATGTTGTATCTACAAGCTGTAGCTCAGAAGGATCGACTTCATGAACCTTTTTAAATACAAAATAGTTATTGTAAAATGATATTTGTTTTTCATAGGCAGACATATTCATAGAGCAACCGTATTCTTTTTCTATCTTTTTGTTTCTTTGTACTTCATTTGTCATTTCATTAAATAAATCTTCGAAAGAACCTATAGAACGAGGTAGACCTAATTCTTTACATTCAGAATCGCTTAATAATGTAAATCCAAAACGTTCCATAACCTGAGTAAAATAATCAAAATTTACTAAGAACTCTGTAAATTCTTTATTAATTGATTCTTGATATACTTTAATATCATAACCTAAACTTGTAATGTCATTTTTAAAATCATCGTGACCATATAGTTTTTCTACTTCCCATACTTTCACATCTTCATTCATTAGAATCAAACTTTCACCCTTTTTCTTTTTTTTTAAACTATTAAAAATTTTCTTACCATCATAACATGTTCCTATAAAATAACCATTTAGTTTTGTTGTTTCACATACATTTGTTACAAATGCAGATAATTTATCTTTGTCTTCAAAGAAATAATGGAGTGCAAATTGACATGAACTTATATTAAAACCTTGAGCGCCTTTACCATATTGATTGTAAACACCTTTTCCTAATTTATTTACATCTTTTGGTCCATTACCAAATATTGCATTTGTTATCATTTTATCTTTATCATTAAATAACGCGGTTCCATTTCTAATATTTTCACCACTGTTGCCATTTACAAACAAAGCTTTTGGCATTGTTTTATATTCTTTTCTATGTTTTAAAAATCGTGCACATGCTCCATCCATCATATTTTCAATGTTATCAGGTGAAACATCAATACCAAAAACAAAGTCCAATTTTGCATCAATCCATTTTAACATATCACCTGCCTTACCTACTGCATAATCAATCAATGTATTACCACGTTTTGATACACTTCGAATTAGTTTACTTTTAACATATTTATTGTGAAAATGACGCAAACATCTTGTATTTTCACCAATGGAACGATCTCCTTTTCTATTATAATATACACCATCATCTGATAAATCATTAGGTATTTTTTCTCCAGTACTTAACATTTCTTCCGAAATAGGATTATGAATACTATACCAATTACTATTTGCAACATGATAAGCATTTCCATACTCTCTTTCATTATTTTTAAAGGCTGTTGTTTTATCATAACGTACACGTAAAGGTATCCAATTATAATGTTTTTCACGTGTAAAATCATACTTAAATTCAACAATTGTTTTGTCATCAAATACTTCTCCCTCTTCTGTAATCATTTGATAATTACCTGATTCGTCCTCTTTTAGTAATATTTTACATAAATGAGTTTCGGCGTCACTTGGATTTGTAGGATAAAAAGGCATTGGTTTATAACTTTCTTCGTCATCAATATCTGTAACCTTAGGTATATTATCGTTTATGACATCATTACAAGGGTTAATAAAACCATGCTTTTTTTGGTCAAAACCAACCCTTAATTCGATTGTTTTATAATGACTGATCTGTTGTTTTTGTGACAAATCCGTACCTTTATTGAAAATATTACCTACTATATCCATATTAGTTTCATTCTTTTTAGTAGTCACAAGAAAGTCAATTGTATTGTAGTGAGGAGGTTTCCATTTAAATGAATAATCCCATGTCGGTTTTCGTAAACTTCCTGCATGACCTTCTTTATTACCACTTACTCCATTTTTAATAGGCGTAAATATAATTCCATCAGTTTCATACTCAAAGTAATTAGAACGTACACGCTTTAATAGTTCGCCACATAATCCAAATATATTATCTCCATTTGTATCAACCAAGAAATTTTTAGTTTGAATATTAATTGGATAACTCATATCTTTTGAATCTTTTTTAACATTCATATCTTCTATCAGTTGTATTAATAATGGAAGTCTATAATTTTCTTTAATAGCTTCTTCATCTATGTACATAAAACCTTTTTCTCTAACAGAACGTCCATTTACATAATACAAATCAAAAGCACCATAATAATTTATAAAATGACCTACTTTGTTATGTAAAACATGTTCACCATCTATTAAACTATTAAATAATTTCTTATTGTTAATTGAAACACCTGTGTATTGAACTTGCATACCTGTAGTAATTAAATATAACTTACCTTTTCCATTTATAAATAATAATTTACGTGTTCCATCTGCTTTTTCTGTAATTGTGTAAAAATTTCTAATATTTGGTGTAGAAACGTCTTCTGATAATTCTTGAATATTCTTCATTTGTAAGGTATAAGAAGAAGGACCACAGAAATCTTTTGCATTAATAAATCTATCTTTAACATCATCGCCATAAAGTAACTTTAAATATTCCTTTTTAACAGTATCTTGTTCTGTGTATGATATTGGATAATTTGTTTGTTGAAGACCAGATAAAATATGTGTTATAACTGTTTTAATGTCTTTTTCCAATTCTTTCATATTTGATTTATCATATTTTCTACCAGGACCAATAAGATGATTCAAAATTTCTATTTCAATCTCATATCTTTCAGGATTATTTAATACATTTGAATCAACTAATTTGTATGTTAAAACATGCTTTCTTGTCTTGGTGTCATATGTTGACGATTTAACAATACTTAGATCTACACGTATAGGAAATGATGGATGAGTAAAAGATACACGATTTACTAAGCGATACATTTTTTTAACGTCATCAATTTCAGATAAAACTGATTTTGCAAACTGAGAACCCATATTTATTTTCGTTTCTTGTTGATATGATATTCTAAAATTAAATGAATTTACATCAACAGGACGTATATCAAAACCATCTTTATCTTTAATATTTTTTTTAGTCATTAATGAAAGATTATTATTAAAACCTTGCTCCGATTTCAAATTTTCTTTTATAGAATTTGAATTACAGTATTTTTTAATAGCTCCCAAACCATTAATCTCAACACGTACATTTGATGTCTTAGTAACACCACTCTTAGGATCAATGAATTCACTTTGAATTTTTAAACTGTGAACACCCTGTTCACTTCCATAAGAAGTATTGTAATTTAGCGATTTTAATTTAGATACTACATTCATAAAATCTATTTTAGAAATATTTTTAATACCTTTGGTACCAAAACGAATTTCTAATTCATTAGTGGAGTTTCTATCACTTGGTGTTAGATTATCTAAATGCAGTTCTATAAGTTTTGAAAGATCATACTTAGTTTTATTTTGCTGTTTTGACATAATATTCTAATATAACATATATATTTATTTTAAATTCAATTTTAAAATAAATTAATTATTTGATCTTTTTTCATCATTTAACATAACTTCTTTTGATACTTTTTTAATAATTTCGGTTTTATCGTTTTCCATGTCGTCCATTTTCATAATATTTGATACTATTTTCATATATTCTTCTTCATTACTATTATCTGAATTTTCTGTAATCCATTGAGGCAATTGTTTTATGTTTGCTCTACTTACCTCGTCTATTGCTTTTTTCATTGTATCCTTATTATCATTGTCACGTTTCCATATATTATCATCTTTAACATATAATATTTCGTTTTGAAGATCACTACAATGTATAGGTCTTTTATGAACATCTAATTCCTTTAATCCATTAATAATAATTTTACTTGTCCCTTCTACAAACCCCAAACGACCTGTACTTTCTAAATCGTTAAATTGAAGATGAAGCGAATTTATAAAATCCATAATATTTAATGCATCTTTACATTGTTCATTTAAAAATACATGTAAATTATAATGATTAGTGATGTTTGTATTGTTGGTAGTTGTGTTACCCATTTTTGGTATAACAGATTGTAATGTACTCTGTAGTTCTTGATTTTGTTTCATCATTTCTAAAAACATGTCTTTATAATCAACACTGCGTTTGCTCTCTGTTTTAATATTTTCAGTCTTTATTTCATTATTTATGGTAAGGCATTTTTTCTTGTGTTTCCATAAGCCAGAATTTGACTTAAAAGTTTTACTACAATTTTCACATTCAAAAAAATCGGCATTTTTTCCATTTCCAATATTTCCATTTATTTCCATTTTATGTTTTGTAGTGAGTAAATGTTTTTCAAAATTACTTTTTTTATTACATGAAAAGTCACATTTTTCACAATAAAATTCTTGGGCATTTTTTGGCATTTTTTTTATTTCCATTTTTACTATATATTGGAAATATAAAAAATGCCTAAATCAAAATTGACACAAAAAATAAAATCGCGAAAAAAAATTTATGCAAACAAGATTCAAAATCGTAAATTGTAAAATACTGCATAATGCAGTAAACCCATTTTTTCATTTTTTTTATTTTTTTAAAAACTTTTTTCTGGGATTTTTTGGTTCAAATTATTAAAAATTCATGAAAATACTTTTAAAATTTTTGAAAAAAATAAAAAGTTTGTATATTTATAATTACACATGAAATTTATAACATTTATGGCAATATGTGTTGATATATGTATTGAAAATAATAATAATATACTAAAAATATTATTATATGATTATATCAAATTACGTCTGACAAAATCGCAATTATTTTTATTTTATATGAAAGTTGCTTCGATAGATAAAGAATCAAAAATGTATAAGTTAATGAATAAATGGATAAATAAAAATTCTAATATATTAATAAAACAATTTTTATATGAAAAATAATTATTCTTTGATAAATAATTTATCAAGATTCAATAATGGAGCAGCATAATTATTTGTATATGTTTCATGATGTTTACAATGTTGACCGGGTGAAACAAAATAACTTAACCACGGTAAGTGTTTAAGTCCTGTTGAGTGTATAATACTGTTTAATATGGATATAATTAATATGCCAACATTAATAGTAGTTGTATTCGGTTTTAATAAAAACATTGAAACTAAGAAAGGTAGTACATACATGGTTTGAAACTCCAAAAAAGAAACAGCATTTCCTATACTTGGAATGTTTATAATAAATTTATGATGAAACTCATGAATAAATCTTATAGGTTTAAATTTATGTACTGAATAATGCATCATGAAATATAATACGTTGTGTGTTAATAAAATACCTAATAACTTAAAGTAATACAAATCGTAATTTGTTGTGTCAAGTAAATAATTATACCCAACTACATAATTAATAGGAGATACCAACAATAAATTGAGATACAAACTGCGTGTTCCTTGTAAATATAAATCATTTTTTTTATCAAAATATTCTATTAATGATTTTTTGTCAATGGTAATATCCAATACATTTGCAAATAATATAGTAAAAGTACTAAGAAAATATACATTTATAATAGGTTCAACTATATAGAATGTCATATTATATAATTAATAATATTTTTTTTTAAATATTATTAGTTCATTTTATTAATCACTAATTCATATAATTTTGTTTTCTTCAAATTCTTATGATTTTCATCATAGTAAGTTAGTTTAAACAATTTACATAGTTCTATAAGTTCATCTACTTTATAATTTCCAATAGCTTTTAACGGCTTTTTCGGATTTTCAACATAATAATACGTTTGTTTAATTTCATTGATCTTTGTTTCATTAATATTTTTTTCACATGTAAACTTATCCTCCTTAATATTTATTAAAGAAAAGCCTTCATCATCGTCATTGTGAAAACTGTAAAATATATTATTACAACATATCATAACATTTAAATTATAATAAATACAAAATGCTTGAAATCCTGAAATATCTAATTTTTTATCATTAACAACATTATTTTCAATTTCACTTACCTTTAATTTAGCTTCTTTCAATAATCCTTTATTCGCTCTAATTTTATTTACTAAATCTATTTTCATATCTTTTTCAATTTGGAAATGTTTATTATTTACTGCAAAGTAGCTATGTTTATCGTGTAAAAAAATATAAAAACACCAAAAAAACTTATCAAATTGCTTAATAAAAATTTGATTTGGATCATAATACTTTTTTTCTCTTTTTTCCGTTTGTTGTTTTTTTTCTGTATTTTCTTTTTCTACAACCTCAAATTTAGAGTAAGTATCGCTTGTAATCATATATTTTTCAAATTGAGAAATAAAAGAAATATATGATATATCATTTTTATATCCAGTTGCCATTACGTTGCATATTCTATGCTCTTGTCTTTATTTTGTTTTTTGTTTCCAATATTATTTATGCTATTATCCTCATTAAAAAAGTCTTCTTGAAATCCTTGCTTGATTTTTTCCATTTCATCAATTGTTTTATCCTGTTCTTTAAAATAAATTAATTTTTCTTCAAGCAATTTGATAGTTTCATTATTAACATACGATAAATTAATAAAAACACCATTTTTATTTTCAGTTGTAGAAATTTTTTCATTTAAAAAAATCTTTAAAATATCAAGTTGTCTTGTTTTATCTAATAGTTCAATTTCCTCCTTTATACGTAATAGATCACTATTCATTATATTTTAACTATACAATTCTTTTTATGTGTTTATTTTACTATAACTATTTTTCTTGGTTTTTTACCACCTGTATTATATTTTTTCTTTGGTTCAATAATTTCAGCAATAATAGTAATATATTTATCATTTAATTCAAATCTTTGACCAATGACTCTTACTGTAATAATATCATTTTCAGCTACGTCATTGTAGTAATTATTATTAATATGATGGTCTCTTGCAATAAATACAACAAGTGGAGATACTTCTTCGTCTGGAACATCTACTTCAGCACGAATTCCTGCTTTTGTGATATTTTTAGCAATACATTCTATTTTCATTCCTTCAACAGGTAAGCAAATATCACATTCAAATACTACTTCAAAACTAATTTGATTGCCGCGAAAGATTTGACCGCTTGAAAAACTAACAATAGAAATAGAATTAGGTTTTATAAATCCTTCTGTAATACATTTTCCTTCAAGATCATATGATAATTTATTTTCAATAGTTTCTCGTAAATTTGCTCCAATGTATCTAATATCTAATATTACTTTTTTGTTAATAATAGAATGATGATAGACATCTTGTAAATTACCTTGCTTTTTAAAATCCATAAATATATTATACTATAGCATAATATATTTATATTACTTCAATTTTTATTTTTTAAATCTATAAATTTTATCATATCCGAGTTAACAAACCATAGTTTATTATTCTTTTTCTCATAATTATAATAACGTAAAATAAACTCTAAAAATATACACAAGTATGGAGCTGTTTTTCCGTCTTTTGTATTTTCCTTATTGAATTTTTCATAACCTACAATACTATTTATTTGTTTTATTATATTTATTTTATTTTCTGATCCGCATTTTCTTCCCTTATTTCTTTTTGCAGAATTATCTAATGTCTTAAACTTATTACCTAACTCATTTATTTCAATGTATCCAATAAATCTATTTAATTTCGAGTAATTTGTTTCATATGTTTTTATACTACTTTCCTCAAATGCTTTTCTGTCTACATATTCTGCTTGGTGCCAACTATTGAGATCATTAACGTATAATGTAGAAATATTATCTTTAAATAATAATAAACCTTCCCTTGGAGTTTGATCTGATTTATTAAAATGAATAATTTTACTATCTATATGCTCCTTGATTAAAGTTTCGAATGGTGTATAATTTTCCTTAGAATATATGAAATTTATTAGAGCCAATTTTTCATCTTGAGTTATGTAATCAATAATATAGTCAATTAATATTTTCTGTAATAATTCTGTATTAAATTCGTCTGTTGAAGAAATATCATTAAATACTTTGCTTACGTAAGCAGTAGTATCATTATCACCTCTTTTAATAGAAATTATACTGTTGTATTTTGTATGTAAATCTTCTAATTTAATAATAAAATCTTCCATTTTTTCGGGTGATTTTACTTGAATTTCTTGTAATTCATCATCATCTTTTTCTTCTTTTTCATGTTTATCTAATTTATTTTTTAATTTTATTAATAATTTTTCACGTTTAAAATCTACAGGTCTTGTTCTCTCGAAAGTGGATATATAATTGTTTTTGAAACCAATAGGTTGAAATAAAATATAATCATCAATTTGAATAATATTTCCGGGTTTTTCATATACATCGGATACAATGATATTTTTATCTTCTATCATTGTTTGTAATGCATAATTAATATGTTCAATTGGATATACTTTTTTTATGTTAATACTTTTAATCAAATCTAACTTTTTATAAAAATAATGCTCCGAGAATAAATCTTTAATTCGTTGAATAATTTTATCACTATTATAATTCAAAAAACTTTCATCATACGTAGATGTTTTTAATTCAAATGGTCCTGTAATATCTGGTTTACATGTGTATGAACATGATTCCAAGTAATCACAAACTGCAGAATATGGTTTGTCACCAATAGGATAATTGATTTTATTTCCATTTGCCAAATTTATTTTAATAGTTGTATTCATATTTTCTTCTGTAAAATTAATTTGTTCTTTATTTAATATACAATCTACTGCACTTTCTTTTAATATACGACTTACGTTTCCGATTTGTAATGCTTTCAATTCGGCAACACGGTGAATATACATATCAGCCGCTTCATCTTCTGCATTACTTAATAATGTTCCATAAACAAAAATTCTTGCATTTCGTTCAACAAACGGTAATGCACAATGACTTTTCCACCTAATTGCTCTACCTATTATTTGTTCGATTCTATTTGTATTATACCAAGGATCTAATATATGTACATCACGTATGTATTTAAAATCAAGACCTTCAGAACCAGCTCTTGAAATAAGAGCTACTTTGATAATACTACCATCTTTATTTTCTGAATTGGTGATTGCGTTCATGTCAAGTAGATTATTTGGAGATATATTTTTTTCACCTGAAATAATTATATATTTTGGTGTAGGACCGGTCATTTTTTTTGATGGAGAATCTTTAAATAATGATTTCGTTTCTCCAAAGCGTTTAAATCCAAGCTCTTCTAATGCAAGTGCCATAGGTATAATACCACCATCAATATATTGAGAAAATATTAAAGAAATACCTGATGTTTGTTGAATTTGTTTGATAACAGATTCAATTTTTGTACTATACTTACCAATTTCAGATGGAGAGAAAATTCGTCCAAAAGATGATAAAATATCGGGTTCATAGTCAAAATTTGTTTTTTCAGTACTTGTTTCAGTGAAATTCATTACACGCTGAAGACCATTTTTTCCAATTAATTCATGAGTTGCAACACCTGTAACCTTTCTTGAAAAATTCTTTAATGGATATGTCATATTGAGTGATTCTATAGGATATTGAAGTTCATTATAACCAAAAGTATCCATATTTTCGAAAGATTTTTTTAAATTCATTGCTGAAGTCTTTTTCAAGTTTTCAATTATATAATAATATACTTCTTCTTGAAAAGAACCAATTTGTTTGGTATATATATCCAATTTTTCAAGGGGTTGTATAATTTGTTTACCGTTTAATGCTTTTTCAGGATATTTCATGGTAATACTTGAATTATCGGGGTCAAATTGCTTAGGAAATATTCTAAATGGAAATGTATATGGATTCTCTCCACGAACAAAAGAAATATATCCAGTGGATTTATTGATAAGAAGCTCCTTTCCTATTTCACGACCATCTTTACCCAATTTGAGATTTCCATTTTTATCAAAAATGTCTTTAATATCAATAGTGGATCGTTTATCATTTGTATTCATTAAATTTAATAACCAAACAATTTCTTTGTAACTATTGAACATTGGTGTTGCAGATAAAAGTAATAAACGCATGTTAGAAGTGTTTTCCGCTAATTTTATTAATGTTTGTGCAACGCGTTTATTGTCTGTCGAAGCATCTTCGGTAATACGAATATTATGAACTTCATCTATAACAATTAAACGGTTATTAAAAAGTTTTTGAATTTGTTCATTTTGATAAAATTTTATTTGTGCTTCAGTCATTGATGAAGCTTTTGGATGTTTAATTTTCTTACCTACCCATGTATTAAATTCTCTATAACCTAAAAATAAATAGGATTGTGATATAATTCGCTTTATTTGATTAACAATTTTTTTTTTGTCCATATTTTTCATATTTGTAGGATTCACCTCTTTTAATAATTTATATCCTACACATGTATTCATTTTCCAATAACCATTTTCTACTTCTAATTTACTTTCATCAAATAACTGATTTTTAAAATTATCTTGTACATTAGGAGAGGCAACAATAACAATACGTTGAGATACTCCTAATTGATTTAAATATTCTCTCATTTCTTCTGCAATTGTAATTGCTGAACAAGTTTTTCCTGTTCCTAATCCATGGTATAATAATAAACTGTTATAAGGTGTATTATAGGATAAAAAATTGCGTACAAACAATTGATGTGGAGCTAATTCAAATTCAGCTTTACACATTTTTTCAGCTTGTTCTTCAATAGACATTTTATTATTAACATTACCGTCGTATTTTGTTTCATTGAATTCTTTTTTCTGAGCAATTTTAATATTAAAATTAGGGTCATCTATATGAGGATATAAAAAATCATATTTTGTTTCAACATACGGATTTTTATTTTTACTTTTTTCTGATAATATCTTAGACGCCATTTATATATAAAGTTAATATATTCTATAATTCATAATTACCTTATTAACTTTTTTAAACATATCAAGTTTTTCTAAATTATATTTTCTTATGTGTTTAAAGCATTCATCATATGTTAGCCATTTTGCTGCACTAACTTCACTTTCTTGATAGTGTGACGGATTATTATTGCTTCCAAAAAATATTGATAAATAATATTTGTGTTTATATGATTTGTAATTTGATCCTGTAAAAATTTCTTCGTATGGTAATACATTATTAATAATTTTAATACTATTTCTACTATAACCAGTTTCTTCTTCCCATTCTCTAATTGCACAATCATAATCACGTTCTTGATAATTGCGTCTACCTTTTGGAAATCCCCATTCAGGTTCAGTCCATTCATCTGTTGATTCATTTATTAAATTTTCAAGATTTAATACTTCTCCATTCATCATAACTCCTGTTTTTAATGTTGTAAACTTGTCTTTTGATATTTGTTCTTCGTTTCTATATTGAATTCCAATATCATCGCCCCACAGTTTATTCCATAATTCGTTAAATTCATAAGTTAACAGTCGTTTTTTTTCGTGTATCGTCATTTCATTTAGTAAATTTAATATATGTGTTTTGCTATTGATATTATATTTTCCTCGTAAAAAATCGATATAACCTAAACTATCCTTTCTACGAATTAATAAATATTCAAGATTACTGTTATTTGATCTAACTGTGATTATACCAACACTCGTAATTGGTGTTTTACATTGATGGTATAAATGCCCACCTTTTCCGCAATTATTACAAAATATAAAATTCTTATTAGTGTTGGTACTATTATTTATAATATTGTTATTGTTATTTATAATATTGTTATTATTATTCATCGTTAATATAACTAATAATATTGTTTTTATATTATTTAGTATAACAGATAATGAGTTAAATTGAAATAACAATAATATTTTGTTATAATAATTTGTATGAATTTAGATCCTGATGTTTGGGGACCTCATTATTGGTTTATGTTACATACTACTGCTTTAAATTATCCTACAAATCCTAATACAACAACTAAGAAGAAATTTTATGATTTTATACATAATTTACCGTTATTTATTCCACATAGAGATATAAGTGATGCTTTTGCAAAAGTTTTAGATAAATATCCATTGACACCATATTTAGAAAATAAAAAATCATTTATGAAATGGATGCATTTTGTTCATAATTACATTAACAAAACATTAAATAAGCCACCGGTTGATTACTATGAGGCGATTGATAAATATTATAATCATTACAAACCCAAAAAAATTATTGACATGGATACTATAAAATTCAGAAATAGAATGATATATATAGGATTAATAATAATATTATTGTGTATTGCTAATTATTTTTACGATAAATAATACTGTTATATTATATTAATAGTATATGAAATTTGAATTGTTAATAATCGCTTGTACTGCTTTTTTAGCTTTTAATACATATTATGATGGCTATTATTTAAAAATGTTAATGTCGTGGAAAAAATACTATTTAATTGCTTCCTACGTATTTTTAGGTCTTTGTGCTTATTTATTTATTAAGCGAAATCCATCTGAAACACATACAATGTTTGCTCATGCAAATAATATAATAAAAAGTATGCCTATTGATAAGGATTCAATGGATTTTTTGACGCCTGTTTTGGATTTTACAAAGGCAAGTAATATTATGCCTCAACAACAAAACGTTCCATATCAATACTATCAACAGACTCCTCAGTTTAAACGTATGATGAATTCAGGTAGTATTCAACCCAATTCAAAGGCTACAAAACGCTCTGTTAGTGAAACAAAGAAAAAATTTATAGCTTCTCAACAACATTGGAAATGTGGTAATTGTAGCATTCAATTACCTGCATGGTTTGAAGTTGATCATAAAGTTAAATTAGAACATGGAGGCTCTAATCATATTTCAAATTTAGTTGCTCTTTGTAGGGATTGTCATGGGAAAAAGACAACAATGGAGAATTTATAAATTAATACAAATAAAATATTTTAATTTCTATTAATTTTATATATGGAAACGATTAGCAAATTATATTTAACATTTATTTTATATATATTTTTAGTAATATATTATGGTTTTTATGATTCTTCAAATCCATTTTATGAATTTATAAATTCTATTTTTAGTTTGGAAATATGGATGAATTGGATAAATAGAAATCAGTTGTATTATATTTTATTAATTATTTTAATAGGTATAACTTTACTTGTATTGTATTATATAAATAACGAATTTTCAAAAACATCCGTACCACGATTGATGTGCTTATATATATTTTTAATAGCATTTTTCGGATTCTATAGTGAATCGTATACATTTTATCAAATAATGAATGTTATTTTTGACAGTGAAACAATACCGGATTGGATAGAGGAAAATACAGGTATCTATTATTTTATATGTATGTTGATCGGGGTTTTGATAATAGTATCTATTTATTTTGTTAGACGTCGCATGTCATTAGGATTAGATTCCAAATTAAGTGAAAACAGTTTATTTGGATTTATTTCAAAAATTTTAGGTGTTATAATGTTTTTTGTATTAATCATATTGTTTTTATACAGTGCAGAATATATTTTAAGTAATACTACGGGAAGCAGCATTTTTTCATTTTTAGTAATGGCACTAATATTTTTTATGATGACTTCTGTTTTAGTTAAAACATTTTATAAAAAACCGTTAGTCAAAATTGCAAATGATAGTTCATATATTGCTTTAATTAAAAATTGTTTACTTTATATTCCCTGTTTATTTATTGATTTGGTTGATTATATAAAATACGAATATAGTATTACCACACGTTCATCAGTTATATTATTCGTTACAATGGTTATTTTGATAACGTTACACTTTGTGTTACCTTATATTAAATCATATTTATATGATTTACGTGGAAAACAATTAGTATCTGAACCAATTAACACAAGTCAGTTGAAGAATCATGGATCATATGAAGAATTATCAGGAACAATAAACGATGGAGAAACAAAATACGATTATAGGTATGGCTTATCTTTCTGGTTTTATGTAAATCCGCAACCGCCTGCAACAAATAGTAGTTATAGTAAATATACGTCTATACTCAACTATGGAAATAAGCCAAACATTTTATACAAGGCTGATGAAAATAAAATAATGATTAAAATGACTCAGGGACATAAAAAAGAAAAGAAGATATTTGTAAAAGATACATTACCACTTCAGAAATGGAATCATTTTGTTATAAATTATGATGGTGGAACTTTAGATGTATTTTTAAATAATGAGTTGGTTGGTTCAAAAATAAAAGTTGTTCCTTTTATGACACACGATGTTATTACAAGTGGTGAAATGAATGGTATTTATGGAGGATTATGCAACGTAAAATACTTTGATTATACGTTAATGAAACATGATATTGATAAAATATATAAATCGTTTAAAGGTAAAAACCCTCCGATAATTTAGAAAATTTCTAATGATATATTATATTATGGATTTTAAAACAATTATATTGGCAATTGTTGTAATTTTAATATTATATTTTGTTATTCGATATATGACAATTCCAGGAAGTTTATCTGGAATAGAAAATGCAAAAGACGCAATTCGTATTAACAAAGATGATTTAGATACAAATGATTCAAGTCCTGCATCTAATTTTACTTATTCAATATGGTTTAATATTGATACCTGGAATTATAGATATGGTCAACCTAAGATTCTTTTTGGTAGATTAGACTCTAATAAAGAACCTTGTCCTTCAGTTACTTTAGGTGCAATGCAAAATGATTTAACTATTGCTTTGGCTTGTTATCCTGGTCCTGATAATAGTGACTCATCTGTAGCCTCTGAAATACATAAATGTCGTATTCAAAATATTCCTATTCAAAAATGGACTCATCTTTTAATGAGCGTTTACGGAAAGACATTAGATGTTTACATTGATGGTAAATTAGTAAGAACATGCGTTTTACCAGGTACTGCAAAAATAGACAGGGTATCAGATGTATATATTACACCTGTAGGTGGTTTTTCAGGAACCACTGCTAAATTTCAATATTGGGATAATGCAACTAATCCTCAAGAAGCTTGGAATATTTATGCTTCAGGATGGAGTAATTGGAGCTTATTGGATAGATATAAAGTAATAATCTCATTTTACGAAGATAATAAGAAAGAAGGAGAAGTTGAGTTAGGTTAAATTAATATGAATTAAAATGAATTAGTAAACAATAAATTCTTATCTATTAATATTATAATAGATATGAATAATTTAGGATTAGAAAATATATTAGGTCCATCAGATTCATCCAATGCACCTACTGATTTTGGTTCAAAAGAATTTATGGAATCTAATAGTTTAGTAGCAAAAGTAGCATTTTTATTATTAGTAGTTGTAATGTTTGTAGTATTATTAAGAATCTTTACTTATTTAGTAAGTTATTTTGTAGACCCCACTGGTAGTCCACATTTGATTGATGGTATGATAGATGCAAAACAAATGAAGGTAATTCAGGTTGATCCAAATGAAAAAGGTTCAAAGCCTATTAATAGATCTGTTAACGAAGAAGGTGGTATTGAATTTACATGGTCTGTATGGTTGTTTGTTGATGACTTGGATTATATGAAGGGTCAATTTAAACATGTATTCCATAAAGGTAATGATGATTTTAAGACATCTGGTGATTTTAAAGGATTAAATTATCCTAATAATTCTCCAGGATTGTATTTTATGCCTCAACATAATAATATGGTTGTTGTTATTAATACATTTAATGACATAGTAGAAAGAATTCTTATTGAAAATATTCCATTAAATAAATGGTATCACGTAGCAATTCGCGCCGAAGGAAAAAATGTTGATATCTATGTAAATGGAACTATTGTCAATAGACATGTTTTGAAAGATGTAGTACGTCAAAATTACGATAAAGTTTATATGTCAATGAATGGTGGATTTTCAGGATATACTTCAGATTTATGGTATTATGATTATGGTTTATCTACAAGTGAGTTACAAGCTTTGGTTGATAAAGGACCAAATATGACATTATTAACAGATTCAATGATGGATGGAGCACCCAAATACTTTTCATTACGTTGGTTTTTCAGAAATGTTGGAACAGTTGATAGCGGTTTTGGTGGAATTTAATAATTTAGTTTATGATATTTTCATAATATAAATTATATTTTAATCATAGTATTATTATCATGATCAACTTCAAAGAAAATAAACTTGGAAAAAATAATGAGTAAACTGGATATTTTAAAAAAAATGTAATATTATTACATATGAGTAATAAAGAAAAAAATGATGATATTGATCATATGAAAAAGGGTGATCATTATGTAGAAAATGGTAAATTAATGGTACATGGACATGAAGTTGGTGGATTAGCTTTAGTCATGGGTGATATTACAAAAAATCAGGGTAGAATGATAGGTTTATTTGCATTATTGATTATTATTTCTGGAAATTTTTTAGGTGAGTTATTTCCTAAACAAGTAAGAAATGTATTAAAAAATAATGTGTATATGAAACATGTATTTGCTTTTATGACATTGGTTTTTTTTGTTTTTTTAACGATGCCTGAAATAAAATTACAAGGTGTAAGTATAGTTTTTGTTATATATTTTTTATTTTTAATGACATCAAAATTAAAACCTTTTACGTGGTTTACATTAGTATTTTTAATAGCTCTTTTGTATTTACTTGAAATTAGAGAAGAAAAACTAATCCAACATTACGAAAAAAATAAAGATAATACAGAAGGTCAAAAAGATATGAATTTAATTACATTAATAGATAATTGGATTAGACCAGGAGCAGTTTTATCTGTATTTGGTATAGGTATATATGGTATGATTAATATTATAAAAAATTATTATAGTAAAACATCAAAAAAGTATAGTTTTATTTACTTTTTATTTTCAAATGAACAATAAAATCTTATAATAGTAATAATAATATATAAAATGGATAGTGAAAATAAAGATACTACAATAAAAAATAAAAGCGAAGGTGAAATCTGATAAAACAAATGATGCTTTAGATAAAAAGGCAGATATTATAACTATACAAGGTAACAATAATGTTGGAACAGTTGATAGTGATTTTGATGGAATTTAATAATTTAGTTTATAATATTTTTATAATATAAATTATATTTTAATCATGGCAACAATATC
>MDSY01128799.1_pt1 | contig 21127 bp, 21 predicted proteins | sample 811131 | NCBI WGS metagenome assembly MDSY01 (sample SAMN05326643, study PRJNA326480) | marine metagenome | isolation source: seawater | place: Atlantic Ocean: South West | collected 2010 | reverse complement strand
TATTTAGATCGGTCTTCTCAATTTATGAAAGAAAAAGAACGTTTAGATAATGACCGATTAAATTATGAAAAAGAAAAAAAAGCATTTGATTTGGAATATAGTAACTTGAAATTGATGGAATCAAAAATAGCTGTACGTGTTGAAATTCTTAATAATCTTGGTCAGCATATTGATTCACAGTTAAGCTTATTGCATAAACAAATAAGTGAATCAGAGCAAACTAAAAAATCCTATGAATCGGATATGTCTGGTAAAGTTGGTTATTTAAATAATCTTACAAAACTTATTGAAAAACGTGCTAACAAAATGGAGTATCGAAATAAGCGATTGGTTGTTAAAAATAAACAATTAAGCCAGCGATTAGCCTCTATTACAGCCCCCGATTATCGTTATTCATTTTCGCCTTATTTTGGTGTTCGCATAAGTGATGATTCCAAGTCTGAATATGATGAGTATGGAATAAATTTTTCTACATTTCTAGAAAAAGGTTACAGTGTTACTTTGGGCGTTGGAACAGCAAGTTATTTGGAAAATTCTAATTCTAATCATCAAAATATAGTTAATGAGTCGATGGGGTATATTTCGTTAGCTTATTTACTTAATCCAAAAGAAAAGTTAGGGTTTTATATCAGATCATTAGTAAGTAGGCCTCTTAAAATGGCTGCTGCTGAAATAAATTTTGGGGCTGGTTTAGATCTTAAGTACCATCATAATGGTGAATTTTCATCTTTTTTTGGTGGTTATTTTCTTGAAGCTCCTTATTTTTCATTTGGTATTGAAAAATATATTATTCCAACATTTAAAAAATCAATAGCATTTGATAATCAAAAAAATTCACCACCTGTAGATGAGTTTGAAATAGAAAATCAGGCCACTCTTGATTCGAATAATGATGTTTTTCTTTCATTTAATATGATCAGTCCTTATTTCTGTTTTTTTCCAAAATCACAGCGTTTTGATGATGTATCAAGCTCTTGGTATGAAGCGTCTGTTAATAGAACCTCATCATTAGGGTTGTTTGATCTAAATAATTCTACAGTATTTAATCCAAAAGGATATTTAACATTTAAAGATATATCCTATTCTTTGGTTTGGACACGTTATATTGATCAAATGGTTAAACCAGCCCCTATTAAAGTTGACTTTTCAATTGTTTCGGATATGCAACAGTCTGTATTTTTATCATTTTATATTTTTGATAAAAATGGGAATAAGATTAAGCAGCTTGTAGATAAAAAAGAATTTTTTATTGGTGATCATTCGTTTACTTTTGATCCTCAGTTTTCTTCTCTACAAGATGGTTCTTATACGTTAGTATGTGATGTTTTTGTTAATAAAATTTCAAAAGCTAAATCAGTAGGGTATAATTTAGAGTCTATTTTGATTACAAGCTATAAAGAAGATTTTGTCATTAATGGTGTTACATCATTAACAGACTTTCCAGACATTAAAGCTAATTTTAATGCTAAAGAAACGGTCCCATACATAAAAAAAGCTATTGATTATAATTGGTTATTGTTTGATAAGAATGATATTGATTTGTTTAGTAATCAAGCGGTTACTCGTTTAGATTTTATTGAAATTGTAGGTCGCTTTCTTTTAGAAGAAGGTGCTCAAAATCGTAATATTGAGGTTGATTTAACGTATTATAAAGATTTATTTCTCATACCAAAAGAAAAGCAAAAATTCTTAAAGGAATATGTTATTGAGTTGGGTTATGGAGGCGATCAAAATCAAAAATTAAATCCTTATCAATATTTAACCCGTGCAGAATTTGCTGTAATTCTTGATAGACTCTTACTTTGGAAACAAAAAATGTTAGATGATAAAAATATTAATTTGAATTTTAGTGAACTAGTAGTTAATTAAGATCTTTTAGATATGATACAATACTCTTAATTTACGTGTGATTTATGTTAAAATAAATTATTTTCTGGGAGAGAATTGTATGACAGAAACATTGTTTAATAAAATTTTAATTGCTAATAGAGGCGAAATTGCGGTTCGAATCATTAGAGCTTGTAAGGAATTAGGTATTTCAACGGTTGCTATTTATTCAGAGGTTGATCAGAATTCGTTACATGTGAAACTTGCTGATGAAGCTATTTGTGTTGGACCTGCTACCCCGAGTAAAAGTTATTTAAATATTCCTTCTATAATTGCAGCGTGTGAGGTAACTGGGGCAGAAGCTATTCATCCCGGGTATGGGTTTTTATCTGAAAATGCTGATTTTAGTGATGTTTGCGAAGCTAATAATATTGTTTTTATTGGTGCATCTGCTCGTTGTATTAATATGATGGGAAATAAGTCTGAAGCAAAAAAAACGATGAAGTCTTTAAGTGTTCCTATTGTCCCTGGTTCAGAGGGGGTTGTTTCGGATCTAGCTACCTTAAAAGAGATCGCAAAAGAAACGGGGTATCCTTTGCTTTTAAAAGCCTCTGCTGGAGGCGGTGGGCGAGGTATGAGAATTGTTCATCAAAAATCGGAATTAGAAAGTGCTTATAATATGGCTCATAATGAAGCTGTTTCTGCTTTTGGGAATGGCGATATTTATGTTGAAAAGTTTATTGAAAACCCTCGGCATATTGAGATACAGGTGTTATCTGATAAATCAGGGCACGCTATATATTTGGGTGAAAGAGAGTGCTCTATTCAACGTCGACATCAAAAGTTAATTGAGGAAGCTCCATCTCCTATTATAACGGAAGCAATGAGAAAAAAAATGGGAGAGGCTGCTATTAAGGCTGCATCTGGTATTAACTATGAAGGAGCTGGAACGGTTGAGTTTTTGGTTGATAATAAGTCTAATTTTTATTTTATGGAAATGAATACTAGAATTCAAGTTGAGCATCCTGTTACGGAAATGATTACTGGAATTGATTTGGTAAAAGAACAGATTCGGATTGCTTATACTAAAAAACTAACGTTAACTCAGGATGATGTTAGTTTTAATGGCCATGCTATGGAATTTAGAATTAATGCTGAGGATTATAAAAATAATTTTATGCCATCTCCAGGAACCGTAGATTTATTTTTACCTCCAGGAGGAAAAGGGGTTCGTACGGATAGTTTTATTTATCCAGGGTTTAAAATACCTACTAACTATGATTCTTTAATAGGTAAATTGATTGTTTGGGGAAAAGATAGATCGGAAACCATTCAGCGTGCTAATAGAGCATTAGAAGAATTTGTTATTGATGGGGTTATTACTGTAATACCATTTCATCAAAAAGTATTAAAGCATGATGCGTTTATCAAAGGGGATTTTGATACACATTTTGTTGATCAGTATATTGATGATTTAATCTAAATGGGTAATAGGCATCTTGGTAGGAGGTTAGCAGTTCAAGCTTTATATCAGGCCTGTACTCGTAAAGATTTATGTGTTGATGTATTAACGAGTTTTATTGATGCATCTGATAATGATTCACAAGCTAAATCATGGGGAAAAGATTTGGTTTTGGGAGCCTGGAAACATCTTACTAGTTCGGATTCTTTAATTGAAAAGTATTCTATTGGTTGGTCATTAGATAGGATTAATTTTATTGATTTAAGTATTTTAAGGTTAGCTTTTTATGAGTTGTCTGTAAGTGATTCTCCAGTCAACGTTATTTTAGATGAAGCTGTTGAATTAGCTAAGGAGTTTTCAACTGTAGAATCAGCAAAGTTTATTAATGGTATTTTAGGAAAGTATGTAGCAGATCATGTTCACGGGAATCATTAAATTAATTGGTAACATTAAATCTATAGCTACGCTCTCTGATGGTTTAGAGGTTGTAATATCTTGTAAAACAGATGATCTTGATATGGATATTGGCGATAGTATTAGTGTTAATGGCGTTTGTTCTACAGTTGTTGACTTTAATGATACTCAATTTACTGTTCATTATCTTCAGGAAACCTTGCGTGTGACTACGTTTCATAAGATGGCTGTTGGTGATTATGTTAATTTAGAACCTAGCTTAACATTACAAGCAAAACTAAGTGGTCATTATGTTTCAGGACATATTGATGCGGTAGGGTGTGTAATGATGCTTAAAAAAAATGATCCTTGGGGTGCTTTAACAATTAAATTTGATAATAAAATAGCTCCTTACTTTATATATAAAGGATCTATTGCAATTGATGGTATTAGTCTTACAATTGCTGAGCTTACGGAAACAGAGTTAACGTGCCATATTATTCCTCATACATTTGAGCATACAATTTTGCAATATTATGATATTGGAAATAATGTTAATATAGAATGTGATATGCTTGGTAAGTATGTTTTAAAAGCTGTAAAGCATGGGGTTGTGGGAGCTAATAATGACACACTTTAGTACGATTAAAAAGGCCATTCAAGATATTTCAAATGGGAAGATGGTTATTGTTGTTGATGATGAAGATCGGGAAAATGAAGGGGATCTTATTATAGCTGCAGATTTCGCTACACCTGATGCAATTAATTTTATGATTAAACAAGCTCGCGGATTGGTTTGTGTTCCTGTTACCGATGATATTTTAGATCGTTTAGAAATAACGGAAATGGTTAAAGAGAACTCTGATCCTCATAAAACAGCATTTACAGTTTCTTTTGATGCGCATTCAAAACATGGTATTTCGACGGGTATTTCTGCCTATGATAGGGCTAAAAGTATTCGTATTCTTATTCACCCTAATTCAACAAAAGATGATATTATTTCGCCAGGTCATTTATTTCCGTTAAGAGCTAGAAGAATGGGTGTTTTAAAGCGAGCTGGGCATACAGAAGCTGCCGTTGATCTTGCAAGATTAGCTGGGTTACAACCGGCTGGTGTTATTTGTGAAATTATTAAGCCAGATGGTGATATGGCACGGATGCCAGATTTAGTTAAGTTTGCAAAGAAACATTCTTTATCGTTGATTACAATTAAGGATCTAATTCAATATAGAATTCAAAATGAATCATTTATTGAATTGGTTGAGACTGTTTCATTGCCAACAGATATAGCAAATTTTGATCTTCATTGTTATTTAGATAAATTAAATGATAAATATCATTATGCGTTAACCTATGGTAAATACAAAGCTAAACCCACATTAGTGCGTGTTCACTCAGAGTGTATTACAGGTGATGTATTTGGCTCTTTGCGTTGTGACTGTGCACCTCAATTACATACTGCAATGAAGATGGTTGCTGATAATGGAAGTGGTATTGTTTTATATATGAGTCAGGAGGGTAGGGGGATTGGAATAGCTAACAAATTAAAAGCCTATAAACTGCAAGAAAATGGACTGGATACTGTTGAGGCCAATGAGGAATTAGGTTTTTCAGATGATTTAAGAGACTATGGTGTGGGTGCTCAGATCTTGTTAGATCTTGGGGTAAAGGAAATGAATTTAATTACTAATAATCCACGTAAAATAATTGGTTTAAAAGGATTTGGATTGTCTGTAAAAGAGAGAATTCCTATAAAAATAGAACCAGGAAAGTTTAATCAATCGTATTTAAGAACAAAACAAAATAAAATGGGGCATATGTTATGAAACAAAATCATGTAAAAGGTTTAGAACAAGAAGATACAATTAAAGGTGATTTAGATGGGAAATCATATTCAGTTTATATTGTTGTGGCTTCGTACAATGGAGATATTGCACAGGGGTTATTAGATGGTGCTTTGAACGCATTAAATGAGTGTGGAACGACATCTATTAAGATTATTGAAACTAATGGTGCTTTTGAACTTCCGTTGGTTGCAAAAAAATGTGCTCCATTATGTGATGCTGTCATTTGTTTAGGTGCGGTTATTAAAGGAGATACGGCTCATTTTGATCATGTCTCTAATGAATGTGCTCGAGGAATACAACAGGTTATGCTTGAAACAGGTAAGCCTATAATATTTGGTGTTTTAACAACCTATACTGTTTTTCAGGCAAAAGAAAGATCATTACCAGATTCGTTTAATGAGGGGTATGATGCTGCAAATACTGCGATTAGTATGTGTTCATTAATGACTAAACTATCTTAGTTTAATAAGAACGGATTGTTCCTGTACATTTTCCTAAGATTTTTAAATTGGAAGATTTATAAATAAAAATGGATTTAAAGTCATTATTTTCAGCTTTTAACGTAATGTGATCTTTTTCTTTAATATATCGTTTTAATGTTGCTTCATTATCAATAAGAGCTGCTACAATATCTCCTGATCGAATTGGTAAATCTTTCTCAATTATTGCAATATCTCCCTCTAGGATGCCTGCATTAATCATACTATCTCCTTTAATAGTTAAGGCAAATTTATTTTTTTTATGTTTTAACATAGTTAGAGATTCTACAGTTTTATCAAAATTTTCAATGGCTTCTGTTGGTGTTCCAGCATGGATATGACCTAAAATAGGTGTTGAAAATGGCTGTGCTAAGAGCGTTAATGCTCTTGCTTTAGAATGGCGTTTGATGTACTTTTTTCGTTCAAGAATTTCTAGATATGTTCTAACAGTACCATCGGAATTAAACTTGAATTCTTTGGCGATTTCTTTATAGGATGGGTAATATTGTTTGTCTTGAAAAAAATCATAAATAAAGTTTAATATTGCGGTTTGTTTTTTTGTGAGGGATTCTAAACTATTGCCCATTTTCTAGTCGTGTAATAATTTCTATAATGTTTAAATTAGTTCTATCAATAGGTGTAATTTTTGCACTTATTGAGGTTTTAAAATTATGAATAATATTTAATAATCCAATTTCAGATTGTTCTTGATTGTACATTAAATTATTTTTCATGCGATTAATAATAAGTGACTCAATATCTTTTGTTTGTAATTGGTTCAGGGTGTGTATTAGGTTGTTAGCCGTATCGCTTGTTGCAATATTTTCAGTGATAACAACAATTTCCTTTTCGCAATTTTTTAAAAATATATTAATTTCATTTTGATCTTGATAACTATGCTTCATTGCATTTTCTATTAATTCATTAATTATAGTAGATAAAATAGATTTAATTTCTTTTTTCTTATGAAATGATGAGACGCAATAATCAGCAAAAAAATTGGATATTAAACTGCATTTTTCCCAATCTTTAGAATGATCAATAGGCATTTTAAAAGACAAAGAAACTTTTTCTTTAAGTTTTTTAAGTTTAGATTCGTCTAAATTTCCTAAGAATGTTGTCACTGTGATTTTAGATAGATTCAATGTCTAATTTTTCCCAAAGTTGTTTTAATGATAATAATGTTTTTTGTTGCCAAGGAATTGATTTATTAATGATTAATTTCATATTTTTATTATCTTTCCTTGCTTGAATGATAATTCTTGCTAATGATGTTATTCCAGAACTATTTAAGTATTCTAATGAAGTTAGGTTTACAGTAAGCGTATTAGTGCAATCTTCGAGACTTTTTTTTATGAGTGAAAATGGTTGATCGTAAGATAATGGTGATGGTAGCCTCATAGATCCAGATATAGAGACTTCATTTAAAATGCTTGAGTCAATAATATAATCATCTGTTTTTATAATCATTTTTTAAATCCTTACTGTTTAAATTTAATGTTACTTGTGTTTTTAAAATTGAGGTTACATTCTTTGGTTTTTTTTCATAATCTATTTTTATAGATCCATTGTAGTCCTCAATAAAACTATAGATGGCATATCCTAATTCTGCAAAAGTTTTTGTAAATATAATAGATTCAAAATTTTTATTTTTTTTGATTAAATAAATCTTTTTTAAATAGCTTTTTAATAGAGATATTTGCTGAAATTGAAGAAAAAAGGATAGGGTTATTGTTGTAATATTATTGGTTTGATTGCAAGTTAATGTATAATTTTCAGTTTTTTTTGCTCCATATTTAACAACTAGCTCTAAACATTCATTGATTACCGTGGCGATAACATTACCTAGAAATACTTCTTTGTTTTGATTGTTATTAAATAAATTTGAACAAAATATAGACGACAAACTTGCTCGTTTCCATGTTGAAATTATATCAGTAGGTAAGAATTTCATTTGAAAATTTAGGCTATTATTTTTCATTTTGTTTTTTTGATATTTAAGAAGATAAGATAATAGTAACGCAAATTTAGTTTGTTTAGTAGGTTATTTATTGTTAAATAAGAGCGAGTTTATTGATTCTTTTTTTATTAATCTAATTCAAATGATAATTGATCCCATAGTTTATTTAAGGAAAGTAGTGTTTTGGTTTGCCATGGAATAGATTTGTTAATTATAATTTTTAGTGGGTTGTTGTTAGTTCTTGCTTCAATAATAATTCGTGCAAATGATGTTAAGCCTGAGCTATTAAGATATTCTAAATCCTTTAAATCAATTGTTAGTATATCGGTTGCTTCTTCTAGGCTATTTTTAATTATAGAGAATGGTTTTTCATAAGATAGTGGGGATGGTAATCTCATCGTTCCTGAAATTAGAACATGGTTTAATTGCTGAGCGTTGATAGTGTATTCTTCTGTTTTTACAATCATGAGTTTTGTTGCCTTTATATATATTTTTTTGTTTATGATACACTTTTTTATTAAAAAATTTTATATCTTTTTATTTTTTAAATACTTTTTAGAAGCTAATGTATCTTATTTTTAATTATCGATAGTAAGTTATGTTATTTATTTATAGGAGATGGGGTTGTTGTTACTATGTTATGTTTGATAATAATAAATGTTAAGTCATCTAGATATATTTTATTTGTAAAGTCGTTTAAGGTGTTAATAAACGATTCTTTAATTAGTTCTGGAGATTCATGAGCAAATTTTTCTAAGAGTTTTGTTATTCTTGAATCATTAAATTGTTCTTTTTTGGTATTTCCATCTTGATGTGCTTCTGTAAGACCATCTGTTGCTAAAAAGAGAATATCTCCTTCTGATAACGTGAACGATGCAGATGCAAAGCAGTTACTTGGAATTGAATCGGTTAAGCCAATCCCGAAAGGAAGGTGGCTAATTGTATGATGAACCACTTTTTTTTCTTTATATTTGTAAATAAAGAAGTTTTCATGATTTCCATGGAATTTATATGTTTTTCCATCTTGAGTATTTAATGTTACTAAGGATATAGGTCTTGGTTCTGTTAATCGTTCAAAATTCTGACAGATTATTTTATTTGCTTTTTTATTAATTGAAGCGGGATCAGTAAGATTGCTTGAATGAATTAAGCTAGTAAAAATACTCTGAATCATTAACATTACCATTCCAGATCCAATGCCATGACCAGCTACATCTCCTAATATGATCCAATTATGATCATTTTTGCTATGAATATCAAAAAAATCTCCACCTACTTCATCAGATGATCTTAAAAAGGTTGATGTTGTACAATTTGGGATTGAGTGATTTTGAGGGATGATTTCAGATTGAATTTTTTGAGCCATGTCCATTTCAGTTTGGACTCGTAATTGTTTTATTTTTGTTAAGGTAACTTTTATTTGATTACCTAATGTTCTATATAGTTCATAATCTTCTTGTGTATATTTACTTTCATTCATTTTCTTTCCTAATAGAATCAGACAAATTAGTTGATTCTTATCATCAAAGCAGGATAGTAATAATTTTTTGTAATCAAGATTTAATTTTTCTTGAGCGGGTTTTGATAATTCACTACTTAAAATAATGTGTTTTTTTTTATTTTCAATTTCTGAAACTAATAATGGATTTAAAGGTTTCTTTTTTTCATTATTTTCTTTGTTACTAGAAAAATAGCAAATACGTTTACTTGTTTGTTTAAATTTATCATAATGCTCAGGGATATATATTTGCACATTGCTAATTTCTAACGTATCAGTAAGTAATGTATATAAATGACGAATTAAGTTTGTTAAATTAGTACAATTACTTGAATAATCTGAAAAATTAAGCATTACTTTTCTGTAATTGTATTCTCCTCGAAGAAATAATTTCTCTGCAGTTGATTGTAACTTGGTTCTAACAGTTTGAAAGGTTAATGAGCAAAAAATTAGGTACGTTCCAATCAAAATTGTATAAACTGCTGAAATTGTATGTGTAACATATAATTTGTATACCCATGATAAGCTCATGTAACCAAAAATATAAATAAAAATACATATACCAGATGCAACTATTTTATTTATAAGAAGGTTAATGTTAAAAAAATTGTATTTTAATATTAAGTAAGCAACTGAAAAATTGAAAACACTAGCGACTAGGGGGCCTATTTTATAAAAATGTGTTTCATTAAATAATGACGGTAAAAGTAAGTTGCATAACGTTGCTAATGAAAGTGAAAATATTAAGGCTAATAAATAAAAATTAATTTGTTTGCTTTTGTCAGGATACTTTATTTTGTTTTGTTGGCATATTTTTACAATTGAAATTGTAAAGATAATTAAGTATGCAGTCCAAATATTATGTAAAGGACCAAATGTAATATCACGTGGGTTGTTCATATATTGTATGTGGTAAGGTGAAAAAGATGATGAAATTGCTAGTAATGTTGGTAATATGATTAGTATGTGTGTGGAGATAGATATTTTTTTTGAAGCTATAGGTAAATAAATAGAAAAGTATATTTGGGAGCTAATAAATAGTGATGCGCAAAAATAGGCTATTTGATTCCAAAATAAAAAGCTTTCGGAACTAAAAATAAGAAAATTGCTAAGGGACCAGCCTGTAAGAAAAAATACAGATATAGAAAAGCTAATGGACTTTTTATTAATGTGAGTTAATGTTAAAGGAATTAAGCCAATGATAATATTGAGTATAAATAAGAATAAATATATTGCTAACATTTTAGCGATACTATAATAAATAATAATGATGTGATCAAGTGATTATAGCTTTATATCAGATGGGATATTTTGTCCATTAATTCTTAATTTTGGAGCATGGAAGTTCATATTTATTAAGGTATTGTAATGTGTTTTTGCAATTTCATGGTTTGGAATGCCGGTTGATGCTTTGATGTTTTCATGGGTTGCTGTTAATAATCCAGCAAGTACACAGCTTGTCATTTCACAGTCTAATCTATTTAAAATAATTTTTGGTAAATAAGATAGAAAAGGCTTTATTTCATTAGGTAGGTATCGGGTTTCTTTTATTGGTTCTGGGGAATTTATCATTCCTGCTTCTATACAAATTATATCTTTTAGTGATTCCATTCTTTTATAGGCTTTGTTAGCATCAAAACAATGTGGTATTGAATCATCAATTAGGATTGTTCCAGGTTTAAGTTGGTTGATGTCCAGAATGTTGGCTTGATTTGTAGCTCCAATTATAATGCTTGCTTGATAAAACTCTTTAGGAGCTTGGTTTTCTGATTCAATAAATTTTATTTTATTTTTAAACCCTAACTGTCGAATTTCTGTTTTTAAGGTATCAAATAATACTTTTACAGCTGGTATATCACATAAAATCAATTCTTTTGGATGAGGGAGTGTTTTTAACATCAATTTTAGTGAGGATTGACCAATTGAACCTATTCCTACAAATCCAATTACTTCATTTTGAATAGTTTTGTTTTGATTTTTTAATAATTCTTTTAGAGTAATGATTACCGTTGCTGTTGTTGTTGCATGTCCTGTTGTGATTTCCATTGTTGATTTTTTTGGTATTAAAGAGATGATGTCAGAGCCGTATTGAGTGACAGATGGAATTAATCCAGCTAGAGATATTGATTTTGCTCCGATAAAATTAGCTAAATGAAGCCCTTTTTCTAACTGAGCTTTTAATAGCGATTTGTGATTAAATAAATCATTTTCATCAATGGGTAATACAATGATTGCTGTAGATCCAAATGAAAATTCAAAAATATTGAATAAAATTGGTAATTGCTTAAAAATTGCTTTTATTTTTTCTGATATAGATTCATTTTGTAATGGTAAATACGCTAGAGTTGCCGCATTTACTTTTTGTAATTGTCCTGTAGCTATAAGATCAAGTAACGATCGGTGTTCATATCGGATTGTTTGTTTATTTAAGGATGTTATTTCAGTTTTTTTTTTTTCTTGTTTTAGTTTTTGTATTAAAGCAAGTTTTTCTTGAGGTGTTAAAGATGTAATGTTGGTATTATATGCCATATTTAGATTAGTATGCTAGTTCTAAAGATGACGTTTGCGTGTTCATTAAGGTTAATTGTTTGATAAGTTCATCTTGTTTTTGGTCAATTCGTTGACACAGTAATTTCATAGTTAAGTCTTCTGAAAATAGCTCACTTGGATTTAATTCAATTCCAAATTGATTTTGTATTTCAGCAATTATTTGTATCATGATTAAGGAGTTCCCTCCTAAATATTCTAATTTAGATGATAAAGGCACAGCTGGGATATTTAGTAAACTTTTTAATATATTACTGATAATTACTTCTGTTGCAGTTAGAGGGATATGGTTGTTTTCTTTAGGAATTGTTTTTGTGATTTTGCTTGTTAGAACGTTTAAGCTATTGTTTATAAAATGCTGTTTGCATAACTGACGCTGTTTTTTGCCGCTAGATGTTTTTGGCAAGCTCATGGGTTTGATATAAATAATATCATTAATCGAAAATCCATATTCATGAAAAATAGTTTGTATTATTTTTTGACTTAATTTTTCTTGATTAAAGGACTTAATATGAACCCTTTCTATTTCAATTGCAGTGGCTAATTTTTGTGTGCCATTGGATTGATATTCAAAAATGATACAACCCCCTAATTTTATTTCTTTTGCTATGCTTTCTATTTGATTTTCTATGTCATGAGGATAGATGTTTTTACCATGAATTATTATCATATCTTTAATTCGGCCTGTTACAAATAAATCATTGTTGTCATTAAAAAATCCTAAATCTCCTGTTCTTAGAAAGTGACCATCTTCGTTCTTCAAGGTTGCTTTAAATGTGAGATCAGTTAAGGCAGGTTTGTTCCAATATCCTTTACAGACATTTGGACCTTGTACCCAAATTTCGCCAACTATATTTTTTGGATTTTCAGTTAATGAATCAGGATTAACAATTTTTATTTTTTGTTGATTCCATGATTTTCCACATCCAACAAGAATGAGTTCATCTTTACTGTTTTTTGGAGGTTTAATGGTGTTAGCTGCTAACTCATCTTTATCAACAGGTAATAATACGGGCGATTGGTCGTAAGGGGCGCTTGTAGCAAAACATGTTGTTTCAGCTAATCCAAATATAGGACAAAATGCATCAAATGAAAAGTTGCACTCTTTAAATTTCTTTGAAAAGTTAGTTAGGGTTTCAGCTTTTATAGGTTCGGCGCCATTAAATGCTATTTTCCATGATGATAAATTTAATGTTTCAAGCTTTTCTTTGGCTATTTTTTTGGTACAAAGTTCATATGAAAAATTAGGGCCACCGCTGTAGTCAATTTGGTAATCACTAATTGTTTTTAGCCAAATAAAAGGATTTCGAATAAAGGCTGTGGGACTCATTAAAATAGAGAAGCCTCCTATGTAAATAGGGTGTAATATGTTTGCGATAATACCCATGTCATGATAGTGAGGTGTCCATCCGCAAATACGTGTTTTTCCGGATGTTTGACTAGCACACTTAATCATATGTTGATTCGTTATGATATTATGATGACTATTAATGACACCTTTTGGATCTGCTGTTGATCCAGATGTAAATTGTATAAATGCGGTATCAGTTGCTGTTACATTAGGTTTTTTCCATTTTTTTTCAAGTTTAGGATCTAAATTTTGGACGGATAAAAGTTTGATTGCTTCTAATTCTGAATATAAACTACTATCTTTATAGTGTTGGTTTTTTATTGACTCTGTTGTAAAGCCAATAATTGCATTTGTATCTTTAATAATTGATTTGATTCGATTTTGTTTTGTGTTTTGTTTTGGAGGAAATAAAGGAACCGCAATAGCACCTCCATATATACAACCAAAAAAATCAATAATAAATTCAATGCCAGGTGGATGTAATAGCAAAATAGGGACGTGATGGAAATTGTTTTCTTGAATGTAAGTACCTATTACTTTGGCTTTAGTATGAAGTTCTTTATAAGTAAGTTTGTTTTGTTCTTCACCTTTTTCATTAAGAAAAATAAATGCAGTTTTATTTGGTTTTGTTTTTGCATGAAAACTTAAAATATCAATTAAGGTTTTCTTTTCTTCAAGTTTATTAAAATTAAATGATTTAGGAAATAATGGATATTTAAATAATGGCGGGCGTTTAGGAAAGATCGTTTGATTATCAAATGGTGAGACAACGAAATTGTATTCATTTGATACTAGTATGGAATTTGATTTAACTTTTTTTGGTAAAACCATGTTAAATTCCTATTTTTTTGACATTAAAGATAGTTATTAATGTGATACTATATATTGTATCATATTGTCAATGCTTTTGTTTGCAAAATTGTAGTTATTTAGTTCTGTTTTATTATAATAATGGTTATTTTTTTTGATTTATTTAAATACGGTTTTTTATAAATTTTTAGTGTATAATCTTTTTTAATAGCAATTATTAAATGATTTTTAGTACGTTTTAATTATTTTTTTGCAAATGTGGGATCTTTTAATTAAACTATAGTCATGTCAAAACGTACAAAAACAAGATCATCAAATCAAAAATCAAAATCAGGTTCAAAATCAGGTTATGGTATCCCTAATGTTAATAAACGTACGATTACAAAAAAAGATCTTAAATCTATTTTAAAGAAACCTTGGTCTAAAATAACTAGTATGGATATTTATAAACTGTATCAATTTGGACATCAGTCTGAAGAGCTAGCTGCTAATTTTAAAACAACAACTACTCAGATTTTGAATCGTTTACGCTATCAATGAGATTATTTAAATCACATTTATTTATTTTATTTTTAGTTGTATTTACTGAGTTAATAGGATTTGGATTAATTATTCCTGTTTTACCTCAAATAGCGTCTGATTATCATGTTTCTCATTTTATGTTAGGTGTTCTAATGGCTTCATTTTCGTTTGCTCAATTTTTTTCTGCGCCTTTGTTGGGACATTGGTCTGATACGTTTGGTCGTAAGCCAATTTTGATAGTTAGTAAGTGTGGAACTGTTTTAGCTTACATTATTTTAGCATATGCAAATTCTTTTTATTTATTTTTATTAGCTAGATTAATAGATGGTTTCACCGGTGGGAATATTGCTGTTGCAAGAGCTTATATTGCTGATGTAACGACAAAAGAGAATCGTGCTAAGGGGATGGCTGTAATTGGTATTTCATTTGGTTTAGGGTTTATTTTTGGCCCAGCATTAGGAGGTATTCTTTATAGTTTGCCAAAGGGACAATTTATTGCTTTTTTTGTTGCGAGTGGACTATCTTTTCTAGCAGTGTTGTTAACAAGCTTGTTTTTAAAAGAACCAGAATCTAAAAAACAGGTTCAGACTAAAAAACGATTTTTGAGTCAGTTATTTTCTATTAAGCAGTTAATAATACTTATTTTATGTTTGATATATTTTCTTTACATGGTTTCTTTTTCAGGTTTTGAAACAACGTTTGCTATTTTTACAAGTTCTACATTATCGCTTTCGATACAAGAAAATAGTATGTTATTTATGTATGCAGGTATTGTTGGTTTAATTGTTCAGGTATTTTTAACCAAGAGGGCATCTACGCAATTTGTACATTTTATAATGATAGGGTTTTTATGTTTGGCACTTGGTTTTTTAGGAATGGCTTATGTAACTAATATAGTGGTTTTATTAATTGCCTTATCTGTTTTTTCAGTAGGAATTTCTTTTGTTAATACGTTTATGCCTGCTTTGGTAAGTATGAATACTCCTGATGAAAGTAAAGGGGTTGTGATGGGGGTTTATGAAAGTATTGGAAGTATGAGTCGAATTATTGGGCCACTTATTGCTTATAGTATTGCTATTACATATATTCGCATAGAATATGCGTTTTTTGGTATGTTAATGTTACTGCTGATTCCAATAATGTATTATTTTTTTATTTATCGTAAATAAAAAGGTTACTTATCTTTGATAATTTTTTTTGCTAATTTAAGAAACGATTCTGCTTCATGAATTTTTTGTAGTAAATCATTCTTGCTTAAATGATCATAAGGGGTTGTTGTTATCGTTTCAAATAAAGAATGTTTAATTTCTTTTTCACAGGATAATTCGCGTTTTGCAAGATACGCTAAAATATCATTTTTGGTAGATTTTTGTTCTAAATGATAACGCTTTTCGGTATCTGATAGTTTGTCAATCCGACTATATTGCTTAAGGCTATCAACATTTCTACCTAAAATTTTTGCTAATTTGGATAATGTATAACCTGTTTGTTTTTTGATTCGCATAACTGCTTCAGCTAATTCGATGGGGTTTAAATTCATTCTGTGCATGTTTTCAGCTAATTGTAAGATTTCATTTTGAGTAGAATCATGATTATATTCTTTTACTATAGATGGTATCGTTTCCCAATTTAGATAGTGTGCAGCATTGAGTCGATTGCCTCCTATTAATAAAATATAGGATTCATTTTCATTTGGGTGTTTCATAATGGTGATCGGATGAATAAGTCCCTTTTGTTCGATATCTTCTGCTAGCTGTATAATTTTATCTTTATCAAAATGTTTTCTAACTTGGGGAGGTGTTAAAATTTGTATTAGCGGAATGTCAACAATAATTTTATCGCCATGGTTATTAAGATGATTATTAATAATATCTGTTTTGCTTGAAATTTTTTGAGGGTTTTTAAATAAGCTATGTTGTTTAAATGAGCGCGTTGTCATGAGGCTTTTTTCATTAATTCAATTGTAAGATTTTGATAATCTTTTGCTGGTTTTGAACTTGGAGAAAGATGAATGACGCTTTGTCCAGTTGCATTAGCTTGATCAATGGTTTGTCCTGCAGAAATATAGGTGTTAAATAAATGATCTGGGTATGTTTCTAAGCAAAGATCATAGGCTTCTTGAAACAATGGTTCTTTGGTATTAACTTGAGTAAAAAAGAAACCTAAAATTGTTGTGTTGGCCTCGTAAATTGTTTGAATTTTTCTAATTGTTTTGGTTAATAACTCTAGTCCTGTTAATGAAAAAATATCAGCATGTAAGGGTACCATTACATAATTAGATGCAATAATTGAATTTAATGTTAGTAAGCCTAGTGATGGCTGGCAATCTAATAAAATATAATCATAGTCATCACAATGAACTTTATTTTCTTTTAAAATGTTTTTTAACGTGCTTTCTCTATGTTTTTTATTAACTAATTCTAATTCGGCACTACTTAATAATACATTTGAGGGTAGTAGGTCGACATCATTTATGTAAGTATTTTTTTTTAATGATTTAATAGTAATTTTTTCTGTTGGTTTTTTTAGCAGTAAGTTATATATGGAGTCGTCATCATCGGTTATATTTGAATATACCTGTGTTGTGTTTCCTTGGGGATCCATGTCGATAATTAGCACTGATTTATCTTTATTTGCTAAACAAGCAGCTACATTGATGACAGATGTGCTTTTTCCAACTCCGCCTTTTTGATTTACAAATGCAATCGTTTTTGTCATATGTGCCCTTTTTTAATTTGGCTCTGGAGGCGGCACCCAGATTCGAACTGGGGATAAAGGTGTTGCAGACCTCTGCCTTACCACTTGGCCATGCCGCCATAAGCAATTAAGTACAGTGTATTCAAATTTTTGGTTACTGACAATAATTAAGATGGATGTTTTTACTCATAATCATCCCATTGTAGTTGGTTTCGTTTTTTATCGTATTTTTTTAAGATAGTTAATACTTCTTGTAATCGTTTTGCTCGTTTAGCACAACTTTTTTTGTTTGTATGAGTAAATGCTTCATTAATTGCAATGATATGTTCTCTTGATATTTCAAGTTCATCTAGTGGGTTTAAGTTATTGTTTATACTCATTTTCTGCTAAATTTTTTCATATATTCATGTGTTGGTCAAAGCTTATATTGGAAATATATTGGTTATACCTATTAAGGTGTTATAATAAAGTTTTTAAGTATGAATAAAAAATTTAATTTTTGGGTATAGATATAATCCATGATCACACGATTTATAAGTTATTTTAGCGCAATTATTATTTGCCAATTTGTGTTTGTCATTTTGTTGGCACCAACTTGGACGTTTTTAGTTAGTACGATTTTATTTTTATCGTTAGTACTTGTTGAGATTATGCCATTAACAAAATATGCTACATTTAAGTCTCTTTTTCATCAAAAACAACTCTACGATCCATCTATAGATTTAGAAACAGCCAAACGTGTTCAAGAAGCGTTGCTATCTATTGATCCACCTGAAACAGAACGTATTAAAATAGTCAGGCGCTGTGTCCCTGCATCAACGTTGGGTGGTGACTTTTATACCTTTGTTAATAAATCTATGAGAAAATTAGATGAAAAAACGAAGACAAAGGGCATTGTTGAGTTAGTTGATAATAAAGAAGATTTAATTGGGGTTACTATTGGAGATGTTGCGGGTCATGGCGTATCATCGGCTTTGGTTATGGCTTTGGCTTCGGGTTTATTAGGAAGAATTGGACTAAATAATCGGTCACCTGCTGTTATTTTACAACGAGCTAACCTTGATATCCAAAAGTTTATTTCTCATTCACAAATTAGTCATGTTACAGCTTTTTATTCAACGATTAATCTTGATCAAATGACCTTAACCTTTGCTGGTGCTGGTCATCCAGCTGCCGTACTTTTACGTAAAGATTTAACATATCACTTATTAGAAGCCAATGGTATTTTTTTAGGAATGTATCCAGATGAAGTTTATGAAGAAAAAACAATTTCATTAACTCCAGGTGATCGTTTGTTATTATTTACAGATGGGATTATTGAAACATCAAATGCTTATAATGAGGCATTTGGAACAAAACGGTTGGTTGATTTAGCCATTATGCATTCTGATAGAGAGCCTGATGATTTGGTTGAAATTGTTTTTGAACAATTGTATAAGTTTCGTGAAGGGGAAATTCAACGAGATGATCAAACATTAGTTGTGGTTGATATTAAATAAAATGTTAACCCAAGGAAAAACAATTAAAAAAGTGACTCAGTCAGGTTCAAAGCGTCATATTGATCAGTTGGTTGTTGAAAAAGAAACGGCTATTTTTTTAAATAATGTTTTTATGTTATCCCTTAATCATACATCTCAATTAGAAAAGGAGATGGCTGTTGGTTGTATGATTGCTAATAACAAAATAGGGTTTAAAGTTGATTCTGTTTCATATGCTAATCATGAGGTACATATTGAGGCTAATGAATTATGTTTAGAGCCTGTAAAGCAGGCGAGTTTTATGAAACCTCTTGCTAGTAATATTTTTCAATTAACGGCTTATTTTCAAGAAGCTGCGATTTTATATAAAAAAACAGCTGTAACTGAAAGTGCTGCAATCGGATCTGAAAATAATTTGCTGTTTTCTGCTGAAGATATGGATCAAAAAACAGCGTTATTTAAGGTAATAGGAGCCTATTTGATTAAGCATCAAACAGCTATGAAAGGAAAGTCCTTATTACTATCATCACGGGTTACAGCAGAGTTAATGGCTGTTATTATTCGGTGTGGTTTTTCTTTAGTAATTACAAGAACAGCCCCAACAAATCAAGCTCTTGAGATTGCTCAAGCCCATAATGTATCTCTTGTTGGATTTGCGCGTGGTCGTAAATTTAACTGGTATTACTAGTTATTTAGTAAATTTTTTTTTATTTATAGTAAATTATTTTTTTATTTACAAATATTTTTTTTAGTGTTATCGTCACGACCTATGAAAAAATTACTATTAATTTTATGTATTTTAATAAACTCAACCTATGCTGATATTCAGCTAAGATCTAATTTGATGGGAGTTTTTCTAGGTCTTCCAAATGTAGGTGTTGAAATTCTTGATAAATCCAATACGTATTCTCTGGAAGTTTCATACTGGCAAATAGCAGATTATGGTGTCGCTTCAATGCTAAAAATAATTGATATGGAATCATCTCGGTATGGAATTTTAGCTCGAAAATATTTTGGCTTATCAGATGGGGCTATAAGATTTTATTCTGGAATAGGGTATGGACTAATATCTGAATCAGCATTTTTTTCTTTAATTGAAAACCGATCATCAACTATCGAAGCTCGAATAGGTGCTGATTTGGCTGTATTTGAACATTTTAATTTTGGATTCTCGTTAGGGTATCTCTATATTTTTGATGGTTTGATTCCTGATACACTTACATTTGGAGCTAATTGTAAGTATAAATTTTAACGGTTTTATTAGCTAGTTTTAATAAATTATCTCTGAATATATTTTAAGTAATTTAACATATATTAATTTACTATTAGGAAGTATCCTTTTTTGTTTTCTAAATTTAGGGTAACGATAGTCTTAAAAAGATAACAATATAGTTACGTTCTTAAAATTTTTTTTTAGCTTTTTTCAAAATTGATTTATGTTATAGTTGGTAACTTAGTTATGATCGTATTTTCTAAATTAAAGCATATTTTATTATTAAGTATTCCTATTATTGGTGGGATGATGTCTCAGAATATTTTAAATTTAGTTGATACGCTTATGATAGGCCAATTGGGTCACATGGCATTAGCGGGAACTGGAGTAGGAGCTTTTTTATTTTTTGTAAGTTTTTCAGGGTTTACAGGTATTGCAAGTGGTGTTCAAACGATGGTAGCTCGCTATGTAGGACAGTCTCAGAAAGATCTTATTTCAATGGCCTTATTGTTAGGAATTATTTTATCATTTATTGGAAGCATTATTGTTTTAATTGGCCAATGGCTTTGGTTAGATAATTTGATTGGTTTGTTTTCTTCAGAAAAGGAGGTCTTAATAGTTGCTGAGGACTATTACCGTTTCCGATTGTTAGGATTACCTTTTTTGACATTTTGTTTGGTTATTAGAGGGTTTTGGAATGGGCTTAGTGATCCAAAACGTTATTTGGCTGTTATTGTTCTCATTCATAGTTTAAATGTCATATTTAATTACTGTTTCATTTTTGGTAAATTTGGATTTCCTGCAATGCAGGCAGCTGGAGCAGGATTAGCGTCAACCCTATCTTTGATTATTGGAGCTATGATTTATGGCTTTGATTGCAGAGCTTATTTAAAGGTATGTTTATTGTTAAACTTATCTAAGGATATACTTAAGAAAGCTCTAAAATGGTTACTTAATTTAGGAATTCCAACATCTATTCAACAGTTCTTTTTTGCATTAGGAGTTGCTGTTTTTTATTGGTTATTGGGTCAATTAGGTACGGT
>MDSY01047692.1_pt1 | contig 21133 bp, 15 predicted proteins | sample 811131 | NCBI WGS metagenome assembly MDSY01 (sample SAMN05326643, study PRJNA326480) | marine metagenome | isolation source: seawater | place: Atlantic Ocean: South West | collected 2010 | reverse complement strand
TTGAGGACCTTCGAACAGTTCTAAACTGATAATACATTCCTGGGTATTTGAACCAGTTTCTGAATTAGTATTTCCAGTAACAGTAATTTCACCTTTGATTGATGCTTCAGTCACTTCATCAGCAGTAACACCAACGGATGAAGTATCTAATGATTTTATTACAGAAAGTGTATAAGGATAGATTCCGGGAAGGTCTTCAGCTTGACCTTTGATAACAATATAATTATCTTGAACCTCAAAATAAACTCCGTTGGGAAGTCCATCAATATTAAAATCTAAACTATAACAATCTGACTCAAATTCATAATAAACTTCTGTTATTGATTCTCCTTCTTGAACTGTTTGATATTGAGGGCCATTCAACAAGAATAATTCAATGTTACAAATTATTGAACATCCACTTGAATCTACCTCTTGTCCGGGTGGAGTAGTAGGACATTCATCTAAGTCATTGGTAATACCATCAGAATCATCATCTTTTTGGGCTTGACTACAACCAGAACTATCTACAGTATCTCCTGCTAGAGTTCCAGGGCATGCATCATTTTCATCTTCAACCCCGTCACCATCTTCATCAGCAAAAGAAACGTCTATTAATGTTTTCGAATTAATTGAGTTGTTAGACAATCCATATGCATTAGTCCATATTGAAGCAATTAAGAGGTATGCAAAAAAAATATATTTCAAAAAAAACAGTTTTTTGATAAATGACATACAGGTTATTTATAAATTATTGATTTTAAAGCCTTTAAGATTTTATTTCGATTATAAGATATTATTATAAATATAATAAATAAATTTTATAAAAGAGATTTCTTTTAAATTCTAAATTTATCATTTTGATACTTTAAATCAATTTATTAGGTTTAAAATTTTTCTTTAAAATTGCATCAACACAATTTATCCCGTCTATGGCGGCTGACATAATCCCACCAGCATATCCAGCACCTTCGCCGCAAGGGTATAGTCCAACTATGTCAACATGAGATAATGTTTCCCCATCTCTAGGAATTAGAACAGTAGAGGATGTTCTAGACTCAGGAGCATGAATTACTGCTTCATTTGTGCAATAGCCTTTCATTTTCTTCCCAAAAGAAATGAAGGCTTTTTTTAATCTTTGAGAGATCAACAAGGGTAAAACTTTATTTAAATCAACACTAGTAATTCCCGGATGGTAGGATGTTTTGGGAAAGTCTTTAGAAACCTTTCCTTCAATAAAATCCAGTAATCTTTGAGCAGGCACTCTTTGGGTTTTACCAGCAGCTTTCCAACATGCTTTTTCAACTGACTTTTGAAAATTAAGACTTACAAAGGGGTCCTGTTCTGAAAAACTTGGAAGATCTTCTGGTTCTACACTTACAACAATTCCAGAGTTTGAATACGGATTATTTCGCTTGCTAGGACTCCAGCCGTTAGTAACCACTTCTCCAGGTTCAGTTGCGCAAGGAGCGATTATTCCTCCAGGACACATGCAAAAAGAGTAAACACCCATTCCGTCAACCTGTTTAACTAAGCTATACGAAGCAGGTGGTAGGTAGGGATTATTGTAATCTCCATGATATTGAATATTATTTATAAGTTCTTGCTTATGTTCTACCCTAACACCTATTGCAAAAGGCTTAGCTTCTATTTTTATTTTTTTAGTATGTAAAAGGTAATAAACATCTCTTGCAGAATGACCAGTAGCAAGAACTACATTATCGAATTCGAACCAGGATTTTTTATTTATTTGAATTGATTTAATTTCATTTTTATCAATCTTTATGTCAGTAAGCTTAGCATTAAAATGAACCTCACCACCAGCTTTAACTATAGCTTCGCGCATGTTGCTTATTATTTTTGGAAGTTTGTTGGTACCAATATGTGGATGTGCATCAACAAGAATATTTGAATCTGCTCCAAAATAAACCAGCCATTCCATTGCCTTGATTACATTCCCCCTTTTCTTAGATCTTGTATATAGTTTTCCGTCTGAATATGTTCCTGCACCACCTTCACCAAAACAATAATTCGATTCTGGATTTACAGTTTGCTCTTTAGTAATTTTAGCTAAATCTCTTCTTCGGGATCGAACATCTTTCCCTCTTTCAAAAATAATGGGTTTCAAACCTCCTTCAATTGCTCGAAGTGCAGCATATATTCCTGCTGGGCCAAAACCGATAATTGCTATTTTTTTTGATTCTGAAATGACTTGAGGAACAAATGGGTAAATTCCTTTTCTTTCTTCACACTGACTCCAAATTTCAATTTGAAGATTAATTTTCACAGGGGATCTTCTAGCATCAATAGACTTTTTACGAATTCTCCATTCTCGAACATCCTTTATTGAAATTTTAGATTTGCTTAATGCTAAATTGAGAAGCAATACTTCATCTTCTTGCTTATTTGGTTCTACTGATATTTGAATAAGTGTACTCATCAGAGCAAATTTAATCAAGAAAGCTCAACATGAGAGATTAATCTAGGTATTATATCGAACTTATTGACTCATTTTTTTGACAACATCAAAAGCAGTACTAATATCAGCAATAAGATCTTTGTGGTTTTCTACCCCAATGGAAATTCGAATTAGACTTTCCGATATGCCAATAGCTTTTTTAAGTTCCAATGATACTCCAGCATGTGTCATCGTATCTGGGTGTTGAGCTAAACTTTCGGTACCTCCCAAGCTTACGGCAATTTTTATCAACTTAAGATTATTTAGAAAAGTAAAGGCTTCTTTCTCCGAACCCTTAATTTCAAATGCAATCATTGCACCTGCTGAAGAGTATTGCTTTTTGTATACCTTAAATGCAGGGTCAGAAGCTTGAATGGTTCCAAGGTAGAAGAGGCAAGAAACTTGTGGATGATGTTCTAAAAAACAAGCAACCTCTTGAGCATTTCTAGCTTGTTGATTCATTCTTACTTTTAAGGTTTCTAAACTTCTCATAAGTAGCCAACTGGTATTAGGGCTAGCCATATTACCTAAGAAAGTTCGTAAAACTTTTATGCGTTGCATTACTTTATTATTCCCTAGTACAGCTCCAGCAATTAAATCGCTATGACCACCTATATATTTAGTTGCAGAGTACATTACTAAATCTGCACCATGTTCTAGTGGATGCGACCATATAGGGCCCATAAAGGTATTGTCTACAGTTAAATAAACCGGTTTATCTCGTTTTGAATAGTGCTTTGCGATTTCTTTACACAAGCTTATGTCAATTAATTCATTGGTAGGATTAGCTGGTGTTTCTATATATATCAAGGACATTTTAGAAGCAAAGCCACTTGATTCTATCAATTGAATAATTTCACGTTTCGATTGATTTGGTCTAAATCCAAGGGATTCAACGCCAATAGACTTTAAAAAATAATTTATAAAATGATCTGTTCCACCATATACAGGTAAGCTATATAGCAATAAATCGCCTGGTTTTAAAAATTCAAGTAAGACAGTGCTAATTGCTGACATTCCACTTTCAAAAACAGCACACTGATCTGCTCTGTCCCATAAGCACAAACGTTCTTCTAAAATCTCTAAATTTGGATTATTAATTCTACTGTAAATAAGACCAGTATCTTCATTGGTTTCTTTTTCTCTTAAACCATAAGCAACCTCAAAAAAAGACTTTCCTTCCTCAGCAGTTTTAAAAGCAAATGTTGAGGTTTGAAAAATTGGAGGCTTTACAGCACCTTCTGATAATTCAGGTTTGTAACCGTGGGTCATCATGAGGCTTTCTGGGTGAATTTTTGATTTCATTTTCAGGTCTATTTACCTATAAAGTTACAATAGATAGGACTATATTTTCTTATATTATTAATATTCAGTATAATGTCCTGTTTATTATGTATTTTTAAGGATAAATTTAAATATTAATTAAATTAAAACTATTTAAAAGGAAAATTTCCTATGATTAAATTAGACACCATTGATAGACAGCTCTTGGAAATACTTCAGCAAGATTCGAAAATTAATATAAGTGAACTTTCTAAAAAACTAAACCTCACGAAGTCTCCTATTTATGATCGAATAAAACGATTTGAAAACTCAGGTTTGATTCAAAAATATGTAGCGGTTTTAGATTCTAAAAAAGTAAAAAGTACTATGGTTATTTTTTGCTCTGTTTCTCTAGAAAATCAAAAACTAGACGCAATTGAGACTTTTGGAATGGCTATAAAAAAGATACCAGAGGTTGTTGAATCATATTTAATGGGAGGCGCCAATGATTTTTTATTAAAAGTAATTGTTAAAGATTTAGATGCCTATCATCAGTTTTCATCTGGAGTTTTGGCAGCACTTCCAAATATTGCTCAAATTAAAAGTACATTCGTATTGAACGAAATAAAACGTTCAATCATAATTCCTCTCTACTGATAGAAAAATATAATATCATTTAATAAATTTAAAATAGTTTTCACTACAAATTAATCCAGTAAGTTATTTTTAAGTTGATGGATCTAAAAATGGGAGTCATATTTCCAGTGTTATAAGTATCATTATAAACCAGATACAAATCAGATAACGGTGCAAAACGCCATTGAATTCTTGAGTTAATACCCATATTATTTTGTTGATTACTATACTGGACTAGGGTTGACCAAAAAAAGTTTTTGCTCAAGGTTAAATCAATTTTTGGACTAATTAGAATTAAATCTGCTGAAGCATAGGGTTTAGGAAGGTCAATTTTATTAAAATCCCAAAGTAAGCTAAAAACGACCAGAGGTTGTATTCTATATGTAGAATTACCTGAAATAGAAAAGCGATTACCATTAAAAAAAGTTCCGTATGTAAGCTTTGCAGAATAACTAAAAACTTGTGCATAATTAGATGTATAGTTCAATTCCATATTTTCAAAATCATATCCCAATTGACTTGGAAGTGGTTCAGCATTATTTGATCGAGTTGGATCGAACGGATTTGATAAAAATATATATTGTTTATTATAAGAAACTCCAAGTCTTGATTGGTCTTTAAATTCCAAAGAGTAATCAAGTTGAAATTTTTGATCTGTTTTTTTATAATCTAAACTTTGCTGATAATACATTAAGTTCGAGGTACTAATTCTGTGAGAATTTATTTTACCATTTTTGGGATAGAAATTTCTCAATCCACTTAATCTAGATTTAAAAATTCCTCTTCTTGGAATAAAACCTAAATCAGATCTAAAGTCTTTATCTATATAAACAAAATCTGAAGAAAATCTCCAAATTCTTGTATTGTAAATTAAGTTTGCTTGAGAGGAAATATTTCCATTATTATCATTGTTTTGAAAGGATTTGTGTGTATAAAATTTACCTATCCACTTATTATTAGAAGAAGCTAAATTATAATCAATACCAATTACTCTATTAAACTTATCATCATCATTTAAAAAATCATATTCTTTAAAAGTTTCCTTGTTAATAATAAAAACCCCTACTTGAGATTGACCAAAAACTTTACGTTGAATAGCAACCATGGAATTATTATAAGATGCTATTTCATTAGAAAAATCCTCTTCGTTTTGAATACTTAAGATGCCTAAGCGCCAATTCTTATTTATTTTACCACTTAGTCTCGCTCCTCCTAAAATTCTATTTTGAATTGTATTTTCATCTAAATCTCTAGCAATTCCAATCCGTCTCGAGAAAAATGGAGAGGCCTCTCTTGAGCTTCCAAATTGACTGAATAAGTCACCATTATCAATAAAAAACTGTCTTTTTTCAGGAAGAGAAATTTCGAATCGAGTGAGATTAGTAATAATATTATCTACTTCTACATTAGAAAAATCTGGATTTATAGTAACATCAAGATTTAGACCACTCCCTATTGCGAACTTTATATCTCCTCCCACCAATAGTGAATTTTGTAAATTTTCATTAGGTTTTTTAGAAGTCAAACCGTTGATATAGGGAATTATATAAATAGGAGATTTACTTTTCTTAAGAGGTTCTTCAAATACAAGTTCTCCAAAAAAGCCAATATTTATAGGGATTTGGTTTTGAGGAACACGAGACCATATTGTTCTTTCATTAGTTTGTAGGTCAAATCTGTAAGCTTGAAAACCCCATTTTTTCGAATTATCAGGATATTTAATTGAACTAAATGGTATGGCTATTTCAACAATAAATCGATCACTATATCGGGTCACTTTAGATTCCCATTTTACATCCCAATTTAAATTAAAGCCACTAATTTTTACTCCTCTATCAGAAACTAGTGCTTCTCTTTGAACACCAAAAGCATTTACACCAAATAGAAAAGCATTTTGACCATCTTGAAAAGTATCAAAAACTAGAGTTACATTATCATTGTTTCTAGCACTAAAATCTCTTCTCAACGAATTAACAATAAAATCTCCTCCAAAACTAGATGCAACAGCACCAATAAAAAGATGTGTGTCGTTATAGAGAATCTTAACATCACTTTTATTGAATGATCTTATTGAATCGGTGGGAAATTGTTGCCAAAAGGCATTTGCACTATTAGCATCAAGCCATATGTTTTCATCTAGCTTGCCATCGATAGTTATATTTGTATTAATCTTTTTAACAAAAATAGACCTCTTAGATTCTTGAGCTTTTAGAATTAAAAAGTTTGAAATAAGTAGAAGGGTGAAAGTGATCTTTTGAAGTGAATTCATATTTAATAAAATTCTAAGAATAATATTGATATTTATTAAAAATTAAATTCAAAGATATAAATTCTTTATCATCTGAAATTATATGCCTTTTTTAATTTTGTGTTATAATGTCTTCCAAATATCATTTTAAAGAATTTATAATCATGTCAGAAGCTTTTTCAGCAATCATAAAAACTGGTGCATTTGTATTTCCAGAAACAATTTTAGGCATTATAGAGGCATCTACAACTCGAAGATTCTTAATTCCATGAACTTTTAAAGAATGATCAACAACTGCCATCTCATCGATTCCCATTTTACAAGTTCCTACAGGATGGTAAACGGTTTCCAAAGTTTTCTTGATATGCTCAACGAGTGCATTTTCATTAAATCTATCGTGAGGTAGGCCATTTTCTTTAGTATGTTCCTTTAGTCCTTTTTGCTCCATTATTCTGAAAACTAATTTACCTCCTTTAATTAGTTGATCTAAGTCTTCTTTTTCTTCTAAAAAATTTGGCTGAATTATTGGAGCTGCTTTGGGATCGTCAGAAGAAAGTGTAATGTTTCCCCTACTTTTTGGATGCAATAATGTTGGAAAAACAGTAAATCCGTCTGTTCGTGGAAATTCATTAAGATTATAAGCGTCATAACCATATTTATTACCAAGCCACATTGGCGAAAAATGAAGTTGGAAATTGACTTTTCCGCCTTTCTGTTCTAGATCAAAAAAAGCCATTCCTTCTAAAGGCCCACTGCAAAAAATCCCTTTTCTTTTCACAAAATAATTCCAGGCTGCTTTAAGTTGTTTTAAAGCAGGGATATAGTGGTTAATTCCATCTTGGGTTTTGGCTTGTCCTGAAATAGGAAAAAACAAGTGGTCTTGTAAGTTTTTTCCAACCCCTCTTAATTCATGCAAACAGTCAATTCCATGTTTTTTTAATTCAGAAGCTTCACCAATTCCTGAGAGCATCAATAGCTGAGGCGATTGGAATGCACCAGCAGAAAGAATAACTTCTTTTTGTGCCTTTACATATAATTTTTTCGAACCTTTAAAAAATTCCACTCCAATTACTTTTTTATTTTTTAAAATAATTTTATGGACTTGCGCCTTTGTAATTACAGTCAAGTTAGATCGCTTCAATGCAGGTTTTAAAAAAGCTGCTGCTCCACTCATCCGCTTACCATTTTTTATGGTACTTTGAACTTCACTCGCTCCTTCTTGCTTAGCTCCATTATAATCTGAGGTAGTCGGAATTCCTACTGCTGCGCATGAGGCAAGAAAACCTTTTAGAAAAGATGTTTTAAATTTTACGGGAAAAGTAACTCCTAATTCTCCTGATACTCCGTGATATTCCTTATCTAAAATATCTGCTTGAGCATGATTTTCTGAACGTTTAAAATAGGGGAGTATATCCTTGAAACTCCAACCTAAATTACCTAATTCAGCCCATCCATCATAATCTGAAGCATTTCCCCTAACATATGCCATTGCATTTGTAGAACTACTCCCTCCAAGGGTCTTTCCTCTTGGTAAATATATTTTTCTATTCAAAACATTTGCTTGCTGTTCAGTCCAAAAACCCCAATCATCTTTTGTTTTATGTAGCTTTAAATATGCCCCTGGAATATGTATGTTCATATTCGAGTCTGGTCCTCCAGCCTCTAGCAATAAAACAGAATTTTCAGGATTTTCTGAAAGGCGATTAGCCAAAACACAACCTGCCGAACCAGCTCCAATGATTATGAAATCGTATGATTTAGTCATATTTTTTAATTTATTGGATTATTAAAAATAAAGATTGTTCCCCAATTATAAAACCGTTAATAAATTTAGTCTTTTATTTTATGAATAATTGACTCCCAAGTTCAGTTTTATCCTGTTTTATATATATTTACTTAATATCAACTCATTAAATTTTTTTAAAAAAAACAATACCTAGTAAATAAATTCAACCCTAATGTATATACTTTAAAACATAAAAAAGGTATACTCAAGGAATCAAAACAGATTAGTCTAAATTCACGTAATTTGAAACAAAAAAATTAATAATCATCCTAAAAAAAATATCATGAAAAAAATCATTTTTAGTTTTCTCATTATCACAGTAATTTATCCAATTTGGTCACAAAAGGAAGATGAAAAAGGACTTCCGCTTGAGCCAAGTAGGGTTGTAACCATTTCAACAAACCAAGGAACATGGCTTTCTATAGATGTTCACCCTGATGGTTCTAAAATCATTTTTGACCTCTTAGGTGACTTATATGAGTTACCAATTGAAGGAGGAAAAGCCAATCGACTTACTCAAGGTCTTGCTTTTGATTCACAGCCAAAATATTCTCCAGATGGGAATTCAATTCTTTTCTTATCTGACCGGAGTGGAGGAAATAATGCTTGGATTATTAATCGAAAAAAAGAGGATACGCTCCAGTTAACAAAAGGAGATACTTCCCAATTACAGTCAGCTGATTGGTCACCAGACGGAAATTATGTAGCATTGAGTAAAGGGATACGTAACTATAAACTGCATCTTTATCACAGAGAAGGTGGAGGTGGAACACAATTGATAGAAAAACCCGATAATCTTAAAATTTCTGAACCTACATTTAGTTCAGATGGCAGATATATTTGGTTTTCTCAAAGAACAGGAGCATGGCAATATAATGCTCGTCTTCCACAATATCAGTTAGGTACTTACGATCGAGAAGATGGAAAAAAAGAAGTGATGACCTCTCGCTACGGATCAGCATTTACACCCACACTTTCACCCGATGGAAACTGGTTAGTTTATGGAAGTAGATATAACGATCAAACGGGCTTGGTAAAACGCAATTTATTAACCCAAGAAGAAAGCTGGCTAGCTTATCCTGTTCAGCGGGATGATCAAGAATCAATTGCCCCTTTAGGAGTATTACCAGCTATGTCTTTCACACCAGATAGTAAAGAAATCATAGCTTCTTATGGAGGAAAAATTTACAGTATTCCAATAGAAGGAGGAGATGCTAAAAATATCTCTTTTCAAGTTGATGAAGAAATTGTACTAGGTCCTCAACTAAAATTTGACTATCCAATCGATGATACTCCGACCTTTAAAATTAATCAAATAAGAGACCCTCAAGTTTCACCTGATGGAACCGCAATTGTATTTACTGCATTAAATAAACTTTATTGGATGAGTTTTAAGGACAATAAGCCTAAGCGCTTAACTTCTTTTCGTTTTACGGAAGCGATGCCATCATGGAATCCAAATGGTCGTGAAGTAGCATTTGTTACCTGGGATAAAAATCAGAAAGGACATGTCTATAAAGTAAGAGTTGACAAGATTTCAAATCCTGTTAAATTAACTCTAGAACCTGCAGTATATACTCAACCGGCTTGGAGTAATTCTAATAAAATTGTTGTTTTTAAAGGAGCTGCTCAACAATTTGAAGATTCTGATGGTCCTAATGCTTTTCAGAAAAAATCAAATTTAGTTTGGTTAAACCCAAGTAAAATTGGAAATACTACAATAGTTAGTAAAGCAAGTGGTCTTTCAAATCCGCACTTTGCACAAAAAGACGATAGAATTTACTTGAACTCAACTGATGGTTTAATCTCGATGCGATGGGACGGAACCGATCGTGAAGAGCATGTTCAGATTGACGGCATAACAGTTTATGGCTCATCTTACGATGAAAATCATTTATTAGCAGATTATCCAACTGCACCTAAAAAAAAGCCATCAAAAGCAAATACCATTTTACGTGCTCCAAAAGGCGACTATGCTTTAGCTCAAATAAATAACGATATATACATTGTTACCATTCCATATGTTGGGGCTAAAGGAGCTAAAATTAATCTTAAAGACGCTTCAAAAGCTGCTTTTCCTTCTCGTAAACTTACTAAATTTGGCGGACAGTTTCCTTCCTGGAGTAATAATGGGAATGTAGTTTATTGGACACTCGGAAAAACACTTTTTAGATACGATATAGAAACTGCAGAGGCTAATGAAAAAAAACAAGATCTAGAAAAAGAATTAAAGGAAAAGACTAAAAAAGCAGATAAAGAAAAAGATAAAATTATTGCTGATTCTGTCGATACAGAGCTGGAAGAAGATTTAATTGAAGACTATCAGGCGAAAGAATTGGATATAATCATAAAAGTCAATCGTTCAATAGCAAAAGGAACTCTTGTTTTACAGAATGCTATATTAATCACTATGAATGGTGATGAAATTATTAAAAATGGAACAATAGTTATAACTAATAACAGAATTACAGCTGTTGGAGCTTCAATAGATATTGAGGTTCCTCTGGGGTCTAAAGTAATGGACCTTGATGGGAAGTATATTTTACCAGGTTTTGTTGATACACATGCACATTTACGTCCTGCTTGGGGGTTACATAAGAATAATGTTTGGGGGTATGCTGCAAATTTGGCTTACGGAGTAACTACAACCCGAGACCCACAAACAGGAACAACAGATGTATTGACCTATGCCGATATGGTTGAAGCTGGAATGATACTTGGACCAAGGATTTACTCAACTGGACCTGGTGTTGGCTATTGGGGATATAATATTAAAAGTTTGGATCATGCACGAGATGTTTTGATGCAATATTCTAAGTATTATAATACCAAAACTATAAAAATGTACCTTACAGGGAATCGTAAACATCGTCAATGGATTATCCAAGCAGCAAAAGAGCAAGAGCTTATGCCAACTACTGAAGGTGGCTTAGACTTTAAGCTCAATGTTACTCAAATTTTAGATGGTTATCCAGGGCACGAACACTCATTTCCAATATATCCCTTATATAAAGATTTTATTGATTTCGTTGCTGGATCAAAAACAGCTTATACACCAACACTTTTGGTCTCTTATGGAGGACCTTGGGCAGAAAATTATTTTTATGCTACAGAAGATGTTCAAGGTGACAAGAAACTAAATAGATTTACTCCAAAATCTGAACTAGACACCAAATCTCGTCGTCGAAATTCAGGATGGTTTATGGAAGAAGAATATGTTTTTGCTGATCATGCTGTTTTTGTTAAAGATCTTATAGATGCCGGTGGATTGGCAGGTGTTGGTTCTCATGGTCAATTACAAGGGTTAGGGTTTCACTGGGAAATGTGGAGTATGCAGGCCGGGGGAATTTCGGAACACAACATGCTTAAAGTTGCAACTGTTATTGGTGCAGAAGCCATAGGTCTTTCTAATGACATTGGGAGTATTGAAATAGGTAAACTTGCTGATTTAGTGATTTTAAATAAAAACCCACTCGAAAATATTCGTAATACTAATTCTGTAAACATGATAATAAAGAATGGTTTTGTTCACGAAGGTGAAAGTTTAAATACGATTTATCCAGAAACTAAAACTCAAGACTATCCATGGACACAGAAATTTCCCTCGGATGAATTACCGGGTTTAGAAAAAAATTAAGACAATAAACTCAGATTAATTTTATTGTTATTTTTAAAATAAAAACAGAAATACTATGAAGTATTTATTTCAATTCTTTGCGCTTTGTTTTTTTATAACTAATTGTGTTGTTGCCCAAAAAAACCAATTAGGTAGTCGACCACAAATTAAAATTGAACCCATTAGTGTAGCACCTATTGTAGATGGAGATGTATTAGGGGACATCGTTTGGAAAGAAGTTCCTCCGATCACTAACCTTACACAAGTGACGCCAAACTATGGAGAGGCTTTAAGTGAAGCTACGGAAATACGAGTGGCTTTTACACAGAAAATGGTATATGTTTCTGTAATATGTTTTGATAGTGATCCGGCCGGAATTGTTGTCTCTGATTCGCGACGTGATTCAGACTTAAGTGATGAAGATAGTTTCCTATTTATTTTTGACACTTACAATGATCAACAAAATGGATTTTTATTTGGAACCAATGCTGATGCAATGCAATACGATGCACAAATTGACAACGAAGGAGAAGGTAATTTTAGCAATAACAGACAGCAAGGCGGAGTTGTTGGTGGTACAAATATCAATTGGGATGCCTCTTGGGATGTGAAAACTCAACGAGGTGACTATGGCTGGAGTGCAGAATTTGCAATTCCATTAAAATCACTTCGCTTCTCGACTGGTGAAAACAAAACGTGGGGAATCAATTTCCAACGTAATATTTCAAAAAATAGCGAAGTAGGGTATTGGGCCTCTTTACCTTTAGGATTTGAAATAAAACGAGTCTCAATGGCAGGTAAGTTAAACGGAATAGAACTAAAAAATCCGAAAAATTTAAAAATTTCACCCTATGTTATCGGTCAAGGTATTCGTGATCTTTCTTCGGGTATTGCAAATTTATCTACAAAAGCAGATATTGGTGCTGACATCAAATATAGCTTAACTCCAGGCTTAACACTTGACCTAACTTATAATACTGATTTTGCTCAAGTAGAAGTGGACGAACAGCAGGTAAATCTTGATCGATTTAATCTTTTCTTTCCGGAGAAACGCGCATTTTTTTTAGAGAATGCAGGACAATTCTCTGTTGGAAGTCCTGGTGAAGTCGACTTGTTCTTTAGTCGTCGAATTGGTATTGGAGACCAAGGAGATTTAGTCCCTATTGTTGGTGGAGGGAGAGTTTCTGGAAAAATTGGACAAACCAATGTGGGTTTACTTAATATGGTAACCGATGAGGTAGATGCTTCTTCTATTGCAAAAAATAATTTTTCTGTAGCCCGTGTTAATCACGACTTTTCCTCTAGCCGTTCTTCCTTAGGAGCTATTTTTGTTGGAAAAACAGAGTTAGGCAATGCATCAGAAAAATACAATCGTGTTTATGCAATAGATGGTAAATTAGGTTTAGGAAAAAAAGCAGATATTACAGGCTTTATTTCTAAGAGTTTTAGCCCAGATATTTCTGCTGACGAACATGCGTTTCAGTTAAAAGCTAATTATAATTGGGATGGATGGAGACTATCAGCTGGGTATACCGAAGTTGGAAAAGGGTTTAATCCTGAAGTAGGTTTTTTAATGCGAACTGCTTTTAAAAAGACAGATTTTTTAATATTTAAACAATGGCGTACCAAAAAACTCGGCCCCATTTTTGAAGTAAGACCGCACATATCTTTTTACAATTACTCTGATTTTGATAATCGACTTATAAGTCGATTTTTACATGTAGATAATCATTGGGTTTGGCCCAGTGGATTTGAAATACATACCGGTATAAACTTCAGAACAGAAGGTGTTTTTATTCCATTTGATATTTCAGGTGTAAACGTTCCTGTTGGTGAATACATCCATCAAGAACTTCAACTTGTCATCCAAACTAATCCTAATAAAGTAGTTAATTTTTATAATCGTACTATTATTGGTGGTTATTATGGAGGAGATCGAATTCGATTAGGGAATCGAATGAACGTCAGACTAGGAGATAAATTTAATGCTGCTCTTAATGCAGATTACAATTATTTAAGATTAGAAAAAGGAAATATCAATGCCTTTGTTTCAGGAACACGACTGACTTACTCTTTTTCGCCTAAGATGTTTCTTCAAAGTCTGGTACAATACAATAATGTAACGAATATAACTTCTGTTAATGCCCGTTTCGGTTTATTACAGACAGCTAATACAGGACTTTTTGTGGTTATAAACATTGTAAAAGATATTGACTGGGATGACCCTTTAAACAACCAAGTTTTTTCATTTAAATATTCTTATCAATTTGATGTTCTTTAAGTAACTAGACTAGAACTTTAAATTAAAATATACGAGTTGGAAAGATGAGACAGTAGATATGGATATGTTTGTATATATTGGATATTGAATTTTTATATAATAATATTTTTCCCTTTGTTGCAAATAAAAACGATAGATATAAAAGTAAACTGGTATATTCCACAATATATTTTTTTAGGCTATGCTATTATTAAAAAGTACATATATAATTCTATTTTCGTAGTTTCTCTTACATAACTAAAATATGTTACTTTTATATTAAGAACAGTACAATCAAATACTTGATCATATTATAAAAAATATATTATGAAATATACCAGTTTACTTTTAAGTTTTTCACTTCTCTTTTTTAATCAAAATTCAACAGCACAAGAACAAGAGGGGGTTAGTAAGCAGGAGCTCGTTTCTTTGTTTCATTCTTGGCGTACTTTTGAAGTTCCGCCGCTTTATAACGGTGTTCCTGATTATTCCCAAGAAACATTTACCCTTCGATGGGGTGACTTTTTAGAAATTAAAGCTAAGCTCGATGGAATGCAGAAAGATAAGTGGACGGTGAGTCAGCAAGTCGATTGGCACTTGCTATGGGCAGAAATGAATGGCTATATTTTTAATTATAAAGTATTGAAACCTTGGCAAAGAGACCCTGCTTATTATAAATCAATTTGGACTTATAAAAGCGATGTTCCTGCTCATGAAGGCCCAATAAATCATGTGATAACGGAGCTTTGGCAATATTCATTCCCATTAGATGAAAAAAGTAGCATTCGTTTAATAAAATCACTTAATCTAATTCCATCGCTACAAGAGCAGGCAAAAAAAAATCTAACAGGGAATGCTCGTGATTTGTGGGTTGCAGGGATTCGAGACATCAAAAAACAAATCAAAGATTTAACAAGTCTGAAATCTAATCCAGGAGTTTCTGAGCATAAAGAATTATCTATCGTCATTAACAGTGCTCTTGATTCGACACAACAGTTTGTAGATTGGCTTACCCGAAAAATTCCGAGTAAGAACGGACCATCTGGAATAGGGAAGGAGCACTACAGCTGGTATCAGCAGAATGTACATTTGGTTCCTTTAAGTTGGGAAGATGATGTAATGTTGTTAAAACGAGAGCTTGTCCGGGCTTGGTCTTCCTTGAAGTTAGAAGAGCATCGAAACAGAAACTTACCAGACCTAATCGATGTAGATTCTCCTGAAGCATACAACACACTAGCAAAACGATCAGCTGCAGAACTAATTAATTTTCTAGATAAAAATGAAATAGTTACTGTAAAAGATTATTTCAAAACTGCGCTCCAACCTCATTTAGGTAATTTCATTCCTTCAGATAAACGAAATTTCTTTTGGATAACAGCTCATTATGATCCAAAACCTTTGTATTCTCATTTTTATCATTGGTTTGAACTTGCAAGGATGGATCAGGAGCCTCATAAAAATCCATTAAGAAAAAATGCCATGTTATATAATATTTTTGATTCTCGGAATGAGGGTATGGCAACTGCAGTAGAGGAGATGTTTATGCAAGCTGGATTGTATGAAGAAAATCCAAGATCTCGTGAGATTGTATACATCTTAATAGCTCAAAGAGCAGCAAGAGGATTAGGTTCTTTGTATGCACATGCCAACATGATGTCTATGGAAGAAGCCGGAAAAATCCATTCTGAATATACACCCAGAGACTGGATGAAAACAGAAAAAGAACTTTTAATTTTCGAACAGCATTTATATCTTAGACAACCCGGATACGGAACAAGTTATATTACAGGGAAATATTTACTCGAAAAAGTAATGACTGAAGTTGCATTAAACAAAGAAAAAAACAAACAAGAATTTTCATTAAAAGACTTCTTCGATACGCTAAACCATATGGGTAATATTCCCCTTTCTTTGGGTGAGTGGGAAATGACAGCTAATGCTGCATCTATAAATGATATAGTAAAAAATTATGAATCGCTAATTAATGAAACAAATTAAGGTTTTCTGAATAATTTATTTAGTTCTCTTTTTCGAGTTCCGTTTGATGTAATACTTTAATAATAAAAATTAAATCTTAACTAATAATAACTTTAAAAATATATGATTAACGAAAATTTCAACATTGATAACACTCCCTTAACTAAAGAATTAAAAATAAATTTCTCGAATATTATCAGTCTTTTAGGTGAAAATATTGATCGTGAGGGTCTAATTAAAACTCCCGAACGAGCTTCTAAAGCAATGAAATTTCTAACCAGTGGATATGATACGGATCCAAAGAAAATTTTGGAAAGTGCTATGTTTAAGGAGGAATATAAGGAAATGGTAATCGTTAAAGACATTGAACTGTATTCACTTTGTGAACATCATGTCCTTCCTTTTTTTGGAAAAGCACATATTGCCTATATTCCGAATGGTCACATTGTTGGATTGAGTAAAATACCAAGAGTTGTTGATGTTTTTGCAAGACGTTTGCAAGTTCAAGAACGTATGACAGAACAAATTTTAGAATGTATTAACGATACGCTTAAACCTCAGGGTGTTGCTGTTGTTATTGAAGCTTCCCATATGTGCATGATGATGCGAGGTGTACAAAAGCAAAACTCGACTACCACCACATCAGGCTTTAGAGGGACTTTTAAAGAAACAGAGACTCGAAATGAATTCTTAAAGCTAATTAGCTCAAGTTTGTCTTAAGCCTACTCAAAAGGTAACTCCAATTTAAATATTTTGGACTCTTATGACTTTCTTATAATATTATTGATCCTGAAAAAGTTGTTTTTTTCAAGGTTTATAGACTTTCTGTAAGTTAAATTGGAAAAAGAATCTATAATTGGAAATGCTGGTTTAAGTTTTAACCTTCCTGGAATTATATTATTTACTGATTATACTTCACATGAATATAACTATTTAACTATCTGAGATTCAATTTGGATTAGATAATTCTTTGTTAAAGATTTTTGCTCCCTTTTAATTTAAATAAGCTAGATAATAAAATGATTGGTTCCCAATTCTTAGTTGATGAAGAGTAAAATAAATGTCTTGTACTTTTTGGTGTAAGCAAGTTTCCATTTATCCCATGTTCTATAATTTGATTTTTAGTTATTTTTTCTTGAAAGTCAGTCCTAATTTGATTTGAGTTATAGTCTAAAAGTGTAACTGGGATTTCTTTGTAGCCGATTTTTTTTAAGGCAGAATACCTGTGATGACCGTCTATAATAACAAACGATTTACTACAGCATAAAATAGAAGATATAATAATATCGTCATAGTTAAAGGATTCAATATACTTTATAAGTTTATCTGCTTTTTGTTCAATTATTTGCTCGTGCGTAATTATTGTTTCTACACTAATTAGCTTTACTCCTTTTATAATTGATTTGTCAAATTCTATTGAATGCATTTATAAGTTTTTTATTTATTAATGTTGCTTAAGAATTAGTTTCCTAATAAAAACAAATACTATGATTAAAACTGAATATCCAATAAAAAAGGGAATAACAAATTTTTGAAGTTTAAAGACCAACATAAGTGCCATAAGTAGTAATTGAAACCCGAGTCCATACAAAGATACTAGGGTCATAAACCACTTTGGAAACGGCTGGCTGTGCCTTGCATTTTTATCTACATAATAGATAATTTTATCAAAACAAATATATAAAATATTGTAAATTTTATAAAACAGATTTACTTTGGTCTGACTTTCGCCGCTGAAAGCTTTTGGTTTAGTATTTTCAAAAATCCGACTTGTTGAATCACCTTTTACTGAATTTCGTAAAATTACATAATAGTAGTTGTAAAGAGTTCCTTGAAGTTGAATTCCAAAAAATGCTATTAACATAAAAATTATGGAAATATCAGTGATATACCAAAAGGTTAATAAAAAACAAAAATTAAGTAATAAATCTGCTATTGAATCGTAATATCGTCCAACATATGAAGGTTTTTTTTTCAGACGCGATAATTCACCATCTGCAGCATCTAAAATGGATTTTAATATTATAAAAAAAGCTGATGTTATAAAGTATCCATTTAACAAGAACCCAATTGCAATAAATCCGGTTATAATAAACATACTAGTTACATGAATAGGTGTGAAACCTGAGTACTGAAGTTTACTAGCAATCCAGTGCCCAATTGAACGTCCGTAATCAGATAAGTCTAAAAATTGATGTTTTTTGGGTAATTTTGCCATAAGTAAGCTAAAGGAGAAATTATTTATTGGTTAAAAGTACAACGATTTTTCGGCTTTTTATTTTATTAAAATTAACATCAACATGTGTGTCTAAAAATAAACTTCTTATTCAAGAGGCTTCACATTCTCTTCATTACATTTTAGTATTTTAATTTGACTATTGCTAAATGCAACTAATTTTTTTATATAAGATAATTATTAATCATAAAATTAATTAAAATGGAAAATTTATTTTTTATATTATTCTTATTTAGTTTTACATTTACTAATGCTCAATACTGTTTATTTCTTGATTTTAAAGTAGAACAGTTTGAAATGGTTGTTTCTTCATTTGAAGGTATGATGGAAACTGAATGGGGAAAAAACATCCAAGGAACAAAATCACTTTTTGCTTATCTCCCTAACGGAACAAATTAATCTACCCATTCTCTTCAAATTTGTTTTCCAAATGAAGCTGCTTTTGAGAACTTTTTCACAACCTGGAATCAGTCACCGGATACACAAGTATTCTTTGAAAAAATGAGGAAATTTTCAAAACAAATATCCGAATCTTTAAATACTCCAATCTGGTTTAATGGAAAAGATTGGGCAAATGATGATGTATTTATGTTTTATCAAATGGAAGTGTCAAATCAGGGATTATATCTTAAAGAATTTAAAGATTTCTCACTAAAAATAGCTAAAAAGTTAGGATATGAAGACAATTCATTTGGTCTTTCTTTTCCTATTTTAGGAAAAAATAATGACTTTACACATATTGCTTGGATAGGTTATTCCGACATCAAGACGTCTTTGTCAAATACCAAAAAAATGCTTTCAGATCTATTATTTGCAGATTTTTCTAAAAAAGTTTCTGGTGTAAGAAAAGTCGTTAATACAAATATTTCAGTTCGCCCGATGTATTTTTAAAACACTAAGCAGATCATGTTAAGTAAAAAAAAAGTCACTAATTAACTTTAGTGACTTTTTTTTTAAAATTATAGGCTTATCATCTTTGTAAGTTATGATAATGAAAACTTGACTAGTTCATCCTCAGAAATAGATTTAAATGATTCTTCGACTAGGCTGTTGTCGTCAAAAGTAAACTTATCTAAATTAAGTCATTATTGCTGTTATGAGTTATTAATATATTATGGATGGTGTCTTTTTTCTTCCACAACGCTTAATTTTCAAATTAGTGAATTTGATCTCAAATCTAAATTCGTATTATCAAAAAATTAAAATTTCTCATATATATTAAACCATATTCGCTATCTTTTTTATACTCGAAATGAGCAAAATAACCAGCCCTAGAACCTGCGTTTCCAAATGAATTTACTCCTTGGTCTGAATATAAATCTAATTAGAACATTCTCCTGTTACAAATTCAGTAATTCCAGCTACTCCTGCCTTACAATCATTACTGTATGTTATTCCATTAGAACCGCAAACAGGTTGATATACAGCAGGACAAACTACTATAGCATTAGGTTTTTTAATAGGTTCATCAGGTATCACACCTTTATCATCATCATCTCTACAAGAAATTAGTACTAAACCTAAAAATAACAATATCAGCTTTTTCATATATCTAATTTATTAATACAATGTCCAATAAATATATTTCTTTTTTTATTGGTAAATACCGCTATTTCAGAGTATCCTTATTAGTAGTTAATTCATAGGTTTCATCATAATCTTTTCTTAGAGTTCCCATTATTCTATCCCAAAACAGTAGGTACAGTCCATAGTTCCCGTCAAATTTTTTATGATGAAGGTTATGAGCCACAGAGGTATTAATCCACTTTCCAATCCAGTGTTTTTGGAATCCTTTGGGATAGATTTCAAATCCTAAATGGCCATAAACATTATAGAAAATCTGAAAAACAAAAAATATTCCTAGAGCTGGAGCGTATAACGGAATCGTAAATGCTAAAAAAGGATGAATTCCTACCTCAATAATTGCTTCAAAAGGATGAAAAGCATAGGAAGTCCAAGGTGATGGATTGGTAGATTTATGATGAACTAAATGAACGTATTTAAATAAGGAAGGGTGATGCATGATTCTGTGCCACCAATAAAACCAGGTATCATGCACAAAAAGCATCCAAAAAAATGACAGAAATAAATATAGATATCCATATTCTTCAATATCTTTATATGTGTTTGTAAGATGATTGTATTTGACAAACGTAAAAATAATAACATTAGCAAATATAGTAATGGTAATTAGAGACCAAAAAATATCTCTCATATAGTCAGTGAGATTTGGAAGCTTTTTCTGAATCTTCCTATACCAAAGAGGTTTTTTTAAAATTCCATAAAAGAGGATAAAGCTTAAACTCGCAAATGAAAAGTATCGAAAAAGAATTGTAGAGGTTACCTTAGTCCAAACTTCAAGGGAAAGATCCATTTATTACTTTAATATTAATCATTAAATATATAAAAATGTTGAATAAAATAAAGTAATGATATGTTAAATTTGACCTATCTTAAAGACACTATACATAAATAAAAGCCTTTTAAATCTTGTATTATCATGGGTTTAAAAGTTAAGTGAGTCAATTAAAACCAACACAATGAAGCTACTTCTTGTTTTACTACTAATACCATTCTTTGGAATAAGCCAAAAGGCTTGTAATGTTTTTGGTAAAGTTAAGTTTGTAGAATACGGGGAAGATTACAAGGTCAAATTTGTTGACTATGGTCAGGA
>MDSY01119239.1_pt1 | contig 21139 bp, 21 predicted proteins | sample 811131 | NCBI WGS metagenome assembly MDSY01 (sample SAMN05326643, study PRJNA326480) | marine metagenome | isolation source: seawater | place: Atlantic Ocean: South West | collected 2010 | reverse complement strand
TGAAAGTAAAAAACTTCTCCTTCTGCAGAAAATCTAAGAATTATAATAATAGGTATAAAAACTGGTAATAAAATAATTAGTACTATTAAGCTAACAGCAATATCTAACAAGCGTTTAAAAAAATTGTACATAATTTACATTTTTTGATCTAAATGTTTACCAGTTTCTATGTGCATAAAATCTGGAACATGTTTTTTAATAATAGTTACAATATCTGACTTCTGAGAATTTGAATTACTAAATACAGTTTCAAAATCAGATGTTACATCTTCAAAAGATATTTTAATATCCGGAGTATTTATGAATCCTAAAGAATCATAAGTATTAATATTATAATCTTCTTCCTCTGTATAGAATTCTTCGTATGTTTTTTCTCCTGAAGTATCTGACTTAAAGAAATAAATCGGATATTTATTTGGGTTCTTATCAAAATCAAAGTTTTTAGCTTCTTGCTCCGAAAGAACTAATTCTGGCTCAAAACCATTCTCTTTTAGAAAATCTAAAGCTATCTCTTTAAAATAAACCTGATCTTTATGAAGGTCTAGTTTAGGAAAGAAAATACTTCCTGAGTCACCTAAAAAGGTAGCTAATAAACATATTTGACCCGACTGTTCTGGAGTTACAAAAAAACGCTTAATATCAGATGGACACGAAAGTGGTTGTTTTTTATTCAATCTGTAAATGAATCCGTCTAATAAACTTCCATTCGAAAAAGCGACATTAGCAAATCTTGCTGTTGAAACTCTAAAATTCTGCTTCTTTGATAAAATTAGTTTTTCCATTAAGCTCTTTGAGGCTCCCATTATATTTACTGGATTCGCTGCTTTATCTGTAGAAACACTAAAAAAATATTTTGGTGGATTTAACTCGCACAAATTCAAAAGTTTGATGGCACCATAGACATTGTTTTTAATTAATGCTTCTACTGAAATTTTATCTTTTTCAGAACGCACATGTTTATGAGCCGAAAAGTTCGCTACAACTTGCCAAATTTCAGAATTATACACTTTATCAAAAGTAGTACTCAATAAATTAACTGGATAGGTAATGTATTCAGGATTATAGTCTAATAAATTGGAACTTCTCAAATCTCGAGTTAATTCCGTCAAACCATTTTCATTAAAATCAACAACTGTTATTTTTGAAGGTTTAAATTTTAGAATTTGTTTGATATAACTAGATCCTATGGTTCCAGCACCACCGATCACTAAAACATTTTTTGATTTAAGAGCTTTATTTAAAATAATCTTATTATTTGATATATCTGAATCGAATTGGATTTTTGGTTTGATCATTTATTTAGTAATTTATAAATCTCGTTAATATAGATGTTATTTACTTTTTTCATAGAAAACTTTTCTATTATATTATTTCTTGAATTTTTACCTAATGAAGATAGTGTTGAATATTCAAAGTTTAACATTTTTTGCATTGCAACCAATAATGATTCTGAACTCTTAGGTTTAACTATTAAACCATTATAATTATCAATAATAACATCTTTACATCCCGGAACATCTGTTGTTATACAAGGCACCCCTGAACTACCGGCCTCTATCAATACTTTAGAAAGCCCTTCCCTATATGATGGTAGTATTAAACAATCTGCTTTAATAAGTTCATCTTGAACATTATCAGTATGGCCAATAACATCAAATAAATTATTTGTTTTGAATAGATTTAATTGAATTTCAGTTATACAAGTTTCATTAGATGCATAGCGGCTTCCTACAAGAGTAACCTTAAAGTCATTTCTAACTTCAGAAAGACTAACAACTGCATCATATAATTCAAGCATACCTTTATCTTTAAGAAATCTACCAATAAAAATAAAATTAAAAATATCAGTTTTCTTTTTTTTATTAGGCTTAAACAGAGAAGTATCTACTCCTGAACCAGGAATTAATTTAACTTTTTTAGAATCTATTAGATTTTCATTAATAAATAATGAGGAGTCATGTGGATTTTGAAAGAAAACTGTATTCGCGAATTTTTGAGAAAATTTGTACAATATTTTGGCTAAAGATGTAGTAAAGCTTTTGCTAATAAAAAGTGTTCCTAGTCCTGATATATTATTTATAACTGGTATTCCTAATAATTTTGCAGCAATTGTTCCATATATATTTGGTTTAATAGCGTTATGACAAATTATATCTGGTCTAATTTTTTTATATAATTTAATATACTGGTAAAGAAGTTTTATATCTGTAAACGGGTTTTTAGAATTATTATTAATATTAACTTCTTTAAAAATAAAACCTAGTTTAATTAATTTATCTGCATATTTATCTCTAGAAGAAACTGTATATATTTCGTGACCTTTATCATAAAGATTCTTCAATAAATCTTTCCTAAAGTTATATATACTCCAAGAAACGTTTGATGAAAACATAACTCTTATTTTTGTTTTAATTAGTTCATCCATGATTTAAATGACAGAATCAATATCTTTAAGTAGTTTACCCATTACTATGTTTCTTTTATGATTTTTTATTGAATTTAAATGATTGTTATTACCCAAATTTCTATATAATATATTATTACTGTAGAGAGTTTTTATGTTTTTTGCTAAATCTAAATCATCTCCAACATTAAAAGTTAATCCATTGAAACCATTTTTCACAAATTCTTTAATATTTGAAAAATTTGTTATTATTATTGGTTTTTTTTGACATCCAAATTCAAAAACTGGTCTAGCTTGATGTGCTTCAACCATAGGGATTACCAATAAATCACTTGCATCAAATACTTTTCTAATATTGTTCTGAACACCTATATAAGATATCTTGTTTGTCAGTGAGTTTTTTTTAATTATACTAATGATATTGTGATGATAGTATTTACTTTTAAAATGAATTATCGAATTTATAAATTCAGAAAAAGAACTAAAGGATAAAAGCCCGGGGTTATTACCTGCAATTATAAGATTAATGTTTTCTGACTTTAAATGTTTAAATGCATTGACAATGATTTCAGATCCTTTTATCCTATTGATACCACCTACAAAGACTACATTAAAAGCATTTGGGTTGAGTTTAAGATCTTGGGATGATTTATATTTTGTATTAAGCTGAGTAAAACTTTCATATTCCATGAAATCATGAGTTACCACTGATTTTGCTCTAACTAAACTCCAAATATCTTTATCATAATTTGAGAGAAAAGATACAAGTGTAAACTTATCTAATAATTTTGATATTATAACATTCATAAATGAACCTCTAGAACCTCTAACTGTCTCACGAACAAAAATTACACTTTTATATTTTTTAAGAATGAGTGAAAACCAACAAAGAACAATTGCATTTAAAATTACTAGATCAGGTTTTTCGTTTTTTATAATATTTATCCACCGATTTTTATGAAATAATATTTTAAAAGAATGATACCAAAACTTAAGATTTAATAGACCATTACCTCCACTGTAATATGTAATTTTTCCAAGACGATAATTGAAAGTTTTAGGTGATAAACCTTTACTTTTTAAAAAATTTAATAATTCACCCGGATCATCGGGAATATAACAAACTACATCATAATGTTTGTTTAATTCAATCCAAGTATTATAAAGACTTAAACCAGCACCTCCCATTAATCCACTGTGGTGGATCAACAATATTTTTTTTTTAATTTTAAAGTCATTCATTTTTTATTTCGTACTATAAATATTTATGGAGTCTAAAAACTTATTTACTTTTTGAATATAATTTTTATAATGAAAAATTTCACTTTTTTTAGAATATGTTTTCATCTCATGAATATTTTTTTTACTTAAACTTAAAATGGTTTCCATTTTATTTACTTGATTTTTTATTGAGTCTTTATCTAATTCAAAACTATTTTTACCTTCTATCATAAATTTCTCAAATGAACTAATTTTATTACAAATAATAGGAGTGCCAAGAGTAATAGACTCTGAAAATTTGGTTGGAAAACCCGCTTCAACTGTGCGATCAATGTTTCTCATAAAAATAGAAAAATCACTTAACGATATTTTACTAATTATTTCTGAATGATTTACTTTGCCATTAAATATGATAAACGTTTTATTTAAATTTAATAACTTTAAATGTTCTGGGTATACTTTTAGATAATCAGACTCTGTGAGTCCATATATATCTAAAATAAAATTATTATTATTTTTAGCTAACTCTGAAAACAAAATGACTATTTTATCTAATCTCTCTTTAGTAGAGCTTCTATCTTTTAATGTTAGACCATTAAATGGAGAGCCCGCAAATATAAATTTTATTTTATCATCATTATTAAAGTTTAATGGAGTGTCGAAATCAAAAAGAGTTGGAATCTCAACAATTTCTTTTCCTTTTTTGGAGTAATAATCAGTTAAGTATTTTCCAGGTGTGATAATTCCATCAGAAAATGTTTGAAAATACCTCATTCTCAGTTGCACATCAATAGATTTAATAATCCTTCTTAAGAATTTATAATTTTTTGATGAATACCATTCTGTAGTATCAGAAATGTGTAAAACATTGTTTTTTTTACAAAAAAACTGGAGTCTCCTCATTGATATTGCAGGATAATTGTAGCATATTATTGCTTCTAACCTACTTGTATCTATATCGCTTATAATATTTAGAGTTTTTTTAATTGAGGTTATATGCTTGGCCCAGGAAAATAATCCTTTGGGATGAGGAATTAAATATGATTTAGACCCATGATGAATTTTCATTTTAACTGAATCTATATCTTTACTTAAACCAATATATATTATTTCATATCCTATGTTTTGAAATATTTTAGCATTTGAACTAACTCTATGAGATGCTGGATTTTTATCAGGCATTTCAAAGCCCCCAGTATAAATAATTATTTTTTTTTTCATAATAAAATATTTATGTCAATTCTGACCAATCTAGCCATAATTTTGAATCAAATCTTATATTATCTATGATAGATTCTTCTAAGTTTAGTTCTGAAAAAACCAGAAGCTCAGAATTATCATCTAAAGCTTTAAGCCCATTAGCATACCCTTTTGGGATTTCAATTAGTTTTTTTTTATTAGAGTCTAAAATTAGGGTTTCAGGAATTAAATTAAGTGAGGGGTTTTTAAAACAATCTATTTTAACCCAACTCAAAAGAAACCTACCTTTAATAGGTATAAAACATTTCCCTTCTAAAGGGTGTCCTTGCCAAGCTCTAACAGTATTTGTATTTGGGTGTGTAATAAAATAAAATCTTTTGTATTTATTTAAAACTAAAGAATTACAATAATTCAAAACACCTAATTCATTTGTGTAATTCTGTATATCACGGATAATAATATTTTCCATTTCTTCTATTATTTAATAATAATAATAAAAGATTATGAAAAATCTCTTGACTTTTTACCTCTTTTATCAGTTATATCTTTTTTAACCCATAAAGCTGAATGTGGATCTTTATAAATGTTCAGTTCTGAGGGTCTTTCATCTTTAGTATAGTAATAGAGAATTATAGACTTTCTGTTTTTACCTTCCGGAAAATTCAATGGATCTGGCAATCCATGAAAACTTTTATCATGTGTATCAAAAACAACTAATCTGTTAAATATCGGTTCAACTTTCTTAATGAGCTTAGTTCCGTCCTCGTTATATAGGCCAAATTCACCACCCCAACCTTTTTCCCACCCCGGGTTTAAATAAAGTATTACATTAACTCTCCTGTTCAGTCCTGAAGCATCGTGATAGTTTCCATCTACATGAACATCCAATAATCCTCCTTTTTCAGTTACATTTAATCCTCCTCCAGAATAAAATGGATCAGGTAGTAGTTTAGGAATACCGAATACTTTAGAAATTGCTTTAAGAAAGGTAGAAGAATTGAATATTCTAAAAGCTTTAATTAAACCATCTGGAACGTCGAATTCGGATTTAAAATTAGTTCTATACTTTACCTCTATGTCTTCATCGTTTGTCTTTTCCCATATTTCATCATCTAACGTTGGGAAAGATTCTAATAATTCATCTGCAATAGAAACATCGAAAAAATTATCAATCACACAATGCTTGAATGGAGATTCAGAAAAAGTAGAATTCTCAGCGGTATTTAAAATTTTATTTGAAAGTTCATTTGCTAATTCTTTTAATTCTTTTTGTTTCATTTTATTTATTATTATTATTATCTATCCAGTCTTTCATTTCTTCAACCATTTTATTGTAAGGCAAGAAGCTATAAGTACTGATCTTTGTATTTAATAATGTTTTATCAATATAATAATCTTTGTTTTTGAATAAGTTAATGTTTAAATCAAAAATTTTATTTATTAACTTGATTAAATCATATTTACTAATAGCTACACTGTTAGTTGCATGAATAATGCCAGTAATATCCTTACCAAGGCTCCAAATAATAAACTTTGCTAGTTCTATTGTTGTTAGGCCGCTCCAATTAGCATTTGAATATCCATGTATAGTATTACCTTTTTCACTAATTACCCAATTAAAAAGACCTGTAGGTTTAGACTTCAATTCTGGACCAATAATTGAAGTTCTAATTGTTAAATTTCTACTATTATCTATTTCTCCTAAATTTTTTGTTAAACCGTAATAGTTAGATTCAGTTTTTTTATCTGATTCAATATACATTCCTTTTTTTCCATCAAAAACACAATCTGTACTAATATGAATCAGTTTGAAATTATATTTCTCACTAATATCATTTAAAAAATGAGGTAATAATGAATTAGTTTGAATTGCTAAACTGGGCCTATTAATGGAAGCCTCGACAAGAGAACCAATGCAATTAACAATATGTTTTGGTTGTTTATTTTTTATAAATTGCTCTAATTTATCTAATTTTAAAGCATCTAATGTGTATGAATTGTTATCTGTATTGTCAACAGCTCTATTAATTCCTATAACTTCGTATTTTTCACTATTCTTATTGTTTTGAAATGTTTTATACAAAACATGCCCCAACATTCCTTTATTTCCTAATACTAAAACTTTTTCCATACATTTCTATTTATATAATCAACATAAGAAAATATTATTCTAACCACTTTCTCTGAAACATTTTCAGGTGTATAATCCATAGCGGTCTTAATCTTCCCTCTATCAAGATCAGTTACAATTTTTATAGAATCAATAATATTTTTTGTTACAAAACCAGTCATTATAAGAGTCCCTTCATCCATTGCTTCTGGTCTTTCGTGTGATTCTCTTATGGTGATCGCTGGGAACTTTAAGATAGAACTTTCTTCTGAGATAGTACCGCTGTCTGAAATAACACAAAAAGAGGTTTTTTGTAGCTTTATGTAATCATTAAATCCAAGAGGTTTTGATTGAATTACATCATTTGAAAGTTTATCTTCTAAGCCGAATGAAATCAATTTGTTTTTTGTTCTTGGGTGTATTGAAAATATAATTTTCTTTTTATACACCTTCACTATTTCGTTGATTGAATTTACAATATTTGAAAGGTTTTTTGAACTATCAACATTTTCTTCTCTATGAAGACTAACAACTATAAAATCTTTTTCTTTTAAATTAAGTTTTGAAAGTATATTAGATGAATTAATTTTATCTTTTTGATTATTTAATACCTCCGGCATTGAAGATCCAACTTTAATAATAGTCTCAGGAGAAATCCCTTCTCTTTCCATGTATTTTCTTGCATGATCCGAAATTGGCATATTAATATCACTAAGATGATCTACAATTTTCCTATTTAACTCTTCTGGAACTCTTTCATCAAAACAACGATTTCCTGCCTCCATATGAAAAACAGGAATTTTAAGTTTTTTAGCTACTATAACACTTAGGCAACTATTCGTATCCCCATATAAAAGAATTGCATCAGGTTTTTCTTTGACTAATACATCATATGATTTAGAAATAATTTGTGAAATTGTATATGCAAAATTATCACCAGCAGCTTCAAGAAAAACATCAGGTTTTCTGATATCTAAATCTTTAAAGAAAATTTCATTTAATTCAAAATCAAAATTCTGACCCGTATGAATCAACAAATGTTCACAAACAGTATCTAGTTTTTTAATTACTGCACAAAGTTTGATTAGTTCTGGTCTGGTACCGACAATTGTAGCTATTTTCATATTAAATTTAATTCATTTTTGATATAATCAAGGGTTAATAATTTTTCTTTTATTTGACTTACTGAGAGTTGGTTGGTATTTGATGAATTATAATCTTCTTCACTTTGATTATTTTGACTTCCTTCAACAAAATATTTATTATAATTTAAATCTCTGTTATCAGCGGGAATTCTATAATAACTTACAAGATCTTCTGCAAAAACTACTTCTTCTTTTGTGGCAAGTGTCTCATACATTTTCTCTCCATGTCTTTTACCAATAATAGTCATTTCTTTTTTTGTATTAAATAATTCTTGAACAGCAGTCGCTAAATCTTGTACAGTTGAACCTGGAGATTTTTGAATAAAAAGATCCCCGGATTCACCATGCTGAAAAGCAAACAAGACTAAATCAACGGCTTCATCTAAAGACATTAAAAACCTTGTCATATTTGGATCGGTCAGTGTAAGAGGTTGGTTATTTTTTATTTGGTCAATGAAATGTGGGATTACAGATCCTCTTGATGCCATTACATTACCATATCTAGTTACACAAATAATTGTACCCTCTGAATTTCTTGAGTTTGCGATTGCAACTTTTTCCATTAATGCCTTAGAAATACCCATGGCATTTATTGGATAAGCTGCTTTATCAGTGCTTAAACAAATAACTTTTTTCACTCCATGTTTAATAGCGGATGTAACAACATTACTAGTTCCTATCACATTTGTTTTAGTCGCTTCAAGAGGAAAAAACTCACACGCTGGAACTTGCTTTAATGCAGCCGCATGAAATATATAATCAGCTCCATTAACTACACTATCTACACTTTCTTTATCTCTAACATCTCCAATAAAGAATTTAACTTTTGGATTATTTAATTCTAATCGCAAATCGTGTTGTTTTTTCTCATCTCTTGAAAAAACTCTAATTTCCTTAAAATTAATGTCTTGAAATTTTTTAAGAATAGTTGACCCAAAAGAACCAGTTCCACCAGTGATTAAAAGTGTTTTGCCATTAAATTCATTATAATTCATTTTTATTTATTTTATTAAATTTAAATTCGGATTTTTATTTTTCAATACTAAGACTATAAAAAGAAAAGCTAAAGCAATTTCCAGTGGAATAGTATTAAAAAGAAGCACAATAGTTAAAGATATTATTGTTATTTTGATATCTAACTTATAATTTTTATTTATTTTTTTTAAAATTTTAAAAGGCAGGTATAGAATATTATAAATAATACAACTACCTATAAACAAACCAAATTGAGCTAATAAATCTAATATTTGTGAATGTGCGCCGATCTTATTATAACTAAAACGTAAATTACCTATTAAAGGATTTTCTAAAAAAGTACTTAAACTTCTAAAGTATAATACAATTCTATAGCCCACACTTGAATTGGATTCTCCACCTTCTAATAAGGATAAAAAACCTAAATATTTTTGGAGATATCTCGTAGATTCTAAAAAATCTTCAAAAAGAGAAACTATGGAACCTGAAATAAAAATAATAGAAGCTACAACTGAAAATATCATTATTTTCGGGTGATGTTTTAAAAATTTAAATAAATAAATAATTAAAGTAAAAACAATAATAATAAGTGCAATTAAATATTGTGCTTTCCAAGCTAATATGATAATTAAAATGATGTTGATTCCACTAATTAATATTAATAATTTATTGTCTTTTTTTATATACAAATTCCTAAAATGTAAAATTACAAAGGGAAATAATATAATATTAAAATAGATAAAACCATAACCACCAGTTCCGCTTTGAGATAATTCGGCACTTATTTCACCTGATTTTGATAATGCCCTAGCTATATTTTGATTTTCAGATAAATTGAATATAGTTTTTAAAATTGTTCCCAAATTTAATAACAATATTATGCTTATTATTAAATTATAATTTGATTTATTTTTTTGTAAAAGATGATTGCTAATCAACAAAATTATTAAAAAGAAAGTTAGGTGAAAAAATTGTTTTGGGTTTTCGGATTGATTTATAATATGAATAAACCAAATAAGAATTATTAAAAAAAGAACTCTAAGTGAATATTTGTTAAAGATATTTCTATTAAACTCAATCAAAAAATAAATGGAACAGCTAATGAATGTAATAATTTTAAAAAAATTATTAAAACTTAGTATTGGCAATAATATCCAAAGGACCAATGGTAATAATAAATAAATTGAATTTATTTTAGAATTATATTTATCTGAAATATTTAAACTATTTTCTTTCATTATTTAATTTATAAGAACCTAGTTAAAAAGGATTATATCCATTATCAATATATCTTATTTTATTCCAGTGTTTGAAGTTTTTTCTAGCTAAATGAAATGCTTTCAGATATTTAAAATTTGATTTATTAATTAAAATTAATAAAAAGTGCTTCATGTAATTTCTGACTGTAAAATTCATGTAAAATCTCTTATATTTATTTTTAGATAAGTGTAATGTCGCAAGTTTAAAAGTAGCAAAAACATTCCAATAATAGATTTTTGGAGATTTACTATCTCCATTTGCAGTTGTAATACTTCCTTTATGCCAAATTTTAGCTTTATGAGTGTAAATTAGCTTAAATCCTTTTTTTAATGCCCTGAATGCAAAATCATTTTGTTCTCCATAAAGAAAGAAATAATCAGAATATTGTCCAACATTTTTATAAATTTGAGCTGAAAAAATCCAAAAAATATCATCTAACATACCCATTTCTATTTCTCTATCATATTGTCCTAAATCTTCTTCATCTCTGTTTTTAACATATGGTAATTGATTTAGTATGTCTTTTGGATTATGCTTTTGACCTATATATTGTAAAGATTTTTTTTTGTTATAATTATATGTTTTTCCAGAAACGATAGCTTCTCCTTTATACTTTTCTGAGGTAATTACTAACTCCTTAATTGCATTTTGATCTATTAAGGTGTCATTATTCATTATCAAAAAATAATCACAATCTATTTCATTTGCTTGTTTTAATGCATGATTAACACCCCCAGTATAACCTATATTAGTTTGAAGTTTCAGAATATTGATTTTATTATCTCTAGGTAATCTATCTGTTAAAGATTTAAAATTCTCTACAGTAGACCCATTATCCACCAATAAAACCTCATAATTATAATAATCTGATTTTAAAATCGATTCTATACAGTCTAGAGTATAATCAATTTGATTAAAGTTTATTGTTATTACTCCAACTTTTGGCTGTAAAGTATTATTCATAATTTAGTTCTTTCTTTTCAAACTTAATTTATCTAGGAAAAACTTTTTTTCTTCATTCTTTAAAACACCCCAAACTAAAAAGAGGAAAATTGGACCAAGTAACAAATTTATGGAAACTAAATCTGTAAAATATGTATCTATAGATATCAATATTAATGAACATAATAATAGGTAGAGCATCAGTTTTAAATTTGATTTATTAAAATTAAAACCGAAAGAAATATTTGTATATATGTAATAAACCCAAAAGAATATAAACGGACTAACTATGTGTTTTAGCATCCAACCATACAATCCAATTTCATTTACGAATATATAAGTAATTATTATATCTAAAATTAAGTAAAAAGTAAAGAAGATACCATGTTGTTTTATACGTCCTGTTGGTGTCATAGCTTGAGTAAAAACATACCACCAAACAAAAAAAACAACTCCTATAAAATGGAAAGGTAGATATTTGGAAGCTTCAAGAAATTCATTAGAATAAAATAATGGAATAATAAGGTTTTTGTAAGGAATACCTAAAAATAGTAGAGGCATAACCGCAAAAGTTCCCAATCTAATTCCATCATTTAGTAATGAGGAAACTTCAAAATTTGATTTAACCTCACAAAATCTCGGATATAAATAGGTAGAAAAAGAAGGTAAAATAAACCCCGTAATCATAGAAGCCCACATTATAATAGGACTATATAAACCTAGACTATCTACCCCTAATTTTGAGATTACAATTGCTCTACATACAAACTCACTAATGATAGCAAAAACACCAATAGTAATACCAAATGTTGAAAACACTAATAATTCTTTCAAAAAAGAATTACTGAACTTAGCGCTTAAAATACTATTGATATTAATATTAAGTTCATTAAAGTAATTGTTCTTAGCAAAGATGAAATTAACTAATAAATTAACTAAATAAGAAAGAGGAACAAATGCTATTGCCCCATCTAATTTAAAAATTAATATTAATGGTACAGCAAGTATTAAATTAACAATAACTATAATAATTCTAGCTTTAGCTATTGTTTTCACGTCCTTAAATGCTTTTAAAATAGAAAAAGGTATACTATCTAAAACTAATATAGGGAAGGAAAAGAGTCCAATGTAAAAATAGGAAAGGTAAGATAAATCGCCAAATACATAAATTGTTAAATATCCGGAAAATAAATATAGTAAAATACAACTTACCAACATGAATAAACCAACTAAAATAATATATGATTTATATGCGGAATTAATTAAGTTTATTGAATCAGGCGAATTTTTATTTTCTGCTATCTGTTTTACAACAGCTTCACTCATGCTTAAAAGTGTAAACTGTGACATTTTTTGAGTTACAAAAGAAAGTTGATCTACTAAACCAGTTCCAAGTGCTCCAAGAAAATAAGCAATTAACTTAATTCTTACTAAACCTGTTAAAAATTGGATTACTCTAGTTCCTGCTAGGAAGGAAGTGCTTTTTAGTAGTGTTTTAAATTCCAAGGATATCTTTTATTTTTTTTGCGGGTATACCTCCATTCAGTGTATTGATTTCAATAGATTTAGTAACACAACTTGAAGCTGCAATAATTGAGTTTTCTTCAACTATGACGCCCTTTAAAATTATTGAATTAGAACCTATATATGAATTATTTTTCACAATAATTCTTGATGAAGATGGTTTATAAATAGTACTTAGTCTTGATTCACCAAGATCTTGATGTGTAATAAAAGTAGTATTCATAGAAATTGTAACATTATTATATATAGAAACTTTATCCCGTAAATCAAAAAAACAGTCCTTACCAACATGACAATTATTTCCAATTTCTAAATTTCTTAAATTGTTACAATTATGAAATCTTATCCCTGATTCAATTACACAATTTTCTCCAATTTTAGCTCCTAATAACTTAATTATTAATTTCACATTAAATTTATCATACCTACTTAATGACAGAAATGCATTTTCATATCCAAAGAAAATATATTTGATAAAAAAAGTTATAACACACCATAACTTGTAGAATGGTAGGCTACAATACTTGTAAAATCTTGAAGAAAAATATGTAAAAAAATCTAAAATCATTACTCTTTTAATTTAGTTTCTAGAGCATTTACTACATATATCACATCATCTTGAGTCATTTCAAAATAACTTGGCAAATTAATTCCTTTACTAAAGATCTTTTGTGAAATTATATTTTTTGGACAACTTTCATACATTGGAAAAGAACTCACTGGATAAAATAATGGTCTAATAGCAATACCATCTGCATTTAGATCTTCAATAATTTTAGTTCTTTTTTGCTCTGATATTTCCCAAGATTCTCCAAAAACAATTGTAGGTTGCCAATAAACATTTTTAGCCCAATTTGGTTCCGGATTCAAAATTATATCATCAAATTTATTTAAAGCAACTTCGTACCATTTAAAAATTTGTCTTTTTTTATCAATAATCTCGTCTGCTCTCTCAAACTGAGCTAATCCTAGAGCTGCTTGAATATTAGACATTTTGTATTTTAAACCAATTTCATCTACCCAAAAATGAATTCTTTTAGCTGGTTTTCTTCCTTGACTCTCTATAATAGAAATTTTTTCTACATAATCTTTTCTATTACATAAAATAGCACCACCTTCTCCAGATGTCAACATTTTAGTTCCATGAAGAGAGATAACTCCAAAATCAGCTACAGAACCTACTTTTTGCCCTTTATACTCAGACCCTACAGATTCAGCTGCATCTTCAATCACAATTATATTATGTTTTTTACCAATAGCAATAATTTCATCCAGATTAGCAACGTTACCATAAGGATGAACCACTATAATAGCTTTTGTTTGCTTTGTTATTGCTTTCTCAATTTTACTAGGATCTAAACACCAAGAATCCTCAAGAACATCAACAAAAACAGCCTTAGCCCCAAGCCATGTAATTGGTGACACACTTCCTATCCAGGTCATATCTGGTACAATAACTTCATCATCTTTTCCGATATCTAGCGCCATTAAAATGATATGTATGGCGCCATGACAACTCGAAGTTGGCCAAACATAAGGTGAATTAAAATAATCTTTTAATTTAGCCGTAAAGCGGTTAAGGTAGTTATAGCAATTCGCTCCCCATCCATTTGTTACAGCATCATTAACATATTCAATTTCTTTACTTGTAATTGATGGTTTTGCAAATAATATTTTTCTCATAATTATATCTTTTTTATTAAACTTGAATGAAGTTTAGTTACAATTTCCTCAAAATTGTTTTGAGGAGCATAACCGGTATCATGCTCTAGTTTTTTGATTGAAAAATCACTTTTATTTAATTTTATGTCATTGTATTTATATTTACCAAATTGCATTTCTTTTCCAGATGGATATAAATTATACATTCTCTCTACATATTCTCTTAATGGTCTCGGTTCACCTGAACCGACCCAGTAGTCACTATTTGCTATTCCTTTTTTACATATTAAATAATAACCAACAGCACAATCTATTTCTGAAACAACATCAAAAGTTTGCTCACCAGTTGAAAAGACTAAATCATCTTTTTTTATCAATTTTTCAAGAGTAACTTGAAGAAATGAATCCTTATCATCATCTGGAGCCATAACATGTGAATGTAATACATAAATTAAATCAATTTTTAATTCTTTAGAAATTAACTGTAATGCTTTTTTAGCAGCTATTTTAGCAACTGAATAGACAACATGTCTGTTGTACTCATTATTTTTTTTATAATCTAAATCAAGATATTTATATGTAAATGCTTCCTCCATTGTTCCAATCTGTAAAAACTTAATACATCCCAGAGTATCAGCTACTTTAAATGCGTTTGCCGTCCAAATAACATTTTGCATTTGAAGATCTACATCTAAATCAGATAACTTAGTTTCCCCACCCCACGCTAAATTCACAAATACACAGGAATCATCTATAACCCAATTAACATCTGAAATTTTCATTTTAAGTGAGCTTATATTTCTCATGTCAATTTTCAAATAAGTAGCACCCACTAACCTACTTTTCCTTATTTCACTGATTTCGTTGTAGTCTTTTCTTCCTAATGCTAGTACTTCTATATTTTTATTTATTAGATATTCTACAAAATAGGAACCTATAAATCCTGTCGCACCTGTAACTATTGCTTGTTTCATTAGTTTTTAATTTTTTTTAAAATATTAATAAAATCATAATTTAAACTAAACTTAGTTTCATTTATAAGAGATTGATTATTAAAAATACTTTGTGTGTGTAAATCAGAATTCAATTCAATTTTTTCACCATCATAAAATTTCTCTGTAATTTTAAAATATTCATTTAAAGTCATCGGAGATGATGCGCCTATATAATAGTCTGACTTATTTTGTCCATTTAACCCAATTAAATAATATGCATTAGCAACATCATCAATGTGAGTAATATCGAATAATTCATCATTTTTTGGTTTAGAATACTCTTTGCCATTCATGATATTACTGATGACATTTGAAATATATCCAGAATTTTCAACTTTTGGATCTAAGGGAACAGATAATCGAGTGTGTACATAATCAATTTTTTCAAGATAAGCTATCATTAAGCACATATCTCGAGTTGCAATTTTAGAAATTGAATAGTCTCTTTGTGAATTATTAAATTTAGAATTATTATTTATTGATAACTCGGCAATGGATTCTTGGATTGTTCCACAATTAACAAATTTTGAACAACCTAATACATTCGCTATTTTAACAGCTTTAGATGAATTAATTGAATTTTTAAACTGTTTATCAAACCCCCCATCTGTTAAGGAATTATTTCCTCCCCATGCAAAATTAAAAAAAACACACTCCTGACCTATCTCAAAATTAATATTCTTTACCTTTTCAGGAAGTGACTCTATGTCATCCATATCAATTATTAAATATTGAACATGTTGACCAAATTTTTTAATTAAATCTTCATCGGAAATTTTTTTTCTTCCAAGACACAAAACACTTATTTTTTTGTCAATTAGAGATCTAACTACACTTGATCCTACAAGACCTGTAGAACCTGATACAATTGCTTTTTTCATAAAATTAAATTTTGACTCCGGTAAATGTTGATAAATCTAGAAAAATATGGTTCATATCTCTTTCTGAAATATCAGAAATGGGAAGAGGAAGATTTACTCCAATTAATGGGTCTTTTATATTAAGTGCAAATTCATGATCACCGTAAAAATGCTCTGTACTTAGATAAATAATCTCTGAATCATCTTCTAAAGATTGAAAGCCATGAGCAAAACCTTGAGGGATAATTACCATTTTCTGATTTTCTGCACTTAATTCGACTGAATCCCATTGCAAAAATGTTTTTGATCCTTTTCTTACATCTACAAAAACATCTAAGATTTTACCTTTTATGCATCTTGGCATTTTTATCTCTCCGTATGGCATCTCCTGATAATGAAGACCACGAATAGCTCCTTTACGATAATTCTTTGAAAAATTAACATTTACTATATCTTTACCATTAAGAATTGTTTTGAGTTCTTCTTTGCAAAAATATCTAGAAAAAACACCTCTAGAATCATTAAACGAATTTGATTCAACTATAAAGGTTCCCTCTAGTTTTAGAGGGGTAATGTTTAATTTATTCATTTTTTTTTATAAGTTTTGTGTAATTATTTATTTGTTCGACACAAATATTAAAAACATTTTCATGTTTGTATCTTTTGTACCATTCTACAGTATAAAATATTGTCTGTTTTAAATCTAATAAAGGTTTCCAATTTAGCTTATCTTTTGCTTTATCAATATTTAATGATAATAATTGAGCTTCATGTAATTTTTCATTTTTGGAAACATCTAGCCAAGAACCCTCGCCATAGGCTTTTATAGTTTCATTTAAAATCTCCTCAACACTAACAATATTGGATGATTCAGGTCCAAAATTCCAACCTTCATCAAAGCTAACGGAATCACTCATATAAGCTGCTAATTTCAAATATCCTCCTAAAGGCTCTAAAACATGTTGCCATGGTCTTTGTGCTTTTGGATTTCTAATTTCAATAGTTTCTTTATTTTCTATCCCGTTTATAACATCAACTATCAATCTAAATGGTGACCAATCTCCCCCTCCAATAACATTTCCTGCTCTGACAGAAGCAATCTTTTTATCACCTGTTGAGAAAAATGATTTTCTGTATGATGAAATAACTAGTTCTGCAGCTCCTTTACTTGCGCTATATGGGTCATGCCCTCCCATTGAGTCAGACTCCTTGTAGCTATAATTCTTCTCTATATTATCATAACATTTATCTGAAGTAACAAAAACACCTGTCATCAACGAAGATGAGTTTCTAAAAGCTTCCAGTAAATTAACAGTACCCATAATATTTATGTCAAAATTGGATACTGGATCTGAGTAACTATCAATTACAATAGGTTGTGCTGCTAAATGAAATAGGATTTCAGGTCTTTCTTTTTCTATAATCTGGGTGATAGATTTTAAATCTCTTATATCTGCTCTATAATCTTTGGTTTTTTTATTTAATTGGCATAATACAAAATTATCTTTTCCAGTTTTAGGATCTAGAGATATACCTACAACTTCAGCACCTAATTGATGTAACCAAGTGGTCAACCAAGAACCTTTAAATCCAGTGTGTCCTGTGACTAAGATTTTTTTATCCTTGTAAAAATTTAAAAATTTTATTCCATCCATGTTTTCCATTCTGCTTTGTTTTCTAACCACATACTATTTAAAATTTTTTTATCTCTTAATGTATCCATTGGCATCCAAAAATCTTTGTGCTTGTATGTATACAATTCATTGTTTGTTGCTAATTTCTTCAAAGGTGTTTGCTCAAAAATAGTTTGATCACCATCAGTGATATAATCAAATACTTCAGGTTCACAAACAAAAAAACCAGCATTTATCCAACTACCATCTCCCTTGGGTTTTTCCCTGAATTCTAAAATTTTATTATTGTCATCAATATCTAGAGCACCAAATCTACCATCAGGTTGTGCAGAAGTCATCGTTATCTTTCCATTATGCGATTTATGAAACTTAATCAAAGCTTTGATATCTATATTTGAAACCCCATCTCCATAAGTTAACATAAAAGGTTCTCTACCTATAAAATCTTCCGCTCTTTTTACTCTTCCACCAGTCATACTATTATCACCTGTATCAAGCAATGTTACTTTCCATGGCTCACTAGAGTTGTTATGGATTTCCATTTTGTTGTTTTTTAAATCAAATGTAACATCACTTTGGTGTAAAAAATAGTTCGCAAAATATTCTTTGATAATATATCCCTTATAACCTAATAATATCACAAAGTCGTTAAAACCATGTTGAGAATAGGATTTCATGATATGCCACAATATCGGTTTACCTCCAATTACTACCATTGGTTTTGGCATATTAACCGTATCCTCACTCAATCTTGTGCCGAAACCTCCTGCTAATATTAATACTTTCATATAATTTTATTTTTAATTATGTTTTTGTACAAAATGAGAAACTATAGTGTTTTATCTTTTAAAGATTTATCTAAAACATTTTTAACATCATAAACAACTGAACTTTCTTTTCTTAATAATTCAAAATCTATCATTTTAAATTCATTGTGTGAAACTGTAAGTACAATAGAATCGAATTTATCTTTTGGAACTGAATTAGTAGATTTTATACCATACTCAATCATAACTTCTTCTTCATTTGCCCAAGGATCTGATACTGAAATATTAACTCCATAGTCTTTTAATGAAGAGATTAAATCAACAACCTTTGTGTTTCTTACATCAGGGCAGTTTTCTTTAAACGTTATGCCTAATATCAAAACCTTTGCACCTTTGATGGGTATATTTTTCTTGATCATGCACTTCACAATTTCTGAAGCTACATAATCCCCCATACCATCATTTATTCGTCTTCCAGCTAAAATAATCTCTGGATTATAGCCATATTCTTGTGCTTTTTGCGCTAAATAATAAGGATCTACCCCAATACAATGACCACCTACTAATCCTGGCTTAAAAGGTAAAAAATTCCATTTTGTCCCAGCTGCTTCCAATACATCATGGGTGTTGATATCTAAAAGATTAAATATCTTGGCTAATTCATTTACAAAAGCAATATTGATATCTCTTTGTGAATTTTCAATTACTTTAGATGCTTCAGCAACTTTTATTGTAGGTGCCAAATGAGTCCCCGCTGTGATCACTGATTTGTATAAGCTATCTACTTTTAACCCTATTTCTGTCGTTGAACCGGAAGTAACTTTTAATATTTTCTCTACCGTATGCTCTTTATCACCTGGATTGATTCTCTCAGGAGAATAACCAGCATAAAAATCTTTATTAAATTTTAAGCCAGAAACTTTTTCTAATACCGGAACACAATCTTCTTCAGTAGCTCCTGGGTATACGGTAGATTCATAAATTACAATATCTCCTTTTTTTAATACTGCCCCAACTGTTTCACTTGCCTTTATTAGTGGAGTTAAAATAGGCCTGTTGTTTTTATCCACAGGTGTTGGAACCGTTATAATGTAGTAATTACAATCCTTGATTTTATCCAACTGATCGGTGCAAAACAGTCCATTTGAATTAGAATTTTCATCAACCAATACAGATTGTAATGTTTCATTATCCACCTCTAAGGTCGAATCAACACCATACATTAACTCTGATATTCTATTTGTATTGATATCAAATCCAACGACAGAATATTTGGTAGCGAAGAGTCTTGCCAGTGGCAAACCAACATACCCTAATCCAATAATAGCTATTTTATCCCTTTTCATATTCTTTTTATAAGTTTTTCCAATACCATTTAACAGCTTCTTTTAAACCTTGTGGCAGAGAAAACTGTGGATTATAATTCAATAATTCTTTTGCTTTTTCAACACTCGCATGAGAGTGAGGAATATCTCCTGCTCTGGTGGGGCCATAAATAACTTTAACTCCTTTTACTTCTGAGTTAAATTCAGACAAGTATTCTTTTAAATACCCCATTAAATCATTCAGCGTATTTCGATCTCCATAAGCAACATTGTATACGGTGTTGATTGCTTTTTCATTTGTTGTTACTAAGCTTAATAGATTCGCTTGTATGACATTATCTATATAGGTGAAATCTCTTGAGTAATTCCCATCTCCATTAATAACAGGAGACTCTCCTTTCATTAGTTGACTTACAAATTTTGGTATTACTGCTGCATAAGCACCATTTGGATCTTGTTTCCTTCCAAACACGTTGAAATAACGCAATCCAATAGTTTCTAAACCATATGTTTTTGAAAAAATATCAGCATACAATTCATTTACATACTTGGTGATTGCATATGGCGAGAGTGGTTTCCCTATAATATCTTCTACCTTTGGCATTGACTCAGAATCTCCATAAGTTGATGAACTCGCTGCAAACACAAATCTTTTTACGCCATTATCTCTAGCAGCTACTAACATATTTAAAAAGCCACTCACATTTACATCATTTGAAGTAATTGGATCTTTAATTGACCTGGGTACAGAGCCCAATGCTGCTTGGTGTAAAATATAGTCTACCCCTTCAGACGCTTTTAAGCAATCTTCAAGATTTCTAATATCTCCTTCGAAAAGTGTAAAATTGGCATTATCTAATAACGGCGCGATGTTCTCTCTTTTACCAGTAGCGAAGTTATCTAAACAAGAAACTTGATTTCCTAAACTCAGAAGTTCTTCACATAAGTTAGACCCAATAAATCCTGCGCCTCCGGTAACTAGAGTTTTTTTATTTGTTAACTCTATATTCATTATAACTATCTATTTTTCAAATACTACCACCGGTAGTCATCTATTTTTATTTTTATTAAATTTTTATAAATTTAATAAATACCAATCTATTACTTTGCGTATT
>MDSY01066499.1_pt1 | contig 21149 bp, 21 predicted proteins | sample 811131 | NCBI WGS metagenome assembly MDSY01 (sample SAMN05326643, study PRJNA326480) | marine metagenome | isolation source: seawater | place: Atlantic Ocean: South West | collected 2010 | reverse complement strand
ACTTTATAAATCTATTTACTTTATAAATCTATTTACTTTATAAATCTATTTACTTTATAAATCTATTTACTTTATAAATCTATATAAAAAAATTGAAATATATTACTCATTACATATATATTATATGCCTAAGAAATTTAAAAAACGCAAAACTAATAGACCCAAAAGGGCCAACACACTTCAGTACGCTGACAAATCACTTGAACAGAAATATGGACGTGTGGTTAAAGAACTAGGATGTAGAAATTTTTCAATAGAACTATTGGATGGACAAGAACGAATGGCTTCTCTAACTAAAGGTGTTGCACGAAGAGCACCAAAACGTCTTAAAATTGGTGATTTAGTATTGATTCATCCAATGAGTGATGATGTTTATGGTATGCAAGAAATTGTAACTATATATGGAGATAGATTTGAAAAACAACTTCGTGATGAAGGAAAATTAGCAATTGTAAAAGAAAAAGAAAAAGAAGTAAAGAAAGAAAATGCATTCGTAATTGATGATGGACAAGAGAAAGAAGCAGAAATTGTTTTTGATGAGAATGACATTGATATAGATTCTATTTAGATTTATAAATTTTTGATTAGAAAATCAAAAATAATATCTTCTAACTCGATACTCATAACATCATTTGTATAATCATCTAAATCCCATTTATTTTTTTTAAAAATTAATTTAATACCTTCAAATAAATAATTACTATAATTTCTAATATAATTTATAGGTTTGTCTATTGAATATATATTTTTTTCTAATTTATTTACTAATTTTTTAGTATCTTTTTCAGAATTAATTATTTTATGTTCAATAAACCATATTGTCCAAGCAGCACAGAAACCTCCAAAATCACCTCTTTTAATATTTTGTCTTTCATTTTCTAATGTTTTTTCTTGAATACCAATTGCATTTTGAGAAAAACTTAAAGGTATATATTTATATCCTAACTTATCTGCAATTTCTGTTTTTATAAAATTATCTTTACTTGTATCTTGAGTATCAAAACCAAAAGAATCCCAACGAATAAGTTCTTTTTTTTTAAAATCTATGAAAAGAGGTGTTGCATGTAGTCCATCGAATTCAGTTCTAAAACTTAAAAGCAATGCAGAATAATCATATTTTCTACTTTTTTCTGCAGCTTTTAATAACATATCTAAATAAGGATGAACATATGTAATATCTTTTTTTTGATATATTACAATCCAAGCAAATTCATGAAATTCATCTAAAAAGGGATGAGGAGAATTCGCCCCATCAAATAACAAATTTTTAAGTATAATATGTGTTTTAGGATTAGGTATATATAATCTTGGATATTTTTGAGATAAAAAATAAAAATATAAACCAATATCTTCTATAAAAGCTTTAAAAAATGTACCATAAGCCTTTTCTATTTTAATTAGATTAACTTTTTCATTATTTTGAATGGGGATATTTTTAGGGTTTATTTCATCTATTTTAGAAAGTTTATTAATCCACTTTTTATCATTTGTATAATCTACTGGTAGATTTCCATATTTATCCTGATAATTTAATTTTTCAAAATCAATTTTTGAGTGATATTTTTTATAATTATTAAAAGGAAGTTGAACTAATAAATGAAGTATTGATTGTCTATTACTATCTGTTTGTGTTATATCATAAATTTGTTTATTTTTAATCACATTTTTAAAAATATAATTAGTTATATCTTTTACTACATATCCATCTATTTCATATTCTAAAATTGGTATTAAAATTGGTTGATTAAATATATCTTTTTCATTTATTTGTAAATATTGTTTAAATTTTAAAAAAAAATATTTCATAAATTTTGTATCTAGATGATTATTATACAAGTAAAATAAAAGAGTACCTCCTTTTGAGTTATAAATATTACCATATTCGCCTGAATTAGTTTCTTTTTTATAATTACTTAAAATATCTACTATTTTTTTATTTTCTCTAAGAAAAAGAGTAGATTGAGGCGGTAATGAATCGATTGGTGTTGTAAATTTAATTTTTTGTTTAATTAAATTTTTAAGTATTATAATTATTTCATTATTTGAAAATATTTCATTATTAAATAATATAAATAAACATGTTTGTTTTAAATTTTCTAAATTATTATAAACATATTTATCTAATATTTTATTAATTAATTTTTTCTTTTTGCTTCCAAAAATATATTGAAGTGTGTTTACATTATTAATATTTTCCTCCATCGTTAAAATTCTTTTCCAATCTATATGTGTTAAATCTTTATGAAAAACAATTTTTTCAATAAATTCAATATTTACAAAATTTATCCAGTTACCATTATTAGTATCTGTATTGTAAACATATTTTGGATATTTTTTTATTAAATATATTAATGTATCAGTATCTTGTAAATCAGCTGCTAATCTAAATCCATCATAACCCTCAAAATTTATTTTATAAACTGGTAAATTAATTTTATCTAATAATTCTAATTTTCCTAATTTTATTAAAACATGATGTAAATAAAAATTATTATTTATTAATATGTCTATTGGATATTTTAATTTTTTACCTCTATATAAATCATTTTTTGTTTTAATTTTTTTAAATTCTTTATAATCAATTCTCATTATATATAGTTTATATAATTATAAAAAAATTGACAAACATTATTATTAATTAATAATAATGGAATCAACAATTGATTGTGCAAAATTTAAAAATAATGAAGGATATTGCTGTTATAGAAATAGTATTATATCTATTCTTCAATCGTTACCTATTTTTTCAGAATTTGTAACTGATAAAGATGAGTTTACTAGATTTTATCAGGAATGTAAGACTAAGGACATTGATGTAAATAAAACGGTTACTTATCAAATATTTAAACTATTTAGCTTGAGTCTTGATAACCCTGATGCAAATCTAAATCCTAGATCATTCGCTGAAGTTATGATTAGTAAGAATCCAATGTGGGGAGAGGTTGCACAACAAGATTCATCGGAATATTTTTTGAGTGTACTCGATAAACTAAAAGAAGAAAAAGGGAAATCGTATAAATTTATTGGAGGTAATAAAATATTATGTGAAAATAAGTATTCACCTTTACAGAATTTTTCAAAATTATGTTATTTACAGAAATACGAAGAGTTTTGTAGTGAAAAATACAAATTTTTAACAAATATGTATTCTCCATATACGAGAATGTTTAATTTTATGGTTAAAAATACAAAAAGTTGTCCTAATTGTAAATTTTCAAATAGTGTTTTCGAATCATCTAGTATTCTTAAATTAAGTCTACCTGACGACAATAAAGAAGAACAATTAAAAAAATTAATTGATATTTATATATCTGAAGAAGAAATTGATGATAATAATATGGTAAAATGTAGATCCTGTTTAATGAAAACAAAATCAACAGTTTCAAATAGTTTTTGCAACCTTCCTAAAATTTTAGTTATCCATCTAAAACGATTTAATATAAATAATTTTGGATTCTTTGGAAGAAAAAAAAGTAATCGAATCATCTATCCGTTAGATTTAGATTTAACAAGTTATGTCAATGATACTAATGAATATAAATATCAATTAGTAGCAGTAAACGTTCATATTGGAACAAGTATGAATCATGGACATTATATTTCTATTGTTAAACTTTCTACCGACAATGGATGGTACGTTTTTAATGATAGTAAAAACGTACAACCAGTTACAGATATTAATAATATTGTTAATAATAATGCATCTATGCTATTTTATTTAAGAAAAAATTAATCTATTCACTTGATCTATTTAGGTGGTAATACTAGAACTATTTGAGTATTTCTAATATTAAGGATTTTTATATCCCAATTAGAAAATTCATCAATATCATAATTATATGGTAATTTAAATCCAATAAATACATTATTATTTATTTTTTTTATCTTAATAATTATATTTTTTAAACTTAATCCATCTAATTTAAGCCTTAATTTATTTTCATTTTTATATTCAGGTCCACCCCACGGTGGGTCAAAAAAATAAACATCAATATTTTTATCTAAATTTTTTAAAGAATTCTTGTTATAACTATTATAATTAGTAAATTTATAATTTGATAAATTTAATTTAAGCATATTATATCTTTCTTCATTGATCTCATATGATAAAACTTTTTTAAATGCAAAACAAAATGAAATAGTATTTCCACCAATCCCACCAGTTCCATCCATAATGGTTAAATTTTTAGAATTTTTTTTAAATTTGAGAATTTCATCAGAAATAAAATAAGTAGTTAATTTTGCATCTTTAACAACACTCACGCTATATAATCCAATATCATCAAATTTAAAACACGTATCCTCTATTCTATTATTAGAAGGAAAAACTATTTTATCTAATTTATCATTCATATTACTATTATTGATAATTTAAATTTTAAATAGAATTTTTATTCTATAAAAAAATATATAAATATTTATATATGATATCAGATTTAGAATATAATAGACAATGGAATGATAAATTATTTAAAAATCATTTACGCGGTGAATCTAAAGAAAAGAACGCTTACATTAAATTTTTTTCAGAAATACAACATAAATTAAGTGGAGACAACGCTTTAGATTTTTCAGCTTTAAATAATTTAGAAGGTACAAAAAAAAATGAACCTCTTGAAAAAAAAGAAGTTTTAAAAAGTGATCAATTATGGGTTGAAGGGAAAAGAAGCAGTTTTGCTCTTTATTTATGGGATTCAAAAAGTGATACAAATTATTATTTGACAGCAAGTTATTATTCAAATTCAAAATATTTTAATTATAGTTTTAGTAGTACTTCTAAAACTATGTATGCATTAAGATATTTTAATAATTATCCAGTTATTGTTTGTTTAGATGACAAGATCCCGAAAAAATATTTTATAATAGATGGCAATTCTTTTAAACACACTAATAATATTAATAAAGCAATTTCTCAATCAGTTAAAAATTATTATTTTTTTAACGACGATATTACTAATACTGTAATAAAAAAAATAGAAAAACAATTAGCACACGATGCTAAAATAAAAAAATATATTATTATTGGATCAGTTACAATTGGTGTAATTATTTTACTTGTATTAATATATATATTTGTTTTAAAAAAAAAGAAAACTATTGTTTATGATGATGATGATGATGAATAATAAAAAAATTGATATTATTTATTTATTAATAAGATTATATGATACATTATATTAAACATAAAATTAAATTTGAAAATTGTGATTACACATTGACTGGATACAGTCGTTCCGGTGTTAGAACTGGGATCTATCTAGAAGAATTTGATATACTTCTAGATGCTGGTCTATATTTTGATAGAAAGCCAAAACTAATTCTAGTAACACATGGACATCTAGATCATATCAATAACCTTTACAGTGCTCTTCTAGATAATATTAATAAACCAACCGTTATGGTACCACAATCTAGTTATAATCTTATTAAAAATTATCTAAATGCACAACATAGTGTTTCTCTTAATAAAAATAGTTTTTTCAACCGTTATAAAATGATAGGTTTGCAAAATGAATATGATATTAAACTATCAAAAAATTTTAAAATAAAAAATTTTAAAATGGATCATCGTGTTGATACAATCGGATATGGTATTAGTATAATTTCTAAAAAACTTAACCCAGCTTATATTGGAAAATCGCAGTCTGAATTAATTAAGATAAAAAATTCAGGTAAGAAAATTGACATTATTAACGAAAAAGGTTTTATTATGTTTTGCGGCGATACGTCTTCAATGATTCTAAATAATCTTCCATTCAATGACTATAAATATATAATCATTGAATGTACTTTTCTAGATAATGATCATTATCCAGAAGCAATAAAAAGAAAGCATCTACATTATCTAGAACTAAAACAATTTTTTGAAAAATATACTGAAACAAACTTTATTTTGATTCATTTTAGCAAGAGATATAAAGATAGTTTCATTAAAAACTTTTTTGAAGAAAAAAATCATCCGAATGTATCTCTATTTATTTAAATAAATTAATTACCTGAATTTTGGTTCAATATAATCTAAACCTAATTTTTTAAATATAGCTTCTTCTGATTTTGTTTTTATCTTTTTCCCATTTTCTTTAAATAATCCATATTCTGATAATTTAAAATTTTTACTTTTAGCAATATTTCTCATTTTTTTATTTAAATCTCCACTACCAGTAAAATATAATAGTGCAGAATGATAAGATTCATAAGAAATAAATCTTATATCAATTCTCCTAACTGGATTATCTTTATATTTTCCAAATCCCATATACTTAGTAGTAATATTTTTATCAGTCATATCGTCTACTAAAAATTTTTGTTTATTATTATATTTTACCGGTTCTTTTAAAAAATTTACAAATCTAGTTAAATGTTTAGATGATTCTTCATCAGATAGTGTATCTTTAGTTCCAAATTTTGTTAATAAAATATCAATATCACCTGATTTTGATTTCATTCTTCTATAAGAACCACATATTTCAAAACAGTATTTATTTTTTTCTATTAAATTATCTTCTTTATTAATCTTTTTAGTTATTTTTGAGATCATATTATAAACTTTATCTATTTCTTTTCTAGGAATATTTTCTTCAAAAACACCATGATATTTTAATCCTAATTTAATTTTATCATTCACTTCTATTTTATTATTTTTAATCATTTTTCTAAGTTTTTTTATGGTTGTAGCTCCTTGATTATATAAATCAATTGCATTACTTCTACCTATTCCAATAATTTCCATTAATTCATTAGTACCGTCGTTTTTTTTATTATCAAATTTAAAATCTTTAGTTTCATCTAAATTACCATCTTCTACAATTTCTTTAATTCTATCTAAACTTCCTTTACCAACACCATCAAAATCTTTTAAATCCATATAATTTTTCTTGGTTATTTTGAAGTCTAAATTTTTAACAATATTAATTAAATTATTGAGATACCTAAGTCTAAACCCATTTCTATTAACAGATTTAGTTTCTTTTTTTTTTCGTAATTCATCTGTTTCAGCTTTGATCATATTTGTTAATTTAACTAATTCATCAATAATCTTATCATTCATATAATATAAATGTTAAAAGTATTTTAAATGATTTTCAATTTTTAATTTTCTCTTAGGATTATATGAAAAAAAATTTCAATGATTTTAATAAATTTATTAAAATTCAATTTAAAAATAAATGGAATATTCCAGGAATATCTATTGTTATTTTTAATTCTGACGACATTTTACATACTTTTACATATGGATATGCTGATTTACAATCAAAAAGAAAATTAAAAATAACTGATAAATTTTGTATAGCATCCTGTAGTAAATCTATCTTATGTACAGCAATATCATCTTTAATAGAAAATAAAAAAATACCAAATATATGGAATATGACACTTGAAAAAGCATGGTCTAAAAATATACATGAGTCTTTTAAAAAAGTTAAAGTTAAACAATTGGCTCAACATAATAGCGGAATAGCAAGTACACCGGATAATCCAGATGATATTAAAAATTTTAAAAAATATTCAAAAATAGAAAAAAAATTAGAAAATTTAAATGGATATGATAGTAGAAAAAAATTAACTAATATTATATTAAAAATAGCTCCTATATATGAACCAGGTAGTAAATTTGTATATTCTAACTGGGGTTATGGAATTTTAGCAGCAATTTTAGAAAAACATACAAAAAAAAAATATTATGATATTATTGAAGAAGAAATAATGAAACCTTTAAATATTGATGCAAAATATGAAAAATTATTTTATGGAAAAGGATATGTTAATGGTCATTATAATATATGGTGGGATAGAAATAAAAAAAACAAGTTAATTTCTTTAAAAAAAAATCAATTTGTTAATCCATTATATGAATCTCCTGCAGGAGAGACCTGGATGAATATGATTGATTCTGCTAAATACTGTCAAATGTTTTTAAAAATTTTAAAAAATAAAAAAAGTATTTTAAAATTATCAACTGTTAAACATTTAACACATAACTCATTTGAAGATTATGGTTATGGATGGTTTATTAATAAACGAGGGCACATTTATCACGGAGGTAATTATTTTCACACAACAACACATTTTCATATTATACCTGATCAAAATATTGGTATTGTTTTTTCTGTTAACAATAATTTTAATGATAAATGGAGTATTGTTAGTTATCTTAAGAATATTTAATTTTATAATCAGATATAATAATTTGTTGTTTTCCAGATTTAATTGTAATTTTCCTATTCTTCTTTAATTTTTTTAAAATTAAATCAAATTCTAATGTTTTTGTTTTACCAAATAATATAATTGAATCATTATTTTGTTCTAATTTATCTAATTTAAATAATTGATTATTAATTTCTTCCATTTGTTTATCTAGTAAAGCTTTAATGTTTTCTTTGAAACTAATTTTAGTTCTTTGTAGAAAAAATAGGTTTGTTTGTAATTTATCTTTTATTCTTTGTAATTTCATTGAATCCTCTTCTAACAAATATTCCAATCGATTTAATAGCATAGTGTGTTCATTTTTTAAAATTCTTAAATATGATTTATTATGATCAATAATAAATTGTCCAGCTAAAGATGGCGTAGGTGCAGTAAAATCTGCAACTAAATCTAATAATGGAATATCAACCATATGTCCAATTGCACTTAATACCGGATAATCTAAATTATAGATATATTTTATTAATTTTGGTTTACTAAATCCAAATAAATCTTCAAAACTACCACCGCCTCGAGTAATTAATATTAAATCATACTCTTGTAGGTTCTCTTTAGTTTTTAATTTTTTAATTAAATTCCTCGGACATTTTTCTCCTTGTACAACACAATTTAATATATCATATTTTAATAATGAATTATTATGTTTAATATTATAAAAAAAATCTTGGATAGCAGCACCTGTTTCGCTAGTAACAATTAAAATATTTCTAATTGGGTTAGGCAATGATTTTTTCTTATCTTTATTAAAAAAGCCATCATCTTCAAATTTTTTCTTATATTTCATATATTTTTTATAAATTTTTCCCTGCCCTTCAACAGAAATTAAATTATTAACTATTAAACTAATATCACCTCTTGGTTCATAAAAATTAATAGATGCTTCCAATATTACTTTATCACCGTCTTTTAGTTCATCTTGTAACATTTTTATTTTAGAATTCCAAATAATTGTTTTAATTGAACTTTCTCTATCTTTTAAATTAAAATATAAATGGCCATGTGAAAATTTTGGATTAGAAATTTCACCTACAATTTTAAAATTACTAGTAGGTAATGAATTTTTTATAAGTTGAGATATCTCATATATTTCTAAAGAATTTTCCATAATATAAATATTGCTAATATGCTCTTAAACAATTTAAACATCGATTTCTTTAATTGTAGGAAGTTCAAGTAAAAATTTATTATCCGTTTTTTTGCTAATTTTTAAAAACTTTTCAATTTTATAATTTTTATAACATGCATATAATACATAAATAGTCATTACAAAAATTATAATTATTTTTATGATCCATAATGGGTAACCACTCGTTTTATCTAAATATAATGAAAATTCATTAAAAATAATATATACAATTGTAAAAATATTAACTACATTTATTACTCTATTATCATTTCTATTATTTTGTTTTAATGGTTTAATATAAAAAGAAATTAAAGTATAAAGTATTTGGTAAAATATCAATAAATAATTTACAATTAGATAATTATATTGATTACTATTATTTAATACTATTAGACATGTTGGTAAAATCAATGCATCTTTAAATAATAAGTTAACAAAAAACCATAATTTAAATCTAGGTTTAAATCTATTATGAAGAAACATATAAATACTTTTATAATATAGTCTATTTTGACCATAAAGTATATATAAAATAATTGATTTTAATCCAAAAATTAAAAAAAGAAATAAAAATAAATTTGATAATTCAAACCAAAATTTTATAAAATGGAAAGAAGTTTCTTTAATAAAACTGACCATACTCCATAATAGTAACGGTGTATAATTACTCAAACAAAATTTTAGTATTATTTTCTTAATATTTGTCAAGTTAAGACTTTTTTTACATCTATAATTAATTATTTTAACTAATAAGGTTATTAAAAAACTTATGATCCATGAAATTAGAATTATAATTATAGTTATATCATTTAAAGTAGAAAGCGTTGATTCTATATTAGTAATATCTGTTGTATTGTTTGATTCACTTTGTGAATATATTGTTGTATTAACTGTATTGTTTGATTCACTTTGTGAATATATAATACTATTAATTGTTTCATTTTCTAAAGGCAATCCTAGCCAACCTAAAAGTAACCATTCTATAAATATATTAAAACAATCTGAACATTTTTTTAAACCCACGTATTTACTATTATATGTTATTAATCCAATAATTTCCATTTGATAAATAAAGTTATAGCTGCTACTAAATGCATAGTTAAAAAATAAACTTTTAACAGTAAATATTGAGGTAAAAATTAATCCTAATAATAAATATTCTATCATTAGTATTAATTGAACTTTTCTTTTAAAAGGGTTATTTCTATATTTATAATTATATTATTATAATCCTGTTGTAAATTATATTCTGTGAAATTATTATACACCTCGCCTAATTCATTTCCTCTACTGTCTAATAAAACTAGCTTTAAAGTATTAAAGTTTTTTAAGTCATTATTTAAAAAATTTATTTCTCCTTTACCCATTAGAATTGTATAATCAGTCCCATCAGAATATGGGTAAAGAATAGATAAAGCATCGTTAATATTATGATCTCTAGAAGTATCTTTAATTTGTTTAAATTCTTTAAATTTAAGAAAAAAGCATTTTTCATTGTAAGTATTAATGTAATTTTTGTCTACTATATAGTAAGTATTTTCTGAAACCCCAGTGCCAACAAATTTAATTTTTTTTGTTATTATATTATTATTAATACTTAATATTTCTATTATTTGGTTTGTTGATGAATCGATAAGCAGTGACCCTTTATTAATTAATTTAGAGTATGATGTATCAAGTAAATTATTACTAGAAATATTTATTTTATTATGACTATTATAAAGACCTAAATACAAAGGAGCAATTTGAAAATTATCTACAAATGCTGTTGTAAATGTAATCTCACCATCAGGTGTTATATTATCTATAAAATATGGATTAGATTTAATAATTAATAAATTTTTACCATTACTTGAACTAAGAATATATTCTTTTTTATTGATAGTTAGAGTTATTTTATTTTGCTCAGAACTTACAGTTAACATGTTATTCTCAATAAATAACTTGGCTTTATTCGTATCTGTTTTAATTACTTTAACATAATTTATTTTTAATCCGTTATCATTAGTAAAAATTTTTGAAGGTATTACCATATCAGTAACTTTAATTGTTTTTATTTTTTCATACTTAGATGTAATACAATATTTTGAATAGTTAACCTTTTCATAATCTGTTACTTCTCCTTCGCTATTATAAATATTAAAATAATATTGTCCAGTTGGATTAAAATTTATACTAAAATTAAAAGGATTTTTTTGTTCGTCTAAACTTCTATCTTTAGAATGAATTTTTAAATTAAAATTGATCTTTTCAAAATCATTAGTTTTTTGATTAATAAATTGCATTTATATTTATATAGATATATTAATATTTATATAAAAATTATTTATATAAATATTTAATTATGTGCGACAAATGAAATACCACTAAGACTTAACCAATTGTGATCTCTGCCACCAGCAATATACCTTATTTGACCATTTGGTGAAACATCAACACGAGTTGTTTTTGCATTATTGTTAACATTAAATACCATCTCGCTACGAGGTCTATATCCACGAGGAAGAGTTGCTAAATGGGTTTTACTATTATGTTTAATTAATCCTGTAACTGTGACTAATCCATTAACTTTTGTATAACCAAATCCTTCGTATTTTTGGTTAAGACCATTATAATCTTTAACACCTGGTGCTTTTCCATCTCTTTTAATTTCAAGAGCACCATTCCAAGGTCCCCATCTATATTCATTTCGTCTACTTCCTCTATAATTAGTAAGTTGTTCTACTCTTTCGCATATACATTTTTGTCCCTTATATACTGACTCAAATTTTTGATGAATTAATCCACGCCATGGGACAGTAGTAGTTAAAACACCAAATGCACCATATAAATTTGTTTTTAATTCAATTCGACTTGTTGTTTTAAATTCAGTAATAACGCCTTTTTGCATTTTATTACGATATTGTTGAGGAGTTGCATTAATATTTCTAGTATCTGGCATATTATTTTTAATAAAACCATTTATTTTAAAACCTTTTTCAGCCCACATAGTAACAGCTCTAGTACTATGACTTCTATTTGAAGACATACCAACAATATTTAAGCTATTTTTTTCATGAATACCTGCTGAAATTTGTGCAGAATTAACTTCTTTTCCTCTATTAGCACCGCCAAACATAATACCATGTCTTGAAATTTTAGTTAGACCAGATGGATATTTTATAAGATTTGGATGATGACCTTTAATATTCACGGCACCTGATGTATAAACTGGTCCATTTATTGATGTAGGTCCATTAAGTGTTGTTCTACCATGAACTAATGTACCTCTACCAAAATCTTGTGCGTAATTAATAATTAACTGAGAATTTTGTTTATTTCCTCTTCCTATATGAACTAATGCTCTTCCTAGTGAACCTTTTTTACCACCTCTTTTATCATTCCACATTCTCAAGTCAGTGCCTTTAAGCGTAAACCCATTAGTTGTTACTCCATTTGCATTTAATTGACCTTTATGAATAACATTACCAGTAACATCAAACTTGTGTGCTTCCTTTGCTTTATTATCATCTTGGCATTTACCATTAGAACAACTGTTTCCCCAAATAGCCATACTTTCGTTTTTATCATCATGTAAAATAACACGTAATTGATTTTTATTAGGACCAGTTCTTATTTTTTCAATTCTATAAGGATCTGAATCATCACCTTTAGTTTTTTTATCATATAAATGAAGTGGTCCTGCAATTTCAGCTTTTCTAGTTTTGATAGTATCTGAATCAATGGATTTTGATTTTAAATCACCAGTTTTAAATTTACTTGTTTCTAATATCCCTCCAGCAGTATATTTAATATCGTTTGGTAAAATATAATTATTTTTTAAAATAGGTACTTCTTTAATTTTTGTACCATCTTCTTTAATAAAATCAGATGCTTTAACAACACCTTTTAAAATAAGATTACCATCCATTGCTAAAAAGTCTTGATCTTTCATTTTAGGCATTTTTTTAGGTTCCTGTTCTTCTTCTTCTTCTTCATCATCATCTTTACCATAGTTTTTATCGACAGAAGCTTCTTTAGTGCCTGTAGCTTCTAAAATCTTAGGCTGTTTTAAACTTGATTCATTACTAAATTGTTCAATACTATCAGTATCATAAATATTTGAAAAATTTTCATCGACGTTATTATCTATCAATTCACCAAAGGCATTATAGAAAATTTCTAATGACATGTATATATATAGCTGATATTTTTTATATTTAAAAATTAATTTTTAAATATTTTTTATTACCAATTATTAGAAGCAATATTAATGAACTTATTAAAAAGACACGGTTGTTATTAATAAGTTTAGTAAGATAATGAGTAAAATGAGAATGATTACTTTTTATTTTATTATTTAATTTTAATGGTAACTTAAGTTTTTTACAATAAATATCAATATTGCGATTACCATTCCCATGTATAAAAAATGTTTTATTTAAATCACAGTCTATATTTCTAACTATTTTATAATCTTTTATTTTCCAAAATTTTTTAGAGAAAGGAATCGTGTAAATGTGTTCATTTACAATTCTTAATTTTAAATTGTATTTCTTTTGATAATAAAAAATTTTGTACCCTATATCTTGGTCATCATTCAGATTACCACATTCTTTTAAACATATTTTTAAAAATTCCTTTATTTTACCAACATAACCAACATATACACCTGTATTTGGTTTTTTATCATATTTTAATAGATATTGATATTTAAAAGCATAATATGATAAAAAATTTATTAAGGGATTATTATTACTATTTTCATTACCAAATATAATATCACAATCTAAAAGTTTAAAAAAATTTTTAAGACTGTTTGCATTATTAACAACTAATACATCAAACCCATCACAAAATCCAATTATTTCATTATCATCTAAATTAGAAATATTTTTATACATTAATTTAAATTTCCATAACAATCCCTTCCATTTTGATTTTTTAGCTAAATTTATTAAATTAAATCCATTTCTTTTAGCAGATTTAATTAAAGCAGGGTAATATCCATAATCATGTGTAGCAATAGTAAATAATTTCATATTATAAATACTTTTATTTTAAATATATTTAAAAAAACTTTAAAAATATTTAATTTTAAAATATATTTAATTTTAAAATATATTTAATTTTAAAATATTTATCTCTATTTATTATATATGATGTCTCAAGAAGCTATGAATAACATTAAAAACGATGTTGTCAAAGTTACAGTAATGAGTGTAGTTAGTGGCTACCTTTCTGGTAAAAATCTTATGGACCAAGCTTGGCAAATGAACTTGGCATACACCTTGTTAGGTTTTGCTCTTTATGAAGTAGTTTTAGCTAAACATGTTCCTGAAAAAATATTAAAAGAACATACTCCAATGGTCAAAGATTTAGCTAAAGTTGCTACTATGATGGTTACTGTTAAACTTTTATCAGCTCGTGATGTAAATGCTCTTATGGATCAAAAATGGATGATGGCTAGTGCATTGACTCTTGCTGGATTTGCAGTTTATCATTTAGTTACTAAAAAATTAATTGATACTTCTGATAAAAAAGGTGACTGGAAACAAATATCAGATGATTGGCTTAAAGTAGGTACTATGTTAGCAGTATCACACTATTTAGGCGGTGGTGATGTAACTGATGCAAATTTTGTTCAGTCGTCAGCTAACACCGTTTTAGGATTCAACATGGGATCATTAGTTGACTTCTCTGGTGGAAATTAAATTAATTAAATTTTTATAATAAATATTTAATTAATCTGATAAAAAATAGTTAAATTACCCTCGTAATTTTCAAGTTTTAATGCAAATTTGTCATTCATTAAAATATTTTTTTTACCTATATTATTCGTTTCCAAACTATATTCTTTAAAATATTTCAAATCTAATAATTTACAAATAATATAATAAACTTTTTTAAATTTAATTTTTTTATTTAATCGAATAAAACCAGCTTTATTATTAATAACTTCACGAATTATTATATCTTCATTAATTTTTATATCAAAAACATAAGTCTGGTTGTCTTCTTTTGAGGATAAACTTTTAGTTAGAACGGTTGAGTGAGAATATGACATATATATATATATATAGATTTTATATTTATGTATATTTTTATACTTATTTATTTTTTGTTTAATTTGGAGGTGATATGAAAATACTATTAAAATCTACTCCAATAAAGTAACATTTACATATCGTTTTACTTCTACTATTTTGTGTAAATTCGATATAAATATCATTAGACCGTTTCGAATAACTATTAATTTGATTATTAAAATATTCATTAATTTTAAAAAACTTATCTTTTTCAAATGGAAGTTTTGATATTTCAATAGAATATGTATCGATTGCATTATATTCTATATTATCTGATATATCTATTAAATCCGCATATTTTTTTTTTTCAATCTTAAAAAATGTTCTTTTAGTACCGTCTTTCATTATTATATCTAAATTATAAACATAGTTTGCATCATTATTATTTGAATCATTAAAACTGTATTGAGATTTAACATAATTAATAGGAATAGGTTCTGTTAAAAAAGAAAGATCACTCATTATAATTAATGATATTTTATTTTTAAATATAAAAACTGATTATTATTAATATGAATATATTATTTCATTTAATAATATTAAATCCTCTAGTAAAAGAAAGAATAAAGGATTTTATTAAACAAAAATATGATGTAATAGATCTTGATTATATTAATGAAGAAGTTCTCAATCAAGAAACTTTTCAAAAAACTTATAAAAAATATTTAAATTTTAAAGAGAAAAAAAACGATAATTTTAAAGAAATTGATAAAAAATTAACATCTATTTGGGAAAATAGTGTAAGAGATACAGTTGAACAAAATATTCCAGAAAAGAAAAAAGTTGTTGTAATCGGATTTTCTCATCATTATAGAATACTTTCAAAAAAAATAGAATTTGATACAAATAAATTTTTTTTAGATGATAATATAAAAAAAACCACTAAAAATATAGTAAAAAAAAATCTTAATGATAATTTTAGTAAAATAATAGCAGGTGCTTATTTGCTTGATAATATTGATTATCATCACATTAAAAAAAAACTAAATTTAATAAAAGAGTCGTATATAAAATCAAACTATATATTAAAAACAGAAGAAGAAATTTTTAAAATAGTAAATCTTTCAACAAAAAAAATAAATTCAAATGGATTATGGATTAGTTTAAAAGATGATTATAAAATAAATAGCTTAATTCATCCTACTAAAAATTATATTTATTCATACTTGGATCCTGTTTATAGTTTATTATCTTCTATTAAATTTTCAAAAGATTTAGAAAAATCTTATAATAATAATAAAGTTCATTTAAAAATTAATAATTATGATAAATGTCGTAAAAAAATGAGTACAAAAAGATATTTGTACTTAATTGAAAAAAAAGGATTTATTCCTTTTGAAAAAGGGAAAAATATTAAATTTTTCTCTCAATCACCAGCTAAAATTCTAGACAAGGAAGAGATTAGTAATGTTTATCAAAAATTTAAAGAAATAAACATTATTTAATAATTAGATAAAAACAATACTATTAAAATACCAAAAATACAGTAATTACCTGGTCCAAATTCTTTAGTATTTTTTAGCATATTTTTAATCTTATTTTTATCAAATGTCTTGTATTTATTTTTATAAGATACATAAGATAATTTATTAATATGAATATAAGTTTTACTTAATAGTTTTTCAAAATAGTTATTTCCAAAATCTTTTAATAATTCTTTTTTATATTGATAAAAATTATCATGATTATTATTATTAAAACAATCAATTGCTTCAGTTAATCCATAGGCAACACCCAATTGGTAAGTTAAAAATAATGCTAATGGTAACATAAAAAAGATATAACTATTATTTCTAAATTTTAATATAAATGCTATTAAAACCATCATATTTGTAACAACATCTGAAACCCCATCACTTATCATACCAAGTTTTGATAACATATTATATCTTCTTGCAAATCTTCCATCAATACAATCTAATAAATAGCCAATAAAATAAAAATAAATAAATATTTTTGGTCCATTGTTTTTATATAAAAAATAAGAACTAAGTATTGTTGAAATTGTAGAAAGTAGTGTTACTTTATTTGGCGTTAATCCTAATCTATAGAGTAATGGTATTAAAATATTAGAAAGAGGAATAAAAATATAATTATCTGCCCAACTTTCAAACATAGAATCATTGCCATATTTAGATCCTTTCATTATTAATAACTTAGATTTTTAAATATTTATATATATATATATTTAAAAAACTCTTTCAAAATTAGTCTTAATACATATTTTATTTAATGTATTTCTATTACAATTTTTAGCATCAACTAATTCAAATATTCCTTTTAACATATTATATTTTAATTTAGAATCTCTTTCATCTTTACCTCCAATATCTGGTCCTTTATTTATTTCCATAAAATGTGCATCTAACTTATCAGAAGGTGCGATATCAGCCCCAAATAATTGAAAGAGAGTTGAGTCTGGGTATTTTTTAATACGACATATATTATCTTTTAAAGCATTAACCATCAAGTAAAATTTTTTTTTAACTATTTTATCAAAATATTTAGATTTACGAGATCCTAAATAATTTCTAAAATCTTGAGTAGTTAATGGATTTTCTACATAAACTTGTCTATCGATATAACCAGTTGTAATATTTTTTTTTGGATCTATAGAGTTGTAATCAAAAAATTCTGGTGTATAATAAACAAATCCATCACGATAAATATAACCTTCTACTTTTCCTTTTCTACAAATTATTGCTAAATAATATCTAAGATTAATTTTTCTTTTATTTATTAAAAATGGATTATTAAGATAATCTTGAATTAAGTAATATTTTTTTTTTTTTCATTTCATACTCAACAGTTTTAATACTATTTATCATTTTTAAGCCTAGTTGTCTTTGTCGATGGTTTTTAAGAATAAATTTTGGTTTATTAATTAATTTTTTTTTATTTTTAAAATGTTCAACAAATCGTTTTACATCACTATAAATTCTTAAGTTAAACGTTTCAGGCATTATCATCGAGGCACGGTTACCGTATTTTTTTTTTAGTGTTTTAAAAATTGCATTTTTACTTGCAATTGTATCACAACCGTCTATCATAAATATTTTTTTATTTTTACTCCCAACTAGTTTTCTAACTTGTTTTTCACATGAATTATATCCACATGGTAGGTAATATTCCCAATCTGTTAAATTTAACTTCATTCCTCTTTCTATTAAAACTTTTTTTAATAATTTTGGTAAATAATTTGATTTACATGAAGTTCTATAATTAGTAAAATTTTCACTAACATTTATTACTGATAAAATCAATAAAATTATCAATATTATTTTTAAATTCATATACAAGATTTTAGAAAAAATTATAATGAACTATTTAATATAATTTGTATAATAGTAAAAATTAATGCTTTTAATAGAATTCTATAAAATATATTCATATCATCTATGTTAACAATCATATCAAACTCTTGATGTGATAAAATAATAAAAATAAAAAAAGTCAATAAATATTTTTTAATAATACTAATAATATTTAATTTTAAATTATTTTTAACAGGTATTAGTGAATCTTTTTTTAATAGATTTACTTTGTGAATATTCACTTTGCTAAGCTTTTTTGAGAGTGGGTTGTTAGTAAATGAACTGTAATTTGTATCAACTGATTTATCTGAAGGGATTGCTCTATAAACATTGTTACTTGGTTTAGATTTTGTTATTACCAAATCTCTTTTTAAAGTTTTCATATCCATTTATATACTTAACTTAGATTATAAAATGATTCACAAAGTGAATCATTTTATATTTTTATAACGATATTTTTATAACGATATTATTTATGTTTATCGTACATTAAATTGAGTAACCTATATTTAGTGTTAATTATTTTTCTTCCATGTTTATCTTCTTTTTTTTTTAATAAATCAGAGTCTACTTGTAAAATTTTTCTTTCTAATAGTTTTCTAATTTTATTAAATTCTACAATAGTAAAATTATCTATCATATTTCCATAAGTCGAATATACTATCATGCACTCGATAGAATCATTGCTTATTTCAGGAATTGCCTTTTCGCCATAATCACTTTTAGTATAAATTATTTTTAGTGAATAATTCATATAATCTAAATTTTCTTCTATACAATAATTTTCTTCAAAAAATGATTTCTTAAATTTTTCTAAATTAAATATTTTTTTTTCAGACCAATCGCCTAGTTCATATATTACCATTTTAGGTTCTTTTCTTGATAATAATAAATTACCAATATCTGTTGGATTAATATTGACTATTTTCATACTATAATCTATATCTGAAATATATGATTTGAATAGTAAACACGTACCGTATATTTCACATCCTTCTATATTTAATAGTGTGCCTATATAATTTTTATTGATGTTTGTCATATCAGTTCCTTCTTTAAAAATTAGAAAAGTTATTTCATATACATGTTTATTATTAAAACCAATCACTTGTGTTTCCATATTATTACAAGAAGGATATTGTTTTATTTTTGAATACTCTGCAATTGATTCTAAAAAATTTGTTTCATTACACGGATGTACTATTAATTGTGTTAGTAAATGATCCAGATAACTAGGATCATTAAAATTAATACCATCTAAATTACTTGGATCAATACTTATCATACTAAACTTTTTTTGTTCAAAGATAAGATCATTGTTTGTTACAATCATTTCTTCTAATTTTTGTTCCATTAATTGATAAAATGACTCATTTTTTAAATAGATATTTTCATGTTATAAATTAAACCATTAACAAAAGTCCCTTTTTTTTTAATAGTAACACCGTCTATTTCATATAAAATACCTTCTCCATGTAATAAATTATCAACATAATTACCTTTTTGAAATAAAGTACCATCAGCTCTGTATCTAAATCCTTCTCCATGTAATTTATCATTTTTATAAAAACCCTTTTCAAATATATTTCCTTCATTATCATATATTGCACCTTTACCATTTAAGACATTATCAACATAATTACCTTCCTCTATAATGACAGTACCCTCTTGATTATATCGTACACCTTTTCCGTTTAATTTATGATTTTTATAAAAACCAGATTCTACTATAATTCCATCTGTATATTTTTGTCCAGTTCCATTTAATAAATTATCAATATAATAGCCTTTTTCATTAATAGTAATTCCATCTTTTTTATATCGAATACCTTTTCCCTGTAATTTGTTATTTGTATAAATTCCTTCTTCTAATAAAATACCATTTTTATATTTTTGGCCAAACCCATTTAACCGGTTACTAATATAAGAACCTTTTTCACTAATGGTAATACCGTCTATTGAGTAGCGTTCACCCTTACCATTTAATTTATCATTTTTATAAAAACCAGATTCTACTATAATTCCATCTGTATATTTTTGTCCAGTTCCATTTAATAAATTATCAATATAATTGCCTTTTTCTTTAATAGTAACACCATCTTTTTTATATCTAACTCCTTCTCCATTTAATTTATCATTTTTATAAAAACCTTTTTCTAATAAAGTACCATCAGATCTGTATCTAAATCCTTCTCCATGTAATTTATCATTTTTATAAAAACCTTTTTCTAATAAAGTACCATCAGATCTGTATCTAAATCCATCTCCATGTAATTTATCATTTTTATAAAAACCCTTTTCAAATAAAATTCCATTTATATCATATTTCATCCCTTTACCTGTTGGTATTCCAACACTAAAATTACCTTCATACATTAATTTCCCGTCAAAGTAGTACGATTTACCTGTGCCATTTAACTTGCCATTCATAAAATT
>MDSY01023687.1_pt1 | contig 21158 bp, 21 predicted proteins | sample 811131 | NCBI WGS metagenome assembly MDSY01 (sample SAMN05326643, study PRJNA326480) | marine metagenome | isolation source: seawater | place: Atlantic Ocean: South West | collected 2010 | reverse complement strand
AGCTCCATAGATTAATCCAAAATATGTTATAGAATGTAGGACTATTTGACTTGTGCTAGTGCCTAGGACTTTGATGATTTTTGTTATTGCAAGAAATCTAAATGTTTTTTTTCGAATTAGCCAATATCTGATAAATTCAATGTAGGAATACATTAAAATTGAAAGAGCTAGAATAATAATTAATGTATTTGAAAACTTTTCAAGAGAAAAAAGTGAAAATGATCTGCAAATTAATAGTCCTAAATAAATTATGATTGAATTAATGATGCTAATACTTAAAAAGAAATAAAGTAAACTTAATGCATGCTTGTTATATTTAGGTAAGATTAACGAAGATTCATATCTTAAGCTTCCAAAAACAACACAGGTATTGAGAATGGATGTATAAAGTGTAAATATTCCAAATTGTTCAGGGCTATAAAGACGTGTAATTATTGGCATTGTAATTAACGGTATTGCCTGGCTAATTATTGTACCTCCCAGTAAAATTAACGAGTTTTTAATTTCTTTATTATTTTTTAAATTAATTGTTTTGATAGGTAATAAATGTTTTATTTTGTTATAATTTTTTGAAATTGTTAACCTATTCATGATTTTTGAAATTGTACTATTGTTTTGAAAATATTTGAATTACGATACTCTTTTAATTTTACTGTAGATGTTAAGCTTTTATTATATAAAATTTTAATAAGGGTTTTTAAAAAAAATGAAATGCAGTAAAATAAAAAGCTATGAAAATTTGTGTAGTAGGAGCAGGGCGTTGGGGAAAAAATCATATACGTACAGCGTATGAATTAGGTGTTTTGGGTGCCGTTGTTGATAGTAATCCTGATACTAAAGATTTTATTGAAGAAAATTTTCAAGGTATTCGTTTTTTTTCTAGTATCGAAGATGATGGTGTATTAGATTATGATGCTTATTCTGTGGTGATCCCAGCAGAATATCATTTTAATGTCGCAAAAAAATTGTTATTAGCTGGTAAACATGTTTTGGTTGAAAAACCAATTACTTTAAATTCTCAAGATGCTGCTGAGTTAAATGATTTAGCGCTTAAGCATAATTGTGTGTTGATGGTGGGGCATTTGTTGTTATTTCATCCAGCTATATTAAAAATTAAAGCGCTATTAGACCAAGGTGAAATAGGTAAATTGCAATATATGTATTCTAATCGTTTGAATTTGGGAACAGTTCGTACTGAGGAAAATAGCTTATGGAGTTTTGCTCCTCATGATTTTTCCATTTTTCAGTTTCTTACTGGAACTTATCCAGATTCTGTCAATGCATCTGGCGGTGCTTTTTTACAGCCTCATATTCATGATACAACATTAACATCGATAGAGTACCCTCAGAACATTAAAGGGCATATTTTTGTTAGTTGGTTACATCCTTTTAAAGAACATCGTTTTGTTGTTGTAGGGTCTAAGGGGATGTTATCGTATGAAGATTCTAATCCAAAAAAGGAATTGTTGTTTTACGAAAAAGGTATTGATTTTATTCAAGGTGAACCGGTTAAGCGTGATGGTGCTACACAGGTTATATCGTTTGAAAAATCTCAGCCACTGAAGGCTGAATATAAGCACTTTTTAGATTGTATTAATGGCAAAGATCAAAATGATAGAATTAGTGGCAAACATGGATTAGTTGTTTTAGAGTTGTTAGAAAAAGCGCAAAAGTCTTTAGAAGTTATTAAAGTATGACAACGAGTACTACATTTTTACATGATACTGTTATTTGTGATGAATCAGCTCAATTAGCTGATGGGGTTAAAGTGTGGCAATTTAGTAGTATTCAAAAGAATGCTGTTATTGGGGAAGGGTCTATCTTAGGTCAGAGTGTTAATGTTGGATCGAATGTTATTATTGGAAAAAAATGTAAAATACAAAATAATGTTTCTGTTTACGAAGGCGTAGAATTAGAAGATTATGTGTTTTGTGGGCCTTCTATGGTTTTTACTAATATTCTTGTTCCCAGAAGTAAATATCCTCAGGCTGATTCTAAGTTTTATCAAAAAACACTTGTTAAAGAAGGTGCTTCTATTGGTGCTAATGCAACGATAGTTTGCGGTATTGTGTTAGGGCGTTTTTGTTTAATAGGTGCGGGTACTGTTGTGATTAAAAATGTGCCTGATTTTGCTATCATGGTAGGGAATCCAGCTAGACAGATAGGATGGATTTCTGAAGCTGGAGAAACATTAGATTTTTCCAAATCTAATATTTGCCAGTGTTCAAAAACTGGTATTAATTATACACTAGACAATAATATAGTTCAGGAAGTAACCAGTTAACGTAAAGGATTTTATTATGTTTCAAGATACGATAGTTAAACAAAAGATTCCATTATTAGATTTAAATGCTCAGTATGATGGTATTGAAGATGATATATTTGCCGCTTTTAAGGAAGTGTTTAAATCTAAGCAATTTATTATGGGCCCAAAAGTTGTGGCTTTAGAAGAAGAAATTGCTAACTATTGTCAGGCTAAACATGCTATTGGGGTATCTTCTGGTACAGATGCATTAGTATTATCGTTAATGGCGTTAGGAATAGGTGCTGGAGATGAAGTTATTACTACTCCATTTACTTTTTTTGCTACAGCTGGATCGATAGCTCGTGTTGGAGCAAAGCCTGTTTTTATTGATATTGATCCTATTACATATAATATTAATACGGATTTGATTGAGGCTGCTATTACAAAAAATACCAAGGCTATTATGCCGGTTCATTTGTTTGGACAGATGGCCGATATGGATCCTATTATGAAATTAGCTAAACAGTATGATTTATTTGTTATTGAAGATGGTGCTCAGGCTATTGGATCAGAATATAAGGGTAAGCGTGCTGGTAGTGTTGGTGATTTAGGTTGTTTTTCATTTTTTCCAAGTAAAAATTTGGGAGCGTGTGGTGATGGCGGGATTATTACTACAAATGATGATGATTTAGCAGAGAAATGTCGGATTATGAGAGTTCATGGTTCTAAACCAAAATATTATCATCATGTTGTTGGGGGAAATTTTAGGTTGGATCCTCTTCAAGCTGCTATTTTACTTGTTAAGTTACCGTATTTAGAATCGCAACATGAAGGCAGACAAAAAAATGCTGATTATTATAATAATAATTTAAATTCACATGTAGTAACGCCTCAGATTGGAGAGGCTTTAGGAACTAATTCTCGTATGATTTATAATCAGTATACATTACGAGTTAAGAATCGAGATGCTTTTCAGACACATTTAACAGAATTTCAGATTGGGAATGTTATTTATTATCCTGTGCCGTTACATCTGCAAGCTTGTTTTAAAGAGTTAGGGTATAAAGAGGGAGATTGTCCTGTTGCTGAAAAAGCTGCGAATGAAGTTGTTTCTATTCCTATTTATCCAGAACTAACGCAAGAACAACGTGATTATATTGTTTCTGTTATAAATAATATTTGATTTTTTTTTAAATTATTTTTGGTGGTTTTTAAATATAAAATTAAATGATTAATTTTTTTAAGTTTTATTTTGGTTAAGTATTGAGTGTTTTATTATAATAAATAAAGATGATGCAAAGCATCCCATTATAAAACTTAATACTAAGTTTAAAATTATATTAGGTTTATGTTTTTTTAATGGGGTTCTTGGAGGATCGACAATTGTAATAATGTTTTTTTCAGCACTTAGTTCTAAACTTTCATTATAGGCAATGATTTGATCTAAATAGGTATTTAAAATCATTGTTGTATAGTTTTTATTATTTGAAATATAGGATAATTCAAATAGATTATTTTTATTAATAGAAAAATTAAAGTTTTCATGGAGTTTTAATTTGCTGCTAATAATATAATCTAATATATGTTCTTGAGTATTACGGTTTGGATTTTTTTGAATATATTCGTTAATACTATTTTCAAAATCTGTTTCAAATTGTTTAGCAATATTAAGTTTTATAGAGTAACTATCTAATACATTTTGTAATAGACTTTCGATGTTACTTGGTGAATCAACACCTAACATCGATGCATATCCCATTAATGCATTACTGGGTTTTTCAGATTCTGTGATAAAAAACGATGCGGTGGCTCTATATTCTTTTTCGGTTTGAAGAGAATAAATTCCTGTAAGCACTAGTATTATAAATGTTGTAAGTATGATGATTGATTTTTTTTGCCATAAAAGTTTTATGATTTCAATTAAATCAATTTCATCATCATTGTGATCATGACTGTCTATTTGAGATTTTTTTTTTTATGTTCGTCATTGTATTTTATTGTATTATAAATGTTTGTTTTTTGTTAGGGAATGAGTAGATTTTCTAATGTAACTTAGATTTTTGGTATTTTGTAATTATTGTTCTAGATGCTTTGGTATCAAGTCTCGTGAATGATTTGTGATATACTTAAGCACAGTCAGTTTATGGAAATAGATTGGTATGAAAAAAGATTATAGCTATTGTATCATCGGAGTCGGTGTTATTGGTCTTAGTATAGCTACTTTGATTGTAGGAGATATTAAGGGATTAAATAGTTTCGGATTTATCGATTGATTAAGATGGAATTTGATAGCAGAAGTTTCTCATTTTTTGAAATCGACAATTTTATAACATACTCAATATATGCGATAATTATTTTATATGTCAGTGGTCAAAGAAAAAATTATAAAAAACGTAAAATGGCTGTCATTGACAGTGATTGTAACGAAACTTATTAAATTATGTACTTTCCTTCTAATTGCTAAGACTTTATTGCCGGCGACCTATGGTAAATTCATCTATATATTATCCATTATAAACCTTTGTTATATTTTTTCTGATTTAGGCATCAAATCGGTATTGCAAAAAGAGTTTTTTATAAAATCAGGAACTCAAGATTTAACAACCCTTTTATTAACACGTGTGCTACTGTCTAGTGCGGGGCTACTCATATCTATTTTATTGCCCTTGATTGTAATAACCATTCAATACAGTATTCCATATATCTTATTATTGATTTTTGTTTACATTTCTCATATTAAAGAATTTTTCTTTATATACGCCCGATTTGAAAATAAGAGTGAATTGGAATTTTTTACTCAATCTTTAGAAGCCATTGTTCAGTTTTTATCCATTTTATCTCTCTTTATCTTTATTAACCCATCTTTAAAAAATATTGCTATAGCCTATATTCTTGGAGTACTTTCAAGTGGATCTTATTTTCTTTTTCGATTTATACCTAATTTAAAAAAACTTTCTTGGGGTTATAATACACAATACATTAAATTTACTGCTGCTAGCTATAAGCTATTAGCAATATCTTCTATATTTTCAGAGTTATTTAAATACATTGATTCTATTATTATTAAACATGTGTTAGATTTCAAACAACTAGGTTTATTTGATATGGCAAAAAAAATCTTCGAACTACCTAATAACTTCTCAGGCGTTTTATTCAAGTCCGTAATACCATCATTGTCACAATTTCAAAATAATAGAGAAAAATTTAGCCGTGTTTTTGAGCGCAATTTAATATTATTAGCTATTATCTATGTGCCAGTAATTGGAACGTTAACCATTATAGACAGACCAATGCTTCAATTATTTTTAAGTGAAAACTATTGGCCTTCAATTGAGATTTTAAGTTATTTTTGGGTATTATTGTTTTTAATTCCTATTAAGAAAATTGCTGGAACCAGCTTGGTTCTATTCAATCGTTTACTAGCTTTTAGCAGTATAATTAGTATCAGCGCTACAATAGGCACTATATTGTTGCCAATATGTTTAACTCGATTTAGTCTTTTTGGTGCCATATTCTCGTCTATCATCTCTTCTATCTTACGTCTTGTGATGTCTCTGTGGAGTTTGAGAAGTATCCTCGCACTAAGTCGATTTTTCTTCATTAGCTTATTAAAAATGGTAACAGCTTCTACCGTTTCGCTTACAGGTGTAATCGTGCTCAGTTATTTTCATTATCACTGGTTATTGATTTGCATTTGGATAAATATCTCCTTTTTTACTGTCTTATTTCTTTGCAAGGACAAACTTACACAGGAATACAAAAACTTTATTTTTAAAAATTTATCCCGATTTCTTAAAACTAATGGATTATTTTAGATTGTTTAATAGGAGATATATTACTATTATATACTTTGGAGGAAATTTGATTATCTAATATGTTACTATATCAGAAAATTAAGGTGGTAATTGTTCAGTTTTTGGTTAGGAAAAATTTCCTATTGTTTAAGCTCTTACAATTTTCTCATTACCTAAAATATACCCCTAAAAGATCGGAACACTTGAGTGTTGAAGCTAAGAAAATATTGAATCAATTAAAAAAAGATGGAGTTGTTGTTATTCCTGGTTTTTTTGATGATAATATCTGCAATAAAATTCTTAAGGAAACACAAAATGCGATAAAATCAATTAAAAATAATACATATAATCAAACCAGCTTTTATTCGTCGCCCGAGCAAGGTATTTATCGTATTAAAGAGATAGATAAAGTTTCAAATATGAGTCAGGCATTTTTTAATAATCCTTTGATTTATGATATAGCGAAAGCTTATGTAGATTCTAATGTAAAACCATACCAAAAAATGTTGGAAATAAGACCTCACCCAGGAAAAATTAATAAGGCTGACTCTTATCATTTTGATGACTGGAGAATTAGATTCAAATCATTTCTATATTTAGTTGATGTAGATGAGTATACAGCTCCCTTTGTATACCTGAAGGGAAGTCATGGCTATGGCAACTGGAGATCTAAAAAAGAATTCGAGTATTACAAGGATGGCAAACATGGAAGGTATGGGAAGTATTTTAATAGTGAAGTCAATCATATTTGTGATATATTCGGGTTTGAAGAAAAGATATGTTCGGGGAAAAAAGGAACTTTAATTTTAGTAGATACTAGAGGACTTCACCGAGGGACGCCATTGATAACAGGAGAAAGGGTGTTATTGGCCCAATATTTTGATATTCGTGATTTCGTATCAGATGCGGGTACATTTGTGTTATTAAAAAAATAAAGGTAGGAATTTATTTGTTGTACAAATTACGTCTATATAGAAAACAGTCCAGGCAAGTTAAGTTCAATATAAAGAATCATGTTATGTTTTTTATTCTACTCGCCATTGAATATATGTTTTATCGGACGCATGTTTCACATAAGTATAACGTTTCAAAAGTAGGGAATCACTTCTTTTACCCAATAACATATACCGATACTAAACCTATAATATATTCGTTTGGGGTTGGAACAAATGTTGATTTTGACAAATCTATTTCCAAACTATACGCCTGTAAAGTTTATATGTATGACCCAACACCCGTAGCAAAAAAATTTATGTCTTCAGTTAAAGATAACTTATTGATCTTTCACAGCTATGGTATTTGGATCAAAAATAAAATTGTTAAGTTCTTTTTTGATAAAAATAAAAAATTTGATGGCAAGAAAAACATGTCGATTACGAATCTATTTAATACAGACTCATTTTTGGAGTTTCAATGTTATACATTAGAAACTATCATGAAAAAAAATGATCATTCTACTGTTAATATTTTAAAGTTAGATATCGAGGGTTCAGCTATTTCAGTTATGGAGCACATGTTATTTTCAAAAATTTTCCCTGATCAAATTATCGTTGAATTTGAAACACCGTCAGCTTTGTTTGGTAATAAATCGCGTGATATTCTTCTGTTTTATAAAAAACGAAAGAAAATTTTTAAGAATTGCTTATTGTTTGGGTATAAGTTGATACATCATCAAGAGTTTAATTATCTTTTTGTAAAAAAGGATCTCCTATGAAAGTGTTTCAAAGAAAACTAAAAAAGCTTTTGTTGATACTGCCTTTGGACCCTACAAGGGTATTTTATGAGCTTGGTTTTTTCAAATGCTATATGACCTACTTTTATAAAAAAGGGGAGTATTTTATTAAACAACATTCCTTATCAAGGATTTTATTAGAAAAGTTATCAGTTTTATCGTCTAAAAGTGCTCAACATAAGGCGTTTGACTTATATCACCTTGACTCAATTATAACCAAAAGACTTCCAGAAATTTGTCTCGAGTTTGGGAGTGGACTTTCGACACTAGTGATTGCACATCGACTTTATACTTTGAAAAAAAAGTCGTTATTAAAATCTCCTAAAATATATTCTATTGAAACAGATGAGTCTTATGGAAAAGAAATAGAATAAATAATTCCGGATCATTTGAAAGATATTGTAAAAATAATTATAAGCCCATCAAAAGCATCCATATAGGCACTTCTAATTTAATAAACCTCAATACATTCCTAATTTGAAACATAATTTTATTTTTTAAAGTGTGTGATTGTAAGAAGGTTAGCTTATCTACGCTCGAAGACAAGTACGCTATGTGCGCACTGGTTAACTTTTCATATTGGTGTGATATATTTATTTTGAATTCATTATCAGGGTTTGTTTCATGAGTAATAAGGGTATGAATATGATTTAAACTTAAAAAATCTACTGTGGCATCTATTATCACAATAGTAGGCCTTTTCCTACTAAACTCTTTTCAATATCACTGGCTATTGATTAGCATTTTTATAAATGTATTATTTTTTAGTGTTTTAATCGTAAATAGGAATAAGCTCTTCTTAGAATATGGAAACTTTATATTAAAAAACCTACATCGAATGATTAGAACGGGTACCAGGAAATAATTCTAGAAATCACTTTAAACGAAATACACAAACAATTTGTTCTCTTACTTCATTATTTACTTTATCTATTTCTCCTTTGAAGATAACTGAAGCAACATGGCCTGAAAAATAGCTCAAAATATCATCACTACCTTCAATAGGTACTGTATCAACAGAGGCGTTCGGCTTGGTCTTTGATAAATCAAACGCATCCCAACCTATCGATACATACGCGTTTGGTTTTGCAATTCTAATAATCTCAGAAACGGCCTTTGGAATAGTCTTGCTGTATGCCAAAACCCACCCTATAAACACAATATCAAACTGATTATCATTAAATGGTGCATTATGCATATCACCAACTGTTATCCAAGGGCTTTCTGAAAAAATATCCAATGCTGTTATTCTAGTAGGAGAGAAGCCGTAAGAGAATAAAGTAAGTAGTTCTGCTTCATTACGGGGCCCAACGGAAAGTACATTTAGCTTGTTTTGACGTTTAAGCAGGCTTTCAATAGATAGCAAAGGGAAAATTAATTTTTGTGACCTTGATGCACCATCGAAAAAAAACTTTTTGCTACTATTCTTTTTTAAAGTTCCAGTAACCATATTTTTATTTTCCTCAACAACTTGAAGACGTTTTCTAAAAGGACTGTATTTTCGACTAATACACAAGACCTTTCTATATTTGTCAGATTTTAACCAGAGATCTGGGTGTATAAGTACATACAATATAAATCCGACTATTGAAATCGGGTGAAGATAATCTATAGCACTTGGTCTTACTTTTTTAGTCATGATATGTTTAAATAAAAAGTATGGTTTCCACAATAATAACATTTTTAAGTGGGAAAACATACTCTCTGTTTTTAAAGATGTATGGGTCGATTTTGTATTCTCAGCCTGTTTTTTCTTTTCTCAACAAGCAAACACCTCAAACACAGGGTGTTGGTACAGAGCGACTAAATAACCTTGAAAAGAAAATTGTGTCTGAGGTTAAAAAATATGGAATTTCAAGCACGGCGTTATCCGATCTTTTTCCGGAAATAAATGCAGATGAGTACCTCTCTCATTACAAAAAAAAGCTATCAAGCTACCTAGAAAAGAACTCAACAACTAAGAACTCTTCTCAAAAACATTTTCTGTTTAGATTTCCTTACAATTCGGATTCCCTAAAGCCTCTTAATAGCGAAGGTCCTTTTGAAAAACTAGTGGCCGGGTTAAAAATAAAAAAAATTGTAGATTCTGTCTTTGACATCCCACTAAAATTAATGAATGTTAATAACTGGTATGCTATCCCTACAACGAAGCATCCCGTTTTAAGTCAAAATTGGCACCGTGATTGGGATGATCCGTATTTAATTAAAATATTCATTTACTTAGAGGACGTTAATTCTGACGATGGCCCATTTTATTACATTAAAGAATCCCATGATAGAGGTTTTTTAGGACATATTTTGAGGCGATACCCGATAACAGGGAGATATGTTGATGAAAAAACCATTTTGAGCAAATTTGATGCAGACAATATCTTCGAATGTACAGGAAAAAAAGGAACCGTCATATTTTGTGATACATCAGGGTTTCATAAAGGAGGATTAATAACAAAAGATAACCATAGTCGGTATACCAACTATGCAATGTTTACTTCTCACTTATCGGATCATCCTTTTCGACCACGTAAAGTACGACGAAATTTTATATAAGCCTGTATATGGTACTTCAAATTTAAAATAGGCACTTCTAATTTCATCAAACTCAACACCTTCCTGATTCGAAAGGAAATGGTACGTTTCAAGGAGTGTGAATTCAGATAATCCAAGCTATCTACGCTCGAAGACAAGTACGCTATGTGCGCACTGGTTAACTTTTCATATTGGTGTGATATATTTATTTTATATTTGTTATCTGCGCTTGTTTGATGAGTGATAAGCGTATGAATATGATTTAAGCTCGAAAAATCTGTTACAGCATCTGAATCTCTTTCAATATTAATTAATTTAAAACCAGTCTTCGCGCACAAGGCTTTAAATGATTCTTGAGTAAACATATATGGATGATCTGCTTTAATACATTTTACAAGTGATTTTCGCCTTAAAGCATGTTCAATATCTAGTGTTTCAAAATAGATGACACCTTGTTTGCTTAAAAGGCTTTTTAACTTTTTCATTACTGCCTTTATATCAGAAAAATGATTAATAAATCGGACACCTGTAATAATATCGTATTTTTTGTTTGGATTAAAATCTAGAATGTGACTACGATGTATCGTAAGTCCTTTACTAATACCAAACTCACTCTGTGAAGACAGATCAATTCCCTCTGCCATGCAACCTTGATTATTAAGTGCCTGAACAAACCCTCCCGTTTCTGAAATTAGGTCTAATGCTCTTTTACCTTTGAGTGGGCCAATATATTGTGTTAAGTAGTTTATAATTGATTTAGACTTTAGTAATTGATTTTGGAAATATAATGCTTTTAGTCCCCGGCTCATTTCTAAGCCCCTAACCAATGAACCGCCATGTTTGCCAATATTTTCTAGTTTATCTTTTGGCAACGTTTCCAACAATCGAGTTAAGCCACAGGAGGAGCATATTATCGAGGTTAGCGGCCGCTGACTTCCGACTTGAAAAAGGATTCTATATTGACCTGAACCACAAAGGTTGCAATATTTGACTTCCTCTCTGTTAGAAGAGATCATTTTTGAGATCAGTTTTTCGGCTAAATCGTGAGAAACTCCAAACATTTATTACTCCTTTTTCTTCATATTTAAAAATTGTCTTAAATTGTTCTTATTCTGTTTTAAATCGGAAAAATTTAAACGTTTATTTGTTTTAGGGGAGTATTTAAACAAAGCACAAATATGTTTATCATCTCGATCATTACACTCTATCATTTCAAACCCATTTTTCTCTAAGAAATACTGTAATGAAATCGGTGTGAATGTATATAATTTAGAAAACAAGAAAAAATCACTTAACTTATTTGTTGTCCTGAATATATTCGGAGTTTCTAAATACAGTATCCCAGAAGGGCTTAACAATGTTTTTATGATTTCCAAAGCTCTGGTTGGGTTTAAAATATGTTCCAGCCCATGCATAAGGAGTACAAGGTTATATTTCTTGATTGAAGAGTAGTTTTCAAGCATGCCACAATAAACATCAATCTCTGGATGGGTATTTTTTATGAAGGATACATAATTTTTATCTGGTTCTATACCAGTAAGCAATACATCTTTGTCATTAAATGTATTTTTAATTTCACTCAAAATATATCCTGCAGAACACCCAATGTCCAATACACGCAGTGTCTCAGGAAAACTATATTTACCAATAAGATTAATACATTTTTGAGCTCTTTTTTTTTCTCTTTGTATAACACTTTCAGAAGGGTAAATTGCGTTTCTGTGGAAACGCTGATAATAGTTCTCGTAAATAATCTTAAGAAGGTAGCTTGTAGGCATAGGGTCAAAAAAAATTAAACCGCAGCTATTACATAATACTGTTCTAAGGGGTATGGAATACCTTTCTTTATTAGCTAGAACAGAAAAACTCTTTTCTCCGCATAAATGACAAGTTTGATAGACAGTATTTCGAGTAAATTTTTTCCGAAGAGAAATAGATAAATAAAGTTTAATTACCTTTCGAAAAATTTTTTCCATGATCATCTTTCTCTTCCTTTTTTCATGCTATTTCAAATCCAAAATCTGAACAAGATTTTTTCCACAATATTCTGTTTCGATAAAATACTCAATAGACGCTTTAGGAAGACTTTTCTGAATCAAATTTTCTTTTAACAATAATTCCAATTGCTCGCCATTCGAGGCTTTTTGAGCCAAATTATGCTCTGAATAATCAAATCCTATTTCTTGGCTGCCATCATCGAAGATTATAAGTTGCAAACCGGCTAAAATTGCCTCAAATCCAGTAGTAGATCTAATGGTAATCATGCGATTACATTTTTCAAATAATTGACTAAGAGGCTCTTGGGATATTTTGATATTAGAATACTTTTCCATTAAAGTCGAAAATGTTTTTGTAGCTTTATCTCGAGGGTGGGGTTTGTGATAAAGAATAAGCTGATTTTCGTTCAAAAATTGTTGGCATCCTTCATAAACTTTTCTTATAGTGTCGATATGCAATTCCATAGAGCTATTCCATAGAGATGGACCTGCACCTGTACAAAAGAGAAGGTGCTGTTGCTTCTTTTTTTTAGATAACTGTTTGTAAGCACTCCATTTTGGGTTCCCAAATGTAATGTATTTTTCTTGTTTAGCAAGTGTCGGATATTTTTTAGATAGGAAATCTGTCCAGAATTCCCCTAAAGTCAATACATGCCGAGCGTCTCCATTTCCAAAAACCGTCATCTTCTTGTAATTGAACCCCATAAAGATTTTTAAGTGTTTTTTAATAAAATCTCTTACTAGACCCTTTTTTTCTGGTCTTTTTAGTTTATTATAGACTTCATCTGGCCAGGTTATCGCCCACTGTAAGCATAACGTTATTTTATCCAAATGATTTGCAATGCCAATAATAATCCAGTCGATCGCCCCTCCTTCAGAAAACGTTAAAACCCCTTTTGTTTCTTTGTCTTGCAGATAGGTAGATACCACCTTTTTAAATCGTATAAGTTGCATCAAATGAAATAGGGAATGTTTCTTTTTGAAGGTAATAATTTTTTCAAAATGAGATCGATGAATATGGATTGCATCAGATAATCCAGCCGCATAGTGACTATTTGTCATGTCGTGAATAAGTATATAGCTTATTGAATGCTTAGTCGCTGAAATTTGATCTTTTAAAGATAAGAATACCTCAAGCTGCGTTTTATTGGAAAGTGCCACAATTAGTTTACACATATTCTCCATTATAAGGTATAATCTATTCTAAAATGAATAATGAAGTTTATTTTTTTATTGAACATAAAACAAGGGAATATGAGAGTATAAAAAAAATTAGTCAAATATTAGCTAGTAAATATAGCATTTCGAGTAAAATATTATCCATTCCCTTTCATTCACATCGTTTAGTTTTTCTTAAAAGCCCTGCTCTTTTTTTGTTACCTTATTGTATTTCTATGCATGATTGGCCTTTTAAAGCAATTTATCAACATTTTTCTTCCAATGTAGCTATAATGAATATGTGCTGGGAACAGTTGTTAACGAAATCAAATAAAGACTATAAAAAACCGCGTGGCCAATATTTGCTTAACAAGATTTATTACATCGCCTGGAATACTGAATTTAAACGCTATCTGACAGATGTTGGGGTAAAAAAAGATAACATAGAAATTTGTGGCAATCCTAACTTATCATTGTTAGAGAGTCTAAAACAAAGCACAATGAATATCTCTAAAACCATAAGAAATCGATATTCTATTTGTGAAAACTATAAAATTTGTTTTTTGCCAATGAATTATGCATGGGCATTTTTATCACAGCGAGAAATTAAGCATCGTATTACCCGAGGTTATGATAGAGAGAAAGCGGAGAAATATCATGAAATATCTAAGAAAAGTCTAAATATGTTTATAGACTTTGTCAGCAATCTGGCCGAAAAACACTCTCACCTAATCTTTGTTGTAAGGCCTCACCCTGGAGTAATAACAACGCAGTATAAGTCCATGTTTGGAACTCGCATGTCAAAAAATATTATCATCAGTTCAGAATATAGTGTTAATGAGTGGATTTTAGCAAGTGATATCGTTGGATCTTCGTGGAGTACCGTTGTTCATGATGCCAATCTATATGGCAAACAGACTTTTTTATTTCAACCTATACCACTACCTGACTGGTTATATGTTGATTGGATGGATAAGGTTCCAAAATTAAAAAATATCAATGAATTCGATGAGTTGGTTTATAATGAAAAGCAAGATAGGGTTGAAAAAAAGGGCTTTGAAGATGATTATTTTGAGAATGTTGCATGCTTTATTGCAAAACTAACCGAAAAGCAGCTTATGAATAAAGTTTCTAAAAAATCTTTAACTTTAGAATTACTACTGCTCTATTTACGCTTTTTTATTCGGTCGCTTTTATCTCGAGTGCACCTACAAAACAAACATCTAATGGCTGATTATTTTAAGGTTGAAAACGTTTAAGTGAAAAAAATAATACTTCTTACAGGTACAGAGCCTCGCCATAACTATTTCAAACAATATTTAGCTTCTCAACTAGAGATTCATTCTACTTATTGTGAAGGGCTTGAATTATCCTTAGAAAATCAAAACAAAGGTGCCAATCAGGTCATTCAGGATTATATACAAGAAAGAAAGGATTCTGAAATCAATTATTTTTCGGATTTACAAAAGGAAGATAATAGTCGTTCTATGTATATTAAAAAGGGAGAAATCAATAACTTATGCATTCAAAATGAAATCATTAAAAGCAGCCCAGATCTTGTGCTTTGCTTTGGATCCTCAATAATCAAAGAACCTTTGGTGTCATTTTTAGAAGGAAAATGTATTAATATGCACCTTGGACTATCTCCTTATTACCGAGGTTCAGGAACAAATTATCATGCTTTGGTAGATGGTTATCCTGAGTATGTTGGTATCACCTTTTTGTTTTTAGATCCTGGCATTGATACGGGGCATATCATTCACCAGATTCAAGCAGACTATCATCTTAATGATACTGTCCATGATATTGGACATCGGTTAATAAAAAAAGGAATCCATATGTTACCTAAATTGGCAAAATTATACCCGAATTTCGAATTGGAAGAAACAAAGAGCTCTGTATCGGGTAAATTAGTCAAACGTAAAGACTTTACAACCGCCTCTATAAGACAGCTTAAGAATAATTTAAAAAACGACATGATCCAGAACTACTTAAATAACAAACTGTGTCGAAATGTTCATCTTATTCAACAAAAGGCGATTATGTACCAATGAAATCTATCATGTATCACTATGTACGGCCGGAACAAGAACAATTAAAACACCTAAAATATCTCCATATTGATGATTTTAAACGACAATTAGATTTTTTTGAGGAAAAATATGGCTTTATAAGTATTGACGAAATTTTAGAATTAGATTCAGTGAATTTTCAGTCTAATAAAGTAATATTAACCTTTGATGATGGTCTAATTGACCATTATATATATGTTTTTCCGGAATTAAAAAAAAGAAATATCCCAGGCATTTTTTTTATTAACACCATTTGCCTTGAATTGAATCATGTATTGGCTGTCCATCAAATTCATTATCTTTTAGCTAAATATGATAACAAGCTCTTGCTTGATTTGCTTAATGGCATCCTAAAAAAGGAAGACCTTTACACCGATCAAAAAAAATCTTTCCAAACAGTTTATGATCATCAACAGAATTCACAGATGATGCAAACCTTTAAGCAAACCTTAAACTATTTTATTGATAAAAAAACGCAAGAAGATATCTTAAAAAAAATTATGAAGGAGTTAAACGAAGATTTGAGCAGCAAAACATTCTACATCAATAAAGATCAGATTCTTGAGATGCATCAGGCCAACATGATAATTGGCGCACATACTCATACGCATAGTTTATTAAGCACATTAACGAAAGAGGAACAGAAAGAAGAAATTTATACATCTATATCCATTCTTGACTCTATTATAGGTTCAAAACAGTGTCGTTTTTTTTCTTATCCATTTGGAAGTCCAAATACTTACAACCATATAACCACTGATATTTTAAAAAACTCTCAAATCGACTATTCCTTTGTCGTCCAGTCAAAAGATATTACTAAGAAAAATATCGAAGATAAGCATTTCATTCCACGATATAATTGTAATGAGTTTTTATATGGACAAGTGAGAAAACAGTGAAAAATAAAAACTTAACTATTGGTATTTCAACACTATCTGAACATAAAATAGCTACGTTAGAGAGAGCACAAAAATTAACATCGTTTTGTAATATCTTGGTTGTCGTACAGGACATTCAAAATATTAGCGATATCTCTATCATAAAAGAGCAGGGTGTAACGATTGTCAATGACCCTAATAGAGGGTTATCGAGAAGTCGCAATTTACTTGTTAACTTTTGTGAGACAGCTTATTTACTTATTGGGGACGATGATCAAACGTTTTTATTGGATGGTATTCAATCACTATATGATTACTTTTGTGAAAATCATGAATTAGGGTGTATAACAGGAAAAGTAGTCACACCTGATGGAATAGACTTTAAGCCATACGCTTCTAAATCAAAACGTTTAAATAAGCGTAATATGCTGAGTGTTAGTTCAATAGAGATGATGTTGAATGTTCAAATTCTCAAAGAAAAAAAGATTACTTTTGACGAACGATTCGGTCTTGGTTCTCCATACCTAGTAGGAGAAGAAGGTATTCTATTAATAGATTTACTAAAAGCAAATATCTTTACTCAGTATCTCCCCATTTATATGGCTAAACATAGCCATCTTTCTTCTGGTGAAGACATTATAAAAAAACGTGTTATAGGTAGAGGAGCTTCTTTTTTTCGTATGTTTGGATGGGTAGGCTTTCTGCTAATTCCCATTTATACTATAAAACAAAGAAGAAACTATAAACATCAAAAACCACTAGATTCATTTGTCTTTTTTTACTGGGTATTAAAAGGTTTTTTTGAGTTTTCTTTCAAGAGCAATTAAATCTATAGAAGTATCCACATTGATGATATCATCCATAACAAATGCTTTTGTTTGATTTTCTGGAAAAAATGACTTGCACGCTAATAGCGTTTTTGACTTGCTAAAATAATAAGCGCCGTTTAGTTTATAAACTGGAGTGAGGCGTTGTCGTGGTACTTCCGAAGAAGTGTTAGGTAAAAATGAGCTTAGCATACCTTCTTTTGATACTGTTTTTAATTTAAAAGGATGAGGCTCTTCTAATTTTGATACAGAAACAATAGAATTTATATTTGGCTCTGCTATTAATTGTGATAGTTCATCGATATCTGAAAGTGATCGCTGCGGAGCTGTGGGTTGTAATAAAAGGATATATTGAAAAGGTTGTTTTAATTTCTGATATAGATCGATTACAACATCTACAGTTTTAGCATCATCCGTAGCTAAAGAGGCCTCTCGAAGACCTATAGATTTTGCACCAAACGACACTGCTAACGACTCATATTCAAGAGAATCCGTAGAAATATAAACATGTTTGAATCCAGCTTGTAAGGCAAATTCAATAGAGTATGAAAGTAGTGGTTTTTTATGAATAAGTTGAATGTTTTTGTTTGGGATTCCTTTGGAACCTGAACGAGCTGGTACAATTACAAGGGTTTTATCAAGCATTAAATTTTATATGTTTTATTTTTTGATGGTTTGATGGTTGGGATAATATTGGCAATATTTTTTCCAGCATTTCCATCTCCATAACGGGTAGACTGGGGATATTTCCCATGATCGAGTTGTTTTTTTATGCTACTTTTAATTGTTTTAATAGAATAATCTGATAACATGACATTCTTGCCTATTTCTCGGTTTAATTGACGATCTCCCACAATTACAGCGGGTACTCCAAGTGCATCGCCATCACGAATAAAGGAAGAAGAGTTTCCTATGCAACAGGAAGCATTTCCTAAAACTTTGCTATAATCGGTGGGTGAAAAGTTGCGAAAATAATGAAATTTTAAATTCTTATTTTGTGTTTCTTCTTTAAACAATCGTATTCCTTTTGATACATCATCGGATCCGGCATCATTATTGGGCCATAAGACAATTTTTTGATAATTTTCAAAAGCTTTTAAGGCTTCAAGGCTAGTTGTAATTTGTTCCAAGCCTTTTCCAAAGGATGTTGTAACGGGATGTTGTAGGAGTAATAAATAAGGTTTTTCCCAGTTAATTGAGTCACCTGTTCCATAATATTGTTTCATTAGTTCATTATTAATTGTTAGATCTGAATTTAATGCTATATCGATTGAGGGGCACCCCACATTAAAAACGCTATTGGGATTTTCTCCCATGTTTATAACTCTTTCTTTTGATTGTTTTGTACTAACACAATGAATATCAGCTAGTTTTGTAATAGAATGTCTTACTCGATCATCAATATTTCCACTTAATTCTCCTCCCTGAATGTGAATTAATGGAATATTCATGTAAGTTGAAGCAATTGCTGTTGCCATGGTTTCGTAACGATCTGCAACAGTAATAATATAGTCAGGTTTTAATTGTTGAAAAGTTGTTGCTAATTCAATTATGCCTAGACCGGTTGTTTTAGCTTGAGTAATTAGATTTTCTCCTTCAACAACATAGTGTATTTCTGAGTCAACATGAAAGCCATCTTTTTTAATAATATCAATTGCTTTTCCAAACCGTGTTAATAGAGTAGATGCTCCAACAACTAATTGTAAGGTTAATTCTGGATGATTTTTTATTGCTTCCATTGCCGACTTAATACGGCCATAATTAGCTCTGCTTGCGATAACGATACAAACTTTAATCAAGATCGCTCTCCTGAATAAATGAAAACTCTTTTAAATCTTTGTTTAATGTTTTTCCAAGAATTTTTTCATAGTTTTCACAAGAAATTCCTTTATTGGCAGGTTTCTTTGTGTCTAGATGGCTTGCTTTAATTTGTGTGCCTTTTTTTAAGGCTTGATTATTTGTAATACTTTTTCCAAAAATGGTCTGTAATTTTGTATTTGTTGATTTAGTTTTATCAATTGGATTATTAAGATAGGTTTCTATTTTTCTAATACTACTGACCATTTTTTTGAATGATTTGCAATTTAATGATGCAATGGCATCAGGACCAAACATAGCTTTGTCAAATGTTAAGTGACATTCAATAATAGTTGCTCCTAAACTTACTGCAGCTAATGCAGGTTCTGGTGTTCCGGAATGATCTGATAAACCTACGGGGCAATTAAATGTTTCTTTAAATTCATGAAGTACATTAAGACCAATGTGTTTTTCTAAAGTAGGGTATTCTGATGTGCATTGTAATACACTATATTTTTTATGGTATTTTTCTATTCGATTAATACATTTTTGAATATCATTAATTGTGGATAAGCCTGATGATAAGATCATTGGTTTTTTGAGTTTTGCGATTGTATCAATTAATAAATTGTTTGATATTTCTCCAGATGCAATTTTGTATTGTTTCATACCTATAGATTCTAATAATTTTATTGCAGCAATTGAAAAAGGTGAGCTTAAAAATTCAATATTAATATCATCGCAATGGTTTTTTAATTGGTGCCACTCTTGGTTTGAAAAAGCGGTTCTTTTCCAATAATCTTGTCTAGTTTTATCTTTATATGAAAAGGGTATTCTAAACGGTTCATCACTACTGCTTTCAATCTCAGAAATATGTGTTTGAAATTTTACAGCATCAGCACCACACTCTTTTGCTGCATCGATAAAAGAATGTGCAATTCCTAGACTACCATCATGTGCTTGCGCTATTTCTGCAATAATGAATGTAGAATTATTTTTTTTTGAATTTTTCATATTAATTATGTTTAGCTCGATTTAATTTTTTTTAGGAAAATGCGTTAATTTTAGTTTATATTATTGGTACTGCTGTTGCAAGTTTCTATTGTAATGCTGTAGTTTTTTTAAATTGTATTTATGATCTTGATTTTCTATTAGGTAAATAAATAATAATTTTAGAGGAATTAAATATGTCGGATTTTAAAAACTTTTTACATGAATCAGTTATTTGTGATGATGGTGTTTGCCAATATTATACTTCCTCGTAGTAAATATCTTCAGGTAGACTCTAAGTATTATTAAAAAACGTTGGTAAAAGAGGGCGCATCTATTGGTGCTAATGCGACGATTGTTTGTGGTGTTAGTTTAGGTTGTTTTTGTTTTGTTTGAGTGTTTTCTTGCTTGATTATGGATGTTTTTTATTAGTTTGATACCAGTTTATAGTTAAATCTAAGCCTGTATCAAGTTTAACTTTATTATTATAATCAATATATTTTTTAGCAAGGGTAATATCAGCAACACTATCTTTAACATCACCGGCTCGTTTTTCTTTGTAATGATAGGTACTGTTTTTTTGTAATAGTTTGTTAATTTTTTTTGTTAACGTATTGATGCTAATGGGGGTTCCACTTCCAATATTAAATGAAAGGCCATATGCTGATTCATTGGCATAACAACTATTTAAATTAGCTTGAATAATGTTTTCTATATAAATAAAATCTCGTGTTTGCTTTCCATCCCCATAAATAACGGGTGTTTTATTGTTAAGTATGGCTGTGATAAATTTAGGGATTACAGCAGCATAATGTGAATCTGGGTTTTGGCGTGGTCCAAAAACGTTAAAATAGCGCAGTGATATGACGGGTAAGTTATCATGTTTTGTAAATTGTTGTCCGTATTCCTCACAGGCTAATTTATTTGAGGCATAAGGCGAATGGGGGGTGGGGGTCATAGTTTCTATTTTTGGTAGGGCTGGTGAAATTCCGTAAATTGCAGATGAACTAGCTTGGATTACTTTTTTGATATTATTTTCTTTAGCGGCTAATAATAAGGTTAATGTACCTTTAACATTGTTATCTTCATATAAATCTGGTTTTTCCATTGATTCTGGTACGGATGTGAGTGCTGCATGATGT
>MDSY01149914.1_pt1 | contig 21169 bp, 19 predicted proteins | sample 811131 | NCBI WGS metagenome assembly MDSY01 (sample SAMN05326643, study PRJNA326480) | marine metagenome | isolation source: seawater | place: Atlantic Ocean: South West | collected 2010 | reverse complement strand
CGGCGGGCCGGTGGAGGAAAGCGCGATTGCCAACAAGGCGCTGGCGGTGCTGTTCCCGATCATGATTCTGCTGATGCTGGTAGTGATCATGTTCCAGGTGCGCTCGTTCGGGCTGATGTTCATGGTCTTCGCCACCGCGCCGCTGGGCTTGATCGGCGCGGTGCCGGCGCTGCTGGTGTTCAACCAGCCGTTTGGCTTCAACGCGATTCTGGCGCTGATCGGCATTGGCGGGATTCTGATGCGTAACACGCTGATCTTTACCGACCAGATTCAGCAGAATCAGCGCGCTGGCATGGTGACTCGCGAGGCGATCATCGAGGCAACCGTGCGCCGAGCGCGGCCGGTGGTGTTGACCGCGCTGGCCGCTGCACTGGCCTTTGTGCCGCTGACCTTCTCGGTGTTCTGGTCGTCGCTCGCGTTCGTGCTGATTGGCGGCGTGACCATGGGTACCTTGCTGACGCTGTTGTTCCTGCCGGCGCTGTGTGCGCTGGTGCTGGAACGGCGCGCAGCGCGTTCGTCGGCTGAGTCGGAACCGACAGAGGCGAGCGCCGGTCAATCGGTGTAAGATGATGGTCGGCATTCAATACCCGGAGGCGTCATGCGCTATTCAGAAGACCACAAGGCCAAAACCCATCAGCTGATTCTCGACGAAGCGGCCCGTCGCTTCCGCCGCGATGGCGTCGGCGCGACCGGCCTACAACCGTTGATGAAGGCACTCGGCCTGACCCACGGTGGTTTCTATGCGCATTTCAAATCCAAGGACGATCTGGTCGAAAAAGCGCTGCGCCACGCGGTCGATAACCTGAAGGCCTCACTGGCCATGCATACCGGCCCCGATGTGCCGCTCAGCGCCTTGCTCGACACCTACCTATCCGATGGTCACCGAGCCAACCCGGAACAAGGCTGCCCGCTGCCGACCATCTCCGCGGAACTCGGTCAGCGTGGTCAGCAGAGTGAGATCACCGACGAGGTGGTGGAAGACCGACTGGATAACATCGCCGGCAAGCTGAACGGCGACGACAGCCGCGCACAGGCCATGCTGGTGCTGTCGGCGATGGTCGGTTCGCTGTTGCTGTCGCGCAGCGTCAAGGATGAGGCGCTGTCTGCCGAGCTGCTGAGCAGCACCCGCGAGCAACTGAAGGCGCTGACTGAGTCGGCTTGATTCGTAGTCGGTAAATGAAAAGCCTCGCTGGGAATGGCGGGGCTTTTTTGTTCTAGGTGTTCTGGTGTTCATCATTCCGGCATTCCGGCATTCCGGCATTCCGGCATTGTGCTGTTGCTGGCTCTGTTTTTCGCCTTTTACGGCGAGCCAAGGGGGGCTGCTTGCCCAGCCCCCCTTAGCGATCCCCCGGGGCACCCGACTACGCGGCCCTGCGGGTTCGCTGCGTTGCTCGGGCTGACGGGGAGTCATAAAACTCGTCGCTGCGCTCCTCAGACATCCTATGACTCTTTTTCCCGTCAGCCCTGCGCTACTCGCCCGCGTAAACGGGACGAACCCCGGGTGCGCACTCCACCATCTGTGCGTCTCGGTAGACGCCAATTACTCAAAGCCAGTACTTGGGATAACTCCGCGGGCTACGCAGGTTATTGACTGCCCAGGCTGTCAGCACGATCACCAGCGACCCCACCAGCACCGGCGATACCAGATAGCTCAGCGGTGCATGCGCCATGATCACCACCAGCGGGTCGGCACCTGCCGGGGCGTGGACGGTGCGGGTCAGTTGCATGGCTGCCAGAGCCAGTGCTACGCCGACTGCGCAGGCCAGCCAGCCGTCTCCCAGCAGGGTCAGTACCGCCAGCCCGACCGCGGTTGCAACCAGGTGTCCGCCGATCACGGCGCGCGGCTGTGCCAGCGGCGAGTCCGGTACGCCAAAGGCGAGCACGCAGCTGGCACCGAACGGCGCCATTAGCCAAGGGATGCCCGATACCACGCTCAGGCCGCCGGTAATGGCGATGGCGATCAGCGCGCCCAGCGATGACAGCAGAATGAATCTCAGTGGTGGCGCGGGCGGTGCGTCGGAGTGCAGCAAGCGGCGGATCGACATGGGGAGTTCCTGCGTAGGTGAAAGTAGGCTGATTTCGGGCTAGTATACCGATCAGTATCTTATGGTCAACCGATCGGTATACTTATGAGCACGCCGCAACATATCGTCGCCTCCGCGCTGGGGCTGTTTTATCGCAATGGGTTTCATGCATCAGGGGTCGACCTGCTGAGCCGCGAGGCCGGGGTTACCAAGAAGACGCTCTATCGCCACTATCCGAGCAAGGACGTGTTGATCGAGGCCGCGCTGGCGCTGCGTCACACGCAGTTCATGGCCAGGCTGCGGGCGTTTGTCGAACAGGCGGCGGTTGAGCAGCGTCCGCTGGCTTATGTCGACTTTATCGCTGGCTGGGTGCAGGAGGATGATTTCTGTGGCTGCGCGTTCATCAACGCCTCGGCCGAGTTTGCCCAGGTTGACTCAGTGCCCCACCAGCAGGCGGCCAGTCACAAGCAGGAGATTCAGCAGTATGTGCTGGCGCTGTGCGCTGCTGCAGGGGCCCGTCAGCCGGAGCCGTTGGCGACCCAGCTGTTTCTGATCGGCGAAGGGCTGATTGTCGGCTGCCAGGTACAGCAGGCGCACAAGGCGGCGCTGGTTGAGGGCGCCGTGGCTGCCGCGCAGGTGATCTGGGCGGCAGCCTGACAGGCGGGCGCTCAGTGATAGCGTGCGGCCGGATGGTTGTGCGACAGGTTCGGAGCCAGTTGCAGGCGAGCCTGGGTCAGCGCCTGCCACTCGTTGCTGTCGGGCAGTGAGGGGATGGTCACCAGTTCGCCCTGATCAAAGCCGCGCAGGGCGGCGTCTACCAGCTCGTCGACTTCCATCACCATGCTCGGCGGAATCTGCGCCAGCGAGCTGCCCGAGCGCTCGAAAATCTCGGTGCGGGTGACGCCGGGCAACACCACCTGCACCTGCACGCCAGTGCCGCTCAGCTCGCTGTGCAGGCTCTGGCTGAGGCTCAGCACATAGGCCTTGCTGGCGCTGTAGATCGCATTGAAGCGTTCGGGCAGCAGGGCGACGACCGAGCCGATGTTGATGATTGCACCGCGTCCGGCCAAGCCAAAGCGGACCGCCGCAGCGCTGGACAGCATGGTCAGGGCCAGCAGATTCAATTGCAGCAGGTTGTGGGCGCTGTCCAGATCGGCTTCGGCTAGGCTGCCGTTGAGCGCCACATCGGCGCAGTTGATCAGCAGGCTGATCTGCTCGTCGCTGCGCAGGCGAGCAGCGACCCGTTCGATGTCGTCGTGCTGGCTCAGGTCGGCAGCGAGCACCTCGACCTGCACGGCGTGGTTGGCGACCAGCTCGGTAGCTAACTGTTGCAGCCGCTCCTCGTTACGGGCGACCAGCAGCAGGTTGTAGCCGCGTGCGGCGAGACGCCGGGCGTAGGTAGCACCAATGCCGCTGGAGGCACCGGTAATCAAAGCGGTCTGCGAGTGAGTGGCGGCATTCATGGTCGGTCTCCAGGATGAATTACGACCATCATGCTATTTGAATGATGGTCATAATTCAATGGGCTGTTTGGCCTGGCGACCGGCGGTATGAGGCGCCGGTCGGCGTATCAGCCAAATAGCTTCTGGGTAACCCCGGCGACGTATTTGCCCTGATAGCGGGCAATGGCGCGTTCGCGCGCATCGGGCTGGCGAGAGCCATCACCACCGGCGATGGTGGAGGCGCCGTAGGGTGTGCCGCCCTTGCCGTGCTCGATGTCGGCCAGCTCCTTGGTGCCGTAGCCAATTGGCAGCAGGATCATGCCGTGGTGCGCCAGGGTGGTCCAGGTAGAGGTGATGGTCATCTCCTGGCCGCCGCCGGTGCCGGTGGAGGTAAACACGCTGGCGATCTTGCCATGTAGCGCGCCCTTGGCCCACAGGCCGCCCGTCTGGTCGAGGAAGGTGCGCATCTGTCCGGACATGTTGCCGAAGCGCGTCGGGGTACCCAGCAGGATGGCGTCGTACTCGGCCAACTCGCCGGGGCTGGCTACCTCGGCCGCCTGATCAACCTTGCCGCCAGCGGCCTTGAAGGCGTCGTCGGGCATGGTTTCGGGTACACGCTTGACGGTCACCTCAACGCCTTGAACCTGTCGCGCGCCTTCGGCAACGACCTGCGCAAGGGTTTCGATATGTCCGTACATGGAGTGATAAAGCACCAGAATCTTGGCCATCAGTTTGCTCCTGCTGTGATTGAAAAGGCTGAGCCAGGCCCGCTACAGCGACATGGTTCAGCGTGTCTCTCAGCATAGAGCACCTGAGGCAAGGCAAGTTCAGGTGATCTGCACTATCAATTTTGATAGTGACGGGGCGGCACCTTGCGCAGCGGGTCCAGCAGGGGCTTGAGGCCGTTGTGGTCGATCTCCTGCATCAGTTGCAGCAGACGGCCAACCTCGCCCTTGGGAAAGCCCTCGCGGGCAAACCAGTTGAGGTAGTGGCCGGGCAGATCGCCGATCAGGCGGCCCTTGTACTTGCCGTAGGGCATTTCGCGGGTGACGAGCAGGAGAAGGTCTTCGGGCTTCATCGGCGCATTATGCTCCGTTGCGTTGGTCGGGTCATCTTGGGTCGCGGGGGCGGACAGGGTATGCTGCGTGGCCTATTTTTTCGCTACAGAGAGTCATTGCCATGATCGTCAAGGCACTGCGGGTCGTTGTTGGCCAGCTCGTCGTCTTTATCAGCTTTCTTCCCCGCCCGAGCCCCATGCGGCGCGAGCCGGCTGCCCAGGCGGAGGTGAACGACGCGGCATCTGCGCTGGCGCTGTACCAGTTTAACGGCTGCCCGTTCTGCGTGAAGGTACGCCGCACCCTGCGCCGGCTGAATCTGCCGGTCGAGCTGCGCGACGCCTCCGGCAATGCCGAACACCGTCAGACCCTGTTGGCTCAGGGCGGCAAGGTCAAGGTGCCTTGCCTGCGCATTGAAGAAGCTGGCCAGACCCGCTGGTTGTACGAATCCAGCGCGATCAACGAATACCTCGAACAGCGTTTTGCCTGAGCCCGGTCAGCTCAATTTTGCTGATAGCTGTCGATGACTTCCTGCGCTGAGCGGAAGGCGTCGATGGCGGCCGGCACACCAGCATAGACCGCGCAGTGCAGCAGCGCTTCGCGGATCTCTTCTACCGTGCAGCCGTTGTTCAACGCGCCGCGCACGTGGCCTTTCAGCTCCTGCGGGCACTTTAGTGCGGTCAGCGCGGCCAGGGTGATCAGGCTGCGCGTTTTGCGGTCCAGCCCTTCTCTGTTCCAAACCCCACCCCAGGCGTGTTCGTTGACGAAGTCCTGCAGCGGCTGACTGAACTCCGTTGCGTTGTTCAGGGCGCGATCAACAAAGGCGTCGCCCATGACTTCACGGCGTACCTGCACGCCTTCCAGCTTGGTATTGCTCATAGTCTGCTCCTGTGACGATCGCGGCAGTGTATCAGCCTGTTGGCGCTAACGCTGATGTGGGTCAGCGCAAGCGACGGCATGCCCCGGCAAACTGTGCCACAGTGGAATAGCCACGATGACATAGCGGAGGGTGCGGCATGGCGAGTGTTCGATTTCTGGGGGCGGCGCAGGAGGTCACCGGGTCTTGTCACCTGTTGAGTTCTCCGGCGGTAGGCAAGGTGCTGCTGGACTGCGGCATGCATCAGGGCGGCGATGCGGTGGATCGGCTGCGTGACGAGCGCTTTGGCTTTCAGCCCGCCGAGATCGATGCGGTCATCCTCTCCCATGCGCATATCGATCACTCCGGCCTGTTGCCCAAACTGGTCAGCGAAGGGTTTCGCGGCCCGATTTATTGCACCCGCGCGACTGCCGATCTGCTGCAGGTCATGCTCAACGACGCCGCCGGGCTCTATGAGCGCGACCTTGAACGCGAGAACCTGCGCCGCGCGCGCCGTGGTGCGCCGGAACTGCAGCCGGCCTATACCCGGGCGGATGTGGAGCGGGTGTTCAAGCAATGTGCGCCGCAGCGCTACCGGGAAACTGTAGCGCTGGGTGAGGCAGGCACCCTGACGCTGCACGACGCCGGCCACATTCTCGGCTCGGCGATTGTCGAGCTGACGCTGCAGGAGCAGGGCCGCGAGAAGCGCCTGGTGTTCTCCGGCGACCTGGGCAAGAAGGACAGCGTGCTGCTGTTTGATCCCGAGGTACTGACCCGCGCCGACGTGGTGATGATGGAAGGCACCTACGGCGACCGTGATCACCGCACGCTGGGTAACACCGTTGAGCAGTTCGAGCAGGTGCTGCATGAGGCCTGGGAGCGCGGCGGTAATGTGATGATTCCGTCCTTTGCCGTGGGCCGCACTCAGGAGCTGTTGTTCTATCTGGGGCAGTTGCACCAGCAGGGCAAGCTGGATAACTGGGAGGTGTTTCTCGACAGCCCCATGGCGATCGAGGTGACGCGCCTCTATGACCGCTGGTCGAGCCAGCTCGACTGCGAGGGCGCCAAGGGCCTGTGCAGTGGCGACCAGACCTTGCTGCGCGATTTTCTGCCGCGCCTGCGGCTGACTGCCAGCACCGACGAGTCGATGATGATCAACAAGATCAAGCGCGGCGCGCTGATCATTGCCGGCAGCGGCATGTGCACCGGCGGGCGCATTCGTCATCACTTCAAGCAGCGTATCTGGGATGAGCGCAACACCCTGATCTTTGTCGGTTATCAGGCGCGCAACACGTTGGGCCGCATCCTGGTTGACGGGGTCAAGCGCATCAAACTGTTCCGAGAGGAATATCTGGTGCGCGCGCAGATCGAAACCCTGGGCGGCTTTTCGGCGCACGCCGGGCAAACCGGGCTGGTGGACTGGGTCAGCCATTTCGAGACCAACCCCAAGGTGGTGCTGGTGCACGGCGAGGCGGATGCGCTGGATGCGCTGGCCAAGCGGCTGTGGGATGAGCACCAGATTGAGGCGATGATCCCGACCCAGGGCCAGAGTCTGGCGTTCTGAGCGGCTAGTCCTGCAGCAGCCGTGGATCGCCCTGCCCCTTGAGTACCGCCTGTTCGGCGGGCTCCAGCAGATCATCCAACGGCATTGCGAGCAGCCGCGCGGCGGCGGCGACCAGGTGCGCCCAGCTTTGCTGATTGGCGAACTGCATACCGAAGGTATCCAGCGTGCCACCGCGGTTGCGATAGCCGAGGAAGCGGCTGGTCTGCGGGCCGGTATCCAGCCGGCGCAGCACCCCGGTCATGACCTCGGCGTGGCCATGGCAGACAAACAGGCGGCAGCGGGCAGCGGGAATGCGCCGGGCCAGATCGGCATCGCTGTGCACGGCGGCACGCTCCATCGCATCGCGCCCTTCGCGCAGCAGCCCCGGCTCGATCAGCACCACCTCGCTGCAGGGTACGCCGTGGTAGCGCAGATGTCGGGCGGCGCGGCGTACTGCCTGCAGCTGGTAGGCGCCAATGGCCAGCAACTGCAGCTCGGCGCCGGGGTCGGCACTGAGTACGGCGAAGCCGCTGTCGGCAGCGGCCTGGGCCTCCGGCACGGTCAGGCAGGTGTCCACCGGGTTTTTCGGTGCCACGATCAGCGCCACCTGTCCGTGGCTGGCGTAGACCTTGCGCAGCACCGCCACGGCGCTGTGGCTGTCGACCGGGAAGTAGACCGGGGCACTGTCACTCATCTCCTGCAGCCAGGCGTCGCACAGGGTCGGGTCCTGGTGGGACTGCTCGTTCTTACCGTTCTCCCAGGTGTGGGAGGTGGCAATGATCGGCACGCTGAGCCGGTTGGTCGGGCGGCCCAGCTCACGGGCGTGGCGACTGAAAATCAGCTCCTGACGCATGGCGCCGAGCATTTTCACGGCAAAGGCTTCGTAGCTGACGGCCAGGTTGATGCCCTGGCGGTTGGCCAGTGCGGCGGAAACCACCGCTTCTTCGTTGAGTGCGGTAATCACGCTGCCCTGCAGCCCCTCGGCGATACCGTCCTCGGCGGCGGTAACGCGGTGCAGCAGGTGGTCCAGAGTCTGGTTCATGCGGTTGCTGCGCATCTCATCCGGGTTGCCAACGCGCACCCGCAGCTCGGGGTTGGCGCGGGTCAGGGTGCAGAACCATTGGTCGATGGCGGCCATGGGTGCGCCGGGCTGCTCGATACTGATCGGCGGCAGCACTGGCGTGACGGCCTGAATCTGCGCCAGTGGGTGATCCTTCTCCTGCGGGCGCTGTTGCCCCGCGTGATTGCTTAACGCGGCAACCGCGGCGCGCAGCTCTGCCTCGCTGACATGCAGCGCGGCGATGCCCTGATTGAAGCGCTCGCGGGCGGCTGCGTCGGTGGCGGGGTTGTCGACCAGCGGCAGGTTGTGGGCGGCATTGGTGCCAGCCCCCGGAAAGCCGAAGCCCTTGACCGTCTCTGCAATTGCATAGGGCAGGCGCACCGGGTACTCGGCATCGCCGTCTACGATGGCCTGGTGGGCATCGCGCAGGGCGCGGCCCATGCTGATGATGGCCCAGGCAAAGGCGGCCGGGTCGCGGCCATCGATGTCGATCGGGTCAAAACCGTTCAGCGCCAGATGCTCGCGCAGCCAGTCAACGCCGCCGACCTGGGCCATGGTTGAGCGCTGGTCGATGCGCCGGCCGTTGGCGATCATGATCGGCATGATCAGCCCGCTGTCTTCGCCGCGCCACCAGCGCGGCGCCCAGTCACTGCCACGCTGCTCCTCAAAGGCGCCGTCGCTGAGAAAGGTCACCAGCTCTTGCCCTGGCAGCGGCATGTGCACGTATTGCAGCCCGGCAAAGCCGAGATAGCCGCCCTCGCTGATGCCGCCACCGGTGTGCGGGTTGACGTGGCTACCCAGCGGCACCGCCGGACGGCCCTCGGCATCGATGGCGTAGCTGTAAAAGTCCTGGCAGAGCTGACTGAGCCCGGCGTCGCTGAACGGGTAGCGTTCGGCCTGCGCCGCTTCGGTGTTGCCCAGCAGGACGTTGACCGCATCAATTGCCGCCACGCAGTGCCCCTGCCCCATCAGCCAGCTGCGGGTGGTGCCGGTCAGCGCGTTGGCGAGCAGGTAGCCAACGTAGGCCGGCACCATGTTCAACGCGCCGCCGGTGTGGCCCTCGGGTTGGGGTTTGAAATCGCTCTGCGCGAGCGGGCGGCCGTCCAGGTAGACCTGACGTGCGTAGGTCATGTGCGCCACCTGACGCATCGCGGCGTTGCATAATCTGTCTGCCGCCTGCAGCAGCGTCAGCGCCTGTTCGCGGGAGCAGGTGCCGTCTGCGGCCAGGACATCAAGCAGCGTATCGATGCGCTCGCGGGTCAGAAAATCATGCTGGATGACGCCGAAGCCCTGGCTCCAGTTGTGCAATGTGTCGGTCATGCTGGTCTCCTTGCCCTGTCTGTTTGCCACCCTAGCAGAGATTGGCGTGACCACCTTGCGCTGGGTCAGGGTTACTGCCGGCATGGTCTGATCTGAACAGAGGCCCAAACGCAAGCACCCGCCGTGATGGCGGGTGCGGGGTCATTCAGCGTGGGTCGCTATAACTTGGGTCGGCGTCCCATGATGAAGGAGACAATGAACAGCACCAGGAAGACCAGGAACAGGATTTTCGCGATCCCTGTTGCGGTGCCAGCGATGCCACCGAAGCCCAGAACCGCAGCGATGATGGCGATAATCAGGAAAGTAATAGCCCAACTAAGCATGGTGTTTCTCCTTTTCAACAAGCCTGCGGCGTGATCGCTCCGGCCTGATCTCTCTGGTTGCCGCCAGCCGGAGCTGACGGCGACCGGTGTTGTTTACTGTGCTTTTTTCAGGTCGCGCATGCGGTCGTGACAGGCGCGGACCTTCGGCAGCAGCGGTGCTACCTCGGCGCGCAGGTCAGGCTCGTGCGCGTCCATGGCATCTTCAAAGGCGTGCAGAATGCGGTCCTCGGCCTCTTCCAGCTGGGCGATATAGGTAGCGCCCTCATCGCTGGACAGTTTGGCGCGGGTGTCGGCATAGACTTCACGCAGCTTGCCGGTCAGGGTGCCACCGGTGGCCGGGGTGTCGGCGTTGGCAGCGACCTTGCCCTGCAGGGCAGCGATCACTTCGGTCTTGGCCTGGGCCATGTCGGTGAACAGGGCCTTGAGTTGCGCCTCTTTAACCTCGTCACGGGCGTGCTCGTAAAAGCGTTTGCCGTCGCGGGTTACTTCAATCAGGTCATTCAGTTCGTCAGTCTTGGTGCTCATGATCCGTATCCTTCTGTTGGGTGCATAACAAAAAGCGGTTCTGCTTCAAGCTTCAGAGGTGTGGCCGGCCCGGTTGGGCCGGCCTGGGGTTTAGCTGGCGGTACGCAGGTTCTCTGCAGTCACTTCCTTCACGCCTTTGATGTTCTCGGCAGTCTGGATGGCCAGATCTTTCTCTTCGCTGGACATCACGGTGCCGCTCAGGGCTACTACGCCGTTCTTGGTGTCCACAGAGATATCCAGACCACTCAGGTTGCTGCTCAGCAGGTAGCTGGATTTGACCTTGCTGGTAATCCAGGCGTCGCTGATGGCTTCGCCAGCGTCATCGGCTGCGTTCTGGGCCTTGGCGGCAGCAGTGGCTTCGCCATTGACGCGAATTTCGTTGTCAACGCGGTGCACGCCGTCGGTGTCTTTGGCCAGCATGCCCGCCAGGTCCTTGGCTTCGTCGCTTTGGGCGGTACCAGTCAGGGTGACCACGCCGTTGTTGGTGGTGACGTCAATGTCCAGGCCTTCGGTGTTGCTGTTCCACAGCAGCTTGGACTTGATGGTCGCGGTGGTGGTCGCGTTGCTGAAGCTGGTCGACAGCGACGGGTTGCCTTCAGTGCGCTCCTTGCGCTCGGCGTCCGGGTTGACCTGCAGTTGGTTGTCAACGCGCTGGATGCCGTCGATGTCCTTGGCAACCTGTTCGGCCAGGTCGCGATCAACGTCACTCTCTACATCACCGGTCAGGGTGGCGACGCCGTTTTCGACATCGACATCAATGGTGAAGGGGTTGAGGTGACGGTTCAGGGTGATGGCGGTCCAGATAGAGCCTTCCTGGCGGGCTTCGGTCAGGTCACCGTCGTCAGCGTGTGCGGCCATTGACGTCATGCTCAGTACGCTGGCGGTGGCGGTAGCAATGGCAAGTGTTTTCAGCTTGTTCATGGGTGTTTCTCCTGTTCTCGCTTTGTCCGTTTCCGGTCTATCGGTGACCGTTGCAAGAGATATTGCAGAGGCCGTGCCAGCTTTTTTGTTTTTTAATTTCTTTATGAATCAATAATTTATGGTGTTTTGATGGCCCAGTGACCTATGCGCATTGCACGACCGCAAAAAAATGGCCGTGCAATTTGCACGCTTTTTCGGTGTCCAATTTGGCAAGTGCGACCAGCGGCCTTATCGCGGCCATGGCCGGGCAGCGGTCAGAGCTGCGTCGCGCTACACTGGGGGCCGGCGTCATCACCATTGGAGTACTTCTCATGCGTCTTCATCATGTGTTTCTGTTGCCCTGTGTCCTTGCCTTGGCAGCCTGTCAAACCACCATCAAGCCGGACTACGACACCAGCTATGACTTTTCTACCAGCCAGACCTGGCAATGGGCTGAGCCCAAGGTCACCTTTACCCCCGCCGATGATCCACGCCTGAGCAGCGACCTGACCGCCGAGCGCGTCAAGCAAGCGGTGGCCGATGGGTTGGACGCTCGCGGCCTGCGCCCGGTGCTGGAAGGCCAGACGGCAGATTTGTCGGTCAAGACGTATGTTGTGGTGGAAAACCGTGAAGAGAACGTGAGTACCAGCTTTGGCGGCTACTGGGGCTGGGGTGGTGGGTTCTGGGGCGGCCCGTCGATCCAGACCTATCCCTCGGACTACAAGGAGATCACCCTGCAAATCGACCTGCTCGACCCGGCCAGCGGACGCCTGTTGTGGCGTGGCAGCGAAAGCGAGCGCCTGAGCTCCTCGCCGCAGACCCCGGCCAAGCGCGATGAACAGACCCGGCGCATGACGGGGCGAGTGCTGGAAGCCTTTCCGCCTTATTGAGTGAGGCTTAACGCCATCCAGGGGACGCAACCCCGCTTTACCTGAAGGCAGGTTGCTGGCCCCTTGGCTCGCCGTAAAAGGCGAAAGACTGAGTTCGCGAAAGCACCAGGTGGTAGATGGTCCTGCTGCCTACCGCTTGTTAACTCATGAAGCATAAAAAACGCGGATGGCATGCGTGGTGCCATCCGCGTTTTCTCTTCTGTTGGGCCGGCAACAGCGTGCCGGCCACTCCTGAAGTCAGAACCAGGCGTCCTGCATGTCGTAGGTCAGGCGGTTGCCGGCGCGCAGCAGCTGTGCCTGGCTGGCCAGACCGGCCAGCTCCCAGTCCATGAAGTAACGCGCGGCGTGCAGCTTGCCCTGGTAGAAGTCGGCTTCGCTGTCGGCTGCGCCGGCCTCCAGCGCGCGCTCGGCCACCAGTGCCTGACGCAGCCAGATCCAGCCCACCACAACCCGGCCGAACAGGTCCAGATACGCGGTGGCGTTGGCCAGACCCAGGTCCACATCCGCAGCGACCTGTGCCTGCAGTTCCGGGCTGAGTTGCTCGAGAATGCCCAGCGCGTCGTTCAGCGCGGCAGCCAGACCGGCGCACTGCTTGCTGCCAGCGGCCTCGCTGATGCTGGCGCGGGCTGCGTCGAGGAACAGGCGATAGCCCTTGCCGCCACGCTGGCCCAGCTTGCGGCCCAGCAGGTCGAGGCCGTGGATGCCCTCGGTGCCTTCGTGGATCGGGTTCAGGCGGTTGTCGCGGTAGTACTGCTCCAGCGGGTACTCGCGGATATAGCCGGAACCGCCGAGGATCTGGATGCCCAGATCGGACGCAATCACGCCGTACTTGGACGGGTAGGACTTGACCATCGGGATCAGCAGATCGAGCAACTCCGCGGCATCTGCGCGCTCGGCGTCGGTCGGCGCGGTGTGCGAGTCTTCGAACAGGCTGCTGGCGTACAGGCACAGGCTCAGGCTGCCTTCGGCGTACACCTTTTGCTGCAGCAGCATGCGACGCACGTCGGCGTGCTCGACGATGCGAACCTGCGGTGCCAGCGGGTCTTTGCTGCCCGGCAGACGGCCTTGCGGGCGCTCACGAGCATAGTCCAGTGCGTGGATGTAGCTCTGATACGCCAGCACCGATGCGCCGAGGGCAACACCAATGCGCGCCTCGTTCATCATCTGGAACATGTACGACAGGCCCTTGTTGGCCTCGCCGACCAGATAGCCTACCGCGCCGCCTTTCTCACCGAAGCTCAGCACGGTGGAGGTGGTGTTGCGGTAGCCCATCTTGTGCAGCAGACCGGCCAGGGCAACGTCGTTGCGGGCGCCCAGGCTGCCGTCTTCGTTGACCAGTACCTTGGGTACCAGGAACAGGGAGATACCTTTGACGCCGGCCGGTGCTCCTTCAATGCGGGCCAGTACCATGTGCACGATGTTGTCGGTCAGCTCGTGGTCACCGCCGGAGATGAACATCTTCTGGCCGAACACGCGGTAGCTGCCGTCTTCTGCCGGGCGTGCGGTGGTGCGAATGTCGCCCAGTGCAGAGCCTTGACCCGGCTCGGTCAGCGCCATGGTGCCGCTGTAGCGGCCGTCCAGCATCGGCGGCAGGAAGCGCTCGCGCAGCTCATTGCTGGCGAAGCTCTTGACCAGGTTGGCCGAGCCGATGGTCAGGAACGAGTAGCCGGAGGTGGAGATGTTCGCGGCGCTGAAGTAGGCAACGCAGGTGCGCAGGATGACTTCCGGCAGCTGCAGGCCGCCGTCTTCGGCATCGTGGTGGGCGGCGTGGAAGCCGGCTTCAGCCAGTGCGTTCCAGGCGGCTTTGGTTTCCGGAATCAGGGTGACCTTTTCGCCGTCGAAGGTGGGCTCGTTGGCGTCGCCTTTCTGGTTGTGCGGGGCCAGATACTCGGCAGCGATGCCGCGGGCGGTTTCCAGCGTGGCATCGAATACGGCGCGGTCGTGATCGGCGTAGCGCGGGCGTTGCAGCAGCGCTTCGGTGTCGAGCATTTCGTAGAGCTGGAAGTTCAGCTCGCGTTCGTTGAGCAGCTTGTCGGTCATGGTGGCCTCGTCGGCAGGGTGAAACACGCTGTGCTTTTTAGCAAAGTGCCTGACCCGGCGCGTCCAACCAAGGGTGGATTTTTTGGGTGGAGGTGGGTGGAGAAAAAGGCCGCTAGGGCAGAATTTTGAGGCTGCGGGCGATCTGGATGGCCTGTTGCCGCTCGCTGGCGCCCAGCTTGCGGAACAGGTTGTTGATGTGGGTCTTGATGGTGCTGGTGCTGACTGAGAATGCCTCGGCCAGTTGCTGGTTGTTCTGGCCCCGGGCAATGCGCTGCAGCACCTGCTGCTCGCGTCGGGTCAGTGGCTCAATCAGCAGTTGCTGGGTCTGGCTGTCGGCCAGCAACTGCTGCAGCGGGTGCAGCAACGGGTTATCGGCTGGTAGCGACGCGAGCCCCTGCTGTTGACGAAAACGCGCCGACAGCAGGGGCCTGAGCGCTTCGCTCAGGCTGCGGCCTTCATGCTGCAGCAGTTGCGCAAAACCGTGTTGCAGGCTGAGTTGCAGCGCGGCCTCAAGCTGGTTGATCAGGCTGTCGCGGTGGCCGGCGTCCTGCGCCAGCCGGGCGCTCAGCAGGTGCGCCTGCAGCGCGAGCCAGTGGTTATCCTGTTGCCGGGCCTGGTTGAGCAGGTCTGCGGCGCGCTGACGGGCTTCGCTGTGTCTGCCCTGATGCTGCAGCACCCAGGCGTAGGCCAGCAGCTCCTCGCGGTGGGCGTTGGCCTCCCCCTGCTGCTGGCACCAGCGCCACTCGTTCAGCCACTGCTGAACAACGGCTTCGTCCTGCAGCCGTACAGCAAGGCGGACGCGCCAGGCGGCTGCTTGGCGGTAGAGTCCGCAGAGGCGAAATTGCCTGGCCAGGCGCAGGGCTTCATCCCATAACCGTGCGGCGGTGGCGCTCTGGTCCCAGGCGTCGTGCAGGCAGGCCTGGGAATGCAGCACCCAGGGTAAGGCGGCGCTGTGGCTGACCTCCAGCGCGGTTGCCTCGGCCCGGGCCAGTTGCTGGCGCGCCGCCTCGAATGCGCCCTGCTGCTGCAGCACCTGCGCCTGACCAATGTTGAGAAACAGCTCGTAAAAGGTGTTTGAGCGGTTGTCGGCTCGCTCGGTCAGGGCGCCCAGGCGGCGAGCGGCGCTGGGGCTGTCGCCCTGACTGAGGTCGATCTGGGCCAGCAGCAGTTGCAGGTTGTGGGTGTAGCCGCGGAAGGCAAACTGGCTGAGCTGGGCCAAGGCATCCTGCGCTACCCGGCGGGCAGCCTGCAGTTCGCCCAGGGCATGCAGGCAACTGGCGCGGTTGTACAGCAGTACCGCGCTGGCGGCGGTTTGCTGCGGCCAGCGGCGCAGGCTGTCGCCGGTCAGACGCAGGCCGTGGCGGTAGTTGCCGGCCAGCACCGCCAGCCGGCTGCGCACAAAGGCCATGCTCTGGAACACCCGTTCTGGCCGGGGAATCGGCGGCGGCAGTTCGCGCACCAGACGTTGCAGACGGGCCAGGCACAGGCGGGCGCGCTCGATGTCATTGGTGGCGATGACGGTACTGGCCTCGGTGATGGCCAGGGTCAGGTGGTCGGTGTCGCGGTTGGGCAGGTCCATCAGAAAGTCGACGATGGAGTCCACCTTGCCCTCGCGCAGCAGGTCAAAGCTGTGCTGCTCCACCTCGGCCAGCAGCCGGTTGTAGTCGCCACCGCGCCCCAGCTGATAGACCGCTTCGCCGTAGCAGCCGTGCTGCAGCAGCCAGTCTGCTGCGCGCAGGTGCAGTTGTCGCAGGCGTTCCGGCGCCCGCTGCTGCAGGCGCTGCTGGCAGGCGTTGCGCAGGGCCGGGTGGTAGCGCAGCGGTAGCAGCGGGTCCGCGTTGTCCTCAATGAACAGGCCGTCTCGGCGCAGTTGGGCCAGGGTGCGCTCGCTCTGTGCGTCGCCGCTCAGGTGCGCGGCCAGTACCGGGCTGAAGGCGCTGACCACCGAGGTCTGCTGCAGAAAATGGCGCAGGCGCGGGGTCAGGTTGTCCAGCACCGACTCGTTCAGGTAGCGCGCGGTATCGTCATCGGCGTTTGCCTGACGGGCGCGGGCGGACAGCGCCAGCAGCACGCCGCTGATCCAGCCTTCGGTGCTGGTGCGCAGCTGATAGAGGCTGTCATTGTCCAGGGCGATATGGCGGGTGCTGGCCAGCGCGGCTATCTGCTGGCTGTCCAGGGTCAGGTCGGTGGTGTCGAGTTCGAGCAGCTGCTGGTCACGGTACAGCTGGGTGATGGCCAGCTGTGGTTCGCCCTGACAGGCGGCGATAATCTGCAGCCGGGGTGTCGCCAGTGTCAGCAGGCGGTTGATCAGCTGGCGCGCAGGGCTGCTGCGCAGCAGGTGCAGGTCGTCAATAAACAGCACCAGTGGCGCCTGGCGGGCTTCCAACTGGTTGAACAATGCGGTTTCCTGATGCGCCGGATTGCCGGGCGGCACCGCCAGCAGCGCGGCTAATTGGCTGTACAGCTGCGCTGGCTGGTTGTCGGCGCTGCTGCAGCGTACCCAGAGCCAGTCCTGTTGCAGCTGCAGGGCGCAGGCATGCATCAGGGTGGTCTTGCCATAGCCGGGCGGGCTGCGGAGCAGTGCCAGGCGCCGCCCCCGGGCCAGGTGCTGCATGAGCTGGTCGAGCAGTACGCTGCGCGTGATGAGTTCAGCTGGCAGCGGCGGCGGGCGCAGGCGGGCATGGTCGGGCGGCGGTGCGTCCCGGTAGTCGCTGTGCTGCCTGTGCTGACTCATGTGCGCGCCTGCGGTGGTGAATGTCCTGCGCAGTATACGCGCTCTCTTCGCCCTGCCTGCCCGAAAGCGGTCTCTGGCGGTGGGAAATGTGCGCAGGCGCTGCAGGTTACATCGCGCTTGCCATCGCCTGCTCGCCGCGCAGCTTGCTGACGTCGGCGCGCGGTGGTGCGCCGAACATGCGGCGATACTCGCGGCTAAAATGCGAGGGGCTTTCGTAGCCCACGCGGTAGCTGGCCGTCGCCGCTTCCAGCCCTTCGAACAGCATCAGGCGTCGTGCTTCGTGCAGGCGCAGCTTTTTTTGGAACTGGACCGGTGACATGCGCGTGACCTGCTTGAAGGTGTGGAACAGGGTCGACTCGCTCATGTTCACATCGTCGGCCAGCTCGCGTACCCGTAGTGGTTCGGCGAAGCGGTCCTTGAGCACTGCAATTACTTTGGAAATACGATGCGCCTGGGTGTCGCTGGCAACAAAGTCACGCAGGCGCCAACCCATCTCGCCCATCAATGCACGATAGAGCAGTTCGCGGCGTACCAGCGGGGCCAGGATGCGGGCGTCGGTAGGAGACGACAGCAGCGCTACCAGGCGGGTCATGGCCTGCAGGATGCCGGTATCCAGCGGTGCGACACACAAGCCACAGGACGCTGCCGGGCACTCGCGCTGCTGGTCGAGTGGCGGCAGTGCGTCGCCCCGCTCCATTACCATCTCTGACACTTCCTGCTGATCCAGCGACAGCTTTACCGCCAGGTAGGGCGCGCTGGGCGTGGCATCGACAACCGCGCCAACCACAGGCAGCTCAACCGCCGAGATCATGTAACTCAGGGGGCCGTAGACAATCTCCTTGTCGCCGAGCTGCACCGTTTTGCTGCCTTGAGCAATAACGCAGAGTGCGGGCTCGTATACCGTCGAGCGGACGCTGGTCGGGTGGTCGGTGCGATAGATCTGCAACCCGGGAATAGAGGTCTCGTTGATGCCTTCGACCTCTGCGCGCTCACCCACCAGGTCGGCCAGCTGGCGGCACATGGGCAGGTCTAGCGTGGTTGGGTGAACATGCTGATCGGACACGGCAATGGCCTCGTTCGGAGTTTCGCGACAGTATACGCAGCTCGATTAACGCCTTGGTGACAGCCTGTCAGCAATTGCAGGATCAGGCAATAAGCTTGCAGGATCGCGCAAATCCTAGTGTTGTAAGGTGCGATGTGTCTTTTTCTGGTGCGATTTTGCGTATTACCGCGCACGGCCATGAGATTGCCAAAAACTCCATATGAACAGAATTAGGCAATCTTCGCGCAGAACTCCGCTACCCGAAAATGCCACCCCCACCGTATCGTTCACGCCATACCTGATCCCTCTTAGCCAGCCAGCGCCCATCCGGGGCGCGGGGATCATTTCGTTTTTGTCTGCCAAATAGCGCAACCCACAGGGAGCGATGGATAACATGAATAAGCATGCTTTGAATGGCTTTGCACGATTCGGCGCTGCATCGGCGCTGGTGCTGCTGCTGGCTGGCTGCGACGCCAACGGCGATCAGGCCAACAGCCAGGCGATGCCGGCACCGGAAGTGGACGTTGCAGTTGCGCAGCCGCGCGACGTGACACTCTGGGACAACTTCACCGGCCGCATGGCCGCACCGGAAACCGTGGCGCTACGAGCCCGTGTCAGTGGTTATATCGACAAGGTTGCCTTCGAAGAAGGCGAGCTGGTCAAGCAGGGTGACGTGCTCTTTGTCATCGACCAGCGCCCTTACCAGGCACGGCTGCAGATGGCGCGCGCAGAGGTCGCTCGCGCTCGCAGTCAGGTGACGCTGGCCGCGCGTGAAGCTGAGCGCGCCGAGCAGCTGTGGGAGCGCCGGGCCATTTCCCGCGAGGAGATGGAGCAGCGCAGCGCTGCCCGGACCATGGCGCAAGCCGCGCTGGCCTCGGCTGAAGCGGCGCAGGACAACGCCGAGCTGGACCTGGCCTACACCGAGGTGAAGGCGCCGGTGTCTGGCCGCATGGGGCGCGCGGAGATCACCAAGGGCAACCTGGCGACCGCCGATGCGACGCTGCTGGCAACGCTGGTGTCGGTGGACCCGCTGTATGTCTATTTCGAGAGCGATCAGCAGACCGCCGAGGGCAATCCGCTTGATGACGCGGGCAGCACGCCGGTCCGTCTGGGGCTGGGCAATGGTCAGGACTACCCCTACCAGGGACAGCTCGACTTTGTCGATAACCAGTTCAATGCCAGCACCGGCACCCTGCAGTACCGCGCCGTGATCGCCAACCCCGAGGGGCTGTTCCGTCCCGGTCAGTTTGCCCGCGTGCAGATGCCGGTGGCGGCTGCCAGCAAGGCCATTCTGATCGACCAGAAAGCCGTGCTGACCGATCAGGATCGCCGCTATGTCTACGTGCTGGATGAGGGCAACCGGGCGACTCGTCGCTTTGTCGAGACGGGCCGGCGGGTGGATGGCTTGCTGGTGATCAGCGGTGGTCTGCAGTCGGGCGACCGGGTGGTGGTCAACGGGCTGCAGAAGATTCTCTACCCGGGCATCGAAGTCGCACCGCAGCTGGTCGCCATGGACCGCCGCAAGCCTGCTGGCAACGAGGTCGCACAGCAGACTGCGTTCTGACCCTGAACTGACTTTCCCCTTTTAACGATATTGCTGGGGCGTGCTCTGCGGAGCACGCCAAGGGAGCGTATTGCCGTGAATGTTTCACGTTTCTTTGTCGACCGGCCGATCTTTGCCTCGGTGCTGTCGATTATCATCTTTGTGGTTGGCCTGATCAGCATCCCGATGCTGCCGGTCAGCGAGTATCCGGAGGTCGTGCCGCCCAGCGTGCTGGTCAGCGCGAGCTATCCGGGTGCCAACCCCAAGACCATTTCCGAAACCGTCGCCACGCCGCTGGAAGAAGCCATCAACGGCGTAGAAGACATGATCTACATGAAGTCGGTAGCCGGCAGTGACGGCAGCCTGGCGCTGACCGTGACCTTCGCCCTGGGTACCGACCCGGATCAGGCGCAGGTGCAGGTGCAGAACCGGGTGTCGCAGGCCCTGCCGCGCCTGCCCGAGGATGTACGTCAGCTGGGGGTGACCACGCAGAAGCAGTCGCCCAACCTGATGATGGCGGTGCACCTGATCTCACCGGATGACAGCCTGGATGCGACCTACATTCGCAACTATGCGGTGCTGCACATCCGTGACGAGCTGGCGCGCATCCCCGGTGTTGGTCAGGCCGGCCTGTTCGGTGCCGGCGACTATGCCATGCGCCTGTGGGTTGACCCCCAGCGTGCGACCTCCCTCGGCGTTACCGCCGGCGATATCGTTGCTGCCGTGCGCGAGCAGAACGTGCAGGTGTCGGCCGGTCAGATCGGCGCGCCACCGATGCCGCAGGGCTCGGACATGCTGATTTCGATCAACGCCAAGGGGCGTCTGGACAGTACCGAAGCCTTTGGCGATATCGTGCTGAAGACCGGTGATGACGGCGAGATTACCCGCCTGCGTGACGTAGCCCGGATTGAGCTGGCAGCGCAGGAAGATTCCCTGCGCGCCCTGCTCGACGGCCGTCAGGCGGTGGCCCTGCCGATCTTCCAGTCACCGGGCTCCAACGCCCTGGATGTGTCTGCGGCGGTACGTGCCAAGATGGCCGAGCTGGCCGAGGACTTTCCCGAGGGCCTGAGCTGGGAAGTGGCCTACGACCCGACCGTGTTTGTCAGCACCTCCATCAGCTCGGTGATCACCACCTTGCTCGAAGCGGTAGCGCTGGTGGTGCTGGTGGTCATTCTGTTCCTGCAAACCTGGCGCGCGTCGCTGATTCCGCTGCTGGCGGTGCCGGTGTCGATTGTCGGCAGCTTTGCCGTGCTGCTGATGCTGGGCTTCTCGATCAATACCCTGACGCTGTTTGCCATGGTGCTGGCGATCGGCATTGTGGTGGACGATGCCATCGTGGTGGTCGAGAACGTCGAGCGTAATATCGAGCAGGGCCTGGCACCGCTGGCGGCGGCGCATCAGGCGATGCGTGAGGTCAGCGGGCCGATTGTGGCGATCAGTCTGGTGCTCTGCGCGGTGTTTGTGCCGATGGCGTTTCTGGATGGCATTACCGGCCAGTTCTACCGCCAGTTTGCGGTGACCATTGCCATTACCACGGTGATCTCGGCGATCAACTCGCTGACCCTGTCGCCGGCGCTGGCTGCCACCCTGCTCAAGCCCCATGGCGCCGCGCCGGATCTGCCGACCCGGGTAATCAACCGCAGCTTCGGCTGGCTGTTCCGCCCGTTCAACCGCTTCTTCCAGCGTAACGCCGAGCGCTATGAGCGCCTGGTTGGCCGCAGCCTTGGCCGACGCGGCATGGTGTTTGTGGTTTATCTGCTGCTGCTGGGCGTGACCGTGGTGATGTTCCGTCAGGTGCCGGGTGGCTTTATCCCGGTTCAGGACAAGACCTACCTGATCGGCAGCATCCGCCTGCCCGAAGGCGCCACACTG
>MDSY01058188.1_pt1 | contig 21173 bp, 18 predicted proteins | sample 811131 | NCBI WGS metagenome assembly MDSY01 (sample SAMN05326643, study PRJNA326480) | marine metagenome | isolation source: seawater | place: Atlantic Ocean: South West | collected 2010 | reverse complement strand
TGGGCACTTTTAATTTGGTTGGATTGCCATAAAAAAACCCCAGCATGCTGGGGTTTTTTTATGGCTGTTACTTAATGCCTATTTATAGTTATAGGAACTTAAATACCAGTACCATTACAGCGGTAAGGGCTAAAGAACAATGAATTACACCTTTAACAGTGGTCAATGGACCTTGCTTACCAAATAGGGCGTTAGCTTGCAGAGCAACAACGATTGCCAACATAACAATCATCGAAGTCGCGCTCCAGTCTAATGGTGCCCAACCACCCCATGTTCCACCGTGGCCAGAAGCCAGCATACAAAATGTCATCGGTGCAGAGAATAAAACGTTGTGGCGTGAAGCTAACAATGCCTTAGCACCAGCTGCAGGACCATCGCCTTCAACCATGCCTAGGGCAATTTTCTGGTTAGGCCAGATGACCAACCATACGTTTAGGAACATGAAGGTGCCAAATAAAGAACCGATCCAGATGTAGTTGCTTACTGCAGAAGGTACAGTGAATAACATGATGATACCGGTTAGGAAAGTACCCATGGCACCCCAACGGAACCACCACAAAGCACTTGGTGCAAGCTTAGCTTTTGCATCTGCTAGGCCTTCAGCACTGGCTTGCTTAAAGTAGCCGCCCTGAACAAAGTTGAAGTAGTACAGCATACCGATCCAGGTAATGCCAAATAGAACGTGTGACCATCGGAATAAAAATCCTAATAAATCCATAGTACGCCTCTCATTTAAGTTATTTTGTTTGACTTGTTTTATTTAATAATATGGATCAAAAAAGCTTCATAAGCACTTTAGAACCAAGGATGATGGCAATCATTGTACAGTTAATGTCACAGCCAGTTCTATCTATTTTGCGACAAAAGTTATAGCTCGTCTAGGTAGCGCTCCGCATCTAGGGCAGCCATGCAGCCGGTGCCTGCAGAGGTAATTGCTTGACGGTATATGTGGTCCATCACATCACCAGCGGCAAATACACCTTCAATGCTGGTTTGGGTAGCATTACCTTGCGCGCCACTTTGTACTTTAATATAGCCACCATTCATGTCTAATTGACCTTCAAATAGGCTAGTATTGGGTGTGTGGCCGATGGCAATAAATACCCCATCTACGTCTAGGTCTTTAGTACTGCCGTCATTATTCCTGATACGCATACCAGTAACGCCCATGTCGTCTCCTAGCACTTCGTCTAGGTTGTTATGCCATTCAACCTTCACGTTGCCTTCTTCTACCTTAGCCATTAGGCGATCAGAGAGGATTTTTTCACTACGAAACTTATCACGGCGATGAACAACAGTTACTTCTGCAGCAATGTTGCTAAGATAAAGCGCTTCTTCAACGGCAGTATTACCACCACCGATAACAGCAACCTTTTTGTTGCGATAAAAAAAGCCATCACATGTAGCGCAGGCGGAAACGCCTCTACCTTGGAATGCGGTTTCGCTGTCTAAGCCTAAGTAGCGTGCACTGGCACCTGTACAAATGACCAAGGCGTCACAGGTGTACTGTGTGCCTTGGCCAGATAATTGAAAGGGGCGTTGGCTTAAATCCACTGAATCGATCTGGTCGAAAATTATTTCAGTTTCAAAGCGTTCTGCATGAGCTTTCATCCGCTCCATTAACGCAGGGCCTTGCAATCCTTCTACGTCGCCAGGCCAATTATCTACTTCTGTGGTGGTGGTTAATTGCCCCCCCATCTGCATACCCGTAATTAACACTGGGTTAAGGTTGGCACGTGCTGCGTATACAGCGGCAGTATAGCCAGCAGGGCCAGAACCTAGAATTAGTAATTTGCAGTGTTTTACTTCGCTCATGGGGAGACCTATATAATGATGTGGTACAGTAAAAAATATGCGCCCGACCTTAGCATAATTCAACCCATAGAGCAGGAAATTTATGTGAAAGGTCTTTAGAAATTAATAGGAATGCACAATGGGTAACAAAGATGACAAAAACACTGATAATGGTATTAGGCTAGATAAGTGGTTGTGGGCAGCGCGCTTTTACCGCACACGAGCCCTTGCCAAGCAAGCGATCGAAGGTGGTAAGGTGCATTATCAGGGTACTAAAGCTAAATGCAGTCGTGTGGTTGAGCTACAAGCTCAATTGAAAATTCGCTTTGGTGCCGACGAAAAAACCATTGTGATGCAAGGTCTTTCGGGCAGTAGAAAAGGTGCACCTGAAGCTGCTCTGTTATACAGTGAAACAGCCATTAGTGAAAAAACCCGTACAGACCTAGCCGCAAGTCGCAAGGCCATGGGCCAAACATCCATATCAGACGGTAAACCCACTAAAAAACAGCGCCGAGATCAGCAGCGGTTTGAACAGCAGCAGTTGTAGTTTACAATTGCCCGTGTATCCAATTTTTAAGACGTTTTAATTCCATGACCAATGACACAATGCAAGGCTTCATGTTCGCTGATATGGACATACGTGGTGTTCATCTGCGCTTAGACCAAGGCGTAAAGACCGTGTTGAATCAACAAGATTACCCTGCCCCTGTGGCAAGCCTATTAACTGAAATGCTTATTGTGGCCTGCTTGCTAAGTGCTAACCTTAAGCTACGTGGGCACTTAAGTGTGCAAATTCGTGGTGCTGGCCCACTCAAGTGGATGATGGCGGAGTGCCGCCAGTTAAGTGATGATCCTGAGCAACCGTTTAGAGTTAAAGGTATGGCTCAATTTGATGACAGTATTGGACCTCAAGCAAGCCTTGCCGAGCTAGTGTCTGAAGGGCGTTTGATTATTACCATAGAGCCGGACAAAGGTCAGCGTTATCAGGGCATTGTGTTGGTTGATCAAACCACCCTTGCTGGGTGTATTGAGAGCTATTTTTACCAATCAGAACAGTTACCTACCCACATTCAGCTAGTGAGCACAGATGACAGTGCCGCTGGATTTATGTTGCAGCGATTACCGCAAACCTTATCTGATGAAACTCAGGCTGATGTGGATTGGGAGTTAATCCATGCCTTGGCCTCTACGCTCACTGCAGGTGAGCTGGCACAGTTACCAGCAGACCAAGTTCTGCATCGGCTATTCCATGAACAGCAAGTAAAAGTGTTCACTCCACGGCCAGTTTTACAGCAGTGTGATTGCAGTCGTGAGCGATGTGGCGCAGCGATAGTAGGATTGGGTAAAACAGCGGTTGAAGAAATTTTGGAAGAGCAAAAAGCCATTGTGATCGACTGCCACTTCTGTAACCAACACTATGCTTTTGACACAGTAGATTGTCATGTCTTGCTAGAGCAAGACGTGATGGCGGCTGAGGTGAATGCTGCTATGCATTAACGGTAGATACTTTGTTACCGTTAGTAGCTAATATTAGCCACGACAGGGGCGGCCTTAGCTAAAGCATTATTAGTTGAACTGATGCCCCATATTTTGGCTTTTGTGATGCTTTTCTGGCACAATATAGCCTCATTTTTCACGTCTATCCGGCGTACGACCTCTTAGTTAGTTGAATATTTTCAAAAAACCTAAGAAATTCAAAAGGTATTGATACATGAACGCAACTGTAGCTGCTGATACTGGCACCACCTACACGCAACTTTCTCCTGCTAGCTTGATCCAAAAGGCGGTCGCTAATGGCGAGGGTACTTTGGCTAACACTGGTGCACTTAACGTAATCACTGGAGCTCGGACCGGTCGCTCTCCTTTAGATCGTTTTGTAGTTCAAGAATCTAGTACTTCTGCCGACATTGAATGGGGTGCTGTAAACCGCCCTGTAACGCCAGAAATATTTAATGCCTTGTGGGACCGTGTAGAAGCTTCTTTAGTTGGCCAAGACAAATACGTTGCCAGTGTCCACGTAGGCGCAGACCGCGATCACTACATCCCTATTCAAATGACTACTCAAACTGCTTGGCAGAACTTGTTTGGCCAAAACCTCTTCATCGTGCCTACGCAATACAACACTGCCGGTAAAGATGAATGGCAGATTCTGAATGTGGCTAATTTTGAATGTCAGCCAGAGCGTGACAGTACAAATAGTGAAGGCTGCGTAATGATTAACTTTGCAGAGCGCAAGGTATTGTTGGCAGGCATGCGCTATGCCGGCGAAATGAAAAAAGCCATGTTTTCTGTGCAAAATTTTCTATTGCCAGCTAAAGACGTATTGCCTATGCACTGTTCTGCAAACGTAGGCTATGATGGCAAAACAACGTTATTCTTTGGTTTGTCTGGTACAGGAAAAACCACCTTATCTGCAGATCCAGAGCGTTATTTAATTGGTGACGACGAGCACGGTTGGGGTAAAGGTGTAGTATTTAACATCGAAGGGGGTTGTTACGCCAAGACCATTAACCTTAGCAAGAAGAATGAGCCAATCATTTGGGATGCTATTTGTTTTGGCGCCATCGTTGAAAACGTTTGGTTAGACGAAGACACTAAACAAGCAGACTACGACAATACTGACATTACTGAAAATGGTCGTTGTGCCTATCCACTAGAGCACATAGAAAAGCGCACTGCAAAAAACTTAGCCGGCGAACCAGAAGCGATTATTTTTTTAACATGTGACTTAACGGGCGTCTTACCCCCAGTGTCTATCTTGTCTAAAGAAGCCGCTGCTTACCATTTCCTTAGTGGTTATACTGCGTTGGTAGGCTCTACTGAAATGGGTTCTAGTGCCGCCATTCGCTCTACCTTTTCTACTTGTTTTGGTGCTCCTTTTTTCCCTCGTCCAGCTGGCGTTTACGCTGAGTTGTTGATGAAGCGCATAGAGGAGTTTGGCAGCAAGGTATACCTAGTGAATACTGGCTGGACTGGTGGTTCATATGGTACTGGCAAGCGGTTCAGCATTCCTACTACTCGTGCCATTATTGCAGCCATCCAAAGCGGCAATATTGCAGCAGCAACTCAACACTTAGAGGGACTAAATGTAGACGTGCCTACCACTTTAGAAGGTGTAGACAGCTATTTACTTAACCCACGTAATACTTGGCAAGACCAAGATGCATACGATGCAGAAGCAGCACTTCTCATTGCCAAGTTTAACGAGAACTTCAAACGCTTTAGCGTTTCAGATGACATTGTTAATGCTGGCCCACAGCAAGGCTAACTGGCCAATCTAGTTTAACTTTGGCTCATTGCTATTAAAAGGCTCCTTTTTTTGGGGTCTTTTTTATGTGCATAATAAACAGTATGCGGCGCTCTCACGGGTGTCAAAGAACGGCTTTAATAAAAGTCACTTGTGCTATTCACTTACCCAAGCACTTTAAAAATTGCGCTATGACCCCACCATTTAAGGCTGTGCTTTTGAAATAGAAGGATTCTGAGTTCGTGATAAATCAACAAATAGCCACTGAGTTTGTGGTACAAACTTGGCAAGTGGATGCTGCCATTAAATTGTTAGATGAAGGCTCAACAGTCCCTTTTATTGCTCGTTATCGTAAAGAAGTCACCGGTGTGTTGGATGATACCCAGTTACGTACATTAGAAGAACGGCTAGGTTACTTGCGCGAGCTCAATACTCGTAGGAAAACTATTTTAGATAGCATCCAGAAGCAAGAAAAGCTAACACCACAGTTGGCTAGCCTGATTAACTTAGCAGCCAGCAAAACCCGATTAGAAGACCTATATCTGCCCTACAAAACGAAGCGCCGCACTAAGGCGTTTATCGCCATAGAAGCAGGCCTTCAACCTTTGGCTGAGGCTTTATTACATAACCCCACCCTAGACCCAGAGCAAACAGCACAGGGTTATATCAATGTCTTACAACAGATTGCTAGCCCTAAAGACGCCCTAGACGGCGCTAAACAGATATTAATGGAGCGTTTTAGTTTGGCTGCAGATTTGCTGGCAGAGCTTCGCAACATGGGTTGGCAAGCAGCAGCAAGGGGCTAAGTTCCAAGATTATTTTGATTTTCAAGAAGCACTCAAGACTATTCCTTCTCACCGTGCCTTGGCGATATTAAGGGGCCGTAATGAAGGCATCTTACAGGCCACAATTGTATGGTCTGCCAATGAGCACTTGCCCTATGAGTCTAAAGTGGCTGCCTACTGGCGCATCAAAGACCATGGCCGAGCGGCAGATAAGTGGCTCAGCGAAGTGGTGCGCTGGACCTGGCGTGTAAAACTGTCTAATCAGTTAGAAACGGCCCTTATTGCCCGTGTCAGAGAAGCCTCTGAAGATAGTGCTATTGGCGTGTTTGCTAACAACCTTAAAGATTTATTGTTAGCGGCTCCAGCAGGAGACAAGGTAACTTTAGGGTTAGACCCTGGGCTACGCACGGGTGTAAAAGCAGTGGTGGTAGACGCTACTGGTAAACTGCTGGCCACTGAAACTACTTTCCCCCACGTACCTCACAATAAATGGCAGGCAGCCCTAGAGCTGGTGGTTTATTGGTGCCAAACCCATCAGGTTCAGTTGGTGGCTATTGGCAATGGCACAGGCTCACGAGAGACCGATAAGCTCGTTAAACAAGCCCAAGCGCGCATAGGAGCAAAGGCACCACAACGTATTATAGTGAGTGAAGCGGGTGCTTCAGTGTATTCTGCATCGGCTCTTGCGGCTGCAGAATTCCCAGACTTAGATGTCAGTTACCGCGGTGCGGTTTCGATTGCCCGCCGCTTACAAGACCCACTAGCAGAATTGGTAAAAATAGAGCCTAAGGCCATTGGCGTAGGTCAGTATCAACATGATGTAAGCCAAGTGCAGTTGATCCGTAAGCTCGATAACGTAGTAGAAGACTGTGTTAATAATGTTGGTGTAGACCTAAATACTGCATCAGCTGCGTTACTGCAGTGAGTGGCTGGTTTGAACAAAACCATGGCAGAGAATATCGTAGTCTATCGTGATGTTAATGGTGCTTTTAATAATCGTAAACAACTGCTTAAAGTGGCTCGTTTGGGTGATAAAGCATTTGAGCAGTCTGCTGGGTTTCTGCGTATACGTGGAAGTAATAACCCCCTAGATGGCACCGCAGTACACCCAGAAGCTTATGCTTTAGTAGGCCGTTTGGCAGGGCAGCTTAAGCTCACTGTAGCAGGCCTTATGGGCAGTGACCAGATCAAAAAAATTAGTGTTAAGCAATTACATTATCATGGTTTTGGGCAACATACAGTTGCGGATTTATTGAATGAGTTACAAAAGCCTGGGCGTGACCCAAGGCCAGAATTTCGCATGGCTAAGCTCACGGATGGTGTTGAAAGTATTAAGCACTTAACCCTAGGGGCAGTCATGGAAGGCACCATTAGTAACGTAACTAACTTTGGTGCATTTGTGGATCTTGGTGTACATCAGGATGGTTTAGTGCATATTTCGGCGTTATCGTCTTCGTATGTGAAAGACCCTCACGACATTGTCAAGGCTGGCGACATTGTTAAAGTGAAGGTGATGCAAATTGATGTTGGCCGTAAACGCATTGGCTTAACCATGCGTTTAACTGATGAATTGCCCATACTAGATGAGCTGCCTAACAACCTTAAGGCAGCCCCTGCCAAGACCCAAAAACAAGCCAAACATCAGCTCCCACAAAAATCTCAGGTGCAAAATGAGCCTCAGCCACGTAAAGAGCAACATCAAACATTGGGTAGTATGGCGCAAAAACTAAAGGACGCACAGGTGCGGCTAAAAAACTAATAGCGACACAGAATTTGAATCTAAACTAGGCTAAACTTCATATCCGCCTAGTCATCGGCCATTAAAGAAAAATTGGAGCCATAGATGCCCACACCATTACAAAAGCGATTACAGCAAGTACTAAATTCTCCCGTAGCCAATACCTTGGCTAGTCTACAGTGTGGTATCGAAAAAGAAGGCCTGCGAGTAGGATCAAACGGCCGTGTGAGCCACACAGACCACCCACAATCCTTAGGCTCTAGCCTTACTCATGGCAGTATTACTACAGACTATTCTGAAGCCCTATTGGAATACATTACGCCAGTATTCCAAAGCCCTATTGCGGCTCTTGATTTTATGCAGGAGCTGCATAGCTTTAGTGCCAGCCAGTTACAAAATATAGGTGAATACGTTTGGCCTGCCAGCATGCCCTGTTACCTTGATGGCGAAGATGATATTCGTATCGCCGATTTTGGTAGCTCAAATACAGGTAAACTTAAACATACCTATCGCGTGGGTTTGAGCTGGCGCTACGGTAAAATTATGCAGTCTATAGTGGGTTTACATTTTAACTTTTCCCCGCAAGACAACTTTTGGCCAGCGTATCAACAATTGCTGGGTGATGAGCAGTCTTTATGTGATTTTCGCTCTAGCCAATATTTTGGTTTAATTCGTAACTTTAGGCGCCATTCGTGGGTCTTGTTATACCTATTTGGTGCGTCGCCAGCGTTAGATGCTAGCTTTGTTAAGGGGCGTGATATCGACTTAGAGCCAGGCCCTGATGGTTGTTTAGTGGGCCCTTACGCTACTTCATTACGCATGAGCGACTTAGGTTACAACAATAAGGTTCAGTCGGTATTGAGTTTGTGTTTTAACGACCTAGATAACTATGCCAAGTCTTTAGAGCATGCTATTTCTACGCCCTTGTCTCAGTATGAAAATTTGGGAGTAAAAGTAGATGGCCAATACCGTCAACTCAATGCCAACTTGTTACAGATAGAGAACGAATACTACAGTGATATACGCCCCAAACGTGTAGCCCGTTCTGGTCAAAAGCCCGTGCATGCCCTCAAAGAAGGTGGCGTAGAATACGTGGAAGTGAGAAATATTGATCTCAATCCATTCCTGCATTTAGGTATTGATGCGCAGCAAAGTCAATTTATTAATGCCTTTTTAACGTGGTGCTTGTTTGCGCCAAGTGCAGTGATAAGTGACCAAGAATGTGAGCTGATTGGCATAAATCAAGCGATTGTAGTTCGCCAAGGCCGTAAACCTGGCCTTATGATTCAAACCTGCAGCGGGGATAAGAGCTTACAAAGTTTGGGCCTTGATATTATTGCCAACTTACGCTTGGTAGCCACCATAATGCCTGACCAAGGTGACGTATTGGCTGCCATAGATATTATGGAGGCACGCATTAATGATACCTCATTAACGCCATCTGCCCAGGTATTGGCGGCGATGGAAAAGGGTAACTTGTCACATCAAGAGTTATCTTTTGAGCTGGCAAAAAAACATCAAGCTTATCATCTACAGCAAAGCCTATGCCTGCAGCGCCGGCAAGAACTGAGCGAGCAAGTGAGTGAGTCTATCGCTACCCAAAAGTGCATTGAAGCTGAGCAAACCCAGACCTTTGATGACTTTTTAGCAGCGTACCTAGCCCAATAAGGGGGCGTAGGAATAGAACTCATCAACAGCGTTGAGCAATCGATAGCCACTATCTTGCTTGCGAAAATCTCCACATAAAGGTTAGTGGTTTAAGAAAATCACACCGCTGCCTATCACTACTAAAGCTGCACCTAGCCACGCCCCACGGCTAGGTCGCTGGCCCGTAATAAACCAGATAACAGGTAGTATGAGTACTGGGGTAATGGCAGATAAAGTCATTACAATGCCCACTTCGCCTACACCTAACGCGTAAACCAACAATGTCATTCCCAATACTAGGCCTAAGGTAGCGCTAGACATGGTGCGCCATATAAAAGCAGGAGTGGGTGCGGCATTGGCTTTGGCCCATGTAAATGGCAACACCCTTACCAGCAATAACACCAAGGCTGCAAATCCTACCCGGATTGCGGATGCCGCAATCGGGTCTGCGCCGGCTAATAGTACTGGTTTAGCCATTACTGCGCCGGCAGCTTGGCCGAAAGCGGCAATTAACCCCAGTGCAATGCCAAGTCCTAGATGGCCACTTACCTGCTCTAGGCGATGCTGGCCACCAGTTTTACGTCCCCACCAAACAGCATTCACCACGCCTGCCAGAATTAAACCGCAGCCAATCAATAAATTGGCACTGAGGGTTTCACCTAACCAAATAAAACCCATACCAGCTGCCATGGGGGCGCTGGTGGCAAATAGTACTGAGTTGCGTCTTGGACCAATACGTTTCAAAGCTTGCATTAAGGCGGTGTCCCCAATCACAATGCCCACTAAACTAGACCCCATGAGAGTCATCATGGCGCTGTTAGGCACGCTAGACCAAAGCCCCATAAAGCTGGTGATGGCTATAAGCACTGCTGCAGCAAACACTACTCTATAACGATTAAACGCTACAGCACCAAAATGGTGAACTCCAGGGGCTGCTAAAATAGCCGTGAAGGTCCAGCAAAGCGCAGCGGCTAGGGCGGCCAGCTCTGCAGCAGGTAAATTACTCATGTTATTCCTTTAAACTGGAGTCGTGCGACACAATAGCAGTTTTGGGCCAGAAATCCATCAAATTAAAGTGCTTCTTAGCGGTCTTTTCATCTGTGTTAGCTGCTGGCCCGCAAGTAAATATTAAGGCTATAATGTTGCTTACAAATATCATTTAACACAATTAACTGAGACACCTATGTATTGCCCTTTTTGCAGTAACCCAGAAACCAAAGTAATTGATTCGCGGTTAGTTAGTGAAGGGGAACAAATTCGCCGCAGACGAGAGTGTTTAACCTGTAATGACCGTTTTACCACCTTTGAAGTGGCCGAGCTATTAATGCCTAGGGTGGTAAAACAAGACGGTACACGGCAGCCTTTTGATGAAGAAAAACTGCGTGCTGGTATCCTAAGATCTTTAGAAAAACGCCCCGTAAGTATTGAAGCTATAGAGGCGAGCCTTAATCGGATTAAGCACTCACTGCGAGCCAGTGGTGAGCGAGAAGTAGGTACCCAGCTGGTGGGTGAAGCGGTAATGGCGCAATTGCGTCAGTTAGACGAAGTGGCTTACGTACGTTTTGCTTCGGTGTACCGTAGTTTTAAAGACCTTAATGAATTTCGTGCCGAGATAGAGCGGCTAGAGCAAGAGCATAAAGACAGCTAATGCCTAATCAACGCAACCACGATTATTTTATGGTGCTGGCCCTAGAACAAGCCAGCCATGGGCAGTTAATTGCTAGGCCTAACCCTGCGGTTGGCTGTGTGTTAGTGAAACACAATCAAGTAGTGGGCGCTGGCTTTACCCAAGAAGTTGGTGGGCCTCATGCCGAAGTGATGGCGATTCGAGCAGCTGGTGATCTAGCTAAAGGTGCCATAGCCTATGTTACCTTAGAGCCTTGCAGTCATTATGGACGCACTCCTCCTTGTAGCTTAGGCCTCATCCAGGCAGGTGTGACCTGTGTTGTATACGGTTCCCAAGACCCTAATCCCCAAGTTTCTGGGCAAGGCCTAGCTCAGCTACGAGCGGCAAATATAAAGGTTTTTGGCCCAGTGATGCAGATGGAGTGTGAGGCATTTAACCGTGGTTTTTTACAGCGGATGGCTACTAATAAACCCTACGTTGTCAATAAGATGGCTATGAGTCTAGATGGCCGTACGGCGATGGAGTCGGGTGAAAGCAAATGGATTACTGGGCCTAAAGCGCGGGCCCAAGTTCATTTATTGCGAGCCCAAAGTTGTGCTGTGATTACTGGTATTGGCTCCGTGTTACGGGATGATCCAAGCATGAATGTACGCAGCGATGAGCTAGCTTTAGCAGGGATACCCGATAATACCGCAAAGCGTATAAAACAACCGTTGCGAGTAGTATTGGACAGTCACTTACGCATGCAAGCTTCGGCTAAATTACTCGACCAAAATGGCCCAGTATTGGTGGTGACGTGTGTCACTAATGTGCAGCAACACCAGCATTTGATCGAGGCGGGTGCCGAGGTAGTGGTAGGTGTTGCAGATGAGAAGGGAAAGGTGGATTTAGTGTCAGTGCTAGAAATGTTAGGCAAGCGTCAATGTAATCAGGTATTGGTGGAAGCGGGGGCGGGTTTAAGTGGTGCTTTTTTGCTAGCAGGCCTTACTAACCATTTAGTGGTATTTATGGCGCCCAAACTTTTTGGTAGTAAAGCCAAAGCGCTATTTAACCTACCATTTGATGTCATGGCGCAAGCCTATGAGCTTGATATTAAAGAGATCACACAAGTGGGTCACGATTGGCGCATTGATGCCACCCCAAAAGGCGCTGATAACTAGCCAGTGCCGGTGAAATCTGGCACAATAGCCGGCTAATTTACCTACTCACCTATGCGTTGTGTAGGTCTTGCATTTAAGTATGGGTCATCACATGAACATGAATACCACAATTGAACTCATCGAAGATCTACGGCAAGGCAAAATGATTATCCTTATGGATGATGAAGACCGTGAAAATGAAGGTGATCTTGTAATGGCAGCCGAGCAGGTTAGGCCTGAAGATATTAACTTTATGGCCAAGCACGCTCGAGGACTTATCTGCCTTACTTTGTCTCGAGAGCATTGTGAAAAACTTGATTTGCCGCTGATGGTAAAAAGTAACGGTACTGCTTACGAAACTAATTTCACCGTATCTATTGAGGCAGCCGAAGGGGTGACTACAGGCATTTCCGCTGCAGATCGGGCCTACACTATCCGCACAGCAGTGGCTGCTAATGTTAAGCCAGAAGACATTGTTCAGCCAGGCCATGTGTTTCCGCTAATGGCAAAAGAGGGTGGTGTGTTAACCCGTGCTGGCCATACCGAAGCAGGTTGTGATTTGGCTCGTCTGGCAGGCCATGCACCAGCGGCTGCCATTGTTGAAATTATGAATGATGACGGCACCATGGCGCGGCGTGATGATTTGATGAAATTTGCAGATGATCACGATTTAAAAATTGGTACCATTGCTGATTTGATTCAGTTTCGTAATCTTAATGAAAAGACCATTACCAAAGTGGGCCACCATGCCTTGCCTACTCGCCATGGTGAGTTTAGCTTGCACACCTACCAAGACAGCATTTACGATGGCACTCATTTAGCACTGACTATGGGTGACATTAAGCCACAAGATTCGACCCTTGTAAGAGTGCACATGGCAGATGTATTGCGAGACTTGGTAGGCGCGATACCGTCTAAACCTAAATGGACTATTGACTCTTGTCTTGAGCATATTGCTAAAGAGGGCAAAGGTGTTTTGGTATTACTGGCGCAAGCTAACGACGGCAACCTACAAGGTAGTATAGACGCTTTCTTTGAAACGGCTGCCCCTCGTCAGTTTAATACAGACGGTTCTGGCGCATACTTAAACGTAGGTACTGGATCACAAATTTTGCGTGACTTAGGCGTAGGCAAAATGCGTTTATTAAGCCAAGAAATGAAATTCAATGCCATTTCTGGTTTTGACTTAGAAATTGAAGAATACATTGACTGCAATTATTAATCGATTGCTGCACTATTGTAGTAAGAGCATAGTAAGAGAATAGTAAGGAAAAACATATGTCTGTAACTCATATTGAAGGTCGTTTTCACGACGCTAATGGCCACTACACTCTGGTTGTAGGCCGCTTTAACGCATTTGTAGTAGAAAGCCTTGTTGAAGGTGCTCTAGACACACTAAAGCGTCATGGTGTTGACTCCAGCAACATCCGTGTTGTGCGTGTACCTGGTGCTTTTGAAATTCCTTTAGTGGCCCAAAAAATTGCCCAGCAAGGTAAAGATGATGCCATTATTACCCTTGGAGCTGTGATCCGAGGTGGCACACCTCATTTTGAATACGTGTCTGGTGAGGTTTCGTCTGGCATCTCCAAAGTAGGTTTGGAATATGGCATCCCCGTTGCAAACGGTGTGTTAACGGTAAACTCTATAGAGCAGGCCATTGAACGTTGTGGCACAAAAGTGGGTAATAAAGGCACAGAAGCAGCCATGTCTGCACTTGAAATGGTTAGCTTATTACGTCAGCTAGAGGCATAAATGAGCGCTAATAAAGGTCGTCCAGACCGCCGCCGTGCTGCCAGAGAGTTGGCACTGCAGGCTTTGTACCAAGTACACATGAGCGGCGCTAGCGCTGTGGAAGTGCAAGCTCAGTTTCTATCTGACCAAGACTTTAAGCAAGCTGACAAACGTATGTTTGGCCAACTGTTGCGTGGTGTGGCTGCACAGCAAGAAAGCCTAGATGTGATGATTGGGGAGCACTTAGACCGTAAGCTAAGTGAATTAGACCCGATTGAATTAAACGTGCTACGTATGGGCGCATATGAACTGAGTGATTCAGTATCTGTACCATATCGCGTTGTTATCAATGAGTGTATTGAACTAGCTAAAGTATTTGGTGCCACTGATGGGCATAAATATGTTAACAGTATCCTAGACAAGGTTGCGCTCAATCATCGTGCGATAGAAATCGAAGCAAAACAGAACTCTAGCGTTTGCTAGTTTATTTTTGTGACTGCGCCAGTGATTAATATGGGCGAATTTGATCTAATCAAACGCTTCTTTGACATCCCAGAGCTGCGGCCTGGGCCTACTATGGCCCTTGGCCCAGGTGATGACTGCGCGTTACTGCAAGTACCTTTTAAACATGAATTAGCAGTAAGCAGCGATACTTTTGTATCGGGTGTACACTTCTTTGCTGATATGGCTGCCTCTCAAATAGCTCAGCGTTGCCTAGCCGCCAGTGTTAGCGACCTAGCTGCGATGGGAGCCACCCCTGCCTGGTTTAATCTATGCCTCACCATGCCCAGTGCAGATGAAGCTTGGGTGCGCAGTTTTAGCCAAGGCTTAGCAGCTCAAGCCCAAGCATGTGCTATTAGCCTAGCGGGTGGTGATACTACTAAAGGCCCACTGAGCATTAGTATTCATGTGATGGGCTGGGTGCCATTGGGCCAAGCCATTACCCGCAGTGGTGCCGGTATAGGCGATGTTATTATGGTGTCGGGTAGTTTGGGTGACTCAGCAGCTGGGCTTCAGCTTATGCAGCATCAGCGTGATGCCGCAGATGATCTTAGCAAACGCTTTTGGAACCCAACGCCACGCATTGCCCTTGGGCAGTGGTTAAGGAACAAAGCCACAGCCTGTTTAGATGTTTCAGACGGGTTAGTGCAGGACCTAGGCCATATTTTAAGTGCAAGTGGCTGCGGCGCAGACCTCCAATTGCATGACCTACCTTTGTCTGTTGAATTAACGTCCCATGTGTCATTAATTCAGGCGCGAGATTATGCGCTTAATGGCGGAGAAGATTTTGAGTTGTGTTTTACGCTGCCTTCTCACCTTGTCACACAAGCACAAGCCTATTCAAAGCTAAAAAACCTTCCCCTTACCGCAATAGGCCATACCAGCACTACGCTGGGTTGTCGAATTTGGGCTGGGGATAAGGGTTTATTTGTACCTCCGAAAGGCTACCAACACTTCTAAGGAACTGTGCCATGAAAACGGTTAATGTAAAACCCAATTGGTTTAACCCATTACACCTACTCGCTTTTGGCTTCGGCAGTGGCGCCGTGCCAAAAGCCCCAGGCACGTTTGGTACTATGGCTGCCGTTTTACTCTATTGGCCTTTGTCGCAGCTCAGCTTAGATCTCTATTTGCTCGTTATTTTAGTGACAGGTGTATTGGGCATTTATATCTGTGGCAAAACTGCAGATGATTTGGGAGTGCATGATCACGGTGGTATTGTTTGGGACGAGTTTGTAGGTTTCTGGATCACGATGATCGCAGCACCAGTAGGCTGGATATGGATTTTAGTTGGCTTTGCATTGTTTCGTTTTTTCGACATCATCAAGCCATGGCCCATTAACTGGATCGACAAGCAAGTGGCAGGTGGCTTTGGCATCATGTTAGATGATGTGATTGCGGGTGTAATGGCGGCTATGGTTTTACAAGTCCTAGCCTGGTGGTTTTAAACCAATAATATTTTGGTACGAACCATAGTTAGGCGCAAGCAATAAAGAGCAAGTAGACTAAATAATACAAAGCTCCATCCAGCAATGGACAAGCTTAAAAAGCTCCATTGTACTTCTGCACAAGAGCCTGAACCTTTAACCATCGTCATTAGTACGTCCATAAATGGGAACGCATCAACCATGTAGCCAAAGCTAGGGCCACAAGCAGGTACTATATCTTCCGGTAAGCTTTGTAAGTACAGCTGGCGAGTGGCTAAACCTAAACCTATTAAGCTCATTATAAAGAGCAAAAAACCGTAACGGCTATGGCCACCAAAATACGGGTTGTGTAAGGCTGCCAGCATGAAAATAGAGGCCATGCCTAGGTAAACGAAACGTTGACTCATACACAGCATACATGGGTCTAGGCCCATGGCAAATTCCATGTATAAAGCCACCACTAAGACCATCGCACAGGCGACCAGTCCAAATATAAACTCCCCTCGAAAACCAGCGTATTTCATTATGTTTTGTCGACCCTTAATATATTATGGCTGATACCACGTTGTTATATCCAACTGTCCCAACAAAATTATAGACTACTAACTATAATTTGCATGAATAAGTTGGTGGTCACAATATACAAGATAACTAGTCGTCATTAAACCCCATCTCGTTTTTTGCGCTATAAATAGCGTTGAATAGGAGGTGTTATGTGGCTAAAGCTGCTTTTAAAGGGCTTCTGGGCCCGTTTCACCCGTACGGATACGAATAGCCTGCTCAAGGTTGACAACAAAAATTTTGCCATCACCAATTTTACCCGTATTGGCAGAGTTACTAATGGCTTCAATTACCTGGTCTACCAAATCGTCATCAACTGCTGCTTCAATTTTAACCTTAGGTAAAAAATCAACGACGTATTCAGCACCACGGTAAAGTTCAGTATGGCCTTTTTGGCGGCCAAAACCCTTTACTTCAGTCACAGTGACGCCTTGTACGCCCATATCTGAAAGAGCTTCTCTTACATCGTCTAATTTGAACGGCTTAATGATTGCGCTAACCAATTTCATTGAGGAATCCTTTGCACTAATAAGTTATAAATGGCATATCGCCTAGCATAGAGGGATGCAGGGATTGTGCCAACTTTTTCAGTCTTAAAACGGCTAAATATCAGCTATTCTTAAGCTTTACATCCTATTAAGCCCTAAAGTGGCGCAATTACCAGGTTTTTTGCTCTTAAATAGGGCGCTTCGTGATAGGGTCTGCAGAAATAGGTGCCTGTCCAGTTTTTTTAGCACCTGCTAAACTCAATTGGTATAAGTAACATACCAAGGTAAGGTAATGTTCTATGCAATTACTGATAGCTGAACACATAAAAAGGTGGAAGCCTCTGTTTTTAGTGTTGAAACCCACTTAAGTGTTAGTTTACCCGCGTCAATTAATGCTGAGTAGATTAATGCCCTTACATTTTGTTAGAGTATAAAAATAGGTAGCGCCTTTTGAGCCATCGTTAGAGAGCATTTTTCTGGTCAAAAGAGGCCTGTCAAACCTCTTGGTTACAGTTGTTAGAGAAAACAGTTTTTTATTGTTCAAATCATATTGTAATACACTGAATTAGTGCTAAATAATTGTTAAATATGGGGTGTGATCTAGGTGAGTGAGAATTTAAATTGTAAGGAGCTGACTTTAGAAGTTAAGCGCCTCCGTGAAGAGTTACTTAGTCTTACTCAATCTAACAACGACCTCCTAACCTATAAGCAGCAACTTGATGCAATAATGGATAACGCACCTGTCGAAGTAATTTTGAAGGACCGAGAAGGTCGCTATATCAGAGTCAATAAGCAATTTGAGACATTATTTAGAGTCAAAAATGAAAACCTCGTAGGGATGTTCCCGGCCATTACTAATGATCCCAGGTTGACTGCGTCTTCTCGAGACCATGATCTATCTGTTCTGGATTTGGGTAAAGTCGAGTGGCGCGAAGAAGTAGTCAAAGCGAACTACAAGGATCAATCACGCACCGTGCTAACAATAAAGTTTCCAGTCTTCAATAGTGATGGAGAGGTCGATGACTTAGGTGCAATTGTTACTGACATTACTAAAAGTGCAGAAGTCGAAAAGCAGCTGCGCAAAAGCAACGCTTTATTTATTCAAGCGGAACAATTTAGCAAACTGGGCCATTGGGAGTGGGATGAAATAGTAGGCAGGTATATTACCTGCTCAGAACAGTATGCCAGTATTTTTGGGATGACCGTTGAGCACCTGATCGAGTCGATAAAAAGCCTCAAAGAAGATCAATTTCGTGTGTGTGAGGAAGATCGTGAACGATACAGACAAGCCCTTTCTGTAGCGCGTGAGCTTAAACAAAGGTGGGAGATTGAGTACCGGTGTTTGAACAACGAAGGTACCTGGATTTACCTACGTGAAATAGGTGAACCTGTGTTAAATGACCTTGGAGTGGTGATCAAAACGGTAGGGATGATCCAAGACATTACCGAAATAAGACAGATGGAAGAAGAGTTGCAACGAAGCCATACGCTCTATCATCAAGCGGAAAACATGGGCAACATGGGGCACTTTTGCTGGGATCTGGTGAAGGATAAATTAACGTCGTGCTCAGCGCAGTTTGCATGAATACATGGTATGACTGTGAGTGAAGCCTTTGATTATTTCATTAATGCTGATGTGGCAGTAGAAGTAGTCCACCCAGATGACAGAGAACTCTTCCTTACAGGGCACAGGATCATATAATGGGCCGGGCAACAAAAATGATATTGAATACAGGATCTCTGTTTTGGGGAAGACTCGCCATCTTTATGTGCGCAGGGAGGTAGCGGTTGACATCAATGGAGTACCATTACAGGCATTTGGAATCGTTCAAGACATCACCGCCATAAAAGAGAAAGAGTTTGCTCTGACCCAAGCAACCAAAGAGGCCTCAGAGGCCGTAGAGGCCAACCTTACCAAATCTCAGTTTCTTGCCGCCATGAGTCACGAAATCCGCACACCGATGGCGGGGGTTATAGGTATGTCGGACTTGCTACTTGATTCAAACTTGTCGCCTCAACAGTTGGATTGGGCAGCCAGTATTAAGTCTTCGGGCTCAAACTTAATGTCGATACTCAATGAAATTCTTGACCAATCCAAACTTGAGGCAGGCATGTTTGAAACTTCGCCTTCAGACTTTCACTTTCGCTCGTTTATCCACGATAATATCCACCTGTTTGATCATAGTATAGCGTTGAAAGGTTTGACGCTTAACATTAATTTAGATGACGATTTGCCAGAAGCTATTTGTGCGGACTCCATGCGGATTGCACAAGTATTATCGAACTTTCTCAGTAATGCGTTAAAGTTCACTAATACAGGCTGCATTGAGGTTACTGTCAAACTAGAGCCGAATGGGCAGGATGAATTACAGCTTCGGTTTACTGTGACTGATAGCGGAATAGGATTGACTGAAGAGGAAAAAAACAGAGTTTTCAATGCGTTTACTCAAGCAGACAGTTCAACCTCCAGGACCTATGGTGGCACAGGGTTAGGGCTATCGATTTCCAAGCAGCTGGTAGAATTGATGGGGGGCCAAATTGGTGTTGAAAGCACAAAGGATAAAGGGTCTTCGTTTTGGTTTACGGTTTACGGTTTACTGCCAGCCTGTACAAGAAGAAGTGGTAGCAACAGATAGGACCATCGCCCCAGAAAAGTGGGTGGCGTCTAGGCCTTTGAATATATTAGTGGCTGAAGATAATGATGTTAATCAATATTTGATACAGAAAATTTTAAATGATTTAGATCACTCCATTGAAATTGCCAAAGATGGTCAGTGTGCGATCGCTCTTTTTAACGCACATGATTTTGACGTTATATTGATGGATGTTCGAATGCCGCTCATGGATGGCATAGAGGCAACCGCGTCTATCCGAGCAATGGATGGCCCCAAGTCCAATATTCCAATTATTGCCCTGACTGCAGATATCTCAACGGGTAATACTACTGAGTATATGACGGCGGGTATGAACGATATCTGTGTTAAACCAATAGAATTACCACTTCTGCTAAAATCGATTAATAATTCGTTAGGCGAAGAAATTCATACTTCAAAGTCTCGTATGATTGCCCCAGCGGTGAGTCAACAGCCAGTCAATTTATCTACTAGCGATGAGGAAAATGGTGAAGTAGTGAGCTTTTCCCAAGTTTTGCTGCAGGTTGTGAGTATCGTTGATCAAATGGCACAACAGAACAAGCGTGTTGAGAATCCTTCAAGTATGCTTGCAGCCATTCGTAAAGATGCATTTGAAAAATTGTTAAAAATGTATGAGGATGGCTTAGAGGTACAATGTGATGATTTTATGAAAGTGATTTCTGATTTGTCTAATACGCCTAAAAATAGTGCACTTAAAGCAAAGGCGATAGAGTTGGTTCATATTATTAAAGGAGGTGGGACTCAATTTGGGTATCCTCTGATAACGACAATAGCCACCAGTGCAGATCAAATACTTAACGATAAAGAAAGTGTTACACCAGGAAAAATTGAGTTGTTGAATAATCAGGCAAAAGCACTAAAGTTGGTGTCAACAAAAAAAATAGTTGGCGACGATGGCAAGCTGGGCCAAATGCTGTTACACGGATTGGAGCGCTTACGTCGACAATTCATTTGAAATTTGCCTGTACTAAATTGAGGTTTAACTGGCTGTAAATAGCTCTGTTGACCTTCCTTAATTAAATACTATCAGGCCTTTACTCTGCACTAAAAAACATTGAGTGGTTTGGCGCTGCGTGCTAGTTATGAATCGGCATTGTAGATGCTTTGAACTAGCTTGTGTAATAGTTCAATGGTAAGTACGCACCCACAATCCCTCTCATATTTGGAATAATATCCGTGTATTTATCCTTTAATTAGGTTCCAAAGTCGCACACTAGTATTGGTGTTTGTTGCTAAATGGAACTCCTACATTAGGAGTCAGTGTGGCAAAAAAATCACCTGCTACACGTAGCAGTTATTACTAGTGGCCAAAGCACAGTAATGAACCCTACAATAACATAAAGCCTGGTATATTTAGGGGTAAAAGCCCCTTTAGTGAGTGTGGAAACACACTTAAGTGGCGGTTTGCCGGCGTTAACAATTGCTGGGTATAATAAACCCCATACTTTTCATTTGAGCATAAGAATATGACCAATGTGCTTACCTCCTGTAGTGGCACAGTGAATTCGGGCCCTTACAAGAGATCTTAGAGCTATAGTCAAATGTGGTGTATGGGCGTCAAGCAGCATCCTGTTCGATTCGGGCTACGTCTATAAATTTGACGCCGTCAATCACGTCGGCTAGCAGTCAATAGCCCGTTAGTTGGTGCATTCGTTTTTGGGCTGTGTACATTGGTTTGAAGGCCATCGCCAAGGTTGTTAATCAGCTACCACAGTTCTTTGCCCTCGTTGTTCTAAGCCGCCACTGTCGGAAGCTACATTCTCCCGAGCGTTTAAAACGTTCGCTGAATTTAATCTAGCCGAGCACGCTCATGCGGCCCTAATCAAAGACCACT